>Ga0210406_10002533_pt1 | contig 20740 bp, 17 predicted proteins | sample IncBWC30MmetaG_FD_155454 | JGI IMG/M metagenome (GOLD analysis project Ga0210406, IMG submission 155454) | Forest soil microbial communities from Barre Woods Harvard Forest LTER site, Petersham, Massachusetts, United States - Inc-BW-C-30-M | ecosystem: Environmental > Terrestrial > Soil >... | reverse complement strand
CAGGGACGCCGACGGCTATTACTGGATCACCGGCCGCGTCGATGACGTGATCAACGTTTCCGGTCATCGCATGGGCACCGCCGAGGTCGAGAGCTCGCTGGTCGCGCATGAAGCGGTCTCGGAAGCAGCCGTGGTCGGCTATCCCCACGACATCAAGGGTCAGGGCATCTATGCCTATGTTACGCTGATGAACGGCAAGGAGCCGAGCGAGGCGTTGCGCAAGGAGCTGGTGGCCTGGGTGCGCAAGGACATCGGCCCGATCGCCTCGCCCGATTTGATCCAGTTCGCGCCGGGCCTGCCAAAAACCCGTTCCGGCAAGATCATGCGGCGTATTTTGCGCAAGATCGCGGAAGACGAGCCGTCAAGCCTCGGCGATACCTCGACGCTGGCCGATCCCGCCGTGGTCGACGATCTCGTGACGAATCGCCAGAACAAGAAGGGGGCTTCGGCGTAAGCGCTGGCGCTACCGCCCCGCGGGTGGCAAGAAGCCGCATAAGCGCCCGCCTCCTGACATCTTGCGATCACGCAAATGTCAGCGACCGTGGCGCTTGTGCGGCCTTTTTCCGGCGAGTGTTGTTTTCAAGTCATTTACTTTGTTTCCGGCATTTTCTCTTCTCCCCCTGATCTGCGTGAGTCCGACGGGTCGGCGTGGGCGACCGAGGCGAAAGCGGAAAGAAAGCGGGGAGAGAATGTCGATGAGGATCGCGGTGGCGCTGGCGGCCACCATCGGGGCGGGATTGCCGATGACTGAGCGGGCCCAGGCGGGAGCGGAAATGGTCGGTGTTCACGGCGACTATTCGCCGGGCACGATCGTGATCAGGACCAATGAGCGCCGGCTTTATCTCATTCTCGATCAGGGTCACGCGATGCGGTACCCGGTCGGCGTCGGCAGGTCCGGCAAGCAATGGGCAGGTACCACCCAGATCGACGGCAAATACCGCAATCCGGCGTGGTCGCCGCCGAAGGAAGTCAAGCACGACAGGCCGAACATGCCGGACGTCATTCCCGGCGGCTCGCCGCGCAACCCAATGGGCGTTGCGGCGATGACCTTGGCCGGCGGCGAATACGCCATCCACGGCACCAACATGCCGGGTTCGGTCGGCGGCTTCGTCTCCTACGGCTGCATCCGCATGCTGAACACCGATATTTCCGACCTGTACCAGCGCGTTTCGGTCGGCACCACCGTGGTCGTGACCCACTGATTACCATTCGTCATTCCGGGTTTGCTCGCTTTACTCGCGCCCCGGAATGACGGGCAATTCGGCGCCGCGTTTTCGCCTTCGCAGATCCGCTCAGAAATCCGAGGCGATGCCCTTGTTCTCCCAATCGCCGTACCGCGTGGGCTCCGGACCCTTCGGACCCTGAAACTCCTTCGCCAATGGCCTCGCACCGGCTTCCGCGGCCTTCCGGCGCGCTTCGGCCTCGGCAAGCGCGCGCTGCGCCGCCGGCGTCAGCGGCTTGCGTTCCCCTTGAGGTGAATCCGCTGCCCGGCGTGAAGCAGCATCCGTCATGCCAAACCTCCGCTGCGCAATCGAGGCTCCGTCAATTAGATCATGTCGCGAAGCTGGAATCGGAAGGGGGCGATTCTTATATTTGGCATATTCCCATGCCAAAGGTGTGTTTCCTCACCGATGGCATGAGCACCAAACGCCACGCTCTCCGATCTCTCCGAGATGTTCCCGCTCCATGCCTGCTCGACGATTCGCACGGCCATCCGAGGTGCCCGGTCTCGCGGCGCGCCGCATCGCGGCGGACATTCTCGACGGCGTGCTGCACAAGCACCGCACGCTTGACGACCAGCTCGACGGCAGCGGCGCGCATCCCGCGCTGAAGACGCTGGCCGATCGCGACCGCGCCCTGATGCGGCGGCTGGTCGCAACGATTCTGCGACGGCTCGGCACGCTCGGCCACGTGCTGTCGCGGCTGCTCGATCGCGGCATTCCGACCGATGCGCCGCGCGCGCAAAGCGCGCTCTTGATTGGCGCGGCGCAAATTCTCTGGATGGATGTGCCAGATCATGCCGCGGTCGATCTGTCGGTACGGCTGGTACAGTCGGACCGGCGCGCGGCGAAATATGCCGGGCTCGTCAACGCGGTGCTGCGCCGTTGTGCGCGCGAGGGCGCAGGCCTGATCGGCGAGGTCAAATTGCAGACGCTCGACGTTCCGCCGTGGCTGCTCCAGCGCTGGATCGCAAACTATGGCGAGGCTACTGCAAGAAGGATTGCGCTTGCGATCAACCATGAACCGTCGCTCGATATCACCGTCAAATCCGACCCCGCGCAGTGGGCAACGCGCTTGCACGGCGAAACGCTGCCGACCGAAACCGTTCGGACGCTGCTGCAGGGTTCGGTGAGCATGCTGCCCGGCTTCAGCGAGGGCCGGTGGTGGGTGCAGGACGCCGCCGCCGCGCTGCCCGCGCGCTTGTTCGGCGATCTCGCCGGCAAGACCATCGTCGATCTTTGCGCCGCACCGGGCGGCAAGACCGCGCAGCTCGCGCATGGCGGCGCACGCGTCACCGCCATCGACCGTTCGCCCGGCCGCGTGGCGCGGCTGCGCGACAATCTGGCGCGGCTTGCGCTGCACGCGGAGACGGTCGCCGCCGATGCCCTCGAATGGCACGGCGGAGATAGCGGCGGAGGTTTTGATGGGGTCTTGGTCGATGCCCCCTGCAGCTCGACCGGCACGATACGCCGTCACCCCGATGTCGCCTGGCTGCGGCAGGAATCCGATTTCACGGCGCTGATGTCGTTGCAGCAACGTCTGCTGCAGAAGGCGGTGACGCTGCTCAAGCCCGGCGGAATGCTGGTCTATTGCACCTGTTCGTTGGAACCGGAGGAGGGCGAGCAGGCGATCGCGGCGCTGCTTGCCGCCGAACCTGCGCTGCGACGCGCGCCGGTCGAGGCGAGCGAGGTTTCCGGCCTCGCCGAGATCGTCACCGCGGAGGGTGACCTGCGCACCCTGCCCTGCCACCTGCCGCACCAGGACCCGCGCTTGGGCGGGCTCGACGGCTTTTACGCCGCAAGGCTGCGGCGGCGGATTTGACAAAACTGCTCGCTGCGCTACGACGCCAATGTTACAAGCGGGACGTCGGTTTAAATCCTGATTTGGCAGCAGATTTTGGCGTTACCGCGCTGATTCGGGCGCTTTCAAGAGGGTGTTTTGGCCCTGTTTCCGGATTAATAAGGATTCGCATAAGAATCCCTTCCCCTTCTCAAGGCAAGGCGTGTCGGTCGCTCAACGCAGACGCATTTCGACGCTGATCATGGGCCGCTTCGCGCGGAACTTGATCGCCCGCGCAAGCGGCAGCTCGTTGGCATTGTCGCGGCTGTGGCCGGGCCGCACCGACCGCCTGATCATCGCCCCGCACGACCTGCGCACCGCCGACGCCACCCGTGCCGCCGAAATCTATGCCGGTCGCTTCGTGTTCGCCGGCAAGATCGTGACCTGCCAAGGCCGCTCGATCTTCGATCTCGAGCCGCCATCGGAAGATTGGGAGGTGGCGTTGCTCGGTTTCGGCTGGCTGCGCCATTTGCGCGCCGCCGACACCGCGTTGACCCGCGCCAATGCGCGTTCGCTGGTCGACGACTGGATTTCCAATCCGAGCCGCAAGCGCCCGGTCGCGCGCCGCGCCGACGTGCTGGCGCGCCGCGTGATCTCGCTGTTGTCGCAGGCGCCATTGGTGCTGGGTGACACCGACGGCAAGTTCTACCGCCGCTACTTGCGCGGACTGGCGCGCGAAATCCGCTATTTGCGCTACACCATGGTCGACATTGCCGACGGCGTGCCGCGGCTGCAGATGCTGGTCGCGCTGTGCTACGCCTCGCTCTGCCTTGCCAACCAGGCGCGGCATATCCGCGGCGCAACGCGAAAGCTCGCAGACGAACTGCAGCGCCAGATCCTTCCCGACGGCGGCCACATCTCGCGCAATCCCGGCGCCTTGATCGAGCTCCTGATCGATCTGTTGCCGCTGCGGCAGACTTTCGCCGCCCGCAACATCGCGCCGCCGCCGGCGCTGTTGAACGCGATCGATCGCATGATGCCGATGCTCCGCTTCTTCCGTCATGGCGACGGCAGTTTCGCAATGTTCAACGGCATGAGCAGCACGCCCTCCGATTTGCTGGCGACGCTGCTCGCCTATGACGACGCCCACGGCGCGCCGATGGCGAGCATGCCGCACACCGGCTTCCAGCGCTTCGACGCCGACGCGATGACGGTGATCATGGACACCGGTCCGCCGCCGCCGCCGAACGTCAGCCAGGATGCCCATGCCGGCTGTCTCTCGTTCGAATTTTCCTCGGGCCCGAGCCGCATCGTCATCAATTGCGGGATGCCCTCAACCGGACGCGACAATTGGCGCAGCTTTGCGCGCAGCACGGTGGCGCATTCGACCCTGACCTATCACGACACCTCGTCGTGCCAATTCGTCGAGCTGTCGGCGATGAAGCGGCTGCTGCAGGGCGCGCCTGTTGTCAGCGGCCCGGTCAATGTCGAGAGCTATCGCGAGGCCGTCGCCAATGGCGTGCTGCTGACCGCGTCGCACGATGGCTATGTCGCGCGGTTCGGCTTGGTGCATCGCCGGGTCCTGATGGTCGCGCCCGACGGATCGCGGCTCGACGGCGAGGACACCTTGTCGCCAGCGCCGGGCGCCCGCATCAAGAAGGGCGAGACCGATTATGCGCTGCGGTTTCACCTGCATCCTGCGGTGAAAGCGAGCCGGCTTTCCGACGGCCGCGGCGTCATGCTGGTGCTGCCGAACCGCGACGCCTGGACCTTCGAGGCGCTCGACGACAACGTCGATCTGGAAGACAGCGTGTTTCTGGCCGGCAATGACGGGCCGCGGCGCACCGCCCAGATCGTGATCCGGCAGGATTCGCGCAACGCCCCCTCGATCCGATGGAGCTTTGCGCGATCGACGGCATCGGCGGCGGCAGTGACGGCACGGCGCAGCGCGCGGGGCGAACCGGAACTGCCGCTGTAAAATTGCGGCCAATACCAAACCTTGCGGCTGGCCGCGGTTCCGCGGCCGACGAAACCGTGCTACCCGGCGGGCCTGTCATCTAGGACTGAAGCATGACCGACCATCCCCGCCGCATCACCCGTGCCCTGTTGTCTGTTTCCGACAAGACCGGATTGATCGAATTCGCCCGGGCACTCGCCGGCCACGGCATCGAGCTGGTCTCGACCGGCGGCACCGCGAAAGCGATTGCTACCGCGGGGCTGAAGGTCAGGGACGTTTCGGAGCTGACCGGCTTTCCGGAAATGATGGATGGCCGGGTCAAGACGCTGCATCCGAAGGTGCATGGCGGGCTGCTCGCGATCCGCGACAACAAGGAACATGCCGACGCGATGAAAGCGCACGGCATCGCGCCGATCGATTTGCTGGTGGTCAATCTCTATCCGTTCGAGGCCACCGTCGACAAAGGCTCAGGCTTCGAGGAGTGCATCGAGAATATCGACATCGGCGGGCCTGCCATGATCCGCGCCGCGGCGAAGAATCATGACGACGTCGCTGTCGTCGTCGAGCCGCAGGACTACCAAGCCCTGCTCGACGAACTCGCCACCAACGATGGCGCGACGACGCTTAACCTGCGCCGCCGTCTCGCCGCCAAGGCCTATGCCCGCACCGCCGCCTATGACGCCGCGATCTCGAACTGGTTTGCAAAAGAACTCAAGACCGGCGCGCCGGATTTCCGCGCCTTTGGCGGGCGCTTGATTCAGTCGTTGCGCTACGGCGAGAACCCGCATCAGAGCGCGGCGTTTTATGCGACGCCCGACAAGCGCCCGGGCGTTTCGACCGCGCGGCAATTGCAAGGCCGCGAACTGTCCTACAACAATATCAACGACACTGACGCTGCCTATGAGTGCATCGCCGAGTTCGATCCCAAGCGCACCGCGGCCTGCGTCATCGTCAAGCACGCCAACCCCTGCGGCGTCGCCGAGGGCGCCGATCTCCTCACGGCCTACCGCAAGGCGTTGGCCTGCGATTCGACCTCGGCCTATGGCGGCATCGTCGCGCTCAATCGCACGCTCGATGCAGACGCCGCGCGGGCCATCACCGAAATCTTCACCGAAGTGATCATCGCGCCGGATGCGACCGAGGAAGCGATCACGATTGTCGCCGCACGGCGAAACCTGAGACTGCTACTCGCCGGCGGATTGCCCGACCCACGCGCGGCGGGCCTCACCGCCAAGACCGTGGCCGGCGGACTTCTGGTGCAGAGCCGCGACAACGCCGTGGTCGAGGACATGACGCTGAAGGTCGCAACAAAACGCGCCCCCACGGAAACCGAGTTGCGCGATTTGAGATTCGCCTTCCGCGTCGCCAAGCACGTCAAATCCAACACCATCATCTATGCAAAAGATCTTGCAACCGTCGGCATCGGCGCCGGGCAGATGAGCCGAGTTGATTCCGCGCGGATCGCGGCGCGCAAAGCCCAGGACGCGGCAGCCGAATTGAAGCTCGCCGAGCCGCTCACCAAAGGCTCGGTCGTCGCATCCGACGCCTTCTTTCCGTTCGCCGACGGCATGCTGGCCTGTATCGAAGCCGGCGCCACCGCGGTGATCCAGCCCGGCGGCTCGCTGCGCGACGATGAAGTGATCAAGGCCGCCGACGATCACGGTATTGCCATGGTGTTCACGGGCGTCCGGCATTTCCGGCACTAGCGGATCGTCATTCCGGGGCTCGCGCAAGCGCGAACCCGGAATCTCGCGCCGTATCATCTCAAGATTCCGGGTTCATCGCGGAGCCTGTCATCTCAGCGCGAGCGCTATTGCGCTCGTCGGGGGCGCGCGTTCGCGCGACCCGGTGGCGATGCCCCGGAATGACGGCGTCAATCTAATCCCGCACCCTTGAGAGCAGCGCCAAGCCTGCGACGAAGAACAGCACGATCGTGGCCATGCCGGCCTTCTGGCTGTCGGTCGCGGCCGTAACGATGCCGATCAACAGCGGCCCGATGAAGGAAGTGACCTTTCCGGTCAGCGCGAACAATCCAAAATATTGCGCGATGCGGTCCTTTGGCGCCATGCGGATCAGAAGTGTGCGCGATGCGGCCTGCAACGGTCCGCCGGCCGCGCCGATCAGACACCCCAGAAAGAGATAAGCGCGTTCCGCCGCAGCGGCGAACAACGGCCCGTTCGGCTCGGCAGGGGCGACCTTGATGAACAGGATGTGCTCCTTGTCCACCAGGAGAATCGCGACGACCGACGCGAGCAGGATCGTCATGCTGGCTGCTATCACGCGTTTCGGCCCGAGCTTGTCGTCGAGTTTGCCGCCGAGCCAGGCGCCGAAAGTGCCGGCGACGGCCAGGATGATGCCGAAGCTGCCGATCCGGATCGTGTCCCAGCCGAAGGTGCCGGCGGCATAGATGCCGCCGAAGGCAAACAGCGACACCAGGCCGTCGGTATAGATCATGTTGGCGAGCAGGAATGCCGCAAGCGACTTCTGCTTCGGCAATTCGGCGAGCGTCTGCTTCAGCTCGATAAGCCCCTCGCGCACCGCGTCGCGCAACGGTCGCCGCGCAGGGTAATCCGGCGTCAGCAGAAACATCGGCAGCACAAAGATGACGAACCAGATGCCGGTCAAGGGACCCACGATGCGATCGCCCTGATGGGTGACAGGATCGAGCCCGAACAGCGGCTTCAATCCGAACAGCGTGAGCCCGCTCTCAGGATTGGCCGCGAGAAAGCCGAGCACCAGGATGAGGCTGAGGATGCCGCCGACATAGCCGGTCGCCCAGCCGGTGCCGGACAATCGACCGATCCGGTCCGGCGGCACCAGCGTTGGCATCATCGCATTGTTGAAGACGGTGGCGAATTCGGCGCCGATGGTCGCAATCGAAAAGGCGAGCAACAAGGGTGGAATGACGCTGACGTCGCCGGGCTTGCCGATCCACATCAGCGAGGCACCGATCACCAAAAGCGCACCGAAACCCGCGATCCACGGCTTGCGGCGGCCGCTGGCGTCCGCGATCGCCCCTAGTACCGGCGACATCAGCGCGATCATCATGCCGGAAGCCGCCGTGGCAAAGCCCCACAACGATTGTCCGGTCGCCGGATCCGGCGCCACATGGTTCGCGAAATAGGGCGCGAATACGAACGTGGTGATCAGCGTAAAATAAGGCTGCGCCGCCCAATCGAAGAAAATCCAGCCGATAACGGCCGCGCGCGAGGGAAATACGTGCTGCATTTCAACGCGTGCGTCTTCGGTCATGGTTGCCACGAAAAAATCCCTCAAGATCACGCCGACGCGTTTTGCCTGTCGCGATCGGAAGCCATATAGCATTGACGGCGACAATACCCTTCTCGTATTGGCCGAGGCTGGATGACGTCGGCCCGCGGCGGATTTTTGATGATCTCGTTGATAGCCAAACGGCCCAAAATATTCGCGACAATCGCGCTGGCCGCCTCCTTTGTCATGCCCGCCGCCGCGCAAGAGCCGCGCCGCGATTTCTACACGCCGCCTGCGGCCGATACCATTCATTCCGTTGCCGCCGAACACGGCATGGTGGTGGCGCAGGAAAAAATCTCGGCCCGCATTGGCGCCGATGTCTTAAGGCGCGGCGGCAATGCCATCGACGCCGCGGTCGCTACCGGCTTCGCCATGGCCGTGACCTATCCGCGCGCCGGAAATATCGGCGGCGGCGGCTTTATGGTGATCCATTTGAAGGGGCGCGGCCAGGAAATCGCGCAAGACATCGCCATCGACTATCGCGAGACCGCGCCTGGTGCGACTACGCGCGATATGTTTTTGGGGACGGATGGCAAGCCAGAGGCCGCGAAATCGCGCGATTCCGCGCTCGGCATCGGGGTGCCCGGCACCGTCGCGGGCCTCGCGCTGGCACTGGATAAATATGGCTCCGGAAAATTCAAGCTGGCCGAACTGCTGCAGCCGGCGATCGAGCTGGCGCGCGATGGCTTCGTCGTCACCGACGACCTCGCCGATACCTTGCCGGGCTGGCATCGCCGGCTGGTGAAATGGCCGGCATCGGCTAAGATCTTCTCGCGCCCCGACGGCACGCCGCTGCAACAGGGCGACAGGCTCATTCAGACCGACCTCGCGGCGACGCTCTCGGCGATCGCAACCCAGGGTCCGCGCGGCTTCTATGAGGGTCCGGTCGCCGAGAAACTCGCAGCGTCGATCCGTGATGCCGGCGGCATCATGACAAGCGACGACCTCAAATCCTATTCCGCCGTCGTCCGCGCGCCCGTGCGCGGCAGCTATCGCGGCTATGACATCATCTCGATGCCGCAGCCGTCGTCCGGCGGCGTGGTGCTGCTCGAGACATTGAACATCCTCGAAGGCTTTCCAATGCGTGACATGAAGCAGGGCAGCGCGGCCTCGCTCCATGTGATGATCGAAGCGCTGAAGCGTGGCTATGCCGATCGCGCGCGCTATCTCGGCGACCCCGCCTTCGTCAATGCACCGATCGCAACGTTGATCGCGAAGGACTACGCGGCCAAGCAGCGCGCCAGCATCGACCTTGACCGCGCCACGCCGTGGGTGGATGCGTTGTCGGCAACGCCGCCGCATGAAGGCAGCAACACCACGCATTTCTCGGTGGTCGACGATTTTGGCAACGCGGTCAGCAACACCTATACGCTGAATTTCAGCTATGGCGTCGGGCTGGTCGCCGAAGGCACCGGCGTCCTGCTCAACAATGAACTCGACGATTTCACCGCGGCGCCGGGCGCGTCCAACGCCTTCGGTCTCGTCGGTTTCGAAGCCAACCTGCCGGGGGCGGGAAAACGGCCATTATCGTCGATGTCACCGACCATCGTACTGAAGGACGGCACGCCGGTGCTCGTGACGGGCTCGCCCGGTGGCAGCCGCATCATCTCGACGGTGCTGCAGGTGATCGTCAATGTGCTCGACTACAACATGGACGTCGCTGCCGCAGTGGCGGCGCCACGGCTGCATCATCAATGGCTGCCGGATGAGGTCAAGGTCGAGCGCGGTTTCAGGGACGACGTGCTTGCCGAGCTGAAGGCGAAGGACCATCGCATCGTGGAATCGATGGGCTATTCTTCGGCCAATTCGATTGTCGTGACGCCGAACGGATTGCGCGGCGCTCCCGATCCGCGCACCCGCGGCGCGGAGGCGGCGGGACAGTAGATCGATTGATCGAAGAGGACCACGGATCTTGCGAAAATGGATCGCTGTCGGGCTTGTGCTGGCGGCCCTGGCCGGATCAATGATCATCTACCGGCCCGGTCGCGCGCTTCGCTCCGCGACCGGCTATGTCGCCCATAACGTCTGCTCGAAGATTTTCGTCTCCGGTCTCGATCCGCAAGCCGTGTTTTCTGAAACCATCGCTCGCGACAGCCTTCGCCGGCTGCGCCCGCTGCTGCGCTATCATCTCGACCGCGCGGCCAAGACCGTCGATGTGTCGGTGGCAGGCCTGTTCGGCAGCCGCGCCGCGTCTCATGAAGGTTTTGGCTGCGTCATGCTATTCGGGTCGGAACAACCCTACCTGCTCCGAAGCGACGTCGAGGCCCTGAAGACGCCGAAGACGCCGCCGCTGCTTGCCGAGATCGCCGGGCCTGCCGTCGTCGAGCCGACCGATCCCGCATTAAGGGCCGCGCTCGATCATGCCTTCGAGGAGCCCGAAGCGCCGCCGTTTCGCCGGACCAAGGCGGTCGTCGTGGTGCGCGATGGAAGCGTGATTGCCGAGCGCTATGCCAAGGGCGTCGGCATCGACACCCAGCTGCTTGGATTTTCCATGACCAAATCCGTGATCAACGCGCTGATCGGCATCATGACCCAGCAGGGCCTCGTCAGCCCCTCGATCCCCGCGCCGATACCGGAGTGGCGCGCCGCATCCGATCCGCGCCACGTGATCGAAATCGAGCACCTGCTGCGCATGACGACCGGTCTCGCGCTCGACGAGACCAATAGCGGCTTCGATCCTTCAAACCAGATGCTATACCTGCATAACGATATGGCCGGCTTCGCCGCGAAGGCTCCGCTGATCGCGCCGCCAGGCACCCGCTGGGCCTATTCGAGTTCGACCACGCAGCTCTTGGCGCGGATCATCCGCGATGCGGTCGGCGGTCCCGAACAGACGCTGGCCTTGGCGTGGCGCGAGCTGTTCAACCCATTGGGCATGCGCGAGGTGACGCTCGAATTCGATGGCACCGGCACGTTGCAGGGATCGATGTACATGCTGGCGAGCGCCCGCGACTGGGCGCGGTTCGGCCTGCTCTATCTGAACGACGGCGTGCTCGGCGGCAAACGCATTCTGCACGAAGACTGGGTGGATTTTTCCGCAGCCGCGACGTTGGACACGGACTATGGCGCAGGCTTCTGGACCAATCGCAGCGAGCACCAACATGCCAAAGGCCGTGTGCGGCTCGGCATTCCCCGCGATGCCTTCTTTGCCTCCGGCGACCAGGGCCAGCGGGTCGTCATCATCCCCTCCCAGCACATCGTCGTGGTTCGCCTCGGCGACGCCACCGATCCCACCGGCGACATAACGGGCCTCGCACGGCTGGTCAAAGAGGCGATCGCGGCGCCGCAGCCTAGGTAGTCATTGCGAGCGAAGCGAAGCAATCCAGAAAGTTAAAGAGTAAGATTGGATTGCTTCGTCGCGTTGCTCCTCGCAATGACTGTCTGCTACCTTCCTACCGTGTACGGCCCGCCCTTCTCCAAAGCGCGCGCATAGGCCGGGCGAACATGGATCCGCTCCAGGAACGCCATCGCCCTGGGATGACCCTGCTCCAGGCCGCCACGCGCCGCGGCTGCTTCCAGCGGAAAACTCATCTGTATGTCAGCGGCGGTGAAATCATTGCCGGCGAACCATGGGCTCTTGCCGAGTTCGCCTTCCCAGAACGCCATATGCTGCTTGAGCTGCGGGTTGACCAGCGTGCTCAGCGCCTGATTGGAAACTTTCCGCACCAGTGGACGCAGCAGCGCCGGCGCGCGTTTCGGCATCAGCGTGAACAATAGCTTCAGGAGCAGCGGCGGCATCGCCGAGCCTTCCGCATAGTGCAGCCAATAGCTGTAACGCAGCCGTTCCGGCGTATCCGGAGGCGGAATCAATCGGCCGTTGCCGTAGGTGCCGAGGAGATATTCGACGATCGCGCCGGACTCCGCGATAATGTTGCCGTTGTCGGCAATGACCGGCGACTTGCCGAGCGGATGGATGTCGCGCAGCTCCTTTGGCGCCCGCATGTCGGGCTGACGCTGATAGCGGACGATCTCGTAAGGCAAGCCCAGCTCTTCGAGGAGCCACAGCACCCGCTGCGAGCGCGAATTGTTGAGATGATGAACCGTCAGCATGGGCGTCCCCCTGGATGGCGCGTCGCGCCGCGTTTGGTGCCAGCCGGGCGCAGCAAAGTCGAGGCTCAAGGCGCAGCATGTTTTACCCGGGTGTTATTTACACCGCTAAATTACCCGGGTAATATCTACGCCGAATTTGAAGGGGGCTGCCGTGAACCCAAAGCCTGACGCCACCATCGCTTTCGAAGGCGACCGCACTATCGCGTCTGGCGGTCTGCGCGAGGTCGCGCGCGCGGCCAAAGAGCGGCTCGACCGGCGCAAGGACGCCGCGATCCTGATCTTTGACGCCGCGACCAGCGCGCCGATCGATATCGATTTTCGCGGCAGCATCCCCGATGTGCTGGCGCGATTGCCGGAGACGGCTAAAGCGCCGGCGGAAACGGATCAAGCGGCGCCGCCCGCAGCGCGTGGTCCCGGCCGGCCGAAACTCGGCGTGGTCGCGCGCGAGGTCACGCTGTTGCCGCGGCATTGGGACTGGCTGGCGCAGCAACGCGGCGGCGCATCGGTCGCCTTGCGCAGGCTGGTCGACGAGGCGCGGCGCACCCATGAAGGCAAGGACCGCATCCGCCATGCGCAGGATGCGGCCTATCGCTTCATGTCGACGATGGCCGGCAACCGGGCGAATTACGAAGCTGCGATCCGCGCGCTGTTCGCCGACGAACCCGTTCGTTTCGCAACATTGATCGCCAAATGGCCGGCGGATGTTCGCAAGCACGCTTTAAACCTCGCCGAACGGGCGTTTAATCACGAACCGCAGGCGCGTGGTTGATCCCGTCAAGGCGAGCCGCTAGGAATGATAGCGATCATATAAGAAACCGCGACTTGAGGAGGCCGCCGTGACCCCACGCCCGCAATTCATGTTCGATTTCGGCAGTCCCAATGCCTTCCTCAGCCATGAAGCGATCCCGGCGATCGAGAAGCGCGCGAGTGTGAAGTTCGAATATGTGCCGATCCTGCTCGGCGGCATCTTCAAGGCCACCAACAACAAATCGCCCGCCGAGACGCTGGCCGGCGTCAAGAACAAGCCCGAGTTTCAAGCGCTCGAGACCGAGCGCTTTATCAAGCGCTTCCACGTCCAGCCCTATGTCTGGAATCCGTTCTTTCCGGTCAACACCCTCAATTTGATGCGCGCCGCCATCGCGGCGCAATTCGAGGACGTGTTCGAAAGATATGTCGAAGCCGCATTCCATCACATGTGGCGGGAGCCGAAGAAGATGGACGACCCGGAAGTAGCAGTGAAGGCGCTCTCCGCATCCGGCCTCAATGGGGCAAAACTGCTCGCGCGCGCGCAGGATGCCGACGTCAAGGCAAAGCTGATCGAAAACACCCAATCCGCGGTCGAGCGCGGCGCGTTCGGCTCGCCGACCTTCTTTGTCGGCAACGAGATGTTTTTCGGCAAGGAGCAGCTCCGCGAGGTCGAGGAAATGGTCGCGAGCAAATAGGGGCGAATGGCGAATGGCGAGTAGCGAATGGAATCTATTCGCCATTCGCCACTCCCTATTCGCTCTTTCAGAACAACAAGGAGCCAATCAATGCGTGTTCTCGTGGTCGGGGCCGGCGCCATTGGCGGCTATTTCGGCGGCAGACTGTTGCAGGCCGGACAGGACATCACCTTCCTGGTCCGCCCACGCCGCGCCTCGGAGCTTGCGAGCGCCGGCCTCGTGATCAAAAGCCCGAACGGCGATGTGACGCTGAAGGCTCCGCCAACGGTACAGGCGGACACGCTGAAGGAAAAATTCGACGTGGTGCTGTTGAGCTGCAAGGCCTTCGACCTCGACGACGCCATCAAGTCGTTTGCACCTGCGGTCGGGCCGAACACCTCGATCATCCCGCTGCTCAACGGCATGCTGCACCTCGACGCGCTCGACGAGAAATTCGGACGCGATCGCGTGCTCGGCGGTCTCTGCGCGATCGCGGCGACCCTCAACGAAAAGCGCGAGGTGGTCCAGCTGCAGCCGATGCAATCGCTGAATTTCGGCGAACGCGATGGCAAGATGACGGACCGGGTTGGCGCCATCGCCGAAATCTTTGCCTCAGGCAAGTTCGGTTCGGTCGCGAGCAAAAACATCATGCAGGAAATGTGGGAGAAGTGGGTATTCTTGGCGTCGCTGGCGGCCTCGACCAGCCTGATGCGCACCTCGGTAGGCAACATCTTGGCTGCGCCCGGCGGCCGGGATTTCCTGCTCGGCATCCTCGATGAATGCAGCGCGATCGCCAAAGCCGCCGGTCACGCGCCCCGCGCGCCCATCCTCGAACGCAGCACGGCGATGCTCACCACGGAGGGCTCGCCACTGACGGCGTCGATGTTCCGCGACATCCAGGCCGGCGCCAAGGTCGAGGCCGATCACGTGGTCGGCGACCTCGTCAAGCGCGCCGATGCTGCCAAGATGCCGGTGCCGAAACTGCGCACGGCCTACACGCATCTCAAGGCCTACGAGAAGCAGCGCGGGTGATCTTCAAACACCGCAACTTACTTCGTCATGGCCGGGCGTGACCCGGCCATCCACGTCTTGGGATCACTCAAGCAAGAAAGACGTGGATGCCCGGCACAAGGCCGGGCATGACGGCTCGGTTAGACCATCGCCGTCCTACAAATGCGCGAGATAATGCGCGAGCGCGGTGATTTCGTCTTCGCTTAAGGGGTAGGCGACTTCCGCCATTGCCGCCTGGCCGCCGCCGGACCGCACGCCCGATTTGTAATCGTGCAGGGCTTTGTTCAAATATTCCTCGCGCTGGCTGGCTATACGGGCGACCGCCTTGGTGCCGGCGAAATTGTCGGTGTGGCACGACGCACAGCGCCGGCCGACGGCGGCCTGCGCGCCCTTCTTCGACAGATCGGGATCGTCGTCGCCCTGCGACGCCTTGGGCGGCGCGAGCGAGGCGAAATAGGCGCCGAGATTGCGGATGTCCTCGTTGTTGATCCCTTCGACGATCGGCTGCATCTGCTCGTTCTTGCGCGTGCCGGAGCGGAAATAGACCAGTTGCCATTGAATGAATTGATCGGGCTGTCCGGCGAGCGAGGGAATGTTTTCGGTCTGCGAAATGCCGCCTTCGCCGTGACAGCCGGTGCACATTTCGGCTTTTTCCTTGCCCGCAGCAATATCGGCCCCCAGGGCGAGCGGCCCGCAGCAGATCATGGCGATCACCACCATCCCGACCCAAGCAATACGCACCATCACTCCGCTCCGCCGTCATCTTTGGACGCTCGGACCAAGTCCGTGCATCAAAAACGCGTTCCATCACACGTGTGTTGAAATACAAAGGCCGCGGCCACCCGTTCCCGAGCAACCGCAGCCTCTGATCGTCAGGCGCTTACTTCTTGCTGTAGCTGATGCGGTAGACCGCGCCGGCCCAATCGTCGGCAACCAGGATCGATCCGTCCTTGGCCAGAATGATATCGGCGGGCCGGCCGAGATAGCCCTGATCGCCCTCGATCCAGCCGGAGGCGAATACCTCCTGCTTGGGGTTCTTGCCGTCGGGACCGACGGTGACGCGCACGATGCGCGCGCCCTGGTACTTATGCCGGTTCCAGGAACCGTGCTCGGCGATCAGGATCGAGTTCTTGTAATCGGCCGGGAATTGGTCGCCGGTATAGAACTTCATGCCGAGCGGAGCGACGTGGGCACCGAGGTTGAGCACCGGCGGCGTGAACTCCGAGCACTTGTGACCCATCGCGAATTTCGTATCCGGCAGGTCGCCCTGGTGGCAATAGGGATAGCCGAAATGCTCGCCCATTTTGTTGATCATGTTCAGCTTGTCAGAGGGCAGATCGTCGCTGATCCAGTCGCGTGCGTTTTCGGTGAACCAGTATTTGCCGGTGCGCGGATCGACGTCGCCGCCGACGCTGTTGCGGACGCCAAGCGCGACCAGTTCGGCGTTGCCGGTCTGCGGATCGACGCGGCGGACCTGCGACACGCTGGTCGGGGGAATGCCGACGTTGAAGGGAGGCCCGAACGGTACATAGAACCAGCCCTCCTTGTCGGCGGCGAGATATTTCCAGCCGTGCGCCGCGTAAGAGGGCATGTCGTCATAGACCACCTTGCCGTCGCCGAGATGATCGAGATTGGCTTCGGCGTTGTCGTATTTGATCAACTTGCTGACGGCGATGACGTAGAGCGCACCGTTGCGGAACGCCAGACCGGTGGGAAAGTTGAGCCCCTTGAGGATGGTCTTGACCTCCTTCTTGCCGTCCTTGTCGGTGATGGCGTAGACGTTGCCGAGGTCGAACGAGCCGACGAACAGCGTACCCTTGTCGCCCCAGGCCATCTGGCGCGCTTGCAGCACGTTCGAGGCATAAACCTCGATCTTGAAGCCCGGCGGCAGCTTGATCTTCTTGATCAAGGTCGCGAGCTCGGCGTCGGAAGAGCCGGTCGGCGGACCCGACGGCGGCGCAAGCCCCTTTTGGGCTTCGGTCTCGTCCCCCAGGAACCAGTCATCGGGCGGATGGGTCCAAAAATCCTTGGTGCCGGATTCGTAGTGCTTAAGCGCTTTGTTCTGCGGCTGTTGCTGCTGCGCATTGGCGAGGCTTGCCCCCGCAACAGCAGCGACCGCTGCAAACGCAAGTACCGATCGATTGAATGTCGATTTCATCGCGTCACTCCCCTATGCAGCCGGGCGGCTGCGTCTGTCGTTTATTTTGAACGTTTTGAGAGACAAATTTTGGTCTGCGTGATGATCAGACGCGAAAATGTTAGCACAATCATGACCGGTGAGAAGCGCGCGCCGTTTGGCGCGGTCGGGCTCGATCGAAATTGAGAAGAAATTTCTGTCAAGGAGATTTGGTTCGGGACAAATTTGTGTCCGCCGGCCTGCGCTGCATCGCGACATCGGACAAGACGCAAAGTCCTGAAGGCCTGCTACGTGGGTCTTTGCCCACTTCGCCTCGTTCGGTCCAGCAGCATGTGTCGATGACCGTTGCGCGATCGCATCAAAATCGTGCCAAACGAAAAGCCCGCTGACACAGCGGGCCTTCGTCAAACCTCGGTTCACTATAGGGAAATCTGGAGCGGGCGAAGGGGCTCGAACCCTCGACCCCGACCTTGGCAAGGTCGTGCTCTACCACTGAGCTACACCCGCGTCCTTAAATGGCGGCGATCGCTCGCCGACAATGGCAGACCTATGCCAAATGCGCACTGCGAATGCAACAGCCCGAAGGCGGCCAAATCGCGGGGAAAGGGACGCCGATGGCGGCGAATCGCCTGAGAACTGCACCCAAAGGCCTCCTAATGGTCCGCCAATACGGCTTCCAGGGAACCCTGGCGGCTCAATACCGTTCGCAGCGATTCGAGCCATTCGGCAAACCAGCCCCGCAGCGTCTGCGAGAACTCCTCGCCTCTAGCGGGCTCGCAATCAAAGGTCGCCCACCATTCGACGAAGGCCCGGTCGCCGTCGACAATGGGCGTGATGTGCAGGGTCGCCCGGAAGCCGTGGATCGGCAGCGAGGGTGCGCCGCAGAATTCGTAGGTCTGCGAGCGATCGACGTCGGACAGCGCCAACAACCGCTGCCGGATGCGGCGCTCCTGATAGAGCACGTCCCTGACCGCGCCGACTGCGTCGCCGGATTTGCCGTCCTCGATCCGGCTTTCGCCGGCACCGCCGACCCAGACCGGATAATTGTTGAAATCACGGACGATTTCCCAGATGTCCGCCGCCGGCTCTCGAAAGACGGTGCTGTAATAGGCTCTTGCCATCTCCAAAACTCCCTTGCTGGCCTCGGGTAGCGGCCAACAATGGAACGCGGCACGGCCAATACCCACCCGATATCCGATCAGGCAGAGGGTCGCAGCGCCCCTGAAACCGATTGAAAATTGTCGCCAAACCGCCATTTAGGTCAACGGAACACCTGAACCCATGGCTGGGGCCGTGCTAGAACGGGCCCAATTCGAAGACATCAGACGAGGATCCCGTGACGATAGTTGAGCAGGGTAGCGGACCGGCGCCGCAGGCAGCGCCCGATCTGATCAAGGACACCACCACCCAGACCTTCGTGAAGGACGTCATCGAGGAATCGAAACGGCAGCCGGTGCTGATCGATTTCTGGGCGCCGTGGTGCGGCCCGTGCCGTCAGCTCACCCCTGCCCTCGAAAAGGCGGTGCGCGCCGCCAAGGGCAAGGTCAAGCTGGTCAAAATGAATATCGACGAGCATCCCGCCATACCAGGCCAGATGGGGATCCAGTCGATCCCGGCCGTGATCGCGTTCGTCAACGGGCAGCCGGCCGACGGTTTCATGGGGGCGGTGCCGGAAAGCCAGGTCAATGCCTTCATCGAGAAGCTGACCAAGGGTGTGCCGGCCGCGGGCGAGCCGAATATCGCGGAAATCCTCAAAGAAGCGGAAGCCGTGCTCGCCGAGGGCGACGCCGCGACGGCCGCGCAGATCTATGCCGAAGCGCTCGCGGTCGATGCCACCAACATCGCAGCGCTTGTGGGGCTCGCGAAATGCTACCTGACGACGGGCGCAATCGAACAGGCCAAGCAGACGCTTGCCATGGTACCGGAATCCAAGCGCAATGACGCTGGTGTCAAAGCCGTGCAGGCCTCGATCGACCTCGCCGAACAGGCGAGTTCGCTCGGCCCGGTGACCGAGCTGGAACGGAAGGTCGCCGCAAACCCGCTCGATCATCAGGCGCGCTTCGATTTGGCGACCGCGCTCAACGCCATGGGTAAGCGGGCCGAGGCCACCGAGCAGCTGCTGCAGATCGTCAAGCGCGATCGCAAATGGAACGATGAGGGCGCGCGCAAGCAGCTGGTGCAGTTCTTCGAGGCGTGGGGCGGCGCCGACGAAGCGACCGTGGAAGGACGAAAGCGGCTGTCGACGATCCTGTTCTCTTAAGGTATTCCCGACTGCCGGGGCCGCCGCGCATGCCGCCACGAACTTCGGAAACGAGGCACTAGATGCCGATCAATGCCGAATATCGCGGGCCCAGCGAGCTTCCCGAAATCATTCCGGTGTTTCCGCTACCCGGCGCGCTGTTGCTGCCGCGCGGTCAGATGCCGCTCAACATCTTCGAGCCGCGTTATCTCGCGATGGTGGACGATGCCTTGCGCGACGGCCATCGGCTGATCGGCATGATCCAGCCCGACGTCAGCCATTCGCGCAGTGAGCAAAAGCCGGCGCTGTTCCGCGTCGGCTGCGTCGGACGCATCACCCAGCTCGCCGAATCCGGCGACGGCCGCTACATCCTCGAACTGACGGGCGTTGCGCGTTTCAAGGTGATCGAGGAAATGGTAGTGCTGACGCCCTATCGGCAGTGCAAGGTGGATTTCTTCGCCTATCTCGACGATTTCATCGCGCGCAAGGGCGAGGAAGCGGTCGACCGCGAGGCGCTCCTGGAAGTGCTGACCGATTTTCTGAAAGCCAACAATCTGAAAGTCGACTGGGAAGGCGTCGAGAGCGCGCCCAACGAGGCACTGGTCAACGCATTGGCGATGATGTCGCCTTATGGGCCGGCGGAAAAGCAGGCGATGCTGGAGGCGCCCGATCTCAAGACTCGCGCCGAAATCCTGATCGCCGTCACCGAGATGGACCTCGCCAAGAAGCGCACCAGCGGCGATCCGCCGCTGCAGTAGCTACGCTTCAGCCAACCGCGACGGCGCGGTCGGTTCGTTGCGATCCGGTCAGCCGCATCAGCAGGAACGTCACGACGAGCACGCCGACGTAGACCAGAAGCTGCATTTCGGTCGGCTGGTCGGTGTAACCGATCAAGGTGTGCAGTGCCCGGCCGGGAATGCTCGTCTCCGAGAGCAGCCACCCGCTGTCCCAAATCACGGTATCGAGCGAGTTGAGCCAGTTGGCGCGTTCGAGGAATGACACGGCCTGCGCCGCCATGCCGGCCGCGAGTAGTGTGATCAGGACGGTCGTGGTGGCAAACAACGCACGCTGCGGGATGCGCATCAGGCCAAAATAGGTCAAGAGGCAAACCGCGGCTCCCAACGCCAGACCGATGAACCCGCCGATCGCGAGATTGGCCGCCGACCCTCCGTCAGAAGCAACCACGCCATACAGGAACAGCGCGACCTCGCTGCCTTCGCGTAGCACCGCAACGCCGACCACCACGGCCAGCGCCAGCAGCGATTTGGTGCCGTCCGCGACCGCCTGGCCGACCGCACGCATTTCCCCGGCCATTTCCCGGCCGTGATGCGCCATCCAGACGTTGTGCCAGGTCAGCATCATCACGGCGATGGCCAGAATTGCCGCGTTGAACAGCTCCTGCCCCATGCCCGCGAACAGCTGCGACAGCGCGCCGGCAAACGCTGCGACGACACACGCCGCAAGCACACCCGCCAGCACCCCGCCGCCGATCCAGCGATTGCGATGCGGGACCGAGCCGGTGACAGCGAGAACGATGCCGATGATCAGCCCGGCCTCGAACACCTCGCGAAAGACGATGATGAGCGCGGCCAGCACCAGTGCCCCCGTTTCCGAAGTTCGTGAACCATCGCGGCACCCCCCCTTGCATGAACTTC
>Ga0210406_10002532_pt1 | contig 20741 bp, 23 predicted proteins | sample IncBWC30MmetaG_FD_155454 | JGI IMG/M metagenome (GOLD analysis project Ga0210406, IMG submission 155454) | Forest soil microbial communities from Barre Woods Harvard Forest LTER site, Petersham, Massachusetts, United States - Inc-BW-C-30-M | ecosystem: Environmental > Terrestrial > Soil >... | reverse complement strand
TTTACACGACCGTGTCGTATGCGTTCGGCGCACTTTTGGATGCGGGCAACGTGCTTCGCTTCCAGCGTCCGAGTGAAGGTGCTGCCGATTAAAGACACCCGGCTTTTGTGTTGATTGTCGAAACAGTGCGCCGTGAAAGGCGTTGGACTTCGGCGGTGCAATTCCGGCCCGGGAACTGGTTCGCTCCACCCGATGACAATCGAAGTCGGTTGTTTCTCAGTAACGAAAGAGCACAGTTTTCTAGGAAAATTCCCTGCGGGCAGCAGGGAGGGCACCAGCTCGTTTGCCGGGAGGTTCTGAGTTGTTAACAGCAGTCATCCTGAGTGCCATAATAATACCGGGAACTCGGGTCGATATTTTGCGGACGCACGAACACTTCGACGGCATTACTCTGGCACCCGATGGGAAGCACTTGAGTCTCGACTATTACGACTACCCCGAACCTGACGCACAGCGTTTCTTCCATTACGTCTTTTCTCTGCATTCGTCGCCCAAGCTGATTACTGGACGCTCTCCGATAAGTGTTGACGCGGAACTGGAGCTTGCCTACGAGGACATCCCGCCAGATGTCATCCACGACGTATGTAGTTGGCTCGAATCCAACATGGCTGCCGCCCACGCGCAGCAAGGACATCCCATTTTCCAAATTCTGACTGACTATCGGGGATTGTTGGAACGACACCGACCAAGTCTTCCGTAAAGCAGTGTTATGGTTGGCGAAACAGTGCGCCTGAAAACGCGCTGGACTTCATCGGGTGCAAATCCCGCCCGCAAACTGGTTCGCTCCATCACCCGGCAGCGGAGGCGCACATCCAGCTTCCACCTTCTGAAGCGAGGCTCTTTTTCATAATGGTTGACGCGGCTGAGGGCGTTTTGAGTGTTATGGCCTGATGACAACAGTTAGCCAGAATTAGGGCAGTCAGTCGCAGTTTGGTGGACTCACTTCAATTCTAGACACAGACCGAGCACGCAAATCAAAGCTAACCAAACAAGCACGTACTTCGGGTGCAAGGGTTGCAATGCCGATGGCAATTTCTGCTTCATCGCCAGAAGCCACCCCCCGTGCTTTTCTGGCCAGTCTGACCACAGCGTTACAAGGCCAGCGTAAACAAAATCACCACAGGAAGATACAGCCATAGAGTGAAGAACTGCATGATCCACCGACCGTTGAGTATGACACAGAACACGCCCGATGGCGTCCACTTGTTGAGCATGGCAGGGACGACCATTTCTGGTTGCCCACCGCCCGGACCTGAGTCGCGTGAAGCGCGTGCCGCCTATATCGAGCCGATCCGGCAGAAGATCGCATCCGTTCCCCATGTCTCCGCGGTAGCGGTGGGTATTGGCGCAACGCCGCCCGATGCGGATGTTCAGAGCTCGTTCATCATCGACGGAAGTGGCGATGGCGAGCAGCCGCAGGCGCACGTGATGCTGGTGGACCAGCGCTATTTCGCAACGCTGCATCCCGCTGCTGCAAGGCCGCGTGTGGAATGCGGATGAAAACAGCTGCGGAGACTTCATCGCCGTCGTCAATCACGCATTCTCGACGCGCTATCTCTCCTCGTCCCCTGCTGTGGGGCGGCAACTGCGCATTCCCGGACTGACGGCTCATATGCGCTATCAGGTGGTCTCTGCACAAAGCACGGCCTGGCGCGAGATCATCGGCGTCGTCGGCGATGCGCGCAACGACGGCGTGGATCAGCCGGTGGGCCCCGCCATTTACATTCCGTACACCGCTGCGACGGTACAGTTCCTCGTCCGCACCGAGGTAGATCCGCTCACCTGCCTTCACTCCATCCGCGCCGCGATTGCATCGGTCGCGTCGGACCAGCAGATCTCGAACAGCGTCTCGGCCTTCAACGGCACCTTCACGCTCACCGAGGCCATCGAGCGCAACGCGCAGTACAGCCGCCAGCGGCTCTTCTCCATCCTGTTTGGCGTCTTCTCGGCCATGGCGCTGGGGCTCGCGCTGGTGGGCATCTTCAGCCTCGTCGCGTACAGCGTCGCGCAGCGCACGACGGAGTTCGGCGTCCGCCTGGCGCTGGGCGCGCCGCGCACGCATGTGCTGTGGGCTGCCGCGCGTGTCGCGCTGGTCAGCGCGGCCGCGGGCATGGTCATCGCTGTTGCCGTTGACAGCTTTCTCGGCGCCGTCCTCGCCCACTGGATGCAAAGCGCCTTTGCCGCGAGTAGTCTCTTCGCAGCCGCCACGCTCCTCGCTCTCAGCGCACTCCTCGCCTGCCTGTTGCCCGCACGCCACGCCATCGGCGTCCCACCCGCTGAAGCTCTCCGGTATGAATAAGGCGTATCCCATCTGACCAAGGCAACCGATCTTGAAATGCGCCCGCTTAAGGGCAAAGTCGATGGGAAAAATATGGGCAAGAAGGCGCTTGTCAGATCGTTATCAGGGATCGGACAGGTTGGCGCCATGTTGGTCGGACACCCAAGTCTGAACCAACCTTTCAGCGAATCTGATCTGTTGCGAGAGCGTGTCAGCACCAACATCGGGGAGGTCTCGAACGAGGAAATATCCAAGTTGGCAGTCACTGCCCACGTCGTCGTGAGCGTTGCAGCGGGTACTCCGATCTACGTCGTACTCGAGCAAACCGCTAAACCGAATGTGATCTCCTCTTCTTTGACCTCACAAGGAAGGCGAGCTCTAAATTCGGCGGATGTAGACGAACTTCGACAACTCCTGCAGCAGTGGGAACTAGGCCAAGCGAACACAAGCAGTCAGTAACAGTATTCTCCTTACGTAAACCAAGGAGAACCGATCACTTTCGTACTCCGATTCAGAAGTTTGCCCATTAATGATCCCAAAGGCGTTTCTCAGTACTAATCCGACGGACGAACCGATAACTTCCGATTTGTCCGTTATTTGCCCAATAAATTGTTAGTGGAGATTCGGACAAGCCAACTTTTTGTTACCGTTCGGGCGACTGACTTCTTGGTGGCCTAAGAATCTCATCTCTTCCAATTCGCAAAGACGCTCTATCTTTGTTTACCGTTGTCGTTCCACTGCGTTGTAGCTTTCAGAAGGGATCAATCCATTGGACAAGCAACAACTTGCCGTCGTAGCTGTATTCGTGACCGGGGCATGGGTCGCATGGCTGATCTTCAATGTGGTGCGCCAATACGTGCTGGCCCGATCGCAAGCCGCCGCACAGGACAAACTGCTGCTCCGCGTGAGTTCGCCGGAGAGCCTGCAGGTCTTCCTTGCCTCAAGGCCCGGTGCGGAGTTCCTCCGCTCACTCGAGCGCAGTCCCAATGAAGATTGGCGCAGCATCATTCGCACCGCCCAGACCGCGGTAACCTTCGGCATCCTGGGAACGGGAATGCTGATCTGCCACGTCGTCTTTCGGCAAGCCGAAGGCCTACTGCAGTTCGGCCTCGGCGCCGTCATCCTAGCAGCGGCGTTTGGATCTTCAGCAATCGTCTCGCTCGTTATGCATCGCCGATCCGGTCTCCTCCCGGGCGGTCGCGACTAGGCCAGCCAAGACGTGGACGAACAGGCATTCAGTGCGCTGTATCAAGCTACGGCGAAGTCTCTCTGGAGGTACATAGCACGCGTGTCCGGCAGGCAGGACATCGCCGACGATGTCCTGCAGGAATCCTATCTTCGTCTGCTTCGCAGCGGAAGATCGGCCATGAAGCTTGCAGACGCCCGGCCCTATCTCTTCCGCATCGCCACCAATCTCTTGCATGATCGTTGGCGACGCGGCGACGACCTTCAGTTCGAAGAAGGAGACGAACCCACCACAGAAAGTCAGCCTGATAAAGCCTTAGACGCTACCCGCATGCTGCATCGCCTGAAGCCCAGGGCGCGCGAGCTCTTATGGCTCGCCTACATGGAGGGGATGACACACCGTGAGATCGCCAACGCTACCGGCCTTAACGTCATGAGCGTGCGCATTCTGCTTCTTCGCGCACGGCGCGAGGCTGCCGCGCTGCTTACACCGAAAGGAAAAGAGGATGCCTGAGGAAATGGAGCAACGAATCCGTCACACGCTGCAGGAAGCCGATTCCGCGGCCGCACCGCACGAACTGCCGACCCCCTCACAGGTCTGGTCGCGATTGCAATTCCGCCTCGCGTATCGTCCACGAAAGGAGACTTACGCCTCGCACGTAAGCACAATCTGGGTGGCGGTCTACCTCCTCGCCTTCCTGATGTGGAGTACCTGGTCCACATGGCTGGACGCAAGCCTCATTGCTGTTCTGGCCCCTGCTACCGCCGCTGCAGTATTCCTCTGCATGCATGTCTCCCGAAACTTCCGCAGTTAACCATGTGACCCTGGTCGACGTTGCTGAGGTAGGGGCCAAGCATATGTCATGCCAACACCGTCTATTGTCCTTCCTTCTCTTTTTTGGCGCAGTCACCGCCCACGCCCAACCTCCCCAAGACGTCAGCGGCCGCTGGCAAGGCACCTTCGACATTCCAGCGCCTGGCGGAACCACGCAGCGCGACACCGCGTTCCTGCAGCTCCAGCAGAACGGCACACAGGTGACTGGCGGCGCGGGCCGGAGCGAACAGATGCAGACGCCTCTCTCCGACGGCCTCTTTCGTAACGGCACGCTGACCTTCGCTGTCCAAGTGAGGCCAGGAACAATTGTCAGATTCGACCTCGTACTCCAAGGCGATCACCTGCGCGGCGTAGCCACAGGACTCCCGCCCGACGCCACCGCAAGGGTCGTCGTCGATGTGGCTCGTCTGCCGCACCCCACTGTTGACACGCTTCTCCAACACTTTATGGGCAGTATCCTGATCGTCCGCGAAGGACAGGTGCTGACTGACCGATCCTTCGGTTCCGCGAACCTCGAATGGCAGATACCTAACACAGCATCAACCAGGTTTCGCATTGGGTCGCTAACGAAGCAGTTCACCGCCGCAAGCATCCTGCTGCTCGCGGAGCGCGGCAAGCTCCGCCTGGAAGATCCAGTTTCGAAGTATCTCGAGAACCCACCCGTCGCCTGGAGCGGCATCACTGTGTTCCATCTGATCACTCACACCTCGGGCATCGTCAGCATCACTGACCTCCCAGGCGAACAGGCTGCGCTCACCCGCGGCGGCACTCCCGCGGAGATCGTAGAACGCTTCCGGAACCAGCCGCTTCTGTTTCCGCCAGGCACACAGGCACGCTACTCGAACTCCGGATACATCCTGCTCGGCATGGTCGTGGAAAAGGCCTCCGGCGAGCCATACGTAACCTTCCTCCAGAAGAACATCTTCGACCCGCTTGGCATGCGAGACACTGGAATCGACAACGATGCAGACATCCTGCAGGGCCGCGCATCGGGATACCGCACAGAAGCTGGGACGCTCCGTCATGCCGACTTCATCGACATGCGAATCCCCTTTGCGGCCGGTGACCTTTACTCCACCACTTACGACCTGGCACGCTGGCAGGAAGCTCTGTTCGGAGGCAAACTCCTGCAGCCGAACTCGCTCAAGAGAATGATCACTCCCGGCAAAGAGGACTTCGGCCTCGGTGTAGTGGTCAAGCAGCAGGAGGGCGAACGCGTGATCAGCCATACCGGCGGCATTCAGGGCTTCGTTGCAGAGCTCCGCTATTATCCTGGCAAACACCTCTCGGTGATCGTGCTCAGCAACACGGAATCCAAAGAGACCCTTGAACTATCAGAACAACTCAGTAGGCAGGCACTCTCCGGGACCCTTTCCTTAGTTGCTCCGGCTGGCACACTCCGCGATCAAATCCTCTCCGCGGATCGACAACTCTTCGACGCCTACAACACTTGCAACGCCGTCCAGTTTAGTCGCAGTCTCGCTTCGGACCTCGAGTTCTTCCACGACAGCACGGGCCTCACCGGTCACGACTGGAACGTGAACGCCCTTGAGAAGCGCTGCGCCGAGAGCACGAAGTATCACCGATCGCTCGACGAGCAGAGTGTCCAGATCTTCCCGGTACCAGGTTACGGAGCGTTGGAAATCGGAACACATCGCTTCTACGAGAAGGGCGCAGACGGCTCTGAGAAGCTCGACGCCACCCCCGGCTTCGCCAACGTCTGGAAACAAACACCGGATGGGTGGAAACTCACGCGCGTGCTGAGCTACGGACATCCCTGATTACAGGATGATCGAGGATTCCAAGAGTTAACGGCTTGTGGCCAACCGGAAAGCGCGCTTTTTGAAAGCACCCGAGTACCTCCTGCCCCTAGCGGCTTGCTTTCAATGGATTCGTGATTTACGCAGCTCTGGACTAAAGATCGAGCATTATCCATGTTGGCGCATGGTCGCTGGCGTTTACCTGACCACGCGCCCACCGGTCTACACCACCGTCCACGAGCCGGTCCGACAAATTCGGTGAGAGCAGAAAGTGATCGAGTCGCATGCCTTTGTCCTTCGGCCACCGTTCAAATTTGTAATCCCAGAATGTCCAGAGCGGCCCCTCCGGATGTAGCTTCCGCATCGCGTCTGTCCAGCCTTGAGCCAGCAAACGCGCAAAGGCTTGGCGGCTTTCGGGTTGGATCAACGCGTTGTTATCCAACGATCGAGTCGGATAGATGTCCTGCGGTGTCGGCACGACGTTGTAGTCACCGGCCAATACTACGGGGGCGCCGCTGGCCATGAGTTCGGCGGCGTGGGCAATGAGGCGCTCAAACCATGCCAACTTATAGTTGAATTTCGGTCCAGGCTGCGGATTCCCGTTGGGGAGGTAGATGGAAGTGATGAGCACTCCCTGAACAGCCGCTTCGATGTAGCGGGCTTGGTGATCTTCAGGATTTCCCGGCAAGGTTGCGCAGGTCAGCACGGGAGCTTGGTTTCGCGCGAGAATGGCCACGCCGTTCCAGGAACGCTCCCCTTGCCAGACTGCTTCGTACCCGAGAGTTCGAAGGGCATTCGCGGGAAAGGCTCCCTGCTCCGCCTTGAGCTCTTGGAGACTAACCACGTCCGGCTCAGCTTTAGCTAACCAAGCCAAGAGGTTATCCAGCCGCTTATTGATGTTGTTAATGTTGAAGGTCGCGACTCTCATCAAGTCCCTCTCTGCCCTGTACCTCTGGGTGCGCCTCCAAAAAGGATCAACCGAGTTCGTCCGGCTGGCATTATTTTACCGGTGGAGAAATGGAAACCGCCGAACTAAAACGCGTAGGTAGGCTAGTTCTCGAGTTCGGCGGCCTCTTAAATGGTTACAACCGGTCTCATAAATCCAGACTGACCGATGGCTGCCTGTTCGCCTCCGGACATCACGGTCCGACTGTGGACACCTTTGAACGAGAGCGGTGTTCTCTTGTCTGTGTACTATCAAAGGTTTAGGCCCTGCACGATATTGGTAAGAGCATTGCACGCAGCTTTGCAGCGGACGTGATCCGTTTTGCCTTGTATTGGCCCCCGGAATCAGCTTGCCCAGGAGGACGAACCTGAGATGACCGGCCTCGCACAGGATGTTCGCTACGCCCTGCGGCAGTTGCGCAAGAGCCCTGGCTTCACTACGGTCACGGTTCTCACCTTAGCCCTCGGTATCGGAGCTAATACCGCCATCTTTAGTGTCGTGAATGGAGTATTGCTGAACCGCTTACCGTTCCCCGACGCCAGCCGCATCGTCTCCATGTTCGAGGCGACGCCGAACTTTCCCGAAGGCTCGATTTCCTATCCCAACTTTCTTGATTGGCAGCGCGACAATCGTTCCTTTGAGGCAATGGCCGCATACCGCTCGACAGATGGCAGCATCACGGGCGTGGGCCAACCGGAGAATGTGCGGGCCCAGCGCGTGTCTGCAAACTTCTTTCCGATTCTCGGGGTGAACCCAATCCTGGGGCGCAATTTCACTTCCGAAGAAGATCGGCGCGGCGCCAGCCCGACGGCCCTGATCTCGGAAGGGTTATGGAAGCGAAAGTTCGGGTCGGGCCGGAATGTGATAGGCAAACGGCTCATCGTGGCGGGGCAGTCGCGCACGATCATCGGTGTCATTCCAGCTTCGTTTCGATTGCATGTCTTCAACTTCAGAACCGCCGATGTGTACGAAGCCATCGGGGAAGAGACCGATTCGACTTTTTACCTGCGGGATTCGTATCGGGGCATGGACGCTATTGGCTTGTTGAAGCCTGGTGTCACGCTTGCGCAGGCGCGTGACGATATGAAGCGCGTGAATGCCGGCCTCGCTGATGCCTATCCCAACGTTGACGGCAATATCAAGGCCAACATCATCTCTTTGAAAGACAATATCGTTGGTGACATGCGGCCGGCGCTGCTGGTGCTGCTCGGGGCGGTGGGATTCGTCTTACTGATTGCGTGCGTGAATGTCGCCAATCTGCTGCTAGCCCGGTCAACAGCGCGCCAGCGCGAGTTCTCGGTGCGTGCCGCGCTCGGTGCGGGGCAGATACGGATTCTGCGCCAACTGCTTACCGAAAGCGTTCTGCTGTCGACGCTGGGCGGCGGGTTCGGGCTGATTCTGGCGAGGTGGGGAACGGCCGCAGCCCTTGTGGCGGTCCCGGAAACCGTTCCGCGTGCCGAGGAAATCGGGCTCGATTTTCCGGTGCTGCTCTTCACCATTTTGGTTTCGGTACTTACCGGAATCATGTTTGGTTTGCTGCCTGCCATAAGGATGTCGGGGACCGATATCAGTGGAAGGCTCAAGGACAGCGGGCGCGCCATCTCCGGCCCCCGCACGCGCATGCAGTCTGTGCTGGTGATGGGCGAAATCGCCATGGCGCTGGTGCTGCTGGTGGGCGCCGGCCTGATGTGCCGCACATTGGTGCAATTGTGGAGAGTTGATCCCGGGTTCGATCCGCGCAACGTCTCGTTTTTCGAGGTGACTCCACCGCCTTCTTTAGTCAATCAATCGCCGGATGCGATCCTCGCCGCGCTTCGGCAAATCAATGCGACCCTCCACAGCGTGCCGGGAGTTGAGGCAGTGTCCTTGCATGATGGCGCTCTTCCCATGGAAAGCGACAATGAGAGGGGTTTTCTGCTCGAAGGGCAAGAGCCGCCCACGCAGCGAACTAAGAATATTCAGCAGACTTTGGAATACTCAGTAGAACCGGAGTATCTGAAAACTATGCACATTCCCCTACTTCGGGGCCGCTTCCTAAGCGACGAGGACAATGAGAACGCTGCGCGCGTGGTGGTGATTGACGCGAGCTTCGCGCAACAATATTTCGCCGGCCAAGACCCCATCGGCAAACGCATCCGCATTTTTGAATTCGGCAGCGATTCCAACCAACGCGTTCTTGTACCGCTGGCGATTGTTGGGGTCGTTGGGCACGTGAATCAGTGGGGACTCGCCGAAGACGCCAGCCATCCCCTGCAAGCCCAGATGTACCGGCCAATCATGCAAAACGGGGCCGTCTACTCGAAGGGTCTCGCTCAGGGATTCAATGTATTTGTTCGCTCCAAAACGCCACTCGCGCCCGAAGCTTTTTTCGAGTCGATTCGCCAGAAACTCCTGGCGAGCAGCGGGGACATGATCGTTTACGGCAGCGAATCCGAGGAGGAAGTGGTGGCGAGCTCCATCGCCAGCCAGCGTTTCTCTCTCATCCTGCTGGGCGGATTCGCAGGGCTGGCTCTGTTGCTGGCCGGCATGGGAATCTATGGCGTGCTGTCGTACCTGGTCGGGCAGCGCACACGGGAAATCGGTGTGCGCATGGCTCTTGGAGCCCAGCGGCTTGATGTGCTGCGTATGGTTCTCGGAGATGGCGCGCGCATGACGATGGTGGGAGCAGCCATCGGCCTAGTGGCGGCGCTGGCCCTTACGCGATTAATGGCGAGCATGCTGTTCGGCGTACGCCCGACCGATCCCGTCACATTCGCTGCCGTGGCCGTGCTTCTCTGCGGCATCGCGCTATTCGCGTGCTATCTGCCCGCGCGCCGTGCGGCGAAGGTCGATCCCATGGTGGCGCTGCGATACGAGTAATCGCTCACAAATACCTCAGCATGATTCTCATGCAGCCAGCGCGTGACCAGTCGGGGGAAGCATTGCAGCCAGGCAAACAACCGCTCGACACACCAACGTCGCTGTAGCAAGGTCCATCCTTCACAATTTTTGTTCAAGAGATCCTCACAAACTGCGGATTGGGAAGTCCCGAATCCCTTATTAAACGGTAGAGGGCTTTTGGCAGCAGATGGCTATCTATCAAAACTGCATGCTTGCCGTACAGAGCCGCACTGGGAAGTTGTGGACATGAATACAGCATAGATTTTGTGCCGTCCGATTTCCTAATGCAACTTTGAGACGCCGGCTTTCGTTTTTCAATTGGTCCGCTTGTGGGGGAAATCCTTGGCGACCCTTCCGAGCACAAGCGCTGATGAGAACGGGCCTCAGTTCGTGAAGCCCGCATTTCTCAGGCAAATGGCGAGTCGGCTGCACGTTGTTCGTCTGCCCTCGACAATAGGTGACGCTAAATCGCCATCGCTCATTGAATCCCGGAGCGGGGTGTTTCGAGTGCGTGAGCAGTATTGCTCAGGCAGGGTGATGCCGGATTGCTACGGTAGGACATGACAACAGTGCGCCACTACCCTGAAACGTTGCCAGAACCCACCGAAACCGCATTTCCCGGTTATCCAATCGGTGTCTGGCCGCCGATAATCTCGTCCTTTTGCAATGAAGATGCTACGTGGCAAGTGCGGCATGGTGATTGCAGTATGCCAGCGTGCTCCTGCCCATGCCACTCCAGACCAAGATGAGGTAAGAGCGGTTGCAAGCTTTTAGCAAATCCTCACGCGGAATTTCCGAAGCTGGACACAAACAGAGTTCAAATCCCCGGAGGCGAGGATTTCGAGCTATGAGCGTGCCCGCAACCGCTACATCATAATTTCCATTCGGTGCGGTAGTCCGTTTCCAGCAATCGTAGAGATTACTTTTCGCGTCCACGTGACGAATGCGGTGGTTGACGTATTCCGAAAAGTACAAGTTTCCATCGCGGTCAATCGCCAAGCCGGACGGGTCGTCTAGTTTTGCCAGGACCACTGGACCCCCGTCTCCCTTGTAGCCCTTGGCCCCGGAACCCGCCACCGTTGAGAGCTTTAGGGTTTGGCTATCTACACTCCTGCACAATATCCATCGCCCCCTCAACAAAACAGTCATTTCCAGTCGAGTCCGCTACCGCATCGGATAGATAGGGTCCGGGTTCAAGATTGCCCGCTGCGCAAGAACCATTCTGATTCACTTCACCAGTAACAAATAGGTTGCCAGCTTTGTCCACAGACATGACATTTGCAAACCGAAAACTGGCATTTCGTGCAGACTCTCCGTCTCCCCCGAAGCCCTGTTCCCCCGTGCCAGCCACTCGGGTGACGAGCCCGCTCGTCCCGTCAACCTTGAAACTTTTGCCTTGGTGTGCGTCTGCGATGAACAGGTTGCCCTCATCGCCTATTGCTAAACCATCAATGGACCAGAAATCAGCAGAGAGGGCAGACGAGCCCTCAACTGTTTTCCCGGAGTGGCCGCCTCCTACCACGGTAGAGATCAAGCCGCTGCCAACATCAACTTTTCCTAAACACCCAGCTATTTCACCAATAAAAGATTTCCCCATGAATCCACCGCAAGTGAAACCGGGTATTGCAGGCAGGCTTTCGTGGCTCGACTTCCATCTTGACGAACGCAGTCCTCGGATTTTCTTCGGTAGCCGGCCACGACAGAGACAGTTCCATCGCTTAGATCAATACGGCGGACTCTATCTTCATTCTCCCTCGATCACATAAAGATGCCCAGTGTCATCTAAAGCCAAGTCCATCGGTCCGTCGATTGAGGACGTGATTGCGAGAACTCGATTCGTCTGAGAGGATGAGGTGCCGCTGGCAGCACAGGAGACGAAAACCCGGCGCGATTAACAACCAGTCAGTCACACGCGACATTTGTATCTCCCCCTGTCATCGGAGGCTGCACACATGCTCCCGTTATTATTGGTGGTGATTGTGGCTTCCATGCGGACCTCCTTGCTGAGCCAGTAGTCTTTGGCAACGCTCCAAATATATTATTGTTTCTATTGTGAGGGCGCCACCAACTGGCCGCGACTGGCGGGACGGAACGGAAGTCGCGGTTCAGGGAGGAGGAAACATCGTGAGAGGGTCGAAAGACACTCTCAGAGACCGCCTCGCCCGCTACCGCCGTCAAGATCAGCGTGATCGGAAAAAAGTCCACGAAGACAAGCTCGATTCCTGTCTGGTTCGTGCTAGAAGGCGAGACCATTAACCTTTTGCCTGTGCTTGGTTCCGAAACGCAGTGGTACCGGAACCTGCTCAAGAACCCGTAAATTCGGATTGATGCACGTGGCGCGGAGGGGAAATTCCGAGCGATTCCATTGACTGACGCCAAAGCCGTGAAGTCGGTCTTCGAGACATTCCACGAGAAGTACGGCGCGAAGGATGTGAAGAAATACTATTCGAGATTCAAGGCGGCGGTTCTGTTGAAACTGTGATGAACACGAGTTTTGCAGATGTAGTCAGTGCCGGGTCGATGGTTTACTATTCCTTTATCTTGAGCAGTGACAGTTGCGTGTCCCACCTATGATTGCGCTCTCGCTGGTCTTCGCGATGATGCTTGCGGCTGGTCCGCAGAACGCTACCACTGACTCACAGACAACCATGCAACAGCGTGCTCATGATGAGTACGAACGACACAAGCAGGCTGCGATTCGAATTAACGCACTTGCGGAGCGAATTCACTCGGAAGCCGACGCTGCCGCTTTGGTGTCTGAAATCGCGTCTATCTTCGACAAGGAACTACCTTCCGCTTGGGCAAGTAATATCGTTCGTCAGAGAATTGCCCATGCTGAATGGGAAAGCGTTCGCAACCCGGCCAAGCTAATCTCCGAGCAGCGCATTGTCGATGTGTGGAACGAGTACATCCGTGAAATAGGGGCACCGGAAGAGGCACTTGTCACCACCGCCGAGGTTCACAACATGCGCGATGCGGATCTTACCGTAGCCCAACTTCTCTGGGCGCGCGGGAGCCAAACGATCTGGACAATGCCCAGCGTCTACGCGGTCGGTACTGACGGCAAGGTTGCTGACGGTTGCCGGGCAGTTGAAGCGGTACGGGTCCTTCACGACCTTGACAGCCTGTTCCAGAATCTACTCGGAGCGCGTGGTCGGGTACGAATGGGGATTGTGGCGTCCGAGGAGGCTAAGAAGCGCATGGGAGACTCAATTCCCCGACCGCAGAGCACAGCCCGGCTTGAAGCGCATCTAGACTCAAATCCTATTCGCCCGGCTGAACAACATTACCTGCAAGAGCATGGCTCGAATGCTTACAACCATTTGCTCTCACACTTGTTTGACGAACTATTTCCATCCGAGTGATGATTATGAGGGAAACACGATACCGTGTATGCGTTGCGATCATTGGACTGCGTTCGAAGCAGAATTTGTGGGCAACACTGTCCCGAGTTGAACAGTTGAACCATGATTACTACGCCAGTTGATAAGAGCAACGGCTACGAACAAGTGGCCGAGACATTCATGAAAGTGCGGGATTCTAGGATCGGGCCCACAACTGTATGTCAATGGAGCCGATCCCTGCCGCGTGGTTGTGCAGTCCTCGATCTCGGATGTGGGCATGGTGTCATTTCACGGGTGCTAATGGATGAAGGCTTCGAAGTCTATGGGGTTGATGCATCGACGAGGATGATCGAGGCGTTTCGCACGCGACTTCCAAATGCTCACGCTGAATGCTCGGCTGTAGAAGACTCCGAATTCTTCGGACGCACATTCGACGGAGTGTTTGCTTGGGGACTGTTGTTCTTGCTTTCCCCCGACGTCCAGGGTGTTCTTATCCCTAGGATGGCGAGAGCGCTGAATTCTGGGGGCAAACTACTATTCACAGCGCCCACACAAGTGTGTGCATGGCCGGACGCACTGACCGGACGTGAATCAGTGTCCCTCGGAGGCGAGCGCTATCGACAACTACTTCAAAGCGCGGGTCTTGTTCTTGATGGCGAAGAGTCGGACGAAGGCGGTAACCACTACTACTTTGCATCGGAGCCAGCGAAAGGCTGACCAGAAAATCGTGGACTGCTCCCCGAAAACCCATGCAGGTACCGCTGCCCGAAATATTCATGCCCTTGGTATTGCAGGCTCGAAATAATTCCGAACCAGTCAAACCGGGCCACCGCGATACGAACCGATTTGAGGATCGGGAAGCATGAGTTCGGCACAAATCAGACCGTTCGAGATTTGTGCTTTCGGAAAATTCTCGCCGGTTTAACCGGCGCACGGAGAAATCATGAAACTCATTCGATTTGGTGAGCAGGGTAAGGAAAAGCCAGGCCTGCAGTTGGGCGATGGCAGCCGTATTGACGCCTCCGGGTTCGGTGGCGACTACGATGAAGCATTTTTCGCAAGCGGCGGACTCGCACGGCTCGCGTCCTGGCTAAAATCCAACCAGTCATCGGCGCCTCGGGTCGCCCCATCTGCGCGATTGGGTTCTGCTGTCTGCCGACCCAGCAAGATTGTTTGCATCGGACTGAACTACCGTGATCACGCGGCAGAAACGAAAGCCGAGGCTCCGAAAGAGCCGGTTCTCTTCTTCAAGGCGACCACTTCGTTGGTCGGTCCCAACGACCCGCTCGTGCGGCCGCGAAACTCGACCAAGGTGGACTGGGAAGTGGAACTGGCGGTTGTGATCGGCAAGCGGGCGTTGTACATCTCCAAGGAAAAAGCTCTTGATCACGTTGCCGGATTTTCGTTACACAACGACTACTCCGAACGCCAGTTTCAGCTGGAGCGCGGAGGGCAATGGGTGAAGGGAAAAAGTGCCGACACTTTTGCTCCGCTGGGTCCATTTCTCGCTACCGTTGACGAGCTGCCAAATTTTGGCAATCTCAAGATGTGGCTCAAAGTTAATGGAAAACTCCGACAGAACAGCTCCACCGCCAATATGATTTTTGACGTTCCTACATTGGTTTCTTATGTGAGCCAGTTCATGACCTTGCTTCCCGGCGATATCATCAGCACCGGAACGCCCGCGGGGGTCGGCATGGGAATGAACCCACCCAGTTTTCTAAACGCGGGAGATGTCGTAGAACTGGGTATTGATGGGCTGGGAGAATCCCGTCAAGAAGTGACAGAATATCAATGATCATGCTGTTCAAATCTTATCCGTACCTGGCAGTGGCTCGGCAAGCCTGCCATTTCAGCTTCCCTTGACCACCCTGGCCAGCTTAATGGACGGCCAGGTTCGTGTCGGTCTGGAAGACAAGGTTTACTGTGCGCGCGGGAGAAAGGCCAAAAGCAACGCCGAGCTGGTGCATCGCGCCGTGCGGATTGCGCATGAGCTCAATGGAGCGGTCGCGACTCCGGCCCCGGCTCGCAGCATGTTAGGTCTACGTTCGAAGCCGAGCCGTTATTAAGTCGGCAAGTGCTCGGCTGAGCGCGATCCGGCGACGCACGTTGACCGGTAGGCATCGTGGAGGAATCGTCAATGGGTTGCTCGTGCCGCAGGCAACGCAAACGTGACATACGCCCCGTGAATCGGCGCTTGCGGTGCAGGATGGCCGGGAAGATCGTGGGTATGTGTAGTTGCCTGCGCAGCCGCGCAGAACACGACATATTCACGTCCGTCGATTTGGTATACCGCGGGCATTCCTTCAAGACCAGCTTCAAGCTCCGCTTCCCACAACACCTTGCCCGTGGTCGAGTCTAGCGCCCGCACCTTGCCATCGCGTGTGCCCGTGAAGATCAGTCCTCCGGCGGTCACCACCGGGCCCACCTTCGGGAAGTGGGAGCCGGTATTGTTGAAGCCTCGGGCGGCCAAGTCAGGAACTTCGCCCAAAGGCACTTGCCACTTGATGGTTCCTTCATTGAGGTCATAGGCGGTCAGGGTTGTCCACGGGGGAGCGATCGCCGGCAGTCCGCTCCGCGTGAACATGAAACCGAAACTGCTTCGATAATGGAGCTTCTCCGGCGGGGAGGCCGGCGTGGTTCCCGAGATCGGGCCGATGTTATCCGCTGAGGAGGTCAGTGCGCGGTCCGGATGCAGAAGATATGCAATGAGCAACTCCAGCTCTTCATCTGAGACCTTGGATAAGGCCGGCATGGGGCCGCGTCCGTGCCTCACCAGTTGACGGATCTGAGTCTCATCCAGTCTCGACCGAACGTTGACCAGGGATGGAACTGCCGGCGGTTGACCTGACAAGTCGGCGCCGTGACACATACGGCACCGGGATTGATATAGAACACGCCCTCGTTCTTCTGGAGAACTCCCGTCCTGCACGATTTCTGCGGAACTAAGCTCCAACTTCAAGAGCGAAGGCAGATCCTTGGAGACCACGAACAAGCTGCCGTGCGCCGGGTCGACCGCCGCGCCCTGAAAATTCGCGCCCCCGTTATTTCCTGGCATCTCGATGGTGCCGGTCACGCCTGGGGGCGTAAAAAGGCCTTCATTGCGCGCGCCTTCGATCGTCTTGCGAATCTGTTCCCGTTCTTCCGGCTCTAGAAACGAACTCAAATCTTTGACCGAGAAGCTCTGACGCGCGAACGGCGGCGGTTTCAAGGGGAATGGTTGTGTCGGCCAGGTGACCTCTCCCGGCATATCGGATGATGGTACGGCGCGCTCTTCGATCGGCCACAGGGGCTCTCCCGTTTCGCGGTTAAAAACCCAGACGAAACCTTCTTTTCCGACCTGGGCGACAACATCGAGCATCTTTCCATTGTGGCCGACGGTCAAAAGCATCGGGGCGGTCCCGTTGTCATAGTCCCAAATGTCGTGATGCACCATTTGGAAATACCAGATCAGTTTTCCAGTACCCGCATTGAGCGCAAGCAGACAGTCGCCGAACAGATTGGCTCCGCTTCGATTGGCGCCGTAGAAGTTATACTTCGGGCTCGCGGTCGGAACGAAGACGATGCCGCGCTTCTCATCCAAAGAAAGTCCGCTCCACGCGTTAGCTCCGCCGACCGTCTTCCAAGCGTCTTTCGGCCACGTGTCATAGCCGAGTTCTCCAGGATGCGGCACGGTATGAAAGCTCCACACCGGGCGACCGGTCCGGACATCGTAGGCGCGAATATCGCCGGGCCCAGATTCATATTCCTCGTTCGTGGCTGAGCCCAAGATCAGGAGGTCTTTAAATATCCTACCGGGTGTTGTCGATTGAACCAGGGTGAGGCTTTCTGGATCGCGCCCAAGCCCCGCTCGCAGATCGACTCGGCCTCGTTTGCCGAAATTCACGATTGATTGGCCTGTCCGTGCATCGATCTCCTGAAGGAAGTTATCGGCCGCGAATAACAACCGGCGCTCGGAGCGATCCGAACTCTCCCAATAGTTAATTCCGCGATTCGTGAGCAGTCTGCTCTTCGGGTTGATGGTATGAACCCATAACGGGCGTCCGGTTGCCGCATCGAGAGCCACGACGGAATCATTCTGAGCCAAAACATACATGGTTCTATCGACGACGATCGGGTTGAACAAATATTTGTTCCCGTCGCCCGTAGAGTAGTTCCAAGCAATCTGCAATTGGTTCACGTTGGAGCGATTGATCTGAGCTAAGGCCGAATACTGGGCACCATCCGCAGCACCCGCATAGTCGCTCCACGTTCTGTGCCCCAGAACTGCAGGCCGATTCGGAGCAGTGGCGGCGGGCTTATTCACTTTGGAGGCTGTTTCCGTTTGTGACCGAGCCCCCGGGAGGAGGCTCAACAACGCCCCTGAGACCACTTGAAAAGCTATTGCCCGGATCCTCATCTTGTGCCTGAACTCCGGCTGGTTGGGTCTTCGCCAGTCGTCGTACAGTAACAAAACTTGCGCTTTCTTGGTTGCTCGCCTGAAGAATCAGACCCCAATCCTGGTCGATGTGATTGCGGCCTTCGTAGATTGGGTGACAGACGATTTCTTGTCATGAATCTCATCACCGCAGGCCAAGAGTCAATATGACTATATGTTTTAACAGCTTGATTCTATTTCACTGATGGATCTGGGGATGTTGCGTGCGTAAATCGCCCAGCCTGGCGCCGGAGAAGGCAAGCCGGCGCCCATCCGCCCGGCCAGCGATTCCGCAATTGTTGCAGAAACTCCCGATCGCCGCATGCCGGGGGCATGTGTTTGACCCTTGGCGCCGTCCCTCCGTTTCGCACTATTTCGCTTGTGGGATTGTTAAAAACCGGTATTCTTCGGCAGCATTACGAATTTCACTTGTCGAGTTGCGAGTATTATGTGATCCCGTTCGCCATGCCAATCCTGCCTCTTGATTATCGGGCACTGGTGTGCGGCTCGCCCGTGCCCTCTCTGATTGGTCAGGCTACGAGGTCTTGCCCCAGTTTATTCTGCGAATCCGCTCCCCAGCGGCCGCGAAGATTGCATTGCACATTGCTGGAACGAATGGCGGGACGCCAGGCTCTCCGACGCCGGCCGGCTGAGCATTGCTCTCTACGAGGTACATGAAACGGCGCTTCATGAATCCCTGCGACGGACTCGCTGCGCTCAGAATGACAAGCGCACAAACGTCGGGCCGAACCACAAGGGGACTAACGACGATTCCTAAAGAACGATTGCAGCACTTCCGCGCTGCGGCCAGCCAGCACTCCGCTGCGAACCTCAATCTTGTGGTTCGCTTGCGGATGGTTCAGGACTTGCATCACAGAATGCACCGCGCCAGCCTTCGCGTCGTCCGCGCCATAGACCAGACGCCGAATGCGGGAATGAACCAGGGCGCCGGCACACATAGCGCACGGCTCAATCGTAACAAACAAGTCGCAGTCTTCCAGACGGTAGTTGCCAGCGGTGGCGCCGGCTTCGCGCAACGCCAGGATCTCGGCGTGGGCCGTCGGATCGCTGCTTGTGATACTGCGGTTCCATCCACGCCCTAGGATTCGACCATTGCGCACTAGAACTGCGCCCACCGGTACCTCTCCTGCTTCGAGCGCGCGCTGGGCGCAGCGCAGGGCCTCTTCCATCCACAATTCATCAGCCTGAGAGCCGTCGTGGAAAATCACCGCCTCGGGGTCTCTGGCCATGGGTTGGTCTGCCGCAGTTGTTTTCTCCGGGGGCACTCGAGTGTTAGGCTCTCACCCGCATTTTAGCGGCTTTAACGCAGGACAGTAGGAATCGGCAGGCGAATTCGGGCGCACAATTTCGTAGACGCCGATCTTCCATCGGACTTCAGATCACACTTAGCACGGCTCGTACGGCTTCTGGTACGACGGCGTGAACCACTGTCGGGACTACCAGGCAAACCACCGGGTAAGCCATCACGACTGCGGGCAAAACCAGCAAAAGCCAAGTCCTCGTCGGCAGATTTCTGAAATAGGCCTTCATAACAACCTCTCTATCTCTAAGTACGGACGACTCATCAGAAAAGTTCCCGTCCAGCGCAGCATCCCTAAGCTCAGTCTCTTCAATATCTAAGACCGGGTTACAGGCTTAGACGTTTGGGAATAAAAACGGTCTCAGTCCAATTCAACGACCAGAGCGGCGGTCAAAGTTTTCGCGATTCGCCGGATAGTGGTAAGCTAGCGGCATCATGGGCATGACGAGCTTCTTCCGCAAAGTTTTTCTCGTTGACCTGCTGCAGGGGCTGAAGATCACCTTCCGCTACCAGGACCCCAAGGAAATCTACACCGAGCAGTATCCTCTGGAGCGTCCGCAAGTGGCAGAGCGCTATCGCGGGGCGCCGCGGCTGAACGTCAATCCCGACACCGACGAGACCATGTGTATCGCCTGCGATCTTTGTGCACTGGCATGTCCCGAACATCTGATTGTGGTCTCGAGCGAACGCAACGAAAAAACTCGCCGTAAGGAACTCACCAACTTCACCTACGACCTGAGCAGATGTATGTTCTGCGGACTCTGCGAAGACGCATGTCCCACCGATGCCCTCGAACTGACCCAGGATTTCGAGCTGGCCAGCTATACGCGTGACGGAGCAATCTGGGATCGCGAAACGCTGGAAAAAGGTCCGCAGCCCACGCAATACAAGAGATAGCTTCGAAACCCAGCGCCGCTGTCCCGGCGGCTGTAGTGGGGGCATCCCGCCGCCATCCAAATACAGAGTCAGCTGTCGTCAGTTTTGTGAATCGCAGGTTGCGATCGAAGCGCCATGGCAGAATTTTTGCTGGAGCTTCCCCTCCATCGCGGATTTCCAGCAACGCCGCCCGATCCGCAAATCTCATTGATGTTGCGCGGCCAGCTTCTTTTCCGGCAAAAAATACATCGCCGGAATCAGCGCAAAGATGAAAAACGACGCATAGATCGAGACATAAGCCAGCGGCACCGATAGCAGATAGAGCGCGCCCGAAAATGCGTTCTTGCGTTGAATGGCAGCGTGATAGTCGGCTAGCGCGGAGTCGCGGCGATCCTGTTCGAGCAGGATGTTCCGCAATAGGTAAAACGCGGACGAGCAAAGCACGAGGTCCAGTCCGTAGAGCGCTACCGCCAACGGCTCGTGGTAGTTCTTGCCCAGATAGTCCGTGACGAAAGGGACCAGCGACATCCAAAACAGCAGGTACAAGTTCGTCCACAGTAAGCGCGCGGATACTTCTCGAACCGCATGAATCAGGTGATGATGGTTGACCCACATGATGGCCACCACCAGGAAGCTGAGCGCATAGCTGGCGAACACTGGCGCAACCTTCCATAGCGCCGCCAGCTTGGGCTGCGAGGGAGCGCGGAGTTCCAGAACCATGATGGTGACGATGATCGCTATCACCCCATCACTGAAGGCCTCCAGACGACTGGTAGTCATCTCTCTGTGCGGCATTGGGAGAATCTACCACGGAGGCCTGGAATTTCAGATTAGCAGATTGAAGATTTCAGATTTGAACATTGAAGGCTGAATTGAAGGCGGAAAGGAGTCACGGTTTT
>Ga0210406_10002531_pt1 | contig 20742 bp, 22 predicted proteins | sample IncBWC30MmetaG_FD_155454 | JGI IMG/M metagenome (GOLD analysis project Ga0210406, IMG submission 155454) | Forest soil microbial communities from Barre Woods Harvard Forest LTER site, Petersham, Massachusetts, United States - Inc-BW-C-30-M | ecosystem: Environmental > Terrestrial > Soil >... | reverse complement strand
GCCTCTTATGTTTCGGATTGTGCGCGGAAGCGCCGCAGACATTCCGCCGCCTGTTGAATGTTGCTGAGTAAGTCGGAGAAGTCTTGAGGCCTGATGCTCGAACAAAGCTTTCTTTCCGGATGGAGACGAATTAGTGCAGCACGCAGATTGTCATTCACTTGCCGCAAGGTTTCAAGCGCGTTCGGCGTCGTCATACCTTCCAGTGCGCGCGCGCAGGATCGGACTCGATACTATCCGCACCGGACGGAACTGTGGTGGGCGTGACCGCAGTGGCGGCCAACGCCTTCTCCGTTCGCTCCACCTCGGTCCATGCTTCGCGCACCGCCAGCAAGTCCGTGATCTGCTGGGAGAGCCCCGTTCGCGACGGATGGAATTGCACCTGAACCAGATTCTGGCGCAGAACGTTATAAAAATGGTCGAGATCCTGGGCGACCTTGCCTCCGTTGACAAAGTCCAGTGGCGACTGCAGATGGCCGATGACCAGGATCGCGTGGTTGATTCGCTTGGTCCGCAACTCAATGTCGTTCTGCTCGATTGCCTGAAGGGCCTGACTCAGGTCTTGAACCAGCTGTTCATAAAGCAAGACTATGAGGCGTATAGCGGTGGCGCCGCGTACGTCGTTTTCGCGATAGGCGGTGCGAGGATTTGTCATGGCCATTATCCTGTAGGCGAGCCAATGTTTGGCGTCGTGTTGTTGGACCTGTTGGACGTGACGGAATAGTTGCCGTTGAGGGCGCCAATCTCAGCCGTGACAGTCAAGAGAAGAGATGGATAGGCTTCGAGCGTCGCGTTCACTTGAGCGTACTCCAGGGTCAATGCCTTTTGTTCGGCGGTCAGGCGGTCCTGCAAATTAGTGATCTGGGTGGCTAGAGCCTTCTGCTGAGTCTTATTTCCGGCAATATCGACGTTCACTATGCCGTTGGTTTGATCGGTCAGGTTGAAGAGGTCATTGTTGAAATTATTGGCGAATCCGGTACTCGCGGCATTTTGAAAGAAGCTCTGAACGGCGCTGGGATTTGTGGCGAGTACATGGCTGAGCGAAGGGTGGGTATCGGTCGCGACCTGGTTCACCGTCAGAGTTCCGTCGTTGTTGAAGTCGATGCCCAACGAGGCCAAGTTCACCAGTCCGCTGTTTCCCGTGATCGAGTAGGTGACGTCATTGAGCAAACTGGACTGCAATGATCGCAGGGTGCTGTCGCTGCCGAGCGGTCCTTCGGTGTTTGTGGTCGGGTCGACCGTGAACTGAGCGTTGATGATGCTGAGGACCGAGTTATAAGCGTTCACGAAGTTGTTGATCGCTGCCGTGGCCGCAGCCGAATCGGGCCCAACAGCGAGTTGCACTGTGGTTAAAGGCGCGGCGCTGACGAGGTTCAGCGTAACCCCGCTGATTGCGCCGGTTACGGTGTTGGTCGGACTGCTGAGCAATATGCCATCAAGGGTAAAAGATGCATTGGTTCCGCCCACGGGAGTATTGAAGACCAGGCTGGTAGAGGTGTTGTTGGTAATCGCCAGTGCTCCCGGAGTGCCGGTGGACTGGGTATAGAGCGCCAGTCGCGCTCCGCCCGCATCGGTCACGACGCTCGCTGTGACGCCCCACTTCTGAGTATTGATGTACTTCGCCAAAGTGTTGAGAGTGTCATTACTGCCCTGCGTGATGACAATGTCATGAGTGGCGCCACTCACCCCTCCCACTTGCAGTTTAACGTCGCCGCTGGTAGCGCCTCCCGTCAGGAACGATGTGTTGCCGTCTGCCAGTGGATCGGTGTAGATCGTGCCGATAGTGGCCAGATTGCTTACTACGATCTGGTGGGTGCCGGCTGTGGCCGTAGTATCGGCACTGGCAGTCAGAATGCCGGGTTGCGAGGAGGTTGCCAGCTGTGAAGCCAGGGGCCCGTTGGGATCGGCCAGCGATATTATCGCCGCTGCCAAGCCGGTCAGGTTGTTGTTCAGCCCGTTCAACAAACCGGCCTGGGTGGATAGGTCCGTTTGCTGGTTCTGCCAGGCCGTCAATGGACCGGTTTCCCGGCTGAGAATCGCGTTCACCACCGACTTAACATCTATGCCGTTCCCGTTTAGCAGAGCGGCGGCATTAAAACTTATTCCCATTGTTCTTCCTTTTCCATCACTACCAGGGCCGGAACTTCAGCGGGTCGACGTTCACGACTGACCACTCCTATAAAAACGGAAGGAGGCGGGATTGAACCGCCTCCATTCCGAGTGAATCCTTACTGGAGCAGTTTCAATACGAGCTGCTGTTGTTGGTTGGCCTGGGCCAGAGCGGAAATGCCGGTCTGTTCCAGGATTGAATACTTTGCCAAGGTCGCCACTGTGGATGGAATATCGGCGGCCCGGACTCCGTCTTCGGCACCCGTCAGATTCTGCACCTGATTGGTGATGACGCCGGCAGCACTCTGCAAGCGGTTGACGGTTGCGCCGATGCTGCCGCGCAAGCCGGCAACGGTTTGGATTGCTGCGTTGATGGTTGTCAGAGCAGCGGTGGCGTCGGCAATGCTCAATAGGTCGTTGGTCGATCCAGCAGTGCCATTCGCCAGGGTCGCAGCACCGAAGGTGTTGGCGGTCCCGGTCGCAGAAGTAGCGATACCGTTGCCGGTAAGGCCCTTGGTGAGTGCGGTGAATACGACTGTGCTTGCCGTTGCCACTGCCGAGGCAGAGGTGTTGGCGACCGTGGGACTTCCGTAGGTGGCGCCAGAGCCAGTTCCACCGTTGACGGCATTTGCCAAGTTAGCAAGGCTGGCCGTTTCCGTGGCGCCAACCAGAACCTCATTTGCCGTGGGAGTGGTGCTGAGGGCGGTCACGAAGGTATAGGTTTGCGTGCCCACCGTCACGGTGTTGCCTGCAGCCGCAACCGGAGCGGCTCCGGTATTGAGGCCTCCCGCGAAGTTCGCGGTACCGAAACTACCGACCGTTGCCGCCCCAGTGAGGAAGTTCCCGCCGGTGCCAGGTGAAAGAGCGGTAAAGAGGAGCGTGGTTGCTGTAGCGGTTCCGGCCGAGACGCTGGTATTTTGCGTCGTCGGAGTGCTGTAGGTAGTTCCGGAGCCGGTCCCAGCGTTTACAGCGGACGCAAGGTTCGCCAGACCGGTAGCTTCACTGCTGGATATAACCTCGTTTGCCGTTGCCGTATTGCTAAGGGCAGCCACGAAGGTATAGGTTTTGCCGCCAACGGTTACGGTGCTGCCAGCGGTGCCACCAGCGGTTGATGCAGCACCGAAGGTGAAGGTGCCACCGGCTGCTGTCGTAGTGATACCGTTTCCGGCGGTGCCGTTAACCTTGGCCGTGACTACGACCGTGGTTGCCGTCGACGTTGCCGTGACGGCAGTATTGGCGACGGTTCCAGCTCCATAGGCAACTCCGGCGCCACCAGACGTGGCGTTGATCGCAGCCGCCAGATTCGACAGGCTCAGTGCTTCTGTGCCGCCGACCAGGACTTCATTGGCTGCTCCCGTGAGGGCAGCTACGAATGTGTAGACTTGTCCATTGACGGTCGCGGTGTTGGTGGCCACTGGAGCGCCAGTGGCGGTTAGTGTACCGGTGGCGACCGCGGAGGCCGTGAACGCGCCTCCGGTCAGGGTGTCGGTCGCCGCAACGGCAGCCGCGCCTGCGGCTTGGGTCAGGGTGCCGGAGGCGGCAACCGCTCCCCCTAAGCTAAGGCCAGTGGAGGATAACAGACCGGTGGTCACGCCAATGGTGCTGTTGCTGGTGGCGCCGGAATCACTCAAGAAAACATTGAGAGTATTCGCGGTGAACACCTGCCCGCCGTTGTAATTTGTCTTGGAACCGACGCGGTCGATTTCCGATTTGATGGCGGTAAACTCGTCGTTCAGCGCGATCCGCTGCGCATCGGAGACGGTACCCGTTGCCGCCTCAGTGGCGATCGTAATCGAGCGGTTGAGCAATGTAGTTACTGCGGCCAGCGAGCCATCCGCCACCTGCAGTTCGCCGACGCCGTCGTTGGCATTCCGGGCGGATTGGGTGAGGGCGGTGATGTTGGCGTGTAAGCCGTCGGCAATCGCCAGGCCGGCGGCGTCATCGGCTCCGGTATTGATGCGTGACCCGGAGGATAGTTGAAAGAGGGCTTTCTGAAGGTTGCCGTTTGTGATGGTCAATTGGTTCTGCGCGGCCAGAGATGCGATATTGTTTAGAACACTTAATGCCATGGAATTGTTCCTCTTTGGTTCCGATTTTTGGATCTGTCCCCGAAATCTTCCCCGAGGGCTATTTGCTTCTCGCTATGACCATCGGCTTCATACGAATGGGCTTTACTTCGAGACTTTCCACCCGGCATAGTCCTTAGGTCACCTGCCTCCTTTCGGGCACTCTCTGCCCATCCTCGAGATTTCTGCCGATCTTATTGATGAAGGTTGTTGAAGGCTCATAAATGGCGGCCTTCTTCCGTTCAGGAGACCGTATGATCCAGCTCACCCGCCTCAACAATCACCCGCTGGTCGTCAACTCCGACTTGATCAAGTTCGTCGAGCAGTCCCCCGATACCGTGATCACGCTGCTGAGTGGCGAAAAAATTGTTGTTCGCGAAAGCGCCCCGGACGTCCTCGAACGGGTCGTGCAGTTCCGCCGCTCCGTGCTGCAAGGGATCTCCGTCTGGTCGGCCAACGGTTCCGCTCTTCCATCCGTTGCTAATAGCGCTGCCGAGGGTAATGGCCATCCGGCTGGCAGGGACAAGGAATAGAGGCCCTCGTGGATAAGGCAACTCTTGGCGGTCTGGTGCTGGCTATCGGCGGGATCCTGCTCGGCTTGCTGCTCGAGGGTGGAAATCTCGGCCAGGTGATCCAGCCCACCGCAGCCATGATCGTTTTTGGCGGCACGCTGGGCGCGGTCCTCATTCAGTATCCCTTGCCAGTGGCGCTGAGCGCGTTGCGCCGGCTGGCGCAGGTGTTCGTAGAGCCCGCGCAGAATGCGCAATCGACGATTGAACTCCTGGTCAACTACGCCAACCAGGCGCGACGGGAAGGCATCATCTCGCTCGACAAGGAACTCGCTACCATCCCCGATCCCTTCCTGCGGCGCGCCCTCATGCTGGCGGTGGATGGGACTGACCCGCAGGAACTCGGCAAGACCATGGAGCTCGAACTCGATAACAAGGAGGAGCAGGAAGAGAAAATTCCCCAGCTCTTCGAATCAGCTGGTGGATTTTCTCCCACCATCGGCATTATCGGAGCCGTGCTCGGTTTGATCCAGGTCATGCAGCACCTGGACAAAATCGACGAAGTCGGAAGGGGTATCGCCGTCGCTTTCGTGGCTACTCTCTACGGAGTTGGCGCCGCCAACCTTATTTTGCTGCCGGCAGCTGGGAAACTAAAGATTCGCATCCGCGACGAACAGATCATCCGCGAAATGATGCTTGAGGGAGTTGTTTCCATCCTCGAGGGGATGAACCCTCGCATGGTCGAAGAAAAGCTTTTGGGATTCCTTACCGAGGCCCACAAACCCGCCGCTGTTTCTGAGGTGTCCAACGCTGAGGTGTCCAAAGTATGAGCCGCCGCAAGCGACGCACCAGCCACTCCAATCACGAGCGCTGGCTGGTTTCTTACGCTGATTTCATCACCCTCTTGTTTGCCTTTTTTGTCGTCCTTTACGCCTCGTCGCAAATAGACAAGAGAAAAGTCGGAAAACTCGCTTTTGCGATTCAGGCCGCTTTCCAGGAAATGGGAGTCTTTCAGGGCTCCACTAATACAGTGAATATCGACGTCGCAAACCCCATGTCCTTCAACAGTTCGCCAACCGTCCAAAACATGGAGCGGAGCGCGAGCCTTGGCTGGATTGCGTCTCATCCCGACGCTTCGCTCGATCCAGGGGTAGAGGTCGGCGATCTGGCTGAATTGCAGACAGAGTTGGAAACCGCGCTCGCATCGGAAATCAAACGCAAGGAAATCGACATGCACCGCGAACCTGACGGCCTGGTCATCAGTTTGCGCGAAGCAGGCTTTTTCGAAAGTGGCTCAGCTCAGATGAAATCAACGTCGCAGGCCACTTTTGACCGCATTGCCAGCATGCTGCGCGAGCGTGATTATCGCTTGCGGATCGAGGGCCACACCGATAACGCGCCCATTCACAACTCCCAGTTCCCTTCGAACTGGGAGCTCTCGACGTCACGGGCGACAGAAATTGTGCGACTGCTCATCGTTCGAGAGGGGTTCGGTCCTGCTCGCCTGAGTGCCGCCGGCTACGCCGAGTATTACCCGGTCGCAACCAATCTCACCATGGAGGGCCGCTCCATGAACCGCCGTGTCGATATTGTCATCCTCGGGAACGCTTGGACGGTGACTCCCATTGCCCAAGCCGCGCCCCAGGTTCAGGTCCCAGCCGCAACAAAGACGGCAAAACCGTCCCCGGACGCCGTCCTCAAGCCTACGGTCGTGAAGTCCGTAGTCCCTCGTCTACAGCCGTAGTTCCATCCAGAGTGCGTCTTCGATGGGGATCACAGAATACGGCGCGATTTCCTCGAACCCCATCGGGCGATAGAGTGCGATCGCATCCTTCATTGCTGATTCGATCGTATCCAGACGCATGCGCTCGTAGCCGATGGCGCGCGCCTCCGCGATTATGCGTTCCACCAGGATCCGGCCCAGGCCCCTGCCGCGATCGCCGGGCCGCACGTAAAGCCGCTTCATCTCGCAGATGCCGACTTCGAGTTTGCGCAGTGCAACGCAGCCGGCGGCGTGGCCTGAGGACCGGGCAATCAGCAATCTCCCGCTTGGCGGGCCGTACGCGCCAGGAAGGCTTTTCAACTCCTCATCGAAACTCTGGAAGCAGAGGCTGAAGCCGAGCGAACTGCCATATTCGAGGAAGAGGCTGCGAGCTTGTTCGATGTGTTCGGGGAGTGTGGCTTGAATCAATTCGATCTGGCTCCGATCGTCTTGACTCGGATCTTCCTGCTTCAGACCGTTCTGACTTAGATCTTCGTGTAGAGAATCGCGTTTGCCGTCGGCAGAGGTCGTCACTGGAGAACCATACAGTTGCATTCGGAAGCTCCCACCGATTTTACCCCCCGTTCCGTCGATTGCGCCGAGCGCACCGGGCGATTAAGATTTCTCCACTCCCATGTCTGAAGTTATTTCTACCGAGCCCACGGCCGCGCGTCCCGTTTCCACTTCCGCACCTGAAACCTCCGTCGAGGTATTCGCCGTTTACGGCGTGGAGCCTGAGATCCAGGCTTACGCCATGGCCAAATATTCACGATCATCGCTGTCGATGAAGGAGTCGCTGAAGGAAATTACTCAGCAGAAGGCCGAAAAGTTTCTCAACACCTTCTACTTCCAGTACGGCCACCGTTCCATTGCCGACCTCGCCCACATTGCGCTTGCGATCGAGCGTCTCTCGATTCTCGCCGCCATCGTCGTCGCCGACGAGCAGCGTTGGGACGGCCAGGAGCGCTCTACTCGCTACCAGGACTTCAGGAAGAGCGGTTACTACACGCCCAGTTTCCAGGATGACGTTGCGTCCCTGACTCTCTATCGCGAAACCATCGAGTCATTATTCACGGCCTACGACAAAGTTTCGCAGCGGACGTTCGAATATCTCACCGGCATCACGCCTCGGCCTTCCGAGATGAAGCAGGAGGCGTACGAGCGCACCCTGCGCGCCCGCGCCTTCGACATCTCGCGCTATCTGCTGCCGCTCGCCACCAACACTTCACTGGGGGAGATCGTCAATGCCCGCACGCTCGAAACCCAGGTTGCGCACCTGCTCTCGCAGCCCCATAAAGAAGTCCGTGACCTTGGGGCGCTGCTGAAACGAGCAGCGATTTCTCCGGCCTACAACGCGAACGAAGAATCGCTGCGCGCCCTGGTTGCCGAGATCCGCCGTGTGTCGCCCGAAATCGCCGATCGCGCCGAGCGCGAACTGCTTCGCGAAGTGCGGGTCGCGCCCACGCTGGTCAAGTACGCCGATCCGAATCGCTACGAAATCGAGACGCGCCGCGAACTTCAGCAGGCCGCCGCCGAACTGATGCGAGATGCCGCCATCGAACCCGCGCCGCTTGTTGATCTGATTGACAGCGATTCTCAGAGTAATGACGCGATCGAGGTCGAACTCGCCACCACGCTCGTTTATGGCCACTGTCATTATTCTTACAGGCAGCTTCGCAAAACGATTGAGGCGGCTGGCGAAGCGCGCCGCCGCGAAATCATCGACCTCGGCCTGCGCCATCGCGGTAGCCACGACGAGATGCCGCGTCCGTTCTCTGCCGGCCAGCAATTCCGCTTCGACATCCTCATGGACATCGGCGGCTTCCGCGACATGCACCGCCACCGTCGCTGCGTTCAGATCATGCAGGATTTCACAACGGCCCACGGCTTCGATACGCCGCCCGAAGTCGAAGCTGCCGGAATCCGCTCCGACTACGAGGCCGCGATGAAGCGTGCCGAAACCGCCGCGCAGAAGCTTTCCGCGGCCGGCAGTAAAGAAGCTCCACAAAACGCGCCGTATGCGATCCCGCTCGCTTTCCGCAAGCGCACACTGTTTAAGATGGATTTCGCCGAGGCCGTCTACATCTCCGAGTTGCGCACCACGCCCGCCGGGCACGCGTCTTATCGCAACGTGGCCTATGCCATGTACGAAGCTGTCGCCGCGAAATATCCGGCCCTGGCGAAATACTTCCGGGTGCACGATGTCCGCGAGCCAGTGGATCTGTTGAAACGCTGAGCATGTGTTTCGAAGAGTAGGTGTGGCGCGGACGCGCCGCCCGCGAAAGTTCGCGAGAAGAAACGGCGTCTCCGCCAAATTGACGCCGATGAATCCCCGCCTCTAGAATCACCTCACAGATGCCCAACTACGAATACCTGTGCAAGAACTGCGGACACCGCTTTGAACAAATCCGTAAATTCTCCGATAAGCCCCTGCGAAAGTGCCCCGAATGCGGAGGCGTCATCGAGCAAGTGATCTCGGCTCCAGCCGTGCAGTTTAAGGGTTCGGGCTGGTACGTGACCGATTACGCGAAGAAGGGCGCCACTTCGACGGGGTCGTCCTCTTCATCTTCTGAGAGCGAGAGCGGCACGAAGGAAGGGAAAGACTCCAAAGACTCCAAAGACGCGAAGGAAACAAAGGATACGAAGAAAGACGACAAGCCCAAAGCTGACTCTTCGCAAAAAAAGCACAAGAAAGACTAGCCACTTCCCGTCCACATTTTATTGTGGCGCTAGACCGTCGGGGCTCCGCCAGTTCGTTCTGGCATTCCGACAACAACGGTTCGTCGGCGTGGCAGTTCGTCATCCGAGATTTGCCCCAGAAATTGCAGGTTGAGATTCAGTCGCTCGCACTCCTGACATGCCGCGTCGTTGAGAAAGTACACGATGTCTCCTCCAAACCGATCCTTGAACCGGCGGCGTTCATCTAGGTCGAACGGGCTTACCGAATACACTTTGATCTCCGGATGTTCGCGCAGGATCGCGCTCAGGTCGCGCTGGAATCCAAGCGCTCCTTGCCGTACTTGGGCCATGGTGAAAGAAACAACGCGATAAGGCATAGCTCGGGTCAGTGGGGGACGGGCGAGGACGCCGGCCGCTCCGCCGAGAGGTGAAGCATAGCAGGCTTGCCGGCTTGGCGAAGCGCGACGGTTTATTCCGGGCTGGGCTTATTCCGGACTGATCCCTGCCGCCGCCATCATTCTCCCTGTAACGCCTTTCTCCGCCCGAAAGCTGAACAGCAACTCCGTATGGCATGCCGTGCACGGCCCCACCGCCTCAATATTCTTCGCCATCACGCCTGCATCCATAAGTTGCCGCCGGTTCGCTTCAACCAGATCGAGAAAAAGTTTCACCTGTAATTCGCCATGTCCCGGGGCGCGCGCCGTCAGGAAAAGCAACGGGTATTTCTGCCGCACCGGATCCGATTCCTTCACCTCGCGGAACAAGCTGCCGGCGTACGCGAACTGCGCTTCGAACTTGGTGCGCACCTCTTCGCCCACTTCGTAGCAGCATCCCTGCACGCACGGCCCAATCGCCGCCACCAGGTCCCGGGGATCGCTCTTGAAATGTTTGCGCATTTCACCGACACCCTTCTCGACGATTCGCTTAACCGTGCCGCGCCAGCCTGCATGAAAAACGCCGACGGCCCGCCTTTTCCGGTCCACCAGCATGATGGGAAGGCAATCGGCCGTCTGCACAGCTACCAGCAGCCCCGGCGTATCCGTGACGATTCCGTCTCCGGCCACGGGCTGTTCTGGCATCCGGTCGCCTTGCACGCCGTTAACCCGATGGATCACATCCGAATGAATCTGCCGCAGCGAAACGAGCGGCCAGCTTGTGCGTCCATTCGCGACGCGCAGTTCTCTTAGGAAAATCTCTCGGTTCCGCTCGACGGCCGCGCGCGAATCCTGTTGCGTGAACCCAAGATTCAGAGAATTCCCACCGTAGGCGCGCGATACTCCGCCATGCCGCGTCGAGAAGGCATGCACCAGCCAGGCCAGTTCGCCCAGTTTTTCGGAATGCAAGAGTTGTATCTTGTTCTTTGCGACGCGATTAATCACCACAGTTCGATAATACCCTGAACCATTTAGTCATTGACTCATTGAGTCACTAAATCATTGAAAATCGGCTCGGGTGTTTTAATGATTCAATGCGTCAATGATTCAATGGCCCGATCACTTACTTCTTCTTCACCATTTCCGCATCAATCTGAATCTTGACGTTATCTCCAACCACCGCTTCCCCGGTCTTCAGAAGGTTGTTGTACATGAGATTGAAATCTTTGCGGTTGATGGTCGTTGTCGCGGAAATTCCGCGGCGCGAATTGCCCCACGGATCGGCCAATTCAGGAGTCGGTCCATCAACGTCGAGCGTGACTTCGCGCGTAGTTCCGTGGATGGTCAGATCGCCGATTACTTGGAGCTTCCCGCCGCCGCTTACGATCCGCTTGGATTTGAATTCGATGGTCGGATACTTTTCAACGTCAAAGAAATTAGGGCTTTTGAGATCTTTGTTGCGCGCCTCGACCCGCGTATCGACCGAGCTAACGTCGATGCTGGCCGAAACCTGAGACTGCTTAATATCTTTCTCGTTCAGAACGATGCTTCCCGTTACCTTCGTAAAATTCCCGGTAACATTTGAGATCGCGAGATGACGCACCGTAAACTGCGCAGTCGAATGCGCGGGATCAATGTTCCAGGTTGAAGTTTGCGCGAGCGCCGAGAGGCTCGTAAGGAGAGCGATTGCGGACGCGATACCAAGCCGTTGGGCTGTTTTCAGCATGTAGGTTCGAGATCCTTTGAGTTGGGTTTGTGAGAGGCAACAAGAATCGATACTTAAAATAATCAGATGTGGATCCAGCCGACAAAGATACAAAAAACGAAGGCCGCGCAATATTCGCGCGGCCCTTGTGCTTTCTACAGTGGTCCGATCCTATTCCTTGCCGGCCGCGATGGTGGCGATTGCCGAGTCTGCGCTTCGCTCTGCCTCGATCGGCTTGATCTTCACCGAGGCCAGAATCTTCTCCAGCTTGGCGAAAACTTCGTCGCGGTTGACGTGCTCAATACCGCCTTCGGTGGCAAACCCTTCAGTGCCCAAGCCTAAGACGTATTCGTAGCAGGCTCCATTTTCGTAGCTGTGGTAGTACTGCGTTTCGGCCTGCTTTATGGCGTTAGCGGAGAAGTCGGAAGTCATCTCCATGTCGGTCGAGCCAATTTTGACTTTCTCGGCGTCGACGGGTTCGCCGTCGGCATTGCGTGTGTCGACGAAGGCGAAGTGTGAACACTCCTGCTCGGAGACGCTGCGATTGACGTTCACATTGAAAAAGGCGGATGCGAAGTCGGTGCCGGGATAGGAACCGCCGGGCAGTGCGACGGTCGCGACCGCGACCCCGCCGGGCTGGACGAAGTTCATCGGGGCCTCGTTCAGACTCACGGCTGCAAGCTGAGGCTGTGCTTTGTCGCGAGAGGCCAGCGCAAATTTCCGCGGATAGAGAAACGAAACCCCGGAGTTAGCGTCGCTATAAGTGACGTTCGCAGGGCGCTTTTTTGGCGTCTTCTTTACGCGTGCGGGTAAGGCTGCGGCGGTTGGGGTGGTTGCAGGTGTTACCGCGGTCGCAGGCGTTGCCGAACTCGGCGCAGGGCTGGAAACCCCGACCAGCGCCGGTTTTGGACCTTGCTTTGAGCACGCGCTCACCGCGAGTAATAGCCCGAGAATCGCGAAGCTTGCGATCATGGCCAGTTTTTGTTGGCGCGACCAGGACGAAAGCATCGTCCCGGAGATTGTGTTGTTAGGTGCGTTATTGTTGGGTTTCTTGTCACCGGATTTCCAGGTAGTGGTCATTTTGTCACCTCCTCTGCGGCTGGCGCAGTCGAAAGTGATATGGCAAGAGAGCGGCCAACCGGACGACTGTTGATGCAGCGCGACTTATGAGCAGGCTTGGCGTGAGGCAGTGTGCGCCGCCATACACGCCGTGTGGCAGGCAACACGGCGGTGGGCACTGCCTTTCCCGCTAGAATGCTTTGGTGAGCAATCTCTCACCCGGCTTCTCTCTTATTCCTCGCGAAAGTTCTCGCAAAGGTTATCGCGGACGCCTGGCGCCATCGCCGACGGGGCTGTTGCATGTCGGACACGCGCGGACTTTCTGGATCGCCGCACAACGCGCGATCGAGAATCAGGGAACTTTGATTTTGCGGAATGAGGATCTGGATCCGCAGCGTTCGCGGTCGGAATTTGCCCGCGCCATGATTGAAGACCTGCGCTGGCTGGGAATTCGTTGGAATGAGGGTCCGGATTGTGGCGGGGCATATCACCCGTACTCGCAGAGCGAGCGCCGGGCGCACTATCTGGAGGGCTGGCGAAGGCTGCGCGACGGTGGGTTTCTGTATCCCTGCACGTGTTCGCGCAAGGATCTCGCGCAGGCGGCGAGCGCTCCGAATGATGCGGATACTGATGATGAGCCGGTGTATCCAGGGACTTGCCGTCATCGCAAGGATGCGGCCGCGTTCATGGAGCCTGCGGGCGTGAACTGGCGGTTTCGCGTCCCCGAGGGCGAGGAGGTTGAATTTGCCGATTTGAATCTGGGCCGGCAGCGCTTCGTCGCAGGTGGTGATTTCGGCGATTTTCTGGTCTGGCGGCGCGATGATGTTCCTGCTTACCAACTCGCGGTCGTGGTCGACGACGCGGCAATGCGGATCACGGAAGTCGTGCGCGGCGCGGATTTGCTGAAGTCGACAGCGCGGCAACTGCTGCTGATGCGCGCGCTGGATTACACCGCTCCCGATTATTTTCATTGCGAACTGGTGCGGGATTCTGCTGGAGTGCGGCTGGCGAAACGGCACGATGCGCTGAGTATCCGGCATTTGCGCGAGAACGGGATGACGGCGGAGAAGGTCCTGGAGATGGCCGGTTGGCCATGATGGGGTGGCACTTTCGTTTGGCGCACGAGTTACCCGCGTTAGCAACACATCGCGGCCAGCAGGGTTAGCATTAGTAATTGAACGAGTAATTCAGTACGGGGCGACCAGGAGGATTATGCGGCGAATATTCTTGACGGTTTGTGCAATCGCGCTGTTGATGAGTTCGGCCGCCTATGGACAGTCGCTTGGCGATATTGCACGCGAGAACCGGGAGAAGCAAAACGCCGAGAATGCATCTCCTGCACAGCCAAGGGTGATTACGAACGCGAATCTTCCTAAGGATCCGGACGCCAACCAGGAACCGGCCGAGGCGGAGTCGGGAGCGAGCGCGAGCAGCACCGCCGCTGACCATCATTTGGCAGATCATCGCTCTGCGCAACGGCGCCTAACCGAACAACGTGCGGCCGATCAATGGAAGAGACAGATCCTGGCACAAAAAAATAAGATGGCGACCCTGCAGGCGCGGATCGAGCAACTCAATGCCTCGATTCGTTCCGCGGGCGGGAGCGTCCAATACGAGGGACCGTATAACCGTTATCAGGCGCGGCAACTGCAGCGGGTGGCGCAAATCCAGTTGCAACTCGATGAGCAGAAAATGAGGCTTGAGCAAATGCAGGAAGCGGCGCGGCACGCGGGCATGCACTCGGCGGTGTACGATCCGTAGAAGCTCAGCTGTCAGTTTTCAGTTCATGGAACGCACGCGTTCGTGGATTTTCGAGTGAATCGGACCGCCCGGTCCGACTATCCTAATCATGTGAGCGTTAACCGAGTCTTCCTCACTGCGGAATGGCAGTACCTGGCCATGCTGAACTATGAGGTGGACGCCAGTACGCTCCTTCCGTTCGTTCCTGCCGGAACCGAACTCGATCGCTGGAAGGGAAAAGTCTTTGCCAGCCTCGTTGGATTTCGATTTCTTAAGACAAAATTGCTGGGGTTCCTGCCAATTCCGATGCACTCGAATTTCGAGGAAGTGAACTTGCGCTTTTACGTGCGACGGGAAGCAGGGAGCGAAGTCCGGAGAGGGGTGGTGTTCATCCAGGAGGTGGTTCCGCGCCGGGCAATTGCATTCGTTGCCCGCGCGTTCTACAGGGAGAATTATGTGGCTCTCCCAATGGCGCATGAGATTCGCGTTGGCGATAATCGTCTGAGGGTGGCGTATCGTTGGCGGAACGAAAACAGCTGGAGCGAGATGAACCTTGAAACCAATGGGAATTCTGAACTGCCGGGCGAGGGCTCGATTGAACAGTTCATCACCGAGCATTATTGGGGATATTCGGCTCAGCCCGGCGGTGGTAGCGTGGAATACCGCGTGACACATCCTTCGTGGGGAGTCTGGCAGGTGCGGCGATCGGCATTTGAGGGCGATGCAGAAAAGCTATACGGAAAAGAGATCGCGGCGGTACTCCAAGGTAAACCGCAGTCGGCTTTTCTGGCAGAAGGATCTGCGGTCACCGTGATGTGGGGGCGAAGACTGTGAGCGCGCCGGTGAGCACTGAAACCCCAGTGGCCCAGGGCTTGGTCCAAGGCGTGGTCCTTTATGACGGACAGTGCGGTTTCTGCTCGCGCTGGGTGAAGTATTGGTCGGGCACGCTCGGACGACGCGGATTCGAGATTGCTTCGCTGGATGAGCCTTGGGTTGCGGAGAGGATCAAGATGCCGCTTGAAGAACTGCTCACCGACATACGGCTGCTGACGGCTGGTGGTCAACTGATATCGGGAGCCGATGTCTATTTATATGTGACGCGACGGATCTGGTGGGCCTGGCCCTTCTATGCGATTTTCAGTTTGCCGGGCTTCAACCGGCTGATCCACGCGGGCTATAAATGGTTTGCACGCAATCGGTACTGTGTTTCCCATGCTTGCAAGCTGCGGCCGCGCCAATAGTTGCTGTGGCCACAGGCAACTGCCGAGCTTGCGCTCGCCTTGGACGGGCGAGGCGCCCGTCCCCACACTAGACCTGCCTAGAACAGGGCCGTTGGCCTCCGCTTCCAGTTTTTTCCTTTCTCCTTTGCGATGTTTTCCATGTCGTTGACGTAGGCGCCGGTCTGGGTCAGGACGTGGTGCAGGTCGTTGCCGACGCTGATGAAGGTGAAACCCTTTTCAAGGAACTCGCCGACGCGCGATGTCCCAAACAGAAAGATGCCGAGAATGGTGTTGTTCTTACGGGCGTGCTCGACCAGCTTCTGCGTGGCCGCGCCGAGCTCGGGCGAGGTGTACATGTGCGGGAATTCGTATTTGTTGTAAAGGCCCATCGACATGCAAAGATCGTTTTGTCCGAGGAAAAGGATGTCAACGCCCGGGACGGCCGCGATCTCGGCAATGTTTTCGATGCAGGAGGCGGTCTCGACTTGCAGCGCGATGATGCCTTCATTGTTCCAGTTGCCGGCGTAGCCGAGCAGTCCAGCCTTGTTCATGCTGCGCTGCGGAAAATAAACGGAACGCGTACCGACGGTGGGGTACTTGGTGCAACTGATCGCCTGGCGGGCCTCTTCCGCGGTGTTGATGTAGGGGACGAGGACGCCGTCGGCGCCGAGATCGAGGGCTTGCTGGATGCCGGGGCGATCGTCGTATCCTCCAACCCGTACCAGGGATTTTGCGCCGCCGTTCGCGATGCCGCTTAGCATGGCGGAGAGCTTCTCGTAATTCATGGGACCGTGCTGAGTATCGACGAGCAACCAGTCATAACCGCTGTGCGCAAGTTGTTCGGCGAGAGTCGGGCTGTGCGCGTTGAGGAACAGTCCCATCTTTGGATTGCCCGCGCGTAAATGCTTCTTGAACTCGGCGCCACTGAGAGCGGCTTCCGCCATGTAGAAATCCTCCTCGAATATTTTTGCTTTTCTCAAACACTTCTAAAATGGTTTTCAGTGTAACGAACGGACGGCGTCGGAGGCCAGCTGGAACCCTACTTTTTTCTAGTAGGTGACTGGAAGGCAGGAACGTCTACAGGGGACCCCTTTTTGCCCTCGAATTGGGCCATTTGGGCGCCCTTCGGCTGCCGGACCCCGATTTTATGCCGATTTTCAAGGGGTACCTTACTGGAAACCGCATAAAATCTGCATAAAATGCTACTTTTCCACAGCTCGGTGCGTTACTATGCGCTGGACACACGCAAACTTGTAGGTTCCTGAAGGAGGAAATTCATGGCATCTGGTATGACCAAAACTCAACTCACCCGACACCTGGCCGAAAAGCTCGAAACCAACAACAAGACGATCGCGTCTTTTCTGGAGAACCTGGCAGACACGGCGATCAAAGAAACGAAGAAGAACGGCGTGTTCGTTGTGCCCGGCCTCGGCCGCCTGGTGAAGGCGCACCGCAAGGCCCGCATGGGACGCAACCCGCAGACTGGTGAACCAATTCAGATCAAGGCGAAGACGGTCGTAAAGTTCCGCGTGGCAAAGGCCGCGAAGGATGCGATCGCGCCGAAGAAGTAATTTATGTGGCGCGGGCGCCCTCGCCCGCGAAAAGTTGGAAACAAGAAAAGGCTGGCTTTCGAGTCGGCCTTTTTATGTTTAGGACTCGTCACTGAACAATGACGGCGGGTCGTTGAAGAGTTCTGCTAAAAAGCTCTCCCGCTGATTCACAAAGCTGCGCACAATCTGCATTGGCGCAGTTTCCTCATATTCAATCTCATGAAGCGGTCCTGCATCGAACGAGATGATCTGAGCCTTCGGATACCCTAGCAGTATCGGCGAGTGCGTAGAAATAATGAACTGCGCGTCTTTGTACTTCTTTAACACGTCGTGGATTAGTACGAGAAACGCGAGCTGCCGCTGTGGCGAGAGTGCCGCTTCGGGTTCGTCCAGGAGGAACAGGCCGTTGCGCTGAAATTTAAGTTCGAGCAGCTTAAAGAAGGTTTCACCGTGCGAACGGGTGTGGAGGCTGCGGCCGCCGTAAAACGCATTGATCAGTGTGGACTCTGGCGCATCCTCTTCGTCGAGCTTGTCCATATACGAGACGGTGTTGAAGAAGCTTTCTGCTCGCAGGAAGTAGCCCGCCCCGGTGCGCTTGTCGAAAGACAGACGCAAGACGCGTACCAGCGGATCCATCGAGTGATTGCTTTCGGTACTATCATTCATGAAATTCCGCGTGCCGCCCTCGCGGCCGAAGCCATAGTGCACCGCAATGGCTTCAAGCAGGGTCGATTTGCCGGTGCCATTCTCGCCGGCGAAGAAACAGATTTGCGACCGGAGTGCCAGCTCGTCAAGGCTGCTGATGGCAGGAACAGAGAACGGGTAGGCCTTCCAGTCCTCGACTCTGTCGCGCAAGAGTTTGATTCTTTTGAGCACAAGAGACCTCCATCCGTTCACGAACGCGCGAAGTCCAGAAGCTACGCCTTCAACTCCACCAACTCCGCCCGCACCGTTCCTGGTTTGATCATCAGTTTGCCGACACTCACCGGCAAATGGAAGCGTCGCGGCCCGGCGCTCCCGGGATTGAAATAGAGTACGCCGTTTTTCTCTTCCATCTTCGGCTGATGGCTGTGGCCGTATATGACCACACGGAATCCAGCGGCGTCGGGCTTCAGGTCGAGTTGGCCGAGGTCATGCAGCATATGAATCAACGCGCCGCCGGCTTCGATGATTTCAGTTTCAGGCAGAGCGCGCGCCCAAGGGGCGGCGTCGACGTTACCCCGGATCGCGGTTACGGGGGCAATCTTCGCGAGCGCTTCGAGGATTTCGGGAGCGCCGATATCACCGGCGTGGAGGATGCGGTCGGACCCGCGCAGAGCTTCGACCGCCTCGGGACGCAGCAGGCCGTGAGTATCGGAGATTACTCCGAGGGTTATTCGTTTCTCAGTCATCAAGTTCTCGATCCTGAAATTAATGGGCGCTGCTGGACGGCCGAGGGCGGCCGTCGCTACGTGGTGCTTGCTGATTCATCACAAATTGGTTGTCGAGCGCTCACAGACTCCATGGACAGGTCTAAGGCTATACTGCCGAGAAGGTCGAAGGAAGAATGCCTGAAACTAGTCCAGACTTGTCGGAAGCGCTGCGGCGCTACTGGGGATACCACGAGTTTCGCCCCAAGCAGGAGAATGTTATCCGGAGTCTGCTGGCCGCGCACGATACTTGTGTAGTGATGCCGACTGGAGGCGGAAAGTCGCTGTGCTATCAGCTTCCAGCTGTGATTTCCGGGAAGACGGCGGTCGTGGTTTCTCCGTTGATCGCTCTGATGCAGGACCAGGCGGCGCAACTGGCGCAGATGGGCATTCCGGCGGCGGCGATCAATAGTTTTCAGAGTTCCGCGGAACGACGGCAGGTGATGGAGAAAGCGGCACGAGGAGAATACCGGCTACTTTATCTTTCTCCGGAGAAGTTGGCCGCCGAAAATACTTTCGACTGGCTAGCCGGGGTTCCGGTGGTTTTCTTCGCGGTGGACGAAGCGCATTGCATTTCAGAATGGGGGCATGAATTTCGACCGGACTACCGTCAGCTGAGCCGGCTGCGCACGAGCTTTCCGGGGATTCCCATTGCGGCGTTCACGGCCAGTGCGACGCGGCAGGTGCGGCACGACATTCTGAAGCAGTTGCAGATGCGCGATCCGCATCTTTACATCGCCAGCTTCCATCGACAAAACTTGAGCTACATTGTGCACGAATGCGAAGCCCGTACCCAGATGGAGTTCCTTGCCCGCGCATTGCGACAGTATGCCGGGGAGAGCGTGATCGTGTACTCGCCCACGATTCGCAGAGTCGAGGAGACGGTCGAATATCTGGAGGAGAGCGGGATTGCCGCGATTCCTTATCACGCGAAGATGGAAGCGCCCATGCGACGGCAGAACCAGGAACGATGGATGTCGGACGAAGTGCGGGTGCTGGTGGGAACGATCGCATTTGGCCTCGGCATCAACAAGCCCGCGGTACGGGCGGTGATTCATCTGTCGCTGCCGAAGTCGATTGAACAGTATTACCAGGAGGCTGGCCGCGCGGGGAGAGACGGGCGTCCCGCCGATTGCGTGCTGCTCTGGCAGAAGCGCGACCACGTTCTGCTGGATTACTTCATCGGAAAAATCTCGGATGACGCTGAGCGCGAGCGGTCTTCCGAACGGAAACGCGTAATCAGCCGGTTCGCGGATTCGAAGCGCTGCCGCCACCGCCAGATCTGCGTGCACTTCGGAGAGACTCCGAAGTGGGAGAACTGCGGGAACTGCGACAGCTGCGGCGCAAAGCCGGAGTGGCTGCAAAAGGAAACGGTGCGAGCTGAGTTGCCGAAAGTCGCGGCGCGCCAGACAAAGTTTCCGGCTCCATCTTCTACGGATTTTTATACTCCACAGCTGCGGTCCGAGAAACCGCGGGCACGCGATTTAGCGCCGGCGGAAGCGGATCCGGCATTGGCGGAGTACCTGCGCGAATGGCGGCGAACTATGGCGCGGGAAAACAAAGTGCCCGCCTACATTATTCTGCACGACAGTACTTTGGAGGAGCTGTGCCGGCGGCGCCCAACCAATTTTGCGGAGTTGAAGCAGGTGCCGGGCATTGGCGAAAAGAAGGCAGACGTGTATGGTGCGGAACTCCTTCAGGCTTTGCGCAACTTTGGCGATGGAGCGCGCGCCACGTTTGCGGTGTCTAGGGAGCCGGCTCCGGCGGAACAGACGCTTCGGCTCTTGAACGAGGGACGCAGCTTTGAGGAAATTGCCCGCATTCGCGCGCGACAGATTTCGACTGTCGTTTGTACGGTGGCTAGTCTCATCGAGACCGGGCAAGTGAAATTGGATTCGAAGTGGATTTCTCCCGACGCGCAGCCGCTGATTGAGGCTGCTTGCCTGAAGCAGGGGGTCGAGAGGTTGAAAGACATCAAGGAAGCGGTGCCACCCTATGTCAGTTTTGAGGACATACGTTTGGTAGTGGCGCACCTGCGAGCGGAGAATCGGCTATCCGCGAAGACGGCGTAGGACAAGTCGGTCGTGGGCCGTGGCGCAACCGGTACTCCCCACGAGTTTGTCATCCCGAGCGAAGCGAGGGATCTGCATCTTGTCGCGAACTGCAGATCCCTCCCCTTCGGCTGCGCTCAGGGTCGGGATGACAAACTCATAATTAACTTTCGGCTGCCGGCTGTTACACGCCCTTGGCGGCAGGATCCCAGATCAGCTTATGGATCTGCAGGCTGAGCCGCGCGGGGACGTTGTCGTCGAGAATCCATTGGGCGAGTTCTTGCGGGTCAAGAAGACAATGCGAAGTGTCTCGCGAGCCGGACGCGCCCTTCTCGAACGCGGGCGAGAACAAAGTGGCGTGAACGCGCTTGGCTAGCCCGTGATTCAGGACAAAATCGCGGGCGAATTCGTAATCGGTGCGGTCGGTCAAGACGAATTTAAGTTCATCGTGAGGCTGGAGCGTTTCCAGATTCTCAAGTGCGAAAGTGTCTGGTTCGCCCGAGTGCGGGCAC
>Ga0210406_10002530_pt1 | contig 20744 bp, 14 predicted proteins | sample IncBWC30MmetaG_FD_155454 | JGI IMG/M metagenome (GOLD analysis project Ga0210406, IMG submission 155454) | Forest soil microbial communities from Barre Woods Harvard Forest LTER site, Petersham, Massachusetts, United States - Inc-BW-C-30-M | ecosystem: Environmental > Terrestrial > Soil >... | reverse complement strand
GGTACTGCCTTCGGCGTCGGTAGCGGTGTAGGGTGTGAAACCGTACGCGTCAATGCCGAGCGGGCGGTAGCGCTGGTTCTCGGTGTATCCGCTCGTCAGGCGCGGCACCACGGGGACCTCGGGGAAATATTCAGCCGCCGCCTGCCGAATTGCCGCGTACAGCGCAGTGTTCGTCGCAGAAGCATTCGCGGTTCGGAAATTCCCGGGTACGGGTTCTACAGTCACTTCCGGGTCGTTGACGACCTTGCGAATCGTATCCAGAAACTTCTTCGGATCTTCTCCCGGAAGGAGGCGCACATCCAGATTCGCCCAGGCTTCCGAGGGAATGACGTTCGTCTGTTCTGAACCGCCCAGCATGGTGAGCGCGATGGTGTTGCGTACCAGGTAGTTCAGCGATTCGTCGTGATCGACCTGCTCCTCGAAGCGAGGATCCTGCAGAGCCTGCCGCAAATTGCGAAACCGCTTGGCACGCTCCGGCGGTTCGTAAGGAGCCATTTCTCGCAGAAACTCCTCCACCACGGGCAGCACCTTATAGGGAGTACGGTAGGCAAGCACGCGGTCAAGAGCTCGCACCAGGCGGTTGGGAGCCGAGTCTGCGATCGGACGCGACCCGTGTCCGGACCTCCCGTGGGCGACCATGTGCAACCAGAAAGGCGTCTTCTCTCCAACATCCACACCGATGAAGCGCACCCGCCCGTTCTCTACCAGGTTCTCGCCGCCCTCGTTGATCAGGAACTCTGCATTGCCCAGCAGATCGCGGTGATGGGCGATCATCCAGTCCGTGCCGGTGCCGTCCGCCTCTTCATCGCTCACCGCCAGAAAAATGATGTCCCGGCTGAGGGGTACCCTCTCGCGCTTCGCCATGACCATCACCAACAGCTGGGCGATGCCTTCATTCTTCATGTCCTGCGCGCCGCGACCGTAAATGGAGCCGTCGAGTATCTGACCACTCAATGGGGACACGCGCCAATAAGCGGGATCACTGCTGACTACATCCATATGGTTCAGCAGGACCAGGGGCCGTTTAGCCAGCACTGAAGTGTGCGGCAGCCGCGCCCACAAATCCGCGCGACCAGGCTGGTACTCGAAGATCTGGTTCTCAATGCCCTCGTCGTCGAGAATCTTCTTGAGGAATTTCGCGGCCTGCAACTCGTTGCCGGGAGGGTCGGTGGTGTCGATGCGCAAATACTGTTCGAGCCACTCGACCGCGAGATCGGAGTACTGCACAAGACGATCTGCAGAGATACGACTGGACGCCATTGGCATGGGCAACGAGTCCGGCCGCGCTGCGCGCGCGGGGATCGCACTGGCCGACATGACCTCCGCGACGATCGCGATGAAGAAGAGTGCTGCACGAGTAGTGCAAGATTGTTGCACATAGGCTCGAACCATCCTTCGTTTCTCCCTCAGTTTGCGCGAGTTACCCGGGTTCGGCCCAACGTAGTTTTTATAGCAGGTTCTGCCAAAATTACTCTGCCAGGGTGTTCGTCTCACACGGAGGCGGCAAACGGCGGTACAATCTCCTTCCGACTCAGTTATTTAGCGTAGCCATGGGAATACGGGGTTTGGCACGCAACCTGTAATTAGCCTAGCAGGCGCCGCGGGGTTCGGCGGCGCGCTTCAGAAAACGGTTTCGAGTGCATACGTTGCGTCAGCGTATGCCGGCAAAGCAACATCTTGCTTATGTTCACCCGTTAGGGGACGCAATTAAAAATCACGCAACACGCTCTCAGGCGTGCTGGAGTGGAGCCCGAAACGCTCCCCCAATCGGAGGAAGTTCAAAATGAAAAAAAGCCTCATTGCATTGCTTGTGGCCGGCGCACTTGCGATCCCGGCTTTCGCCCAGCAGACCACGTCCACTACTCCCGCCCAGGGAACGACCCAGGCCGCGCCCGCGCCTACCAAGGCTGACGCCGCCACCGGCAAAGATCCATTGCAGCCGGATACCCACGAAGGATTCTGGGGCAAGCTGAATCCTTTTGCCCGCAAGAAGTACGTGCAGCGCCAGACCGCGCCCATCCGTGATCGCGTCAACGAACTCGACGAACTCACGGCCGCGAACGGCAAGATGATTAAGGACGTAGATTCGCGCGCGCAGCAGGGCATCACGCTCGCTTCGAACAAAGCGAACGAAGCCGACCAGCACGCCGTCGACGCGGGCAACCGCGCGAATGCTGCTCAGCAGACTGCGACTCAGGCCACCACGCGCCTGACAACGGTGGAGCAGGTGGTTGGCAACATCGATCAGTACACGCCCTCGACGCAGACCGAAATCCGCTTCAAGCCCGGCCAGACCGTGCTGAGCAAGGCTGCGAAGGACGCGCTCGACGAAATGGCCACCCCGTTGAAGAGTCAGCGCGGCTACATCGTCGAAGTGCAGGGCTTCTCGTCCGGCAAGGGACAGACCGCGATCTCCAACTCGCAGAAGATGGCCGAGTCGGTGGTTCGCTACCTGGTCCTCAACCATGACATCCCGGTCTACCGCATCTACCTCGTCGGCATGGGCAACGCTCCCCAGCAAGCGTCGACGGGTGACGGCAAGACCAAGCGCACCTCTGGTGGAAAAGTGGAAATCAGCCTCCTGAAGAACAATCTGGATCAACTGGCTTCCGGCTCGACCGCTGCGGCTCCAGCACAAGACCAGCAGCAGGCGCCCGCGAAATAACTTTGCAACCACGGCAGGACTAGTTCCTGCTATCTCCCCCAAGAGCCCCTCGCGCAAGCGAGGGGTTTTGTTTTTGTGAGTTGTGGGGCGGGCACTCCTGCCCGCCTCACTCGGACGGCAGAGTCGGGGCTGTGGTTTCCCATGCCGGACGTTTTCGGACGTGGACACGTACGCCCCTTGCCACTTACGTTGAGAGCGTGTCATCTATTGGGTTGAGAACTCCCATGGAAAACTTCTATTACGCTCAAATCACGTCGCCCATCGGTCCGCTGAACCTGGCTGTTTCCGAGAAAGGCCTCGTCGCTCTCGAATTCAATCGCGGACAATTTCCGCCGACCAAGAACAAGGGGATCTCCTGGATTCACGGTCCGGAGAAGATAGAACCCTGCACACGCGAACTGAGCGAGTACTTCGCGGGCAAGCGCCGCGAGTTTACGTTCGCGCTCGATCTCCGCGGGACGCCGTTCCAGGTGAAGTGCTGGCGTGCGCTGCTCGACATTCCCTACGGCGAGACGCGCACCTATGCCGACATTGCGCGCACCGTTCGCAAGCCGCAGGCCTTCCGCGCGGTGGGGATGGCGAACAATCGAAACCCGATTGCCGTGGTTGTACCTTGTCATCGCGTGATCGCGTCAGACGGGACGCTGTGCGGGTACGGAGGCGGCCTCGACATCAAGCGCCGGCTGCTGGAGCTGGAAGGGGCGCGAACGGCGAGATTGGTGGCTTGAGAAGGCGGTGCCCCAGGTTCGCGCCCGCCCTTGGGCGCTAACCTGGGTTCACCACGAACGCCGGCGAAATAGGTGCCCGAATCCCTGATGGTGCTCCAGCCAGGCCCACGTTGGCGCAAAAGGCGCGCGAACGTGGGGCACCGTCGGCTGGGAATACTGAACTTTCCGAAGCGATGAGCGTATGCCCGCGCCAGTGAAGGTGAGGCATCCTTCCCTGTTAAAACAGCTTGCCTGCCAGCGTCGTCTCCCGGCTATAATCTGCGCGCATCGCCCGACCCGTGGCTACCGACAACCGCGCCAAATCCGCCATTCGTAAAGCTGGGCTCTTCTACTTCGTCTGGGTCATGTTCTCGTATTGCACCGGAGGTCCGTTCGGCCTCGAGGACATGGTCACCAAATCCGGTCCCGGCCTGACCCTGATCTACCTGCTCGTCATTCCGTTCTTCTGGTCGATCCCGGTGTCGCTCGTTTCCGCCGAACTCACAACCGCCATGCCGGTCGAAGGCGGCTTCTACCGCTGGTCGCGGGCGGCTTTCGGCGATTTCTGGGGATTTCTGGCCGGCTGGTGGAACTGGAGCGCCTCGTTTCTATTGGGCGCGGTTTACGCGGTGCAGTTTTCCGACTACCTCGGCTTTTACCTGCCCTGGCTCGGGGGCTGGAAGCACTACGGGATGTCGTTGCTGGTTGTCGCCCTTATCACCTGGGTCAACGTTCGTGGAATTGAAGCCGTCGGAAAGTTTGCTACTGCGCTGGAGATCTTCATCCTGTTGCCGGTGCTTGTGATGGTGGTCACGGGGCTGGCGAAGTGGAAGCACAACCCGTTTGTGCCCCTGGTGCCGCCCCATCAGCCTTTTCACAACGTTTTCGGGGTTGGCCTCGCGCTGGGACTCTGGCTCTATTCCGGATACGAACAGAGCTCCAGCGTGGCCGAGGAAGTCGAAAATCCGCGCCGCACCTATCCTCTGGCGCTCGCTATCGTCGTACCGCTGTCGATCGCGGTGTACTTCCTCCCGACTCTTGCGTCACTGGCGGCCCTGGGTAACTGGCATGACTGGCATACCGGGTACTTCCCCAACGCCGCCCAGTTGGTGGGAGGCCCGTGGCTCGGTTCGTGGATGACGATCGCTGCCATGGTGACGAATCTCTCCCTGCTCAACGCCACCGTGCTGACATCCACGCGCATGCCTTCCACCATGGCGGAAGACGGCTATCTCCCGTCTTTCTTCACAAACAAGCATCCGCGCTTCGCCACACCCTGGATCGCGATCATCGTCTCGGGCGTGATCTATGGACTGCTGGCGGTGCATTCACTGACACAGCTGATCACGATATATAACTGGCTGCGGGTCGGCACCACGATTCTTACCGTGCTGGCGGCTTGGCAGCTTCGTCGCAAGATGCCGGAATTGCCGCGTTCGTTTGTTGTGCCCGGTGGGTCCATTGGTTTGATCAGTGCAGTACTTGCGGTAATCGCGATGAGCGCCGTCGCGCTGCGTTTCAGCGATCCTTATGGGAAGCAATGGGGTCCAGTCGCGCTGGCGGCGGGACCACTTTTGTATTTCATCTTGCGCGGTTTCGGCGGGCGAGGAAAAGGCTTGCCCCACTCTAGCTAGAAAGCCAGGAACCATCCTCCATCCCATGAGCCAGACGGGATCGTTCGTCACGGATTGCAAACATTTCGTGACAAACAAGTGACAGCGCTCTGCGCATCCATTTGACCGGTCTTGAATCAAACCACCCAGACGCACTGAAGAAAGTGTTCAGGAATAAGCCGCCGGATTCCGGGTTGCAGTACTGGAGAACGCTATGTTCGACTTAAAGGTCGAGAAAATAGGGACTGTGTCGGTCGTTCACTGCAAAGGAAGAATTGTACGCAGTGATGCCGCTTTCCAGCTGCGGGATGCAGTGACGGCGCAAAGGCACTCTCGGGTTATCCTGCTTGACCTCTCCGGCGTGGATGCGTTGGAAGGCGGCGGATTGGGCATGTTGCTATTTCTTCAACTCTGGATTCACAGCCTGGGTATTCAACTCAAGGTGTTCGCTCCGCCTGCCGCTATTCGTCAAAGTCTGGAACGAACTCGCGCTGCGACAGTTGAGATTGCGGGCACAAGCGAAGTGCGCTCGCTGCTTGGGCAGTGACCCGCGCGGGTGCCCCATCTTAAAGTCGCATTCTTTGCAACGTTAGGGTGGGATTCCACGACTGCCTCGATCTTAAGATTTTTCTGCGTGCCGACTAACTGACCCAATCCAGAAACTTGTAATACGCGCCCGCAAACGGCAAAAACCAGGGCTTCCCGTTGTACAACCCCAAAGGCGCTCCCGGGAAAGGAATCCCCTCGAACGGATTGTCCGGATTCTCGCCAGAGATTCGCCGCGCCATCAACTGTCCCTGGTAGGTCGCCATCGCGACGCCATGTCCCGCGTAGCCCAGCGCGTAGTGCATGCCATCCATCTGCCCGGCATGCGGCATGATGTCGAACGCGAAATCCAGCGTCCCGCCCCAGACGTAATCAACTTTGGTGTCGCGCAGCTGCGGATACACCTCGATCATCCCCCGCCGCAAAATCTCCGCACTCTTGCGGATGGTGTCGCCGCTCTCCGGAAAGAACGCCGCGCGTCCGCCGAACAGCATCCGGTTGTCGGGCGTGAGGCGGTAGTAGTAGATGTAGTTCTTCGAGTCGTAGATCATGCGATTGCGCGGGCTCAACTCGCGCGCCAGCGCGCCGGGCAAGACCTCGGTCGCGAGAATGTACGAGCCAATCGGAATGATCTTCTTCTGCAGCGCAGGCGTAGCCTTGCTGGTGTAGCCGCTGGTCGCTACGAACACCTCCCGCACCCAAGCCGTTCCGTTGGACGTCCGCACCGCCCATCCCACGTTGCCCTGGCGATTCGCGCGTTCCATGCCTTCCACGCGCGTCTTCTCGTAGACGCAAGCTCCGGCTCGCAGCGCCGCGGCTCCCAGCCCGGCCACATAGCGTGCCGGATTCAGGCCCACGCTGGTTTCATCGACCATGCCGCCGAAATAAATGTCGGACCCGATCTCCGAGCGGAGTTCGCTGCGCGGCACGATCTTGAGCTCGTGATGGAACTCTCGTTCGATGACTTCCACCTGCCGCGCATAGTCATCGAAGTGCGCTTGTTTGCACGCGACCTCAAGATGCCCGCAGCGCGAGAAGTCGCAGGCGATAGACTCCTCGCGCACGATCCGTTCGACGCAATCAATGGACGCCAGCGAAGACGCATACATCCTCTGGGTGCGCTCGCGGCCGTACATCGAGATCAGCTGGTTCACGCCCAGTTTCATCCCGGTTAGCACCATGCCGCCATTGCGCGAACTGGCGCCCCAGCCGATGGTTTCGCTCTCCAGCACCATCACCTTCATGCCCTTCTGAGCCAGGGTGCGCGCTGCCGAGAGACCGGTGAATCCTGCGCCGATGACGATTACATCCGCCGTGTCCGGCAACGCGCGCGACTGATCGGCCTTCGGCATCTCGACGGTCGTCAGCCAATAGTTCTTTTCCTGGATCACGTGGGACACGTCTCCTCAGCCGCGCGCCTCGCCGTCCGGTGGTTTCGTTGACTTAGCGCGCCCCGCAGCCTACCATGCCCGGCAGACTCGTGGAGCGAGGATGATCGGCAAAACGGTTGGCCACTACCGCATCCTGGAAAAACTCGGGGGCGGCGGGATGGGTGTGGTCTACGAAGCAGAAGACATCCGCCTCGGCCGTCACGTCGCTCTGAAGTTCCTTCCTGACGAGCTCGCCCGCGATCCCCAGGCGCTCGAACGCTTCCGCCGCGAAGCGCGTGCCGCCTCCGCGCTGAACCATCCCAACATTTGCACCATCCACGACATCGGCGAAGAAGAAGGCCAGAGCTTCATCGCCATGGAGTTTCTGGCCGGGCAGACACTCAAGCAACGGCTGCAGGCCGGAGCGATTCCCTTTGAGCAGCTTCTCGAGTTCGCCATTCAGATCGCCGACGCGCTTGATGCCGCGCACAGCGAAGGCATCGTCCACCGCGACATTAAGCCCGCCAACATTTTCATCACCAAGCGCGGCACTGCCAAGGTTCTCGATTTCGGGCTGGCCAAGCTCACCGGAGATCAGCCGGCGGCCTCCGCCAGCGCCAGTATGGCAACGCTCGAAGGCAATCTCACCAGCCCGGGCACCGCGCTGGGTACGGTGTCCTACATGTCTCCGGAACAGGCCCGCGGCGAAGAGCTAGATCGCCGATCCGACCTGTTCTCCTTCGGCGCTGTGCTCTACGAGATGGCCGCCGGACGGATGGCCTTCAGCGGCAATACTTCAGCAGTGATTTTTGATTCCATCTTGCACAAGGCCCCTGCCTCGGCCACCCGCCTTAATCCCGAGCTCTCGCCGGAACTCGATCGCATCATCAACAAGGCCATCGAAAAAGATCCCTCCTTGCGCTACCAGAGCGCCGCCGAGATGCTCGCCGATCTGAAGCGACTCCGTCGCGATACGAGCTCTGCACAGATTCCAGCGGCCACGGAGACCACTCGAACTCAGCAACGGAAGTGGCTCATACCTGCAATTGCCGTGGTTACCCTGGTCGTCATCGCCAGCGCGGGGGCGTTGTTTTGGAAGAGCGCGGGCGGATCCAAGGAAATCTCTTCAATTGCAGTCTTGCCCTTTGTGAATGCCAGCAACGACCCAAACAGCGAATACCTGAGCGATGGCCTCACCGAAAGCCTGATCAACAACCTCTCGCAGGTTAAGAATCTCACTGTGAGGTCGCGCGCCTCGGTCTTTCACTACAAGGGCAAGGATGTCGATCCGCAGACCGTCGCGCGGGACTTGAAAGTAGAAGCCGTAGTCACCGGCCGCATCGTGCAGCACGGCGACCAGGTCATCATCAGCTCGGAACTGATCGATGCGCGCACCAACCGCAATCTGTGGGGCGATCAATACGACAGGAAGCTGGCGGATGTCCTTACCGTGCAGCAAGACATCACCGGCGCGATTTCCTCCAAACTGCGCGAACGGTTGGCTGGGGAAGAATCCAAAAAGCAAATCGCAAAAGGTGGCACTTCTGATCCGGAAGCCTACCAGCTCTATCTCAAAGGCCGATACTACTGGGAAAAGCGCACAGAGGAATCGCTGGAGAAATCCAAGAACTACTTCAACCAGGCCATCGAGAAAGATCCCGGCTACGCGATGGCATACCTGGGCCTGGGGGACTACTACTCCGTGGTATCCGATTACAGCCCGGTTTCCGCGGCGGAGGGTGCGCTAAAAGCGCGTGAGGCGGCGCGCAAGGCGCTGGCCATCGACGACACACTCTCGCAGGCGCATGCGGTTCTTGCCAGCAGCCACGAATACTTGTGGGAGTGGGACGCCGCCGAACAGGAATACCGCCGCGCGCTTGAACTTGATCCTAAGAACGGTACCGCCTACCAGTGGTACGGCATTTTTCTTTCGGCGACGGCCCGGCATCCAGAGGGCATTGCTCAATTGAAGCGCGCCGTCGAAGTCGATCCCCTGAACCCCGTTTTCGGTGCCAACCTGGCGACCGCCTATGGTGTGGCACGACAATATGACGCGGCCATCGATCAGTTCAAGAAAACTTACGAGATCGATCCCGATGGGCCCCTTCAGGGAAACTATGCCATGATCGCGCAAGACATGGGGAATTACGAACTATGGCTGCAGCAATGGCACAAGGACGCCGTTCTCAATGCGGATACGGAAGAGCAGGCCATCGCCGAAGAAGCCGCCAGGATCTATGCCAAGTCCGGCTACCGTGCCGCCTTGACTCGGGCCGTGGAGCTCCACGTGCAATTATCCAAACGCCGCTATATAGACCCGGCAACTATTGCGTATGTCTATGCACAACTAGGAATTGCCGACCAGGCGTTTGCTTGGCTGGAAAAAGCTTATGCTGAGAAATCGGGTGTCCTTCGTTACATAAAGTCAAGCAAGTCCATGGACAAGTATCACTCCGACCCACGCTACCTCGGCCTGCTCAAGCGCATGAACCTGACACCGTAGAACCCCGGCCAAAGCGTGGTCGGAGGGAGAAAGGAAACAGAGAGCGCACATCCGGCACCGGTCTCGGCCCCATGCACGTTGAGAGTGCTTGAGTGCTACAGCACCGCGGTCTCGTGAATCATCCGTCCTTCAGCAAAGCGGGAAAAATTCAGCAGCGACGCGTCGATCAGTTCGCTCTTCCCCGTCCGTATCAAATCACTCAGAATTTTGCCCGTAGCCGGCGCGTGCATCACTCCGTGCCCACTGAATCCGTTCGCCAGAAAAAATCCTGGCACCTCCGGCACCGCACCCAGAATCGGATGATGATCGGGCGTCATCTCGTATAACCCCGCCCAGGCCCGCTTCGGATTCACCGCCAGGTTCTCAAAGCAAGGCACCCGGTCCGCCGCCCGCGTCAGAATTTTCTCGATGAATGACGGCTCGAACTCGTTCTTGAATCCCGGCGTCTCCTCCGGATCATTCCAGGCCAGCAGAAATCCCAGCGACTCCGGTCGAAAATGAAAACCATTCGACATGTCGATGATCATTGGGGCGGTGTGCGGAAACTGATCAAACGGCTCAGTCGGCACCAGCATGCGTCGCAAGGGCTCCACCGGCAGATCGACATCCACCATCTTGGCGACGCTTGCTGCCCACGGGCCTGCGCAGTTCACCAGCACGCGCGTCGCAACTGTCCCGCGCGATGTTTCCACCTCACACACGCCGTGCCCATCCCGCCGGATCGCCGTCACCTCGGTGTTCTTCCACAACTTGGCGCCATGCTCCGTCGCCCAGGTCATGAAGCCGATCATGGCGCTGTAAGGATCGACAAACCCATCGGTCGCACAAAAACTTCCGCCGATGATGTCATCGCCCCGCAGCAGCGGAAACATACTGCGGATCTCGTCGCCCGAAACGATTCGCACATCTTTCAAGCCAAGCGCAACCTGCTTCTCGTAATTCGTCCGCAGGTAGGTCATATGCTTGTCGGAAGTCGCGCAGAAGAGATACCCCTGCGGCCGGTACCCCGCCGGATGGCCCAGTCGCTCATCGAAGGTTGCGTAGAAGGGAATTGCGTACAACGACATCTGGATATTGACTGGAGTGGAAAACTGCGCGCGCACCCCGCCCATACTCTTGCCGGTCGAGCCCTTGCCCTGCTGCGTCTCGCGCTCGATTACAAGCACATTGCTGCAACCGGCAGCCGTCAGGTGATACGCAATGCTCGCCCCGACAATTCCCCCACCCACAATTACCACCTCGGCCGTGGTCATGGGAGCCTATTGTGGCTGCAACACCAGCGGCCGTTCCAGTTGGAAATGCAACACAGTCTCCGCCGGAACCTTCACCTGCTTGCCGCGTGTGAACAGTTGGCCCAGAAATCCTCCGCCCGCCCCCGACGCCGCCCCGATCGCTGCTCCCTTCCCGCCGCCGAGGATTGCGCCGAACAATCCGCCCAGCGCCGCGCCGCCGCCTAAAAACTCCGCCGTGCGCCTGTTCTTGCCGAAGCCCTTGGAGTTCGATTCCTTCAGTTCCGACGTGAACACGCGATGCACCTTCCCGCTGATGCTCACCGTGTCCAGATCCAGGTACATGTACGGAGACCCCGCGCCTCCGCCCGACTCCGACACAATCAGCAGCTTCGCCTTCGAATGCGCCGGGATCGCAACACCGCCCGCGAGGTCATCGACCGCGTCTACCACTTCGGCCGAGAACTTCTGCCCGGGCGACGCATTATCCGAGTCGATTTTCTCTTCGGTGCGAATCAGGATCGCGGTGCCGGTGGGAATCACCTTCGCTCCCTGCGGTGGCGCCGGCGCTACCCCCGCCGCGCTCAATACCAGCGACTCCAGATCCTTTCGCGGGAATTCGTACAGAATCCCCAGGTTGTCTTTGAACGCCAGAGGATCCGCGCCCGTGAACTTGCCGGAATAAACTTTGCCGTTGCGCAGGGTCACCGTGTCGTTCGCCGATGTGAACACCAACGATTGCACATCACCAATCGGAAACGTGTAGCCGATTCCGCTCGTATCGGTGAAGCCGATCGCTCCGCCCTTCGCGTCCAGAAAGCTTCCCGAATAGCTGGCGCCCTCGCGCGTGATGATGGTGTCGGCCGCGCACACGCTCGCCAGCATCATCACCAGGGCCAAGGCAACTCCGTCACATCTTCTCATCGTTCTCTCCGCCTGGTGTTTGCGCGCACCGGCCGCGCTCTGGTGTTCCCAGGAGGCCAGCATTTTACTCTTGTTTCAACACCGTGACGCGGCCGGACACGCCCGCCCGTACCCGCTCCTGCGCCTTGAAGCGCTCCCCCTGCATCGATAAACTTAAAGAGATGCATATGCACGTGCATTCCGGCTCGGGGGCTGGCACTTCAAGGGTGCTGCGTATTTCCCTGTGCGTGACGCTGGCTTATATTGCGCTCCTGGTCTTCGCTGGCATTCGCGCGCACTCCCTCGCGCTGCTCTCCGAGGCGGGCCACAATCTTTCGGATTTTCTCGCCTTGCTGCTCTCGCTGGTCGCCGTTTATCTGCAATCGCGGCCGCCCAGCGCCACCAAGACGTACGGCTATCACCGTGCCGGAGTGCTGGCCGCCCTGATCAACGCCGCATCACTGGTCGTGATTTCGTTCTTCATCTTTTATGAAGCCTTCCGCCGCGTGCAGAACCCGCAGCCGGTTCACGCCGGGCTCATGATGTGGGTTGCCGCCGCCGGTGTGGTGATGAACGGCGTGATTGCGCTTCTGCTCTACCGCTCGGGCGGCGACATCAACATTCGTAGCGCGCTGCTGCACGAAGTTGGCGACACGCTCTCCACCGCAGCCGTCATCGGCGGCGGCTGGGCCATCATGGTCACCCACCAGTACTGGATCGATTCCGCTCTTTCGTTCGGGATTGGCGCCCTGATCCTGTGGTCTTCGTTCGGAATTCTGCGCGAGACCATGAACATCCTGCTCGAGGGCACACCGCGCGGCATGAAACTCGACCACCTCGAAGCGGCCATCCGCAAGGTCGAGGGCGTCAACGATGTGCACGACCTGCACGTGTGGAGCATCGGCTCGGAAAGTCACGCGCTTTCCTGCCACATCGCCATCGCCGACATCCCCCCATCAGTGAGCGAGCGTATCCTGCGCGATGTGAAAGAAGTTTTGCAGCACGACTTCCACGTCATTCACACCACGATCCAGTTCGAGCACGCCGAGTGCGAAGTCGCTCACGGCTGCATCATCCCGGTAGGCGAAGCCGAGCACCATCACCACTAAGTCTCTGTCCGGGTGATCCGTTGTGATCCTGAGCGAAGCGAAAGCCTGCCCTGAGCGAAGCCGAAGGGGACCTGCTTTTTCTGCCCGCGCCGCACTAGTGCGGAATCTCTTCTCTCTCGCGCACTTTCACGCCTGAACGAAAGGACTGAATGGCAGCCTGCACTTCCCAAATCGACTCGGTATTCTTCAAAGATTCCAGATATAAATTTCTTCGCGCCACGGCTGCCAGGTCAAACGACCACAGAATCGTCATTAGCGGATTAATAAACAGGTGGCTCGACTGCGTGCGGCTGCTGCGGTGATGGTCCCCGAAGCGGCCTTCGATCGCCGAAACGATGCTGCCATTGACGATGCTGGGCCGCATTGGCGTCGCTGCCTCTGCCGCATTCACCGCATCGATATAACACTGCACTTCAGGCATCGACTTCAGCAACGCAGTCGCTCCCAGAAGGCCTCCCTCGCGCGAAAGTTCCGCAACATTCTCCAGCCAGTTTGCGTGACAAACCCCGTGATACGCGTCGATGCCGAATCCAACACACATGACAATTCGAACCGGAACGTTCACTCCGTTCACAGCAGCCAGACTCGTCATGTCCTCTTCCGGCGTTCCCAGGCCGGCCTCGTCGCCGCGAAGAAGGATGTCGGTCCCGCCATCCACCAGCACGATCGCATCCAGCCGCAACACATCTGCCAGCAATTCATATCCTTGCCGAACGGCCCGCACCCCGAGCTTCTCAAAAGCGAAAACACGAACGATCTTGTCGTCACTGGAAAGGAAGCGCGCGAGTGTCCGTTCGGGGAAGTAAGAGTCAGAGCCGATCGTGGTAGGCTCGACGGCGTATAAGCCAAGACTCATTGACGGGGCATCCGTGCCTCCGAGATAAGTGAACGACATGTTTGCCAGAAACAGGTCTTTGCCGAGTGATCGCAGGCGCGCATAGACGGGCAGACCCGCGTACACATCAAAACCGCCTCCGGCACCGGCCACCAATATCCGACTGCAATTTTCCAAAATCGAAGGAAGACGCAAAGGGTCCATGGGGTGATTCTGCCTGAAAACCTTTGGCGCAGTCGCACGAAAAACGTCAGGGACTCACGCGCAGCGGTGATCGCCATCACCAGTCGTTTCTTAGCGCCGGGTTAATCTGAGTTGTCCACGTCGATTCACGATAGGGTCACGGCCTGATAGCCGTGCCTCGCAACCGGTATCCGGAGGCGTCCATGACTGCCCCAGCGAACAAGCGCGCCGCCTGGCTCGAAGGGCCCTCCGCCAATTGCCCGACTCCGCCTGAACTCGCCCGTCCCTGGCGCCTGATTCTCCTGGGCGCGCCCGGCGTCGGCAAAGGTACCCAAGCCAACCTGCTGCGCGAACGTCTGGGTGCTTGCCATCTCTCCACGGGCGACGTTTTCCGCGCGGCCGGCAAGCGCGATGGATGCGCACCGTCCCCGGCGATGGCCGCCGCACTCGGTTTCATGCGACGTGGTGAACTTGTGCCCGATTCCACGGTCTGGGAAATGGTGCGCGAACGCAGCCAGTGCCTGCATTGTCGCAGCGGCTTCATCCTTGACGGCTTCCCGCGCACGCTCATGCAGGCCGAATCGTTGAAGAAGTTGATGGATGAGGAGAAGCTTCCGCTCGATGCGGTGGTGAATTACGAACTGCCGATGGAGGAAATCGTGGAGCGCCTGAGCGGCCGCCGCACCTGCGAGAACTGCAAGGCGGTCTATCATGCGACGCGCCAGCCGTCCAAAACAGCCGCTGTTTGCGATCGCTGCGGCCGACGCCTCGTCTTGCGTGACGATGATCGCCCCGAGTCAGTCATCGTCCGCATGGAAACCTACGAACGCAGCACGGCGCCACTGATCGAGTTCTACCGGAATCTCGGTCTGCTGCTGTCTGTCATGGCAACGGGATCACCCAACGAGATATATGCCCGCACCTCAGCAGCTCTGGAAACGAACGCACCTCAGAGTGGCCAACGAGACAGCGGATAGCGATTGCCACGAACGCACAACACCAGGTGATTCGCTTTGCGCCCTTAGCGCCATCTTCGCGACCTTAGCGGTCAAGAAGCCATTTCCGGTCGCTACTTCCTGCCCGTGTGGCTGGCAAGAAATGTCTTCAACGCTTCGGGCATAAAATCCGCGGTGCTGAACGCATTCGGCAAAGCCGACTCGAACGTGGTCATCCGAAACTGGCCGCGCCCATTCGACAGAATCAGCACAATGGGTGCCTTGCCGGCCGCATGGTTGAAGCTGCTGGCTTCATAGCCATACTGCCGGTCGCGATAATTCACCACTGGCCAGTCTCCGTTCTCTCCGCTTACCACAATCGCGCGCAAGAAATAGTCGCGTTCCGTCATCGCCTGCTGCAACACGCCGCCGATCGGATAGCGATAGTGAAAGGCCGCGTCATCCGCCCCGGCCGCGCGATAGGTCTTGCCCGCGAATGAAAGTGCTGCCGCGCCCGTGTGCCGCCCCTTCGTGAAGAGGGTCACTCCGCCTCTCCGCGCTTCTTCTGCCGACTGCACCAGACGCCTCAACTCTTCCGGCGTCAAGGGAATCTTCGCCACATCTACCTCGGGGAAGTTTCTTTCGCACACGATCTGGTCCGCAAAGCGCGTAACTTTCACCGTCCGATCGCTCGACTGCCCGCAGACAAACAGCAAGCGTTCGTAGTCGGTCGTAGCCAATTGGTAATCGCGGCAGTCGCCACAACTGCTGGCCCCACATTGATTGGCAAAGAACGCGAGGAATCGAACATCGTGCCGCGTCGTGTCCGGACCGTAAAGCGCGATCACATGATTCAATACCGATGTTTCTCCGTGGATGCCTTCCGGGAGTTGATATTCGCTATTCCCGCCGACCACTACCCGCTCCTTGCCATCCTTTTCGAATGCTGTTGCAACACGCACATTGAAGTGCGAGATCCCGGGATCCGTTCCCACCTTCTCCGCTGCGGCGAGTGCATCAAAAATCTCGTCGCGCAGCTTCGCGTCCGTTACCAGCGCTTCCGATTCCTTGGTGAACTTCCACTTCTGAGGCGAATCCGCTTGGAGCTTCCACATTCCGGCGAAGGCAACCGTACCCGCCAGCAATACAGTGGCGCGAGCATTCTTTCCAAACTTGTTCATGAAATCCGTCCTCTTTCGCGGTTCCGGGATGCGCCGACCTGCAGCGGTTGGGATATTACGGCTTGCGAATGTGTTGTTGGTGGAATATTTCTTCGGCTCTCTCGATTGTGTCCGCTTCTTCCGGCGACTTATCGGGCCGCAGCCGCACGATCCGTGGAAACCGCAACGCATATCCGCTTTCGTGCCGGTCGGACTTCATCATGTTGTTAAACGCCACCTCGAGCACGATCCTCGGTTCCACCTCGCGCCGGAATCCCTGGTCATCGATGGTGTGCTCGAGAAACCACTTCGTCATCTCGGCAATCTCCGCGTCGGTCAGCCCCGAGTACGCCTTCCCGATATTTGCCAGTCGTTCGCCATCGCGCACCGCAAACGTGTAATCGCTGAGCACATGGATGCGCTTGCCATGCCCCCATTCCACCGCCGTCACCACCACATCGAGGGTGGCGAGTTCGCGCTTCATCTTCAGCCATGACTTCCCGCGCCGCCCCGGCGCGTAAGGTGATTCAAGGTCCTTGACCATGAGACCTTCGTTGCCGCGCTCCTGCGCTGCGGTAAACAAAGCTTCCACCTCCTCTGGCGCTGAAGCCAAAGAGGCAGGCGCACGAACCAACCTTTCCACCACCGGCCCCTCGGACTCACCAAATATTAAAGATCCCTGCGCTTTTCTCTGTGTCGGAGCCTGCCCTGAGCGAAGTCGAAGGGGGTCTCTGTGGTGAAGGACCCTTTCCTCCGCCAGCAACTCATCCAGAATTCGCATCCGCTCGCGCAAGGGCCGCTCGAGCACCAATTCCTCCCCTGCAAATAACACGTCGAAGACCATGTACACCACCGGCACCCGCTGCATCAGTTCCGCGCTGACCTTCCTCCGCCCCAGCCGTTGCTGCAGCGCACTGAACGGGAGCGCCCGCCCCGCAACGTCCTCGTCGTAACTCCAAGCCAGAATTTCTCCATCAAGAATCGTGTCCCTGGACAGTCCCGCCAATGCCTCGGGCAGTTCGGGAAACGATTCCGTGATCTCGTCTCGAGTTCGCGAAAAGAAACGCACCTCGCCCCCCGACACATGCGCCTGCGCCCGAATGCCATCGTATTTGTCCTCGATCGAGGCCTGCTCGAAGTAGCTGAGCGCTTCCTCCGCCGATTCCAGCGGACTGGCCAGCATGAATCCCAGCGGATGGAACATCCGCATATGCGCCTCGCCCAGAGCGCCGCGCGCCGCCAGCCTAAGCGTCTCGCCAATGTCGCCGACCAGCATGTTGGCGCGTTGCACCTCCGCGAGGGTTCCCGCATAAGCGCGCGCAATCGCCTCCTCCACCAGGCTCTCCTTCAACCCGATCCGCAGATCGCCCGTCATGATCTTGACGAGATACTTCGCCTCGAGCCCAGTCGCGCGCGACAGCAACTCCCGCACAAGCACCGTCTTCGCCGCCGGACCGCGAGTTGCAGCTATCTTTCGGAAGAAATTCTCAGCCTCGACAACGGTCAACTCCGGAAGCGCACCCACCGGGTTTCCCCGCGCTCCAGTCGCCCTCGCGAGTGCCTCCCCTGCCACTGCGCCTGTGTCGCCCAACTTCCGGTACTCTGCTGTCAACTCCGCATCGCTCCACCCCGATAACTCGGAAATGACCCGCCAAAGCAATCGCTCGCCCACCTGCAGCGTCGTCTCCTCCCACGCGGGAAACGGCTTGCCCGAAAGAAACACCGCTGAGACAGAGGCTTCCTCGATCGTGCGCGAAGTCAGATACTCCGCCACGATGCGGGTCTTCTCAAGCTTCTTGGTTGTTCCCGCGATCAACTCGCAGGCTTCGGCAAATTTCCTCATACTTGTGGCGCGGACACTGCTGTCCGCGAGCGGCTCGAGCAGGCAATCAGAAGCGCTTCAAAGGTAATCCTTGAGGCTTTAGACTATGCATCCTAAACAAAAGTAACCACTTACGCCCGGGCCAATCCCGAAATCACTTTCGCCTGTGATACCCTTAACTCCTGCTACTTCCCCTCCGGAAGTATCATCTAACGAATGATGCATTACTTGCGCAACATGTGGCGATTTCTCGTGGCCCTGCAACTTCTGCCGGCGCTCGAAAGTGGTGAAGAGACGCTGGTCGGCGGCCAGGCTGTCCTCGAAGGCGTCATGATGCGTTCGCCGCATGCCTGGGCGATTGCCGTGCGCAGACCTTCGGGCGAAGTCGCCACCATGAGCGAACCGCTCGAGCGTCCCTCCGAAAAGCATAAGTGGATGGGCTGGCCTGTCGTCCGAGGCGTCATGACGCTGGGTTACGCGATGACGCTCGGCTTCCGCGCATTACGCTTCTCAGCCGACGTTGCCCTCGAACAACTCATGCCGGCCGAAAAGCAAAAAGAGAAGAAAGCTGAAATCAGCGGCTGGGTGGCTGGCATCAACATCGCCATCTCGCTCGCATTCTTCATCTTCATGTACAAGTTCCTGCCACTGGCTGCGGCCACGGAACTCAAGCGGGTCAATTCGATCTTCGCCAACCCGATCATGTTCAATGTGGTCGATGGCGTCATCCGCATCGCGCTCTTCTTGCTGTTCATCTGGGGCGTGTCGCTGATGAAAGACATCCGCCGCGTCTACCAGTATCACGGCGCCGAGCACAAAACGGTCTTCGCCTTCGAAAACGGGGATCCGCTCACTGAGGGCACTGTCCAAAAGTACTCCACGTTCCACCCGCGTTGCGGAACCAGCTTCCTGATGACGGTGATGATCTTCTCGATCCTGGTTTATATCGTGGCCAACGCGATCTTCCCGGTCACGACGTTCTGGTCGCGATTTGCGACGCGCATCGTGCTTCTGCCGGTGATCGCCGGCCTGTCCTACGAAATCATCCGCTTCGCCGCCAAGCATCGCGGCTCGCTCTTCGCCCTCATGACGGCCCCCGGCCTCTGGCTGCAGCGCATCACCACGCAGCCTCCGTCCGACGACCAGGTCCACTGCGCCATCGTCGCCCTCGACCAGGCCATGGAACTGGAAAAGAAAAACGGCGGCGAGTTGGTAATCGCTTAGGGGGCAACCCCGAAAACAGTTCTCAGTTCTCAGTTAAACCCCTAAAATCAGGGATGCCGCTGGCACGACGCTCTCGCGTATTGTGTGGCTAGCAAGTCGGGTTTGTAACTGGGTCGATTGGGAATCAGGTAACTGAGAACTGAGAACTGAGAACTGCCTTTATGTTTGAACGCCTCGACCAAATCGAAGCCCGCTACGACGAACTGACCCAAGCCCTGGCTTCGCCGGAGACCGTCACCGATTCGTCCCGATACCAGAAGACCGCCAAGGCGCACAGCGAAATCGCGCCTATTGTCGAAAAGTACCGCGAGTACAAGGACCTCACCCGCGGCATCGCCGAGAGCAAGGCCGTCATCGCCGAAGAAAAAGATCCTGACATGCGCGCTTACGCGCAGGAAGAACTTACCCAACTCGAGGCCCTTGTCGGCCGGGTGGAAGCCGACCTGAAAGTCCTCCTGATTCCCAAGGATCCGAACGACGAAAAAGACATCATCCTCGAAATCCGCGCCGGCACCGGCGGCGACGAGGCCACGCTCTTCGCCGACGAAATGTTCCGCATGTATTCCCGCTACGCTGAAACGCAAGGCTGGAAAGTGGAAGTGCTCTCGACCTCGGAATCAGCAGTCGGCGGCCTGAAAGAAGTAATCGCGATCATTGAAGGCAAGCGCGTCTTCTCGCAGTTGAAATATGAAAGTGGCGTGCACCGCGTGCAACGTGTTCCCGCCACCGAACAGCAAGGCCGCGTGCACACTTCCGCGGTCACGGTTGCGGTACTCCCGGAAGCCGAGGACGTCGACATCAAGATTGAAGCCAAAGACCTGCGCATCGACACGTTTTGCTCGTCAGGCCCCGGTGGCCAGTCCGTGAACACAACCTATTCCGCGGTCCGCATCACGCACATTCCCACCAATACCGTAGTCAGCTGCCAGGACGAGAAATCGCAGATCAAGAATCGTGAAAAAGGCATGCGCGTCCTGCGCTCGCGCCTCTACGAAATCGAAATGCAAAAGCAGCAGGAAGCTCTGGCGAAAGAACGCAAAGCCATGGTGGGCTCGGGCGACCGCAGCGAAAAGATTCGCACCTACAACTTTCCGCAGAATCGCGTTACCGACCACCGCATCGGCCTGACGATTCATCAACTCACTGAAGTCATGGATGGCAAGTTGCAGCCCATCGTTGACGCGCTGATCACGCACTACCAGGCAGAAAAACTGAAGAGCGAAGCGGCGCCGGTAGCGTAGGTCGAAGGTCAGGAGACTGCTCGACCCGACTTCGGGTTGTTGTGGGACGAACTGACCTGAGGGCAAGCGGGCGGTCCGCCTGTGCCCTCCTGCATGTTGTCATCCTGAACGAAGTGAAGAACCTATGCACCCTGCCGTAGCCAACCAACGGCACACGTTCTTCGATGCTCTGAGAATGACAACTTTTGTGGTGCAATAGGGCTGTGCTCCTCCGCGAAGCCCTGCAGACCGCAATCGCCCGCTTAACCAACGAGCACGTCCCATCTCCGCGCCTCAATGCCGAAACGCTGCTGATGTTCACCCTGAACTGCGACCGCGCCCATCTCTACGCGCATCCCGAGCGCAAACTCACCGAAGAAGAACAAGCTCGCTATGACGAGGCTCTGACTCAACGCGCCAAGGGCGTGCCCGCGCAATACATCACGGGACACCAGGAATTCTGGGGTCTCGACCTCATCGTCTCTCCTGCCGTCCTCATTCCCCGCCCCGAAACCGAACATTTGATCGAAACCGTTTTGCTACTCGCCCGCGCGATAAAAGCTCCCCGCATCGCCGATGTCGGCACCGGCTCTGGCGCCATCGCTCTCGCCCTTGCCAAGGAACTCCCCAATGCGGAAATCCACGCCACCGACAATTCCCCCGCCGCGCTCGAGATCGCCGAAGCCAACGCGGCCCGCCTTCAGCTTGAGTTAGCGTCGA
>Ga0210406_10002529_pt1 | contig 20747 bp, 19 predicted proteins | sample IncBWC30MmetaG_FD_155454 | JGI IMG/M metagenome (GOLD analysis project Ga0210406, IMG submission 155454) | Forest soil microbial communities from Barre Woods Harvard Forest LTER site, Petersham, Massachusetts, United States - Inc-BW-C-30-M | ecosystem: Environmental > Terrestrial > Soil >... | reverse complement strand
AATGCTGTCTGCGTTCTCGCCCAGGTCGTTTGCAGACTGGCCGATCAAGGTCACACCACCGAGATTCTTGCGAACGGTTTTGATCGAGGAGAGCGCCGAGTCGAGAAGCTGCTTGTTCTTCATGCTGGAGAAGATCTCCTCGATGAGAACGTGCTTGGGAACGCCGAGATTTGCCGGGTTGTAGAGCACTTCGTCAATGCGGCGTAGTATCCAGACCATCAGCGGCTCGATGAGGTCGGCGTATTGGCTGTTGTTCACTCCTTGGAAGTCGAAGCACTGGTGCCGTCCAAGGGATAGCTCGTCGTCTACGTTGTCGAAGATCGCCGCATAGACACCCTTCCCCACCCACTTCGCCATATAGCGGTCCAGATGTTTAGGCAGCCCGAGGTTTGAGAGACGGCGATTGTGCAGCTCTAGGTGGTATATGCCCTGCACAGCCCTATGAATCACATCGTCGTCTTCCGGGCTCAGCTCCGCGCCCCCACTGGTGAGCAAGAGTTTGTGGAACGAGTACAGAAACTTGATGTTGTTCTCGGTCGGCTCCAGGGAGTAGGGGTTGACGCGGGGGCCGTCCTTGCCTACACGGGTAACTTTGCCGCCGTAGAGTTCTACCTGACTCTCATAGGAGCCGCCAATGTCGAAGATGTAAGTAAAGCCGTTGTACTTTCGCTCCAACGCAAGCATCTGGTTTGCATGTACTGACTTGCCGGTGCCAGTTGGCCCGATTATCAGCATGACGCGAACGCCGTTCACATAGGCATCTTGGAAAAACGGAGTGCGGGTCCGCGTTTCAAAGACATTCAAATATTCGGAATCAAGGTCTTCCGAGTGTGGGTGCCCGATGTGCGGCGCAAAAACGGAGGACATACGCGCATGGTGGTTCTCTCCCAGCCATAGCGGAAAGACGTCGAACTTCTGATTTCCCGGAAACATCGTGTAGAACGAAGAGAGGTTTCCAAGCGTCTCCTCCATCACTTGAGCGCGGGCATCAACAAAGAGCCGGTGAACCGCTGGTACTGTTTCGCGGAGCTGTTCGGCGCTGCGGGCGGCGAGCAGCAGGCGCATAGTGAACTCACCTTGCGCTGTTTTGTCGAGCGAACGGATAACTTCGCTCAGGTCGTTCACGCTGGCATCAGCGGCCTTCGCACCTGCCCCAGTGTCCAACGAAGCGGTGTCTGTTCCGCTCATCACACGATTGAGAACACCAACCTTGAAAAACGAGATGAACTTTTCTTGTGCCGAAATCTCCGATCGTGCAGCCGACGCCGATTTTGGTCTCCAACTCGTGCATAGAACGCTGTCACAGTCGAGCGTCATCAAGCCCGAAAACTGGCACGGTCTTGAAATCTCCGGGGTGTTCATCAGGGAAAACATTTGAACGTACCGCTTCCCTACCCGGAGATGATCACTGTGCCATGAAAGCGGGCTCTTTACGATCTGCCTATCTACGCCGGTGTCGCGGGCGAGCTGGTCATGTTCGCACCACGGCTCCAGGTTGTAGAGATAAGAAAAGAAGGGGAACGCTTCGGCCTTGTTGAGCAAGCGAAGGCCGACATTCGAGCTGAGATGTGATTCGAGTATCGTTGCTGTTTTTTGAAGATTCGACAGCATTCGCGCATGATCCTCAGCCTTCTCTGAGGGCTTCCGCTCAAATGGGTTTTTCTGCGATGGCTCAAAGGTGAGGCACCAATGCAGGTCGATCCGGCGAAACCCTGCCGTCTTCTCCAGGAACGTAAGCCGGTCGTTTACAAACGTCTCGGTTACTGGATCGCTGTATTTTTTCTGGCGCGGAATATCGAACCCTGAGAGGACGCGAGCGTATTGGTATAGGCAGGAGCCTTTGGGCAAGCCGCGTAGTGATGCCTCGATGGAGCGAACGCGGGATTCAAGCTCCTGATCGGTCAAGCTCTCCTCATCTATGCCGGTGAGAGAAAACAGACAGCCGTAGCCGCCTGTCTTCAGGGCGAAGATATTGGGGGTGACAAAGCGGGAGACCGGCACGATGGAGCAACCGGCTCCAGCTTTCGCGTACCACGGCGTATGACGTTGCTGTTCAGTCTTCTTTTCGGGGGTCATAGTATGGCTTCTGGTAAAGGCTGTGGCCCCAAAGCTGGAACATCTTTGGGTGCTTGCGAACGGTGAGCCATGCTGCAGCGACCATTACCGGGAAGCTGAAGATGGCCAACATGCGAAACCCAACGAGGAAAACCGTTATCGAGACAAAGACAATAACCATCCACGTCGGCAGTTCCAGGCCGAGTTTTGCTCTGGACCTGTTCATCGCCTGATTGATCGGTAACGGTTCCCCTCGCTTAGTCATGGTTGGGTTCCTTACTGTGTAACGGACTGGCCGGTGAGAGAGCTGATCCAGCCAGCGCCCCAGCCGAGAACACCAGCACCGAAGAGAGCGCCGAAAAGACCAGGGATTGCGTCCTGAAAGCGACCACTCATCAACCGGATACCGGCGAAGATGAGGCATCCAAGGCAGATGATGGCACCTGCGTATTCGGCGAAAGTTTTGAAGGAGTTCATTGCTGTCGTTGCACCGGAAAAATCGACCGTGCCCTGTGCGTGGGCGAATGAAGTGAGAGAAATGGCGAGCAGGCTCGGAACGATAGTTCGCCCGAACGTCCGCAGATTTTGCTTGGACAACTTCTGCGCCCAACGATGTGCCAGGCGTGATTCAATTGACTTTTTCAAAGTCTTCTCCTTATGGAACGAAATGTGGGTAAGGGGAATGGGTTGTGCTCTGAGAAGAGCCTTCACGTAGCGGCTTTTTTTCCTCCTTTCAGGTTGGGCTTTGTGGTCCACAACCCTACGGCCACGCGGTACGATCCGCCGCCGTGTACACGTTGTTGTGTTACCACAAACTTGTGTCACCATGCACAACTTATAGCGAGTCTCCCGCATCGTGTCAACACACTTTTCATATCCACAGTATTGTGTACAAGACACGATAAGGCATCTCCACATTTGTGTGTGTGCTTTGGAGGTTGCTAAGATTTTGCAGAGATCGCTATACCGGGAGGTTGCGATGTGCTCTTATCATCTTGCGCGAGGTCCACATCGACACCAATTCCATGCTGCGATACGACTACAAAAAGTTCTCAGCGGCTTTAGGTAAGCGAGTCAAACAGTTGCGCAAGGAGCGCGGGCTGACCTTGCGCGCACTTGTTGTTCAGCATGGCTTTCACTTGACGCAGATACAACGTATTGAGAAAGGCGATGGTCTCTCAGTGCCGACTCTGCTTCGGATTGCCGAGGTTTTTCAAATACCAGTCGAAGAACTGGTCGCCGGTCTAGGCTTGGTCGAGGGCGGCGAGTCGCGATCAAAATCGTCAAAGAAATAGCTCTCCCTTTCCACAGGTCTGCAACTCGCTGTTGGCAGTCAGTTACAGACACGTAGTAAATTAGACTTCTACCCTCTAAGCGAGATGAGAGGGACGGATTTTGACACCATTGAGCATTTTTTTTGCAGAGATGACTTGCCAATGATTCGGGCTCACTTACATCTCGTGGACACAAACGGAACCGTTGTTTGTGCAGAGATCGAAACCGCTGTAGAGCGGTCGTTTAATTGGGTACTGAGGGATTACCCTCAAGTCGATCCGGCGATGATTGCGAACTGGGCTGAAGAATTAGCTCACAGCATGCAAGAGCGAGCAACAATCCTTATTTCACCGCAACGCTACGCATACTCCGCACTCAAAGGTAAAGTTCGCGACTGGATGAGGAGTGGAGCGGCCAGAGAGCAAGTCGCCGGGATTGGGCGCGATCTTGAAAGTATTGGTGGCCTGAGTGGTTCTTTTCAGGGAGCTATCGACCGTAAAATACTCTTTGAACAACTAAAAGCAACCCTGAATGAACGGGACAGGTATATTCTCGTTCTGCTCCTGCAAGATAAAACGAGCCCGGCAACTGTCGCGAATGCGTTGGGAACAACTTACTCCGCAGCCGCGAAAGCTATCCAGCGCGTCAAAGAGCGCTTAGCTTCCACATTGACTGGTGCTCGCAAAATAGATGATCCGGGCCACGGCTCACCACAATTTTGCGAGACGAAAGGGTAGATCGTCATTGAACCCGGATCTGATGAAGGACTTCCTTCTAGAGACATTTCCGAATCCCGAGCGAAAAGGCTGTCCTGACGACAAAACGCTAGAAGCCCTGGCTGAGGATAGGCTGCCGGCAGAGCATCCGGCCCGTCTTCATGTTGGATCTTGTTCTGAGTGTTATGCCGAGTACCGGCATTACCGCTTGGATTGGGAAGAATCGAAGGCCACCGCCTCTACGCCCAACACCGATGCTATTTCAAGACCTGTCGAGGTTACGCCTACCAGCACCGCGCGAGTCCCGAAAACCTCGCGCTTAAGGGTTGTTCCTTTGGCCTTGGTGGCCTCTCTGATTGTGATGTGCAGCGGCGGTTATGTGGCATTCAGGCTCTACCATTCAGCGGTTGCCCCGAGCGTCCAGGTTGCCTCAGCTCAGCCTGTAAACGCTACGGTCGATCTTTTCAATAGCGGCACCCTGAGAGGGGCTGATGATGACATAGCCTCGTTGCAAGAGGTCTCATTGCCTGCCGCGATCGTCCACCTTTCGGTTGTACTGCCCCGCTTCAGCGAAGTGGGCAGCTATAACGTGAATGTGTCCAAGGACAAGACTGGAAGCCAAATCGTGGCAACGGGGGCCGGGAATGCCGTTGAAGGGGACGGAGAGAAGGTCTCGGTGAAAGTAACGCTCGATCTGCGAGCTGCCAAGCCAGGAGCCTACTTCCTCGCGACAGTGCGAGGCACTGACAACGGCACGTACTACTATCCACTGAAGATTAATTAGCTCCGGTTGCGGCATCATAGAGATGTGGATATGAATACTCCCCCTAGCCATGAGTCGGGCCTGACAGACAAAGCGAAACATGAAGTCCTTGAGCGTGTTCTCAAGGCTCTCGAATCCAAGTTTTACAAACCGGAACTCCTCGGGCATGATTGGCAGAGTGCGGTTTCGAGTCATCGTGCCGCAATTGAATCCGCTCCGACGCCGGACGCTTTCGAGCAAGCGATGACTGAGCTGCTCCAGGTGCTCAAAACCTCCCATCTTGGGTTCTTTCATGGAACTGCACGGCGAGCTTCAAGCCGTGCGGCCCTTAGCGCAACTTACCTATCCGACGAAACGCCTCACGGTTCGCGGTGGATCTTTCAAGACGTGCATGACGGAGGAGCTGCGGCACTCGCCGGAATAGAGCCGGGGAATATCCTGCTTAGGGTAGACGGCAAAGATATTGTGCCGCCTGAGCACCCCGTCTTTCCTATGGGATCGACCTCAACCCTAGAGATCATTGCAAACGATGGAAACGAGCGAACCGTCTCCGTCAATGTGTCGCGACCGAAGGGTAAGAAGCTGCAATTTGTGGAGCCGACGCTTGTTCAATCAAAGAAGCTGGGCGAACGTCTCGGATACCTCAAAGTCGCGATGTTTCCGGGCATGATCGGTGTTGAGGTCTCAAACGCAATGTCCGATGCCGTCGCGGAGCTAGGCAATATCGGTCGCCTCATCGTAGATCTACGAGGAAATACAGGCGGGGGCGCTGGCGCCCTACGACTGATGAGCTTGATGACTCCAGACCGAGTGCCGGTCGGTTATGCTCCCAACAAACGTTGGGCTGCGCGTGATCTGGCCACAGTGAAAACCAGCTTCCCGCGTTTGGGGAAGATTCCTGCGTCCAAGGGCGCACTCTGGCTGCTGGGTCTCCGGTTTCTACCCGCTCTCGTCACCAGGTCTCCGATTGTGCTGGAATCTGAGGGCTTGGGTCCGAAACCCTATGACGGGAGAATCATCGTGCTCGTGGATCGACATACGGCCAGTGCTGCGGAGATGGTCACGATTTTTGCAAAAGAAAATAAGCTCGCCACGATTGTTGGTGAAAAAACGGCCGGGCGCCTGCTTTCGGCTACATCGGTGAAGGTCGGGCACGGTTTCCGGTTGGCGTTTCCCACCGGAGCTTATTACACCTGGAACGGCACGGCGCTCGAAGGAAGTCCAATCGAGCCTGATGTAGCTGCCGATTTCTCCTGGCAGGAGCGGAGAAATGGCGTTGACGGGCAGCTTCAAAAGGCGCTCGAACTGATCGCAGGATGAAGCGCAGAACAGAAGTCTGTGCGGAAATAATCGTTTCTGTAATTCGCAGAGGCCCCTTCAAGGGGGTAACTACTGGTTTCCCCGTTATCCGCCCAGAACCCAGAAATCTGGATAGTGTCATGTCCGCACTGTTCGGTGAGTGAGTTGGCGATTTATCAATGATCGACAACCACGCCGTGAAGATCGTCAGTGTGGAGCAGACCGCTTCTGGATTCGAAGATCGGTCAAGAAAGGGGAGAATCCCGGGAGTTTCTAGTACGGTTTCTCGACGCAGAATGCTAACATTGCGGTTCTAGTGCGACAGCGACTTCGTGTAGCTTCTGAATGAACTCAGTCGTGCGTTGCGTGAGGAGACCTTCGTTTCGTAGATGGAAGGGAGAAGCATGGGCATTTTTTACAAAGCTATTCCTGCAACACCAGTCGTACGAAAGGTAGTGGTAGCGGAGCGCGTCGCGGGGGAGAATAAGCCCACGATCGAATGGAATCAAGATCCGGCGCGTGCGGACCTTGAGCAGATGGTGCAAGAAGTGGTAACACAAGCAGCACCAGCCCCGGTACAACGGCAGTTTCTTTGGCTCCGTCTCATTCTTGCCTTTGCTTTGTTGGCGGGGATCGGCGCTATGATTATCTACACCGCGCAAGTCGATAAGCTCGCAAAGTTTTATGAGATTCTGCTCCACGCATTCGAGGTACTGTTGGGGGGGCTGATCGGATTGCTATTGGGTGAGGGACAGACCAAATAGCACGCCTTTTACCATGAGGAGGCTCAGTGAACGGTTCTGAGGGAGCTACACGACGTCTGCCACCGCCTGGAGGCAACTGGCTGGACCAACATTGGACTGAACTGCCGAACAATACCTGGGTGGCAGCAACAGACAATGAAATCGTTGCCCAGCATGAGTCATTCGATCAACTGATCGTACTTTTAGCGAATATGGATATCCCAGTTGCCAACGTAAGTTTTGCTTTCGCTACGGTTGGTCTATGGCAGTGAAAACGGTGTCGTACGGGAACTCAAAGTCTTATGTTGGCGCGACGAGCCAGCCCTTGGGTGACGTGTTGTTAGTAGGACCGGCCGCTAACGTTTCCATAAAAGGCATTCTGGTGGATACGGGAGCCGACTACCTGCAGGTGCCTGCAGGAGCTGCGACTACTGCTGGTTGGTCGCTTAGCGCAGGGACTCTTGTGTCTGTGGGAACGGCTGGGGGCACCACTACCATGACCTTGCTGCCTGGAGTATCGGTCGAGATTGAGGGTACGTCCGTGATAGTGGATTTATTGTGTCATCCCAGCGGGTCGAGCAAACCTCTTTTGGGTCGAAGTGCGTTAAGAGCGCTCAAGGAAGTAGGGTTTGACCTTAGCGACTGGCTTTGGGCGTAATAAAACGAATCATCATCGCTGATGATCCTGAAGCCGCCCGCCTCCAGTGAAGACTTCAGGCCAATGCGCTCATTGTGCCCCGAGCAGGAAGGCTTGCGAGTTATGGGTGATTGGTCGACAAGCCGGAAGTAAAGGCAACCGGACCGCAGCGACACAGTAGCGGATGCTTTTTGTCGTTTGGTGTAGTCGCCCTATTCAGATTGTCCCGTTCGGGTCTCCGACAACTTGGAAGCTTGCCCAATAGTACGGAGGCACCCCCTTGTCTAGCATCTCCAATTGAGCAGTACGAAGGGCGTCCACCTTTCTTTGGTGGTTGGCGAGCTGTGAGTAGAACTGCGCCATCAGGTGTTCGGTGGTGTGATCCTCCAGCTCCCAAAGCGTGGACACAACGGAATCGGCTCCTGCCTCGATAAAGGCGTTCACAAGATTTGCTACACCCGATTCTCCGACCGGCCCGACACCGGTATTGCAGGCTGAGAGAGTGACCAATTTCGCTTTCAGATGGAGACCGCGGATCTCGCGCACCTGCAACAAGCCATCCTCTGCGCTGGTTGTTTGTTCAGGCGCGAATACCAACGCTGATCGGTCGGGATAGTCGAGATCTGCGTAGCCATGGAGAGCAAGATGTACAACCTCCGTACTCTCCATCGAGACTTGCTTGAAACGCGATTCCGTCGCGTCTGTCCCTAAGAGGATCGTGCTTGGATGTGGCAGATCGCCAGCGATTGTTTCCACTTCTTTCTTGCTGTCTGGGAGCGGGATAAGCTGGCTGCGTTGAGGTCCGTTTATAGCTCGTAGGACGGGATTCCTAGTGTCGGCAGGCTGAGTCCAGGCAGCGACACCGATGTATGGCATGGCAACCGCTTCCCTGCTTTCGCTGCGTCTCGATAGCAGCTCGTAGACCGTGGATGATGGTGCTACGTCGACCGTATGTGTCTTGAGGACGTAAGCAGAGCTATCAGCAAGCGCCGAAAATGGCAGAAGATGAAGTGAGCCATCGGGAACAATCACAAGGTCTGCTTTTTCTCTGTACTGCTTGATTGGCTCCAAGAGCTCCGAAAAGAGATGCTGTGCGAGAGCTCGATCTTCCTTCTGTTCGTGAATTTCCTTCCTGTAGCGGTTGGTGTCAGCTTCAATCAAGCTCTTGGAAGGCAATCGGTAAGGTGTCACGGTCTCGCGTGTGATGGCGAAAGCATAGGAGTTGGGTTCTGCGAGTACGTATTCGATCAGAAGGGCGTTTGGCGATAGACTGCTCTGCAACTCCGACAAACGAACCGGATGCGCAATGGTCTGTTGCGTTAGCGCGCTGGGGCTGATCCGCAACTCAGTGTTGTAGATTGCGCTCGTGAGCGCTTCCCTCCTAGCGGGGTCGTCTGTGTTGATAAGAGCGACGTTTAGCTCCGTCAGTTCCCTTTCTTCCGGCGTGGGGGCGTGAACGGGTTCGCTCGTGTGGTGTTCAAGTGCCTCTGTTTCGATACGGCCACGCACTTTCTCTAGCATCTGCAATGCTTCGTCGTAGTGCTTTTGAGCGCAAAGAGAAGCGAAGTACCCCGAGTAAACATCGCTCATCTCCGCAAGTAAGTAGCGTTCAATGTTCGTTGTCGCGGCGTGCTGGATCATTACATCGACCAGGGCGACACTCTTTCGATAAAGAGTGTCCGCTTCCTGGGCGTGGCCCATGTTCTCGGTAATCTCGGCTTTGATTGCGAGATTGCGTGGAACTAGGTAAAGCTCGTCGGCAATGTGGGTGTTCGCTGCAATGGCGGCATCGATCGCGCCCAAAGCTGCCGAAAGATCGCCGGTGTGCTCGTAGGCTTGAGCGAGTAACCCTCCCGCGTCCGTTACACCGCGATAGTTATCGGTCTTTTCTGAAATCGCGACCGCTTGCTTGTAATCCGAGATTGCAGCGTTCCAATCTCCTCGCTCTCGATTGATTGAGCCACGAGAGATGTAAACCTGCGACTTATGCTCTTCGTAAAGGGTTCCCTGAAGCCGCGCGAGAGATGAGTTTGCGAGAGCCAGGGCCAAATCGTACTGTTTCAATCCCGCCAGGGCGTCGATCTTCGCGTAAGCGGCGATGGACGGATATGCAAGCGCAGGATTCGACGTTGCAATCTTGATTGCCTGATCGAGCGGAGTAAGTGCCTCTTTGTAGCGATGGAGCTGCACGAGCCCAGCTCCGAAGACGCTTGCATAACGGACGGTCGCGGCGGGATCGTGTTCGACTTTGGAAAGTCCCCATGCGCGAACAACCTGCTTCTTAGCTGTTTCCGTGTCTCCCAGGAGAAAAGCGGCAATTCCCTGCTCGCCTTCAGCTCGTGTGGCAAGCTCAAAATGGTGATGCTTCAACGCAAGCCCTTTTACTTCCTCCCATGTGGACCGGGCCTGCGCCGCGTCGTAATTCGTCTCCAGCATTCCCCGGATTGTGAGAATACGGAGCCTTGTTTCGGCCTCTTGAGCTGCGGGCCTTCCCAGGTCTTGGGTCAGTTGGAAGATTTTGCCCGGAACACTTCCTGATTCGTCAGGTGGAACCTGGCTCACTTCGGCATACAGTGCTTTGGAGCGTTGCTTTTGAGCGTCAAATAGATGCTGCGCTCTCGCGTACAAAGGCTGTGCATCTGCCCAGCGATTTCCCCATGCTAACGTATCGGCCCTGTCGAGCAAGCCTTCTGCGGACTCAGGGGGAGCGGAGCTGTGGTGCGGTGAAATCAGGTAAAAGTAAGTGCTTCCAAGGACTACGAGGGTGACACCGAAAACAGCAAGAATCCTTTTGCCCCAGCTGGCTCGCAACATGGCATCAATCTTATCGAAGATGTACACATATTTGTGTGTAAGAAGCTCCCTGAACCTCAGTGCCTGCAGCGAAATCATGTATCGCTCGTTCCGTGTTGTGCCAGCCAACCTCTCTACGTGGAATCAAGGCGATTAATAGAGAGGTTGACTGGCACGCCCACGACCTAAATGATTTGTTTGCACTATTTCCGTTGCATTTTCCACACCTGCCCTTCAGTGTTTTTGCCAGCGTACCTCTCGCTCAGCTGAAATTCGCTCAATTGGGGTGTCAAAAATTGCGAATTAGAGAGGTTGGCTGGCAAAAAGAGGGTCCTGGGGTGCGTTACACGGGTCTTGATTGGATTTGGTAACCGGATAGAGAGGTCTGCTGGCAGCAAGAACACCATAGAGAGGTCCGCTGGCAGCAAATAGAGAGGCTCGCTGGCAGAATAGAGAGGTCTGCTGGCATTAAGCGAGAGGAACGCTGGCACAGGTACGGAGAGGTGTCTTGGCAGCCTTAGAGAGGTGTGCTGGCAAAGATAGAGAGGTGCGCTGGCAAAGATTAGGGTATAAACATAGGCACAACAGGCACTTGCAAAAGCCTACAGCACTTAAAACGTTTTAAAGTATTTGCTTTTCTTATAGTATTCACCAAGCAACAACAGTTCACTCGATGTCAAAATCACTGGCCCACAAAACGGAACGTACAGCACCGTTGTTGCCTGTTGCTGTTGATCCTGATTTGGTTCGTTTCGAAAAGAATCTCCTGTCGATCGGATTCTTTGGAGCCAATGACTCACGCGACAAGAACCGCACATCACGGCGCATCGAGCAGGTCGTCTTCCGCAATGGGCACAAAGTCAAAGTTGCGGCTGAATTCCGCGGCTCGGAGCAGCTGGGACTTCCTTCTACGACAGATCGAGACAAGTTCATTGCTTTGCTGAAGATACTCAGTGAAGAGCGCGTCAAAACTGGCCAGATTGCGAATCCGATCCGCTTTAGCGGCTATCGCATGATTCAGGAACTGGGTCTGTCGCGCAACGGAGAAATCTACGAAGAGATTGTGCGCTGGGGTAAGCGCATGACCGATACCACGATTACTTCGGAGAAGGTGGTCTATCGAGCTGCGAAGAAGGTTTACTCGGATGAAGTGCTGCACGTTTTCCGCTCGTTTAAGCGGACCGGGGAGAGCAATCTCAACGGAACGGATAGGCAGGAGCATTACGAGGTGATGCTCGAAGAGTGGTTGATTGAGAACCTCAATCAGCGGTACGTCATCCCCGAAGATTTCAATGCTTACAAGATGCTCACGAGGCCGACTGCGAAGGGTATCTTTGGCAATTTGCATCTCTGGTTTCATGCTAGCCAGGGGAGGCAGGTCGAAAAAGACTATGCCGAGCTGTGCAATCTGCTCAACGTGCAGGTCTACCCTCATCTGTCGAAGATCAAATCGACCATGGGTCTCGCGCTGAATGAGCTCGTCAACATCAAGTACCTGGACAAATGGGACGTGCAGCCCATGTCCAGCAAAGATGGGTACAAAATCGTACTTGCGCCTGGTCCTGCGTTGATGCGCGTTCTACGTGAGTCATATCCGGAGCAGCGAGAATTGCCAGCCGCCAAATCAGAAGTGTCGAAGCTTCCCTCCTCTCCGGAAGATGAGGCAATCCAGCTCCTGAAGAAACACGGCATCTTGCCGGCGAAGTGTGCGGCGTTAGTCGAGCGCTTCGGCGCTGACTTGGTCTGCGATACGGTCGAGTACCTCGAATCGCAGATGAATTCTGGTAAACGAAACGGTGTCGAGAACCCTGCCGGACTTATCATCTACTCGCTGGAGAAAGATCTTCCCGTCCCTGCTGGGTTCATCAGCAGCAGACGGCGCGAAGTGATGCGGCAAGCCGCTGAACGCGATCGCGCTAAGGAAGAGGCCCGACAGGCTTTGGAAGCGGCCTACATGCGCTGGGTAGACGGCAAGCGTCAAGAAGCATTGGCAGAACGCTATTCAGGCGAAGAGCTCGAAGCCAAACTCTCCGAAGTCATCAAGAGAAATAGCAAAGGCGACACGTTTTTTCGGCGCGTACCTCCTGCCCAGCATCGGAACCTCGCAATGCAGCTCATTATGAAAGAGATCCGCGACGGTCTCGTTCTTCCGTCTTTCGAGGAATGGCAGTCGCAAAATGGACAGATTGACCTCTTCCAGGCAAACTGAGCAAATTCCTAGTTTCCCCATTACTGCAACAAGCGATATAGCTGCGACAAAGTTGCGACAAAGTTGCGATAAGCAATATCGCAACTTAAGGTAACGCTTTGTATACTGCAAGTTGCGATAAAGAATGTTGCTGCGATATAGCTGCAACACTGCGATATAGTTGCGATATCGCAGCGACAAGTAATGTCGCAAGAAAAGAGTGTTTATGCCTGTAATTGCAGTGTCGAATCCGAAGGGTGGGGCAGGGAAGAGCACGACCACATTGCTGCTTGCAACTTATCTTGCTCAAAGCGGAGCGTCGGTGTGTGTTCTCGATGCAGATCCAAATCAACCGATCATGGATTGGAAGGCGAACGGGCTATCGAAGACTACTTTGAAGGTCATTGGTGGGATCAAAGAGTCGAACCTGATGGAGGTACTCGACGCGCAAAACGATCAATTCGTTTTCATAGACCTGGAGGGAACCGCCAGTGTTCTCGTATCTCGTTCGATTGCTATGTCGGATTTCGTAATTATTCCGGTACAAGCCAGTGCCGTCGACGTGAGGCAAGCAGGTAAGGCGATCCGGGCCGTGAAAGATGAAGAGAAGGTAGCTCAGCGATCAAATATGTTGCGCAAGATTCCTTACCGAGTACTGATGACGCGCACTCCTGCGCCTGGTGCTCCGGTGTCCTCCGTACAACGCCAATTAGAGTCTGAATTGGTGGACGCGAAGGTGCCTCGCTTCCGTACGAGCCTTGCGGAACGTCTCGCGTATAAAGCGATCTTCGTTGAAAGGCTTACTCTTGCGGAGCTGGGTGAGCATAAAGTCGGCAATCTCGAAGCTGCCTATCAAAATATTCATGAGTTGGTAGAGGAACTGGTCGAGACTCTCCGAGAGATCGAAAGAAAGAGGTATCCAAATGAGCAGTAAATTTGGCCTCATCGATGATGCTGTTGACGTTGTAGAGCGATCAGAGGGAAAGATTGACCTGTCGGGGTTCGCGCCGGTCCAGAAAAGATCTCCTATTGATCTCGCCGAGGTGGATGCGGCCGCGGCGCCGCATGGTTTTGTGAGCCGCGAGGCTGTTCCCGCAATTACAGAGGCAGCTGCGCCCGGACGACGGCGCCGAGCAGTGCCGTCCGAACCTACGCGTCATTTGGCGGTGCGTATGGTGAAGTCCCAGTACGATCGGTTCGTCGGCTACGCTGATCGATACAAGCTGACCTATCACGACGCCATCATGAAACTGTTGGACGCTGCTGGGGAGTAGCATCACTGCCGCGAGTGGCCTCCAGGTCGGAAAGCTCCTGCAGCATAGCCTCGAACTCGGATCGATTAGGGCTGCTGTCGTCTGAAACCTCATGAACCTCGTATCGCCTTGCCAACTCGTCGCCGTCCGTCTCGATCGCGCGAGCGAGGCTATACATCGCCTGGGCGAGATCCTCGATCGTGCGAAAGCTCACAATCATCCGGCCGGGAATGAACTCGATATTTGCGGGCAGGGAATCGAACTGCAGTGGTTCGACGTCACGACGAACGAGGGTGCGGAGCTTCTTGCGAGAGCTGGCGCTTGCTTGCATCCGGATACGTTCGAAGTATGCCGTGATATCGTCGGCGTCGCGTGCCCCATCGAGGAAGCTCCCGAGAGCCTCCCGCTCGACCAGCCGGGAGGTGCCGACGGCAACGGTCGGCAGGAGCGACAGCAGCTTCTGGGCGGCGCGGGGCTGCAGTTCGAAGAGCTGCTCGAGGTCGCGGCGGTCATAGTGCGACCGTACCGAGTTCGATACCGTGCGATGGATTTCGTGGAGGCGGGGGAGCCAGGATGCTGGCCTAGCCATAGGGTTACCTCATAAATCCCTGAAACAACGCTAGTGTAGAAGGTTTCTGGGGAGAAGGGAATTACCGCGAGATCGCGCACTAACTCTTATTCCAATTACCCACGACAATGGCACTTGTCAGGGGTAAAATCAGTTCATGACAAATGCGCTCGTTTTGGCGCCCGCCCCACCCCAAAACAGGGCAGGGGAGTCCATCGCCCTCACCCCCGCGCAGGCCAGGCTGCGCAAGATGGTCCTCGACGCGGTGCCGTCGCCCCATTCCAAGCGCAACTACGCCAAGGCGCTGGACGACCTCTTCCGGTTCTGTGCCAGCCGGCCTCTCTCCCGCTCCTTATTAATGGAGTGGCGGGCGGGCATGGAGTCGCTCTCGCCCTCCACTATAAACGTCCGGCTCTCTGCCGTCCGAAAAATGATCGGAGAGGCGCGGAAGAACGGCATGCTCGGGGCCGAGGAGGCCGCGACCCTGACCGAGGTCCCCAACATGAGCCAGAAGGGCACCCGGCTGGGCAACTGGCTGACTCGGGAGCAGGCCAAGGAGCTGCTGGCCGTCCCCGATCGCTCCACCCTGAAGGGCAAACGCGACTACGTGATCCTGGCGCTTCTGGTTGGCTGCGCCCTGAGGCGGAACGAGCTGGCCGAGCTTGACGTCGAGACCATCCAGCAAAGGGAGGGGCGCTGGGTCCTGGCCGACCTTGAAGGGAAGGGAAGACGCATCCGCACCGTCGCCGTCCCGATCTGGGTCAAGCACGGCATCAACGCCTGGATGACCGCGGCCGGCATCGAAGATGGCCGGCTGCTGCGTTCGGTTTCCAAAAGCGGGAAGGTCAATCGCGACACGTTGAGCGACTGGGCGGTCTGGTCGGTAGTTGAACAGTCATCGAAGCAAATCGGGATCGAGCGCTTCGGCGCCCATGATCTCCGCCGCACCTGCGCTAAGCTGTGTAGGAAGAACGGCGGGGATTTGGAACAGATCAAATTCCTGCTCGGGCACTCCTCCATCCAGACCACCGAGCGCTATCTGGGCTCGGAGCAGGATATCGAGATCGCGGTAAACGATAATTTGGGACTTTGAGGCCGCCGTCGCAGGGACTGTCGGCAGCGCAAAAACCATTGCCAATTGGCAGAGTGCTCCCCATCTGTCGACCTACGGTAGACTCGGATGAACCCTCGAGGCGTATTCCAAGAGATATGAAGAGTCAATACCGCCTTTATGAGATCGAAGACACCGAGTTTGAGGACGTAATCTGTCGAGTATGCATGCAGATTCTCGGGACAGGGACGATATCATTCTCTATAGGCAAAGACGGCGGCCGTGACGGCCGGTTCACAGGGACTGCGACGAAGTTCCCCAGCGTCGCAGCTCCAGCTGCAGGGAAGTTCGTAATCCAGAGCAAACACACAACGCAACCCGGGGCTTCCTGCTCCGATACCGCATTCCAACGGCTGTTCAAAGATGAACTGCCTAAGGTGGCTGCGCTTGTGAACGAAGGGGAGTTGGAATACTACCTGTTGTTCACGAACCGCTCGCTGACTGGCGGTATGGAGAAGAAGCTGATCCAGCAACTGAAAAGGATCAAGGGCGTGAAAGGTGCGTGGATCATAGCGGATGATCCAATCCGGCAGCACCTTGACCAACACCCGACGATCTGGACAAGCATGGGCTTTTCTCAGACGCTTACCTTCCGGTTCAAACCACAAGACCTGAACGAAGTGGTCAGGGCATTCCACACGGTCGTTACAACCGATCCGCGGAAGTTTAGTAGCGCCGCCGACTTTGGTTTTGTCAACAAGGACACGAAGAACACCGTCAACGGCCTCACGAAGAGCTACTACGAGTACCTAAAGCGAGATTCACTACCTAGCTTTGGTCGGATCCGGGAGTTTCTTCAGGATGAAAGAAACGCCGAGCTCAGGAGCTTCTACCATGACGCAGCGGACGAGCTGAAGCAGAAGATCATTACTTTTCGGTCAGAATTTCAGTCATTCGATGGGGTTCTCACACACGTCTTCGATCTTATTGTCTCGGACAACGAAGTCCTTCGAGGGAAGAAACGCCTCGTCCGTACTTTCCTGCACTATATGTACTTCGACTGCGATATCGGTGACCATGCTGAAGCCAACTAAGCATTTGAATCTAGACACCTCGGTTTTATACGTGTCGTCGTTGCTGCTCAAGTGGCTCAGCAAAAGGCGTCTCATGAGCTATACCGATTTATATAGCCGTCTCGAACATAATCTTGGGAGCGATGCCAGAACCGTTTTCCTTCCTACTCTCAGCTTTTTGTACCTACTAAACAAGGTCGAGTATCACGAGAAGACGGACTCTTTCGAGTACCGGGAAAAAGGGGGATGATGCGGTGAAGCTTATCCGACTCTATTCCAATCGCCCCTCTGTCTTCGCTCCAATTCAATTCAACGGAGTCAGTAATGCTGACCTGAGTGTGGTCTTCGCGAGAATCACTCGTCCAAAAGACTCCAGTCGGGACAGCCATAATTTGGGTAAGACGACGCTTATCTCCTTGATTGATTTTATGTTGCTAAAGGAGGTCAGCGAGAGCAACAGCTTCTTGATTAAACATCTTGACCGCTTCGTCGACTTCACCTTCTACATTGAACTCCTGACCCCTGATAACTCCTTCGTTTCGGTTAAGAGGTCCGTAGAGGCCGCTACGCGCATATCCCTCAAGCGCTCCGACAAGGACATACCCGACCTTACGCTTGCAGGCGAGGACGACTGGGACCATTATGAGGTGGCGCTGGATACTGCACGGGATATTCTCGATTCCTACTTAAATTTGAGCGTGATCACGCCTTGGGGTTACCGCAAAGGCGTCTCGTATTTCCTCCGGACGCAGGCGGATTATCAAGACTATTTTCAAATATCAAAATTTCAGAAGGGACAAGATTCGCAATGGAAGCCTTACCTGGCCCATTTGCTGAAACTCAACTCGGACAACATCGAAAGAAAATACGCGCTCGATGGAGAGATCGAAGGCCTTGAGCGCAAGAAGCAGGAGCGACAGGCCGAGGTTCAGATCGAAGAGGATGACTCTAGTCGCTTTGAAGCTCTACTTGCAGTGAAAAAAAGCGAACTGACCACACTATCGGACCAACTCGACGCCTTTGACTTCAGTGAGGAAGAGAGCAGAGTCAACAAAGAAGTAGTGGACCAAGTTGAGCGGCGTATCGCAACGCTCAACGATCAACTCTATAAGCACACCTACGACATCACGCAGATGCAGGAATCACTTGCTCAACGGGTAGAGTTTCGGCTTGATGCTGTCAAGAAGATCTATGAGGAGACGGCGACATATCTTCCCGCTGAAATGTTGAGGGACTACGCCGAGTTGGTGACTTTCAATAAAAAATTGACGCACGAGCGTAATGTTCTGCTGCGCCAGCAGGTGAAGACCCTGGAGGCTGAAGCCGTAGAGATGCGATCCGAGTTGGAGTCGCTGAACAACAAGCGGATGGAATACCTCCGTATTCTGCACAATGCCGATACCTTCAAGAAGTTTAAGGCATTGCAGAAGATTCTCAGCGAACAACAGGCGCTGGTGACATACATGGAAGGCCAGATCGAACGTCTCGGGCGCGTCAGGGACATAGCACGCCAGATCCGCAAGCTGGAACTGGAAAGACAAGAGGTCATAAATCAGATCACAACTGACGTCGAGAGCCCCGGCTCAACGAGTAAACAGATCTCGGTCGAATTCCACAATCTTGTTCGCCGTGTTCTAGATCTCGATGGACAATTTTATGTCACTCTGAACAAGAGCTCGAATTTAGAATTTAAGATTGACACCAAGCTTCCAACAAAAAATGCGCCGGTCTCAAGCCAATCCGAAGGGACGAGTTACAAGAAGCTCTTGTGCGCCCTGTTCGATCTCGCACTTCTCATCGTGATGGCTGAGCAACCTTTTTATCATTTTGTGTACCACGATGGAATACTAGAAGGCTTGGATACGCGCAAACGCAAAGTCTTACTTGACCTTCTTCGGGAAGTTGCAACGAAGTACAAGATTCAGTACATCATGTCCGCCATTGACTCAGACCTGCCACGTGATGAGAAAGACAAGCGAATTGAGTTTCCATCGAAGGAGATCGTTTTGCCGCTGAGCGACCAGGGGACAAAAGGACGATTGTTCCGCATGGACGAATTTTAAGGCTATGTTCTGACCGGAGCAGGTCTGAAGCTTCGGCTGAGTAGGACACAGGGACGGCGTTTATTACGCCCATAGGCCAAGGTTACGTCTGACACTCAATTGACCGTGACGGTCCCGGCGGGAGCCGCGACCGGCAAGATTACCGTCACTGGCGCTTCAGGCGCTGTTCCGACGAGTGCGACATTTACTGTGAGCCAATAGCGGTTGACACCAAGGGGATAACGGCTGAAGGGCAACTATGTCGCGGAAATCGAGGCTCGATGCTTCAGGGAAGTCAACTAGTCGTAGCCAATATCAAATTCAGACGTACGTGAACCAACACAAAGCAGTCTTTCAGAGGGAGCTTAGTTTGTTGTTTGGCGATTCCGGTCTGGAGTTAACGTGGCTCTCTCCTCTTGCGGAAGACAGTTACCGAGAATACTGGGATAAACGAGCGCTCACAAGACTGGGGCTGGAACAGGCTAGCGCCTGTCTCAGCGGTGTCCTCGTATAGCGGGAAAAGTGGTCAAGGGGAAAAACCGAAGGGGTTTGTCCCCTTGCGCCCGCTTCAGGGCCGCACTGCGGCGGTTCACCCTGAAGCGGGCGGCACCTGGTTATGCGTCCAGCATGAGGAGGACGCTGCGAACGCTTGTACCTGCGCCAATGAAAGTATCTGAAGGCAACTCTTCCCAGATACCGCCGCGCGCTTCAACGACGGGCCTTAGCTTGTCGTTTTGTCTAGGGCCGTTTGCACAGATGGCGACGAGTCGGCCGCCGGGCTTCAACATCTTCAAGGCGTGCATAATGTGCTTGATATCGTCTCCGTTCGCAAACGGAGGATTCATAACAATGCGGTCGAAGGTTCCTAGATCGCCGTTGCACTCCAGGAAATCGGCTTGCCGTGTGTCATCGACACAATCAACCGTGCGAAGCCGGTGAGCCATATTGCAATTCAGCTCAACCGCTGTGATCGCGTAGCCGTGAGCATTGCGGCGAATCGCATCAATGATTCGGCCTGTTCCTGCGGAGGGTTCTAAAACCCGTTGTCCTGGGCGAATGTCCGCAAGCGCGACCATACGATCTGCCAACTCGGGCGGAGTGGGGAAGAGTTGCGGAACGGCTACAATCACGACGCCCTGAGCGGCGGTCTTCTTCATTTCGTGCAGTTCATCGTGCGAGGGGATGCGCTCGTCATGCTGGCGCGGTGTGTGCGGCGTCGGGACTGGGTTTTGTGCCTTCAGGTCTTGCGCCATCGTTGCAAGCGTCTCGGCGGCGGTGGGCTCCGCTGGGGTCAACGGAGCTTGTTTCGTGGGTGGGTCAATGCGCTTGGCGTCGGTGAGATAGACAGAAACGGTCTTCCAGTTTCCGCCCCATGTCGAGCGGGTGCGGTGCGCTCCGTGGGTATCGGTCGCGGCGTGAGTCGTAGACTGTGGAACGTCGGACATCTTCTTCCGCTTCCATTCGTCCGTCGTCATGTGTTTGAAGCCGTCGCCGGGATAATTGCACATCGGGGGGAGCTTGCTTGCTGCCTTGACTGCTGCGGTCTCCTCGGGCTTCGGTGCCTGATAATCCTTGACGCTCTCGATATCGGCTTTGTATTTGCTCCCGTAGAAGTAACGGCGCGGTGTAGTGGTTAGGCTGCTGATGGCGTCGCCGGTCTTGTTGATCTTCAGAATTACAAGCCACTCATCGCCAATAAGAACCTTGCCCCCAACTTCAAAATTGAAGCGGTCGGCGGCGAGGCCTCCAGTCTCCCCAAGCATTGCCTTCTCGTAAGCGATACGGTTCGTATAGTGGTCGATCCAGCGGTCATAAGTGGGAATGACACGAGGGTAAGTTTCGAGAGCAACCGCTAGAACCTCGTCCAAGGTGCGGGGTGCGTAGAGTGTCGCGAAACTGCCCCGTAGTGCGTCGTATGCGCTCGGGGTGTGCTGGAAGTCTTCGCGGTCGCCTTCCTTGCGTGGCATGTGTAGATGGCACATCCCAGCGATGCGAAGAGCAACCTTAGCCTGGAGTTCTTTGTCTTGTTCGTTGGCGCATTCAGTCCAGAGTTTTAGCCACATCTCGGCCTCTTGTTTGTTGCGCTCCTGCTTGCGCTTGTCTGCTTCCAATCCCTTGATGCGGCGATGGCGGACGCCGGGAAGCGCCTTATACTTCGCGTGGTGGAGCGCTCCTGCTGCGCGTTGTTCCCAGTAACGGGCGGTCTGCCACATCTGGACCGTCTTCCTCATGCCGTTCTCGATGCGCTCGGCGTCCTTCCGGGCGTGGCGTTCGCTGTGGTGGCCGCCGAG
>Ga0210406_10002528_pt1 | contig 20756 bp, 19 predicted proteins | sample IncBWC30MmetaG_FD_155454 | JGI IMG/M metagenome (GOLD analysis project Ga0210406, IMG submission 155454) | Forest soil microbial communities from Barre Woods Harvard Forest LTER site, Petersham, Massachusetts, United States - Inc-BW-C-30-M | ecosystem: Environmental > Terrestrial > Soil >... | reverse complement strand
ATCGAGTTGGCCTGGGCACGCAACACCGAATCCGATTTCAAAGACTACCAAGTCTACCGGTCCGAAGAGAATGGACCGTTTGTCCAGGTTGCGGCCGGCCTGGAAGGCCCCGTTTACTCGGATCGCAAGATTGAATCCGGAAAGCATTATAGATATAGGATTACGGCCGCCGACCAAACTGGTAACGTCAGCGACCCGTCTCAGCCCGTCGAAATAATCGCCCCATGAAAATAATTCGTTATAGCCTGAATCCGAAAACTCTCCCAACCGCAACCGATTCCGATCCGGACGTACGTCGCGGCGATCTATCGAAGTTACCCGCCGGAGCGCGGCTGCTTCCGCCGTGCGCGCCATCCAAAATCGTGTGTGTGGGCCGGAACTACGCCGACCACGCCAAGGAATTCAACAACCCGGCGCCATCCGAGCCCTTGATCTTCCTCAAGCCGCCGTCATCTTTGATCGGCTCCGGCGATGCGATCGTCCTTCCGAAAGCGTCCGAACGAGTCGACTACGAAGGTGAACTGGGGGTCGTCATCGGCAAGCGCGCGCGGCATGTCAAGAGCTCGGATGCGCCGGCCTACATCCTGGGCTACACCTGCGTCAATGATGTTTCGGCGCGCGATTTCCAGCGCAACGATTCTCAATGGACACGGGGCAAGGGCTTCGACACGTTCTGCGCCGTCGGCCCCTGCATGGTTCCACGCGAAGAGGTGGATCTTAACAGCCTGCGGGTCCGGACATTTCTCAATGGAGAGAAAAAACAGGACGCTCCGATAACGGATATGCTATTCGATCTGAATGTTATAATCGAATACGTTAGTGCGTTTATGACGCTGGAGCCGGGTGACCTGATCGCCACGGGAACTCCGTCCGGTGTCGGACCACTCCAACCAGGGTCAAAAATTCGCATAGAAATCGAAGGTGTCGGTGTTCTCGAAAACACCGCCATCGCAGAAGGATAGCCCATGAAGTTTTTCTTGGATACTGCAAATCTGGAGGAGCTGCGAAAAGGCGCCGACTGGGGCATTGTGAACGGCGTCACCACTAATCCGTCGCTCATGGCCAAGGAAGGAACTACCACGGCGGAGCAGATCAATAAAATCTGCGAGATCGTCGATGGCGATGTTAGTGCCGAGGTCATATCCACTACCACCGACGAAATGCTCGGCGAAGGGCGCCAGCTGGCCCGGATACATCGGAATGTCGTCGTCAAGCTTCCACTGACGCGCCATGGAATCAAAGCTTGCTCCATCCTGAGCAGGGAAGGCATCCGCGTCAATGTCACGCTCTGTTTTTCGGCCGGCCAGGCATTGCTCGCGGCCAAGGCTGGGGCGTACATCGTCAGCCCTTTCATCGGCCGCATCGACGACATCGGATGGGAAGGAATGAATCTGATTCGTGAGATCGTGACTATTTACCGGAATTACGGATTCCCGACTCAGATCCTCGCGGCTTCGCTCCGCTCGCCAACTCACGTGATCGAATCGGCCAAGGCGGGCGCGCACATCGGCACCATGCCCTTCAAGGTTTTGGATATGCTGTTCAATCATCCGCTCACGGATATCGGCCTGGCTCAATTCTTGAACGATTACAAGAAAGTCGCCGATCAACCAGTTTTATTGAACCGCTAGCGAACGTGCCCCCCAGTCTGCAGGGATCAACATCGGTAGTCGTGCTGGTGGTGGTCGCGGGAGCGTTGATCGCCGTAGGACTCGTGGTGCTGTTTCGAATCCGGCGCAAACCGAAAGACAAGGAGATGCGGCGCCGTCTGAGCGTCAACCTGTATGGCCGCCTGGGCGATGCGACCATCACTGAAGTGCAGGACGATACGATTTTCTATTCTTATTCGGTCGGCGGCGTTATGTACACCGCATCGCAGGACATCGCCCAGTTGCGCGCGCAGGTCCCAACGGATATCGAAAGACTCATCGGTCCGGCGTCTTTGAAATATTCGCCGCGCAATCCGGCCAATTCAATCATCGTTTGCGAACAGTGGTCCGGTCTACGCGCTAAACCTTCCGCCGACCCACCGGTATTAGCTGGCTAAGATTGAACTGGTTAAGGTTTGCCGGCTAGAGCGAGCGCGGCTACCCGTCCGGCGCCAAGCAGCGCCGCCTTGTCGTTAGTAATCACCCGCACCGGAATATCCTGAAGCAGGCGAATCATCCGGCCTTTCGCATTAAACGACTTGGTGAAAGTCGAACTGCTCAACTTGCGAATAATCTTGGGAGCGATACCTCCACCCACGAACATGCCGCCCGTAGCGACCACCTTGAGTGCCAGGTTGCCGGCCTCGGCGCCGTAGACTGAGACAAAAATATCCAGCGCCTGAACACAAATGTCGGACGTCCCCTCCAGCGCCGATGTCGCAATGGCTGCTGAGGGATCGCCTTGGTCGATCTGCTCGGCCAACCAAGCCGGCTCTTCGCCCCGGCCGGTGTCGCGGAGGAATAGGTAAAGGTTGTGCAGCCCGGGACCCGAGAGTACGCGCTCGTAACTAACGTGCCCGAAGCGGTCCATCAAATAACGAAGCAGCTCGATTTCCAGTTCGTTGCGCGGCGCGAAATCCACATGGCCGCCTTCGGACGGAAATGGTACATATCCGTCCGGACCGGCCAATAAACCGGCTTCACCCAGTCCTGTCCCCGCGGAGATGAGCGCGCGATTTCCCGTCGGACTGGGCAAACCCGGATTCAGCGCCACGAAATCCGCTTCGTCTAACAATGCGATGCCATGGGCATTGGCCAGCAGGTCGTTGATTAACACGACCCGCTCGATTCCTAGTTCGCGCGCCAGACTCCGCGCGTCCACAACCCAAGGTAAATTGGTCGCCTCTACCCGGCCGTCCACCACCGCCCCGGCGATTCCGAATACCGCGGCTCGAGCGGTTTGATGATGTTTGTCTAGGAATATCCGCGCGATCTCCGCCAGACCCTTATAGTCCTGGCTGGGAAACACTTCTACCGCCACCGTGCTGAGGTGGTCGGGAGTTCCTTCGAAAAAAGCCAGCCGGGTATTTGTCCCGCCGATATCGCCGGCCAGGATCATTCGCCCGCGCTCCAGTGCCGGTGATCCTTGGCCAGCAGCTCATCGGCCTCGGGCGGTCCCCAGGTCCCAGCGGCATAGTTGGGGAACTTGCGCGGGGGTAACGCCTCCCAGACGTCGAGGATCGGCGCGACCACGTGCCAGGCAGTCTCCACCATGTCGGATCGCTGGAACAGCGTGGCGTCGCCTAGCATGCAATCGTATAGCAGGCGTTCGTATCCGGTTTGCGGCGTGGCATTGAAGTAATCGGTGTAGTTGAAATTCATGTTCACGTCACCGATCTGAACCACCGGGCCGGGAACCTTGGCGCTGAAACTAAGCGAGATCCCTTCATCAGGCTGCAAGTGCAACACCAGTCGATTCGGCTCCAGCCGATCCACGGCGGTCTTGCGAAAAAGCACGAACGGCGCGCGTTTGAATTGAATCGCGATCTGCGTCGTGCGCTTCGGTAAACGCTTGCCGGTCCGCAAATAGAAAGGCACGTCGGCCCAGCGCCAGTTGTCGATGTACAGCTTCATGGCGACGAATGTTTCCGTCCGGGAATCCGGGGCCACCATCGGCTCGGCGCGATACGCCGGCACCTTCACGCCGTCCAGCACACCTTCGCCGTACTGGCCGCGTACGGTGCGAACCAGCACCTCTTCGTCAGTGGGCGGCGGAATAGCTTTGAGAATCTTGGCCTGCTCATCGCGGACGACATCGGCGTCGAACGAAATGGGCGGTTCCATGGCCGTCAGCGAGATGAGCTGGAAGATGTGATTCGGCACCATGTCGCGCAACGTTCCTGCTTTGTCGTAATATCCTCCGCGCTGCTCTACGCCTACTGTTTCCGACACTGTGATCTGGACATGGTCGATGTAGCGGCGGTTCCATATAGGTTCGAAGATGCCATTGGCAAAACGGAAGACCAATATGTTTTGAACCGTCTCTTTGCCCAGATAGTGGTCGATGCGGTAGATCTGCTTTTCATTGAGAACTTGGCGGATCTCCTTATTCAACGCTACAGCCGATTCATAATTGCGGCCGAATGGTTTCTCGATGATCACTCGCCTCCATCCGGTTTCTTCCGCGACCAGCTTGGCGGCGCCTAACTGTTTTACGATCGGCGCGAAGAAGCTAGGAGACGTGGCCAGGTAATAAAAATAGTTCCCCCGCGTACCATGCTCTTTGTCGATTTGAGCTAAAAGGTCGCGCAGCTTGTCGTACGTTGGTGCATCATCAAAATCGCCGGCCAAATAGTAAATACGGCGAGCCATCCAGTTCCATAGATCCGCATCCACCTTGGTGGTGGCATACTCGCCGATCTCCTTGCCGATCATGTCGCGGAACTGCTCGCTGCTGAGCTCGTTGCGCGCGATCCCCACCAATGCGAATTCCTTGGAAAGCAGGTTGTCCTTCGCCAGATTGTAGAGGGCCGGGATCAGCTTGCGCTTGGTCAAATCGCCAGACGCGCCAAAGATCACCATGATGCATGGCTCGCCGGGACGTCCCGGACCAATATTGTTGCTGGTTGCAGCGATGTCTTCCGCGATCTGCATTTTCGCCTTTCTGGGTTGTTTAGGCCTATCCGCCGCTGGCGCGCTCTACGTGTCCGCCGAACTTGTTGCGCATTCCCGACAACATCTTTTCCGCGAAAGTGTGCTCCTGCCGTGAGCGGAAGCGCGTAAAGAGCGACGCCGAGAGCACGTCGCACGGAACCGCCTCTTCGATAGCCGCCATGATGGTCCAGCGTCCCTCACCCGAATCCTGCACGGTGCCGGTGAAACGAGAGAGATTAGGATCTTCAGTCAGCGCCATGGCCGTCAAATCAAGCAGCCACGAACCCACCACGCTCCCGCGCCGCCACAATTCGGCAACATCGCCCAGGTCGAAACTGTAGCGTTGTTCTTCAGGCAATTCCTTCGAGGTGGCGTTGCGCATGATGTCGAAACCTTCCGCGTAGGCTTGCATCAAGCCGTATTCGATGCCATTGTGAACCATCTTCACGAAGTGGCCCGCCCCCGATGGACCGCAATATAAATACCCGTTCTCGGCCGTACTTTTCTTGCCTTCGCGTCCTGCCGTTGGGGGGACGTCCCCCACTCCTGGAGCCAGCGTCTTGAAGATCGGATCTAGGCGCGTCGCCGATTCCTTCGATCCGCCAATCATCATGCAATAGCCGCGCTCGATGCCCCAAACTCCGCCGCTGGTGCCGACGTCCAGATAATGCAATCCTTGCTCCTTGAGGATTTTCGCCCGCCGGATATCGTCCTTGAAGTAGGAATTGCCGCCGTCGATAATCGTGTCGCCCGGCTCCATCGAGCCAGCCAGCTTCATCACGGTTGTTTCCGTGGCTGCGCCCGCCGGCACCATCACCCAGGCCGCGCGCGGCTTGGTAAGCTTTTTGACAAACTCCTCCATGGAGCTTGCGCCAGTGGCTCCTTCGCTTGCCAGCCCTTTGACGTTGTCTGCGTTCAAGTCGAACACCACGCACTGATGGCCGCCGCGCATCAGACGGCGCACCATGTTCCCTCCCATTCGTCCTAGACCGATCATTCCAAGCTGCATAGCGTTAGCTCCTCTTCACTGTTAATAGGTTGACACGACGGTCCACGCGATCACCGGCTCCAGCACTTATTCATTTACGATAACGCCAACTTGATCGCGGATTCGAGCGCCGTCAGGCCCTTGTCCACGTCCTTGAGATGCACTCGCAACGCGCGGCGGTTGCGTTCCGCCAGAACCTGAAAGTCGCCGCGAGCTTGCGCTGCTTTGACGACGCCGAACGTGAATTTTTGCCCCGGGACCGGCAGGTCGTTCCTGTCGTCACAGGTCACCTGCAGAAATACACCGGAGTTGGGACCGCCTTTGTACGCCTGACCAGTGGAATGCAGAAAGCGCGGTCCGAACCCGAGACAAGTGGCGACGCGTTTCTTGTCGCGGATCGCAATTCGCATGCCCTGCAGCGTGCTCTCATGTGGCTCGTTCATCTGCACATATGCCAGCAGCGCGAAGTAGTCGCCGGCGCCCAGCCGTTTCAGATGCGCGCGCAGGTACCCGACCAGAGACTTGTCGCTCCCCACCGCCGACGCGAGTGCAGCGGCGTTCTTTTCGTCGGTGAATAATTGGATACCGTTGTCGGACGAGATGGGCGATTCGGGCGCCAGCGATCCGGTCTTTTCATATTCGGCGGTCAGCTTGCGCGTGGCAATCTTGCTGGCCTCGACGTCCGGCTGATTGAATGGATTTATCCCAATCACCGATCCCGCCACAGCGATCGCGATCTCCCAGCGAAACATCTCTTGACCGAGATTGTAACTGTCGGCTAGCGCGATGCGAATCACCGGGTGGCCGGCCTTGGCGATCGCGTCTACGGCTTTATCCTGTCCCGCATCCGCGCCGTTTTCCAGGCGAATGTAAGCGAACACGCGATCGTTGCCGTATACTTCCGGCGTCCCCAGCGCTTCGCGGTCCACCGGGATCACTCCCTTGCCGTCTTTGCCGGTTGACTCGGCGATCAACTGCTCCAGCCACGCGCCGAAATCCGAAATACCAGGGGAAGCGATGAGCGTTACCTTGTCTCGTTTGTTTTTCGCCGCGATTCCCAAAATCAGCCCCAACAAGACACCCGGATTCTTCTCCACCGGCAGGCAGGAGGAACAGGCGATAGCCATTACGTCCGCGCGATCCAAAAACTTCGGCGCATCGATGCCCATCACGGCCGCCGGTACCATGCCGAAATCCGAGAGCGCTGAGTAGCGCCCGCCGATGCTCGGCACGCCATGGAATATGTGCCGGAACGCGTCGGCCTGCGCTACCTGTTCGAACTTCGATCCTGGATCGGTAATGGCAATGAATCGGCTGCCGGCTTTGTCAGCGCCCACCACCTGCTTCACGCGTTCGAAGAAATATTGCTTGAAGATGTTCGGCTCTAGTGTTGAGCCGGATTTGCTGGAGACAATAAAGATCGTGTTAGCGATGTCGACTTTGCCCTCGAAGGCCTTCACCTGCGCCGGATCTGTCGAATCCAGCACGACCAATTCCGGATAGCCGTCGATTTTACCGAACGTCATCTTGAAAACTTCCGGACACAGGCTGGAACCACCCATTCCGAGCAGCAGCGCATTCTTGAATCCGGATGACTTCACATCCTTCGCGATGTCCTCCAGATGCTGCTTGTGCGCGAGCTGATCTTCGGTGATGCCTAGCCAACCCATCCAATTACTCTCGTCCGTGCCGGTCCACAGCGAAGCGTCGCGCGCCCACAAGCGGCGTACCTTGCCGGCCATCTTCCAATCGTCGATGGCTTCGGTGAGCTGTTGATTGATCGGGTCCGGCAGGGTATAAGTCTGCGCGTCCACCTCAGCCTGCGATGCATACTTGCACTTCGCGTCCACAGTGTTCAGAAGTTTGTCGAAAGGCTCGGCGAATAGCTTCACCGCTTGCGTCACCAGATCGTCGGTGACCTTTTTCATCGAGATGCCGACCTTTTCAAGAGTGTCCATGGTGTCGTGCGCGGCATCGATGTCGGCTTCCAGGCTCGCTTTGGGCTTCCCGTGATCGCGAAATGCTTCCAGGGTCTGCGGCGGAATGGTGTTGACTGTCTCAGGCCCGATCAGCTCTTCAATGTACAGCACGTCCGGATAACTTGGATCCTTGGTGCTGGTGCTGGCCCACAGCACGCGCTGCGTCTGGGCGCCTTTCTTGGCTAGCTCTTTCCACTCGGCCTCGGCGAAGATCTCCTTGTAACGCTGGTAAGTGAGCTTTGCATTCGCGATCGCGACCTTGCCCAGCAGGCTGCGAAGCAAGGCCTGCTCCTTGGGATCGGATGTCGATTTGAGGCGGGCCTTGACGATCGCATCCACCATACTGTCGATGCGGCTGATGAAGAAGCTGGCTACGCTGGCGACATGGCTCGGATCTCCGCCGCCGGCGACATATGTTTTCTCTCCGGCGATGTATGCCCGCGCTACTTTCTCGTACATTTCCTGCGCGAATAGCAGCGTGACGTTGATGTTGATGCCTTCACTGATACATTGCTGGATGGCCGGAATTCCTTCCACCGTAGCCGGGATTTTCACAAGCAGGTTCGGCCGATTCACCGCCTTCCAAAGCCGTCGAGCATCTTTGATCGTACCTTCGGTGTCGCGCGCCAGGAATGGAGAAACTTCCAGGCTCACGTAGCCATCGCGCTTCTTGGTGCGATCATAAACCGGCCGCAATGCATCCGCTGCATCCTGAATATCTTTGATGGCCAGGATCTCGTAGATGCCCATGGCGTCCAGATCCTTGCGCTTCTGCAACTCCAGCAGGGCGTCCGCGTAGTCGGTGCTGCCGGTAATCGCCTTTTCGAAAATGGCCGGATTCGATGTCACTCCGCCCAATCCATCGTCGTCAATCAAGCGCTTCAACTCGCCGCTGGTGATCAGATTGCGCCGGATGTAATCCAGCCACACGGATTGGCCGTATTTGGCGAGCTCCCTCAGAGGATTCACGGTCTTCGTTGTGCTTGTGGTGGGAGTGGTCGTTGGGGTACTCATGGTGTTGCTCCGCCTTTTCTCAGGATAGGAAACGCGCCTCGATCGCCTTTACTTTATTCAAGCGGCGGACGTGCCGCTCTTCATTGGTGAACTTCGCCCCGATGTACGCCGACACCAGGTCTTGTGCCAGCGCAAACCCAATCACGCGCGCGCCCAGCACCAAAACGTTCATGTCATCGTGCTCCACTCCCTGGTGCGCCGAATAGCTGTCGTGACAAAGACCCGCGCGAATCCCACGCACCTTGTTGGCCGCCACCGATGCTCCCACGCCGCTCCCGCAGATCAGCACGCCGCGATCGGCGCGGCCATCTAAAACGGCCTTTCCAACGGCTTCGGCAAAGTCCGGATAGTCCACCGGGTCGGTGCTGGTGGTGCCCACATCCACCACTTCCTGGCGCAGGTCGTGCAGATGTTTCGTTATCGCGCCCTTCATCTCGAAGCCGGCATGATCCGAGCCGATGACGATCCGCATATCTTCTAGCGTGCTTTCGCAATCTCTTCTTTAGCGGCGGCTATTACAGCGTCCGGCGTGAAACCGAACTTCTTCTGCAATTCCTTGAGCGGCGCGGATGCTCCGAAGGTGTGCATGCCGATCTTGCGGCCCGCGTACCGATCCCAGCCAAACGTGGATGCCTGCTCAACCGAGACGCGCGCCTTCACGCCCGGAGGGAGAACACTGTCCTGATACTCCTGCGATTGATGCTCGAACAGCTCCCAGGAAGGCATGCTCACCACGCGCGCTTTTATTCCCTCTTGCGTCAACTTCTCGTATGTATCGACGCACAGGGAAACTTCGCTGCCGGTGCCGATCAGTATTACATCTGGGACACCCGGCGCACTCGCCAACACGTAAGCACCCTTGGTTAAGCCCGACGCCGCCGCATATCGCGTTCGATCCAAAGTCGGCATATTCTGGCGCGACAAAATCAGGCACACCGGCTCGTGGTGAAACTGCAAGATCATTCGCCATGCCTCGGCGATCTCGTTTGCGTCGCCCGGGCGCAGCGTGATCAAGCCTGGGATAGCGCGCAGCGAAATCAGCTGCTCCACCGGCTGATGTGTGGGCCCATCTTCCCCGACGCCGATCGAGTCGTGCGTGAAGATGAAGATTACCGGCAGTTCCATAATCGCGCTTAGGCGGATGGGCGCGCGCATGTAGTCGCTGAAGATTAGGAACCCGGAACCGAAAGGCCGCAGCTTGGACAGCGCGAGCCCGTTCACAATCGACCCCATGGCGTGCTCTCGAATTCCGAAGTGTAGATTACGTCCGCTATAGTTGGCTGCCTCGAAGTCGCCCGCGCCGTCGAATGTAAATCGCGTCTTGGTGGAGGGCGCCAGGTCGGCTGCGCCGCCAATCAACCAGGGGATTCGTTTGGCCACGGCATTTTCCACTTTGCCGGACGCGTCGCGGCCCGCCATCCCTTTTGGATCCGCGGGAAACGACGGGATTTCCGTATCCCAGCCGTCAGGAAGCTGCCGCTTCTGCATCTTGTACAGATGGTCCGCCAATTCCGGATACTCACGACTGTAGTCGGCGAACTTCACCATCCAAGCCTCGCGCATTCCGTGCCCGCGGCGGCCGATCAGCTCCTGGAACCTGTCGTATACGCCGTCCGGCACCAGAAACTTCGCGTCTTCCGGCCACCCATAGGCCCGTTTGGTAAGCCGGATCTCTTCCTCGCCCAGCGGTTCACCGTGCGCCGCGCTGGTGTCCTGCTTGTTGGGGGCGCCATATGCGATGTGGCTGTCGACGATGATCAGAGTCGGCCGGTCAGTGGTGTTCTTGAACACGCGGAAGGCGCGTGCCAGCATTTCCTGATCGTTGGCGTCACCCACGCGCGTAACGTTCCAGCCGTAGCCGATGAAGCGCGTCGCGACATCTTCAGTGAAGGCCAAAGCAGTGTTGCCTTCGATCGTGATGTGATTATTGTCGTAGACCCAGCACAAATTCGACAGCTTCAAATGCGCCGCCAGCGACGCCGCCTCGCCGCTTACGCCTTCCATCATGCAGCCGTCGCCAGCCATGGCATAGACGTCGAAATCGATCATCTCGAATCCCGGCCGGTTGAAGTATTGCGCCATCCATTTGCGCGCCATAGCCATACCCACACTGGTGGCCACGCCTTGCCCTAGCGGGCCGGTGGTGGTCTCGATTCCCGAAGTCCAACGATACTCAGGATGGCCGGGGCATTTGCTCTCGAGTTGACGGAAGTTCCGGATATCGTCCAGGGTCACGCTCAGTTTTCCAAGCGTTTCATATTCCGGATTTACGGCCTTCACTTTGGTCAAATGCAGCATCGCGTAGAGCAGCATCGACGCATGTCCGATTGAGAGGACGAAGCGGTCGCGGTTCGGCCAGATGGGATCTTCCGGGTCGAAGCTCAGAAACTGCTGCCATAGGCAATAGGCTACAGGCGCCATCGCCATCGGCGTGCCGGGATGCCCGGAATTCGCCTTTTGCACGGCATCCATGGCGAGCGTGCGAATGGTGTTGATACAAAGCTGATCGATGTTGGCGGGTGATGTCTGAAACTGTGCGGATGTGGACATGCGTTAGACCGTGAGTAGTCCCGTCGAGCTTAGCGCAACGGCGGCGTGGACCGTGGACAATACGGCGCGGCTCCTGCGGGAACATTGTAGCCCATCCGCCCGAAGTCGCGCCGGGAACAAAGACAAAATCAGGATTACTTCTTCAAGCTTTGAACGTACGCGACGACATTATCGAGATCCGCGCCGGTCACAGTCGGCATCGGCTTCATCTTGCCCTGGCCATCCATGATTACCTTTTTCACGTCGGCAGTGCTTTCACTCAGCGGTTTGATCTCGGCTTTCAACGCTTTCGCCATGGATGGGTTGCCCTCTCCAGTCGCGCCGTGGCAACCTCTACACTTGGCGCTATAGACGGCTTTTCCCGCTGCCGCATCGGCGGCCCATGCTCCTGTAGAGCACGCTGCCAGAATCACGCAGGCGATCGCAAATCCAAAAATGTTACGGGTAAGAGGTCTCACGCTTCCTTCTCCTTGGAAAATTATTCCGGGCATTCCACCCGGTCCGTTTCTCCGGACCGACAATCGGAGCAATGTTGTTATTATAAACGGAAACGTTCGAGAACTTAGGATGCTAAGATGTTGAGGACTCGTTCACATGGGAACTCATGGCGTGAAGATTGTGGTCATCTATCCCCGGCCTCAGGATGAAGAAGCCTTCGAGAAGACCTACAAAGATGAGCATCTTCCGCTCGTGGAATCGAAGCTGAAGGGCATGACGCGGCTGGTCGCAACGAAGATAGTCAGCTCTCCGCAGGGAAAAGTGCTCGCGTATCGCATTGCAGAAGCGCACTTCTCCACCATGGACGATCTAACCAAATGCGCGGAGTCCGACGGCGGGAAGGAAGTGCTGGCGCACGCCGCCAAGATTTCCACCGGCGGCCCGCCGATTGTCCTGGTGTGCGAGGAGGAGTCGTTCGTTTACTGGTGACCGGACCGCTGCTACAGCACCTCTAAAATCAAGCACTTCAAATACAGCGTCTCCGGAACCGTCAGCAGGATCGGATGGTCTTGGCTCTGCGTCCGGCGCTCCAAAATCCGTAGTTTTCGATGCGTATCGAGCGACGCCTCAGCCACGATCTCGAGCAGTGCCGCTTCGCTCACGTGCTGCGAGCAGGAGCACGTCACCAGAACGCCGCCGCTCGTGAGCAGTTGCAGCGCCCGCCGGTTGATCTCCTTGTATCCGCGCAGCGCTGCGTCCAAGCTGCCTTTCGACTTTGCAAAAGCTGGAGGATCTAATATCACCGTGTCGAAGCGCCGGTGTGCCGAGGCATAGCTCGCCAGTAAATCAAACATGTCCGCTTCCCGGAATTCGACATTTCCAATCCCGTTGGCAGCGCGATTTCGTTCAGCCATCTTCAAACTTGTTTCAGAACTATCGACCGCTTCTACAGATTCACACTTCGCCGCCAGATGCAACGCGAAGCCTCCGCTGGACGTGAAGCAATCGAGCGCGCTGCCACGGGCATAGCGCGCCGCAGCGACGTAGTTCTCCCGCTGGTCCAGGAAAATGCCTGTTTTCTGGCCATGCAGCAGATCGGCGAAAAGCTGGAGGCCATTCATCTCCACCATCACAGCTTCAGGCGCCTCGCCGGTCACGACTCCGGATGTAAGCGCCAGGGATTCGCGCTTCCGTACCGCAACGTCGTTGCGTTCGACAATTGCTTTCGGTGCGAACAGTTCTTCCAGGCAACTCGCGATCTCGGCCTTGGCCCGATCCATGCCCTGATCCAGCGTTTGCAGCGTGAAATAGTCGCCATACCGGTCAATCACCAGACCCGGCAATTGGTCGCCTTCTCCATGCACTAACCGGTACGCGTTCGATCCTGTCACGATGCGCTTGCGGTAAGCTTCCGCGCCGGCCAAACGGCGCAAGTAAAACTCGCGACCGATGCTCTCTGGACGATCCGCGAGCATACGGAGCGAAATCTGCGAAGAGTCGCTGTAGTGCGCGGTGCCGAGCGCGGCGCCTTTGGAATCCACTACCAAGACTGCATCACCCGCTGCTGCCTGGCCGCGATCGACAAGGTCACTGGCGAAGATCCAAGGATGGCCGGAAGCAACCCGATCAGCAGCTTTTCGATTGACGCGGACAGTGTGCAAGGCTCCTAAGGTTATCTCATCGCCTGCAACCGAGCAATACGATCTTCGGTGGAAGGGTGAGTCGAGAACAGCCGCATTATGCTTTGGCCTGAAAACGGTTTGACTATGAACAAGTGCGCGGTGGCCGGATTCACGTCCGACATCGGAATGCGCTTCGACCAGGTGTCCAGCTTACCGAGTGCCGAAATCAATTCATTAGGATTGTGCGTCACGTGCGCTGAGGTTTCGTCTGCCGCGTATTCGCGCGTGCGCGAAATGGCCATCTGAATCAGCATGGCCGCAATGGGCGCAACAATCAGCATGACCAAGCCGGCCCACGGACTGCCTTCGTCGTCGTCGCTGCTCCGGCGGCCGCCGAACCAGAACGCCATGCGAGCCAAAAATGTTATGGCCGCGGCTAGCGTCGCCGCTACCGAGCTGGTCAGGATGTCGCGATTCTTTACGTGCCCCAACTCGTGCGCCACCACGCCTTCGAGTTCGGCATCGTTCATCAATCGAAGGACTCCGGCCGTAAAGGCCACTGAGGCATGCTCCGGATCGCGGCCGGTTGCAAACGCGTTAGGCGATTCATCCGGGATCAGCCACAGCTTGGGCATCGGCAAGCCCATCCGTTGGGTGAGGCTTTGCACAGTCGGGAAAACACGGGCGTAGACTTCAGGATTCTCTGTGGGAGTCACTGGCTGGGCGGAATACATGGAAAGCGCTAGCTTGTCCGAGAAAAAATAACCGAAGAAGTTCATCCCCACCGCAATAATGAGCGCGATGTACAGACCATTCCTGCCGCCCAACATCTCACCGCCGGCCAACAGCAAACCGCTCAGGATTCCGAGTAAAAGGACTGTCTTCAGACCGTTCATATAGAAGGGCGTCTCTCTCACCTATTTGATGGGCGCGCCTCGGGAAAGGCGCCTGTAGTGGGGCGAAATCCCGCGCTTCGCCCCACTCGCCGCAAAACCTCAGTTGTTACTGACTTGCACTTTGATCGCTTTGGGCTTGGCGATCTCTTTCTTCGGAAGAGTCACGGTCAACACGCCAGCATTGTACTCGGCCTTAACATGCTCGGTGTCAACAGTTTCTGGAACCGTGAAGTAGCGTACGAATGAGCCGTAGCTCCGTTCCATCCGATGGAAGCCCTTGTTCTTCTCATCTTTCTCGAATTTTCGCTCGCCTTTGAGTGTCAGGGTCCCATTCTCCATTTGGATATCGATATCCTTCATATCGATCCCGGGCAAATCAGCCTTGAGAACTAACTCATTCTCTGTCTCCAAGATATCGACAGCAGGCGCCCATGGGCGGGCAGTTGTCTGATCGCTAAACAGGCGATTAATCGAATCCTGGAACAAGCGCAGACCGACGGGAAAGTCTTCGGTATCGGCAAAAGGTGCATATTTCACTATTGGCATAATGGTTATTGTCTCCTTGGGTATCTTTGTATAACGACAGTATAAAATATGAGCGAATCAATGTCAATATAGTTGATTATAAATTTTTCTAGCTGTGTAAGTATCTACGACCGAAAAGGTCCGCTATACTATGGGTGAGCCCTGATTCAGGACTAGGAGAGTCGGACATTGACGTGCTTTACGGCTAGCACAGATACTGATCCCATGATGCAAATGAGTGTCAACAGGGAATTCGAAGGTCCTAAGGTTCCGCCCCCCTCCCCTCGTACACTTGCCGACCTCAAAGAAGGAGCATCGGGCATCATTGATCGCCTCGATCTGCCCGAGGATGTGGCTCGACGGCTGATGGAACTCGGTTTCCTGCCCGGCCATGTGGTAGTTCCCGCCCGCAGTGCGCCTGGCGGCGAACCTCGCGTTTATCGAGTGGATGGATCGGAAGTAGCTCTTCGCCGCGAAACTGCGGCGCGCTTGATTTTGCGTCCACCTTCCCAAGGTGCAGGGAGAAACCTTAAGTCATGAGCGACTGCCACAGTTGCGGAAGTTGTGCTGTCGCCGCGCCGCTGCCCAAACTCTCCAAAGGAACGCGTTCGCATGTAGTCGCTATTATTGGTCCGCCGAACTCCGGAAAATCAACCTTGTTCAATCGCTTGACTGGCCTGCGCCAGAAAGTAGCGAACTTCCCCGGCGTCACGGTCGAGCAGCGAGTGGGCCGAGCCCGCACTGCAGGCGATCGCGACATCACTCTCATCGATCTGCCCGGGGTTTACAGCCTCAATCCACGCTCGGAAGACGAGCAAGTCACCCACGACGTGCTGAAGGGCGAGATGAAGGACGCGCCCAAGCCGGACGCCGTGCTCCTGATCCTGGATAGCACGAATCTTGGCCGTCATCTCGTGCTGGCGGCTCCCATCCTCAGCCTCCAGCTGCCGACGCTGGTGATTCTGAACATGGCGGACGATCTTGCCCACCGCGGCGGCAATGTGGACACGGCCGAACTTGCAAGTCAGCTTGGTGCACCGGTCGCGCTCATCAGCGCCACCAAAGGCGACGGCGTAGAGAAGGTCTTCCAGTTCATCGTCGGCACGGCCGGGGGCACCACGTCGCTAGCCGCTCCCAAGGTGGAATTACCGGTTCTGCAGGATATCCCGCGCTGCCGGCAATGGGCTCACCAGGTGGGCACCGGCGCCGCCTATCAAGCTCCCGCCCCGCCATTATGGACGCGCCGCCTGGATGCCGTCTTTTTGCATCCTGTCGCTGGTCCACTGATCTTCCTGGCAGTCGTGGCCGGCGTGTTCCAAACGATCTTTAGCGGCGCCAAGCCGCTAATGGACGGCTTGCAGGCGTTGATTGAGCACGCTAGCCAATGGGTCGGAAGCAGTTTGCCGGAGGGGATCTTCCGCTCTCTGGTGGTGGACGGTATCGGACATGGTGTCGGCTCCGTGATCGTGTTCCTGCCGCAGATCCTGCTACTTTTCCTCTTCATCGGGATTCTCGAAGATTCCGGCTACCTCGCCCGAGCGGCGCTTATCGCCGACCGCACCATGGCCAAATTTGGGCTGCAAGGAAAATCATTTATACCGCTGCTCTCCGCGTACGCCTGCGCGGTTCCGGCCATCATGGCTACGCGCACTATCGAAAGCAAGCGCGATCGCCTGGCCACCATCCTGATCGCTCCTTTGATGACCTGCTCGGCGAGGCTGCCGGTGTACACGCTCGTCATTGCCGCCTTTATACATGAGCGACCTTTGCTCGGTCCGCTACTCGGGACACAAGCTGGAGCCCTGCTGGGCCTCTACGCGCTGGGCTTTCTGGCCGCTATCGTGACCGCGCGCCTGCTGAAGTCGTCCATCCTAAAGAGTGAGCGGACACCCTTCATGCTCGAAATGCCGCCCTATCGCTTGCCTACCCTGCGATCGCTGGGGCTGCGATTAGTGGACCGCTCGAAAGTCTTTCTGCGCCGCGCCGGAACCGTGATCCTGGCGGTCACGATGGTGCTTTGGGTGCTTCTGCACTTGCCGCTCCACGATGGCAAGCCGCCCGAAATCGAACATAGCTTCGCGGGCATGATCGGACACACCGTGGAACCGGCCATCAAGCCGCTGGGCTTCAATTGGAAGATCGGTATTGGCCTGATCAGTTCACTGGCCGCGCGCGAAGTGATTGTAGGCACGCTCGGAACGATTTATGGCGTCGAGGATACCGGTGACAACTCCGTGGGCCTGCGGCAAAGGCTACAAAGCGAGCTGACTCCGGCCGGCGCTGTGGCGCTGCTGATCTTCTTCGCCTTCGCCATGCAGTGCATGTCCACCATCGCCGTCGTGCGCCGCGAAACCGGCGGCTGGAAATGGCCCGCCATCCAGTTCGCCTATATGACATTCTTAGCCTACCTTGGCGCACTTATCACCAATCAGGTGCTGCGTTCGGGCTTGCTCACGTAGACTGATTCCGAGGCTCATCTGATAGCATCCAATGTTTGTCTGATAGCATTGGAATTCCATGAGAAATGTCATCATCATCGGCTCCGGTTGCGCCGGAAACACCGCAGCCATCTATGCAGCCAGGGCCAATCTGAAGCCACTTGTCATCGCCGGTCACGAGCCGGGTGGCCAGCTCTCGCTCACCACACTGGTTGAAAACTTCCCTGGATTTCCCGAGGGCATCGACGGTCCGCTGCTGGTGGAGAACATTAAGAAACAGGCCGAGCACTTCGGCGCCGAATACCTCCACGGCACCGTGGTCGCCGCCGACCTCTCCAGGCGTCCGTTTCGCCTCAAGGTCGACAACGAGTGGCACGAAGCCCTTACGTTGATCATTGCCTCGGGTGCCTCAGCGCGCTGGCTCAATCTGCCCAACGAGCAAAAGCTGATCGGTCACGGCGTCAGCTCCTGCGCCACCTGCGATGGTTTCTTCTATCGCGGCAAGAAGATTATGGTGGTGGGCGGCGGCGATTCCGCCATGGAGGAAGCCAACTTCCTCACCCGCTTCGGCCAAGAGGTTACTCTGGTGCATCGGCGCGAGGCCTTTCGGTCCTCCAAGATCATGCTCGACCGCGCCCGTAGTAACCCCAAGATCAACTTCCTTACCAACACCGTCATCGAGGATATCTACGATGCCAGCCAGAATATCGTCACTGCGGTAAAACTACGCAATATCACCACTGACGAAACCTGGATCCGCGACGTCGATGGTTTCTTCGTCGCGATCGGTCATATTCCGAATACCGCGCCATTTGTCGGCCAAATCGAGCTTGACCCGGACGGCTACATCCTCTCGAAGGGCGGCGCACGCACCAGCGTCACGGGCGTCTTTCACGCCGGCGACGTCCAGGACCGCACCTACCGGCAAGCTATCACCGCATCCGGGGCCGGCTGCATGGCGGCCATCGAAGTAGAACGGTTTCTTGAAGCCGAAGGCCACTAACCCTCATAGCTCCGGGTAAAACTCAAAGAACGCATCCAGCGACTGCTGCAATTGTTTGCGGATCTCCTCTTCTCCACCCTCGATCAGGTGCATCGTCACCTGCGCCTTGTGTCCATTCTTCAGTGTAATTTCCGCATCTTTCACATCTTCCAGTTCATCTGCAGGAAGAAGACGCATGCCGTAGATGAGCGCGAGTTTTGCCATGCTTCATTCTAGCCGCCCGTGGCGAGCTCAATCGGCGGTAAAATGAAGGAACAACCAAAGCCGTTTGGCCGTATTAGTCGCAAGCGGGTGTAGGTCCATCAATGAGATCGGCAACCGAATCTAGTGAGCGGGACGCCAACAATACGGGCTTGCCTGGGGCGGAGATCGCGGCTGAGTCCATTCGCGCGGCCCTAGAAAAGATCCTCGCCAGTCCCGGTTTTGCCAACGCCGAAAGACTAACCCGTTTTCTACGCTACACCGTCGAAGAGACGTTGAACGGCCAGACCGACAAGCTGAAGGAGTCGCTGCTGGGGATCGATGTTTTCGGACGTAAGCCAAGCTACGATCCCCGCGTCGATGCAGTGGTCCGTACCGAGGCGGTAAAGCTTCGCGCCCGCCTGCGCGATTATTACGAATCGGAAGGCCGCGAAGATGAGATCGTGATCGATCTGCCGAAGGGCGGTTACATTCCCGCATTTCGTCATCGAGAGAAACCGTCCGTCGAAGTAGCCGCGCCCGTCGTTGCCGAGCCGCATCGCCGGCGTGAATGGAAACCAGCAGTCGCTACCGTTTTAGTGGTCGCGTTCCTGGCGACCTCGGTCTATCTGATCTCGAAAGCGCGCACCCCCTCTGCCGGCGCCTCTAGCCCGCAGCTCGGGTCCATCGCCGTGCTTCCTTTTGCCGACCTGAGTCCCGATCACGACCAGGAATACTTCTGCGACGGCATGACGGAAGAGATTATCGACGCGCTGGCGAAAGTGAATGGCTTCCGCGTGGTGGCGCGAACCTCTTCTTTCGCGTTCAAGGGTAAGCAGCAGGATATCCGTGATATCGGCAAGAAGTTGAATGTCGCCACGGTTCTCGAAGGCAGCGTTCGAAAAGACGGAAACCGGCTGCGAGTCACGGCCCAGCTCAATAGCGTCGCCGACGGTTATCATCTTTGGTCGGAGACCTACGAGCGCGAGCTCAAGGACGTGTTCACGGTTCAGGACGAGATCTCGCGCGCGATCGTCGACACGCTTCAGCTCAAGCTCGCCAACTCAGCCAAACAGCCACGGCCGCCTTCGGCCAACGTCGAAGCCTACGATCTTTATCTCCAAGGACGCTATCATTGGCGGCGCTGGAGGTCGGAAGGCGCCGAACGGGCCATCGAGTATTTCCAGCAGGCTATTCAGAAGGACCCGAATTACGCAGCCGCATACTCAGGACTGGCCGACTCGTACGCCTGGCTGGGATTCTTTGGCGCGCTGCCTCCCAACGAAGCCATGCCCAAAGCCAGGCAAGCCGCGCTCAAAGCGCTGGCACTCGATGACACCTTGGCCGTGGCGCACACCTCGCTGGGCTACGTGAAGTCTCTGTACGAGTTCGACTGGCCGGGCGCTGAGCGCGAGTTCAAGCGCGCTTTGCAGCTCAACTCCGGAGATTCCGACGCGCACTTCGGCTATGGAATTACTTATCTGGAGCCCGTGGGTCGCCTGGACGAAGCAGTCCGCGAAATGCAAACCGCGCGGGACCTGGATCCGCTTTCCCCGATCACGAACACGTATCTGGGTCTGGCCTATCAGTTCGTTGGCAACCGGACGGACGCCGCCTCGCCCTTGCGGAAGGCCTTGGAACTGGATCCGGGATTCGTCGAAGCGCGGCTGGAACTGGCTAACATCGAATTGGAGCAGCGAAACTTCCAAGAATTCTATTCCGCGCTCGACCGTGCCAAAGAACCCGGGCTGGAAAGCAGAATCGATTTGATGCGTGCTACCGCGTATGTGATCGAGGGGAAGAAGACGGAAGCGCTTCAGCTCGTACATAAGTGGGAGAAGCCGCCTGGCGGAGTCTTCGTGCGTTCAACCGCGATCGCTAACGTGTACGCTCTTCTCGGCGACAAGGCCCAGATGTACAACTGGCTCGAGAGAGCCTACGCTGACCGCGACGGGATGCTGATCTACATGAACCGGCAGGGCTTCTATCGGCCCTATCGCTCCGAGCCGCGCTTCGTCGCGCTCGAAAAGAAACTGGGTTTCGAGTAAATTCGCCGCTCTCGAATTCTGGTAGGGACGGGCAGATTCGAACTGCCGACCTGTCGCTTAGGAGGCGACCGCTCTATCCATCTGAGCTACGTCCCCGCTTATTTTCGATTCTACCAGCGCATCAAGCCCTTCCGTCCGATATCCGTTCGATAGTGCATACCCTTGAAGCGGATCTTGCGCAATTCATCGTAGGTGTTGCGGATCGCCGCCGGCAGCGTATCGCCGCGTGCCGTCACGCCCAGCACCCGGCCTCCTGACGTCGACAAAACATTTGCCTCTAATTTTGTTCCGGCGTGAAAAACCGTCGCCTCCGCCATCCGATCCAGGCCTTCGATTCGGTCGCCGCTCCGCACCGCGCCCGGATACCCGGCCGCCGCCAGCACTACGCACACTGAGGGCTCCGGCCGCCACGTGAGCCGAGCGGTATCCAACGTGCCATGGGCCGCGGCAAACAGCGGCTCCACAAAATCCGAAGCCATGCGGTGCATTAAT
>Ga0210406_10002527_pt1 | contig 20758 bp, 23 predicted proteins | sample IncBWC30MmetaG_FD_155454 | JGI IMG/M metagenome (GOLD analysis project Ga0210406, IMG submission 155454) | Forest soil microbial communities from Barre Woods Harvard Forest LTER site, Petersham, Massachusetts, United States - Inc-BW-C-30-M | ecosystem: Environmental > Terrestrial > Soil >... | reverse complement strand
AATATCGCGTCCGACGTTTTCGCCCGGTGTCCATACCGACTCGTCGTTTGCGAGAGAATGACCACAGTCGAGCCGATAGAGCTTGTCGGCAACGCCCGCCTTGATGGAATCTGGTAGTTCCGAGCCTGCACTCGCATCTGCCGTGCCTTGAAAGAAGAGCATGAGCAGGAGCACGGTCAGAGACAGCGCTATTCTTATTTGTCTCAACATAATGACTCCTACCGGCCAATGCGCGTCAGGCACATTAAGCACAATGCGTCAGATGAATCTATTGGGCTCGCGGCAAATGCATCGTGGGCCTATTTCTGGATAAGCCCCGCGACGGCTGCCTCTGCGACCTCCATGTCTTGTTTGACACTGCCTCCGCTCGCGCCGACGGCACCGATCACCATGCCGTCGCGTTTGACGGGAATTCCTCCGCCGAAGATCACGACCCTCGAGTCGTTGGTGGTGTTGATCCCGAACCCTTGCTGGCCACTTTGTGCAATATGCGCTAGGTCATCGGTCGACATGTCAAATGCTCGCGCGGTCCAGGACTTGTTGATTGCAATATCCACGCTGCCGAGCCACGCACCATCCATACGGACATGGGCGATAAGTCCTCCCCCAACATCGGCCACCGCAATGTTGTACGGTATTCCCATCTCAAGTGCCTTGCGTTCGCCCGCGGCGATTATTCGTCGCGCATCGGCGAGGTCTAAGGATACGGCAGGTCTGGTCACGTAATTCTCCTGGTTCGGTATGTCTCCGCCAATCGAATCACAGAAATGGGTGTGTTTCGATTGAACGAAGGTGTCGATGCTTGGCAATCGAGCTCGGCAGGCAAGCGTCGCTAATGGAGAAACACCATCTGCGCCGCGCTTGGGGGGTTAACTAGTCCCCCCGTGCGGAATGGAAAACCAGAACGTGGCTCCGGGACCCTCATTCTGTATGGCCCCGAGTCGGCCACGGTGACTTTCGACAATGGAACGACTGATCGACAGTCCGATCCCCATACCGCCGCTCTTGGTGGTGTAGAACGCATCGAATAATCGTTCCACACCTGAAGGTCCGAAACCAGTCCCTGTATCCTGCACAGCCAGGCGCACACGATCTCCTTCGTCGACTTCGCGCTCGGTCTTGATCAGCAGCTGCCGAGGTCGATCTTCGATGCCGCTCATCGCGTCCGCAGCGTTCAGCAGCAGATTCAGGATGACCTGCTGGAGTTGCACACGATCCCCTCTGACAGGCGGGAGATCCTCGGCAAGCTCAGATCGCAGAATCACCCGGCCTCGCTGCAGCTCGCTCAAAGACAACGCGATCACCTCCCGCGCGGCCTCATTCAGGTCCACCGCTTCGCTCGCCGTGCCGTTCTTGGTAAACAGCGCACGCAGTCGCGTGATCACATCGGATGCACGGTTGACGTCGCGGATCGCACGCCGCGCCGTATCGCGCGCACCGTCGATGTTTGGGGGATCGGTGGCCAGCATCCGCAGACAGGTGTTGGCGTTGGTGATGATGCCCGACAGCGGCTGATTGACTTCATGGGCGATCGACGCCGTCAATGCTCCGAGGCTTGTGACCCTGGCGACACGTGCGAACTCGGATCGCGCCGTGCTGAGCGCATCCTGCGCCACTCGGCTTTGCGTCACGTCCTGCGCGGCACCAATGTACTCCAGTCGACCATTCCCGTCCCGGGTCGCATGCGCGACCAAGTGTACATACTTCACCGAGCCGTCGGGCATCAACAACCGGTGCTCGTATTCAAAGTCGGCGGCCTCGTTTCTTGCTCGCTCGAGCATGTCGCCTAGCAACGCCTGGTCTTCGGGGTGGACCCGAGAGCCGATCAATTTCAGCGTCACAAGCATCGTGGGATTGAACTCGAACATCCGATAGAGCTGCTGCGACCACCGGATTTCATCCGTTGAGATGAGCCAGACAAATCCGCCCGTCAAGGTGAGGCGCTGCGCTTCCCTCAGAAACTCCTCCCGAAGTCTGAACTTTTCTTCGCTCCTGCGCAGTTCCTCCTCGGCCCGTTTGCGCTCGCGGTATTCCCGGTGCAGATCGGTATACAGCCGTGCATTCTCGAGCGAAATTGCGGCTTGCGAGGCGAGCAACTCCAGCAGGGCGACACGGTCCGGCGTGAACACGCGCGGCGTCAGCTGGTTCTCGAGATAGAGTATGCCGATCAGCCCTGTCTGGACGATGGGCAGACACAACACTGATCGAGGACCTCTGCGCCGCACGTACTCGTCCTCGGAATATGAGCTATCGGCCGAAGCATCATCGAGGACCACGGGTTCTCGCGCCCGGAGCACACGGTCAAAGGCGAATTGAGGAAGGTCAGCCGGCGTGACGACCGCGTCCCGGAGGACGACCTCGACCTTATTGTGGGCACAAACGGCTTCCCCTTCGATTCGCGGCTCGTTGGCCCTAAGGAGGATGAGAATCGCCCGTTGGGCCCCCGTGTGTTCCATCGAGATCCTCAAGAGAGTCTCGATCAGGCTGTGAAGGACAAGCTCGCTCGTGATGGCCTGCGAGGCCTTGATCACCGTCGTAACGTCAATCAACAGGATCTCCTCGACCATCCGAGTGGATCGATCAGTGGACGGTTACTCTTCCCCTACTTCGGCAGCCTGCAGCTTTCCGGCCATGGTCACCAACTCGGCAAGAGACGTCGCGTTCATCTTCCGCATCAGCTTGCCCCGATGGGCCTTTACCGTGATCTCGCTAATGCCTAGTTTGCCGCCAATCTCTTTATTCAAATGACCACGGACCACCAACGCTATAACCTCTCGTTCGCGACTGGTAAGTGACATGTAACGGGCCCGCAGGGCACGCATCTGCGCCCCCTGAGTCAGAGCCGTTTGACTGCGCTCGATCGCGAGGCGAATTGCGCTCAACAGCACCTCGGTATCTAACGGCTTCGTCAGGAACTCGAGCGCTCCGGCCTTCATTGCACGGACCGTCATCGGTACGTCACCGTGACCCGTGATGAAAATGATTGGCATGTCGAGCCGCTCGACACCGATGAGCCTCTGCAATTCCAAGCCATCAAGGTCCGGAAGCGTCACATCAAGCACCAGGCAGCTCGCTGCAACGAGTCGTGGGCGGGCGAGGAACTCCCGTGCCGAAGCGAAGACTTCCGTCTGCCATCCCTCGCAACGAATCAGCGGTCCCAGCGATTCGCGGACCGAAACGTCGTCGTCGACGATGAACACGACGGGTGCATCGCGCGACATGAGAGATGACTGCGATTTATGAAAAGAAGGTGCGCTCGCTGAATTCATTTCATATCCCCCTGGTGTTAGATCGCTCAGCTCACTCGAAATGCGGTACTGAGGGCGGCCAAAAGCGCCGTGTCGCTGAACGGCTTGAGCAGGCACTCCACGGCACCCTGTTCGAGTAAGCGCGTACGGAGAGTCTCATCCGTTTGAGCAGTGATGAAGATGATCGGGATCTCTTGCCCGCGAACCGTCAACTCCCGTTGCAGATCGGATCCGGTCATGCCGGGCATGGCGATGTCGAGGACCAGACACCTCGTCTTTCCGACGCAATCGGATGCGAGAAACTCCTCAGCCGACGAGAACGCCCGAACCAAATATCCTAACTGTCTCAACATGTCGGGCAGCGACTCGCGCACGGACTCATCGTCATCGACCACCGAAACGAGCGGACGTTTGACGATCATAGGTACAGACTCCTCACGTAATGACTGGCAGTGTCGGTGGAGGCCGCCTCCGGCGACTGACAGGAAACGCCTGCTTCACTTTGTTGCAAAGACAGTGGCTCAGTTCGCGAGTCGGGCAGCCAATTTGCGGTTTGATTGTGCGCACACGCTAAACGGTCGAGAATTTCGGCGGAAGCCTATAAATCTCGATAGCCACTATCGATTCCCTAGATAGAGCCTTGGCCTAGAAGCCGGAAGGCGAGTCGAAGCGTCGCGGCGTAGCGTTAGCGGGTACGAACGGCCCGGCCGGCAAAGAAGCCTCAGATTTATTTCGCCGCCTTATGCAATGCGTTGACGAAGGCAGTTCTGGCGGCGCTGTACTCCTTGCTGGTGGCGACCGGCCATGCCGAATTGATGACAATGACCAATCGGTCGTCTTTGAACGTCGTGATCGATTGGCCGAAGATGCCGACCGCTTCGTAGCTGCCATTTTCACGGATCCACCAGAAATAGCCGTAGCCACCCGCGCCATTGTCGATCTCCTTGGTGGTGGCCTGCGCCACCCACCAGGAAGGGACTACCGGTCGCCCCTGAGCCTTGCCACCGTCTAGGATGAATTGTCCGACTCGCGCATAGTCGCGCAGGGTCATGGAAATGCAGCAGCCGCCGCGTTCCTGCTTGCCCGATGCATCCACCATCCACACCGCATCCTGCTCCATGCCGTAGGTGGTCCAGAGTTTCTCGGAGAGATATTGCGAGAGTGGTTCGCCGACGGCGTTGGCGACCATGATGCCTACCATGTCCGTCTCGCCGGTATCGTAATGCCACTTCGTGCCAGGCTCGGCGTCGCGCGGCAAATGACGCATGTAACTCACCAAGGGATCCATGCCTGGCTCGCTGCCGGTAAAGCCTGCCTGGGCCACGTCCGACTTAGGATCAGTGTAGTCCTCATTCCACTTCACCCCTGAGCTCATCATGAGCAGCTGCCTCACCGTGACACCGTCGTAGGCTGAGCCTTTGAGCTCAGGCACATAGTCAGTGACCTTGTCATCCGGCCCCTTGATCTTGCCATCCTGAATGGCAGCGGCGACCAGCGTTGAGGTCAGGGATTTAGCGACGGAGAACGAAGTCCAGCGATCTTTTGGCGTGCGATCCAGGCCATAGCGCTCCAACACAATCTTGCCGTCCTTCAAGACGAGCACACCGGAGGTTCGGTTCGCCTTCATATAGTCGGCGACCGTCCATTGACGACCCGCGTAGTCCCAAGTCGGCGACAATTGCTTGGGGGCCCTGGGCAAGGGGTGCACCTTCGAGCCGCGCTTTACTGTGACGACCTCATAGATCTTTTCGATGCTGCGATATCCCGCGCTCTGCTGTTCCGGCGTCCAGAACAAGATGCTGGGTGTATCGGATTTCAGTGCCACCTGTGCAGAGCCAGGGAGCGCGAATAGTAGGGAACAGAACAGGAGTGCGACTTTTGAGTTTTCCATGAAACGTTCCGCCAGGCGAAAGAAGCTGCTGAGTATAGACCCTGGCATTGCCCGCCGGCGCGCTCACCTTGGGGGTAACGCTGGGAAAACCAAGCCAGTCGACAACCGCGCGATTACCGGCCATACGAACGCAACGGCAGTCAACCAGTAAAACGCGGCCCCTCGGCAGATAGTATATTGACTGCAGGTGATGCGTCGTTGGCCCGAGCATCGATATGATTATGAGCCATCGAGAAGAGTGATTCGAAACATTGATACATTTGTGCGTTTGAGATTGCTGCGTGTCGCCGTTGCGCGGAGATGTGTCCTCGCGGTCTCACTGGTACTTTGCGCCGGGCTTGCGTGCGGCCAGCAGATGGCGGTTACATTCGACGATCTCCCTGTCCATGGCGCGCTGCCGCCTGGGATGACGCGGCTGGAGATTGCACAGTCGATCTTAAAGACGCTGGCGCGCGAAAAGCTGCCGCCGGTCTATGGGTTCATCAATGGCGGCCGTGGCCAAGAGGATCCGAACTCGCTCCCTGTTTTGAGAGCGTGGCGGGCTGCTGGGCAGCCGTTGGGCAACCATACGTGGGCGCATTTGGACTTGAGTAAGGAAAGTCCGGAGGAGTTTGGAGCGGAGGTGCTTAAGAACGAGGCGTTGCTACAGAGTTTGATGGGGAAGTCCGACTGGCACTGGTTGCGTTATCCGTTCCTTCGTGAGGGTGACACGGTTGAGAAGCGGCGGGCGGTGCGGATGTGGCTATTCGGGCATGATTACAAGATCGCTGAAGCCAGTATGGATTTTGAGGACTATCTTTGGAACGAGCCCTATGCGCGTTGCGTGGCGAAGCATGATGATGCGTCCATTCAAAAATTGCATGACACCTATTTGGCGGTGGCGGATCAGTATTACGGTGTTTTTAGAGAGCTCTCGCAATTGCTCTATGGGCGAGACGTGAAATATGTGCTGCTGATGCACGTGGGGGCGTTCGATGCGCGAATGTTGCCGGAGCTTCTGAGGCTGTACCGCGCAAAAGGCGTGAGCTTCATCAGTCTGACGGATGCAATGTCGGATCCTGCGTATCGGGACGATCCGGATATCGGTGAGCCAACCGGAGGGACATTTCTGGAACTGATGCTGCAAAAGAGGAAACTCAAGTTTCCGACGAACTCCAAGCCGTATAAGGAGCTGGAGGCGATGTGCCGGTGAAACGTTGTAAACGTCTTTCGATCTTCCGTGGTTCGAGCGCGGGATGTATGCCGGCGGACCGTTCGGTTTCTTTCTAACCGTTAGCTGGCTGCTGTTCCGGGTCGGCCGGCTGATCTAAAGAAGGATCAAGACTCGGCCGCAATCCTAGTCAGGCTCCCCAGCTAAATTAGATCAGCCAATGATGAGTCGCGGCTGCCCCAGCGAATGAGATCACCGACAAATGGGGGTGCGACTGGATTTCGAACAGAAATCCGAGGGCTCCCATGACAAGGCCGTTCACAATCAAGGCTGCGGCGAAGGCGGTGAGTTTGGAAGAGAGGGTGTTCATGTTGGTCTCCTTAAGCGGTTGTCATCCGTCCTTACCCCCATAACACAGCAAGGGCCGTGTTAGTTGCAAACACGTGGATCGCATTTGTTTTGCGGAAAATCGTAAATCCCGCGCCACCTGCCGCCGATACCGGGCGAACACACGGACGTGTGAACGACCGACGGAGAAGCCTCAAGCCAGCGAGAGACCTACATTGACATTGCCGCGCGTCGCATTTGAATATGGGCAGACTTGATGCGCTGCGTGAATGAGCCGTTCGGCATCGGCGCGTTCCAAACCGGGCAGACTCACCTTGAGGTCGGCGGTGATGCCGAATCCCCCTTCTGAGCGTGGTCCAATGCCGACGGTCGCGGTCACGGCGGCATCCGCCGGAACCCGCAATTTCTGCGCGGGCGCGACGGCCTTCATGGCGCCGATGAAGCATGCGGCATAGCCCGCTGCAAACAACTGTTCCGGGTTGTTGCCCGGGCCGCCGGCGCCGCCGAGTTCCTTTGGAAGCGACAGTTTAACGCTGAGGCTGCCATCAGCGGTGCTCGCTTGCCCGTCTCTACCACCCGTCGCAGTGGCGCTCGTACGATACTTCACATCTACGGACATGACTTTCTCCTTTTATTCAACCAAGCGGATTAGTGCCGCCATTTTAGCAATTGCTATGGCCGAGTTATTCGATTGACTCTATGCCGACGATTGACGTGGTCTATCTCTTTCTCGGGGCTTGCGAAGCACTCACAGGCCGGCAGACGAAGGAGCAATTGCAATAGAATCAAGGCATTATTTTGAGCTCGTTGGCAACACGGCGGTTGATAATATTTTTGCATCATCCGCGCGCGCGGCTTCTAGCATGTCCCGCATGGAATAGTTGCCCTCGTGGCACGCGAATTCAAACATCCTTTTCGCCGAGCGCAGCAGATGTGTTTCTCCGGTCCAGGGGCGAGTGTAATAAGTCGGGTCGCTGACGGTAAACACATAGTTCAGTTCCCTGTCAGACACACGTGTGAATCGCTCAATCACGACGGTCCGTGGCGATACGAGGAAGACGTTGTTTCGGCTTCTTAGGCGAACCGCACTACTGGGCGAAAAATACTTTGTTTCCACGACCAAGGTGTCTTTCTCCCACCGACCGATGGAGTCCCCGAGCCATGAAGTGAGCGCGGCCGGCGAATGCGTTCCGTTCATGCGAATCATGCGTGCATCGTGGATCAATTCCGACACAATTACCGCGACCGCCGGCGTTTGCACAATTTGGTACATATTGGCGTCGAGTGTGGGTTGCATGGGCGGGGCGCCAGTGGAGCTCAAACAACGCTCAGGACCCGGCCGCTGTTCCGGATTGTCAAACGCGTCGAATATCGCGCGCAGCAGCGACGCGGGTTTATCTCTGTACGCTTCGTTCCATGGAATTTTCCCGTCTTTCGGTTCGATTATCTGCGAGCTTCGCAATTCACGCCGAATTGGCTCTATGGATCGTTCCTCAAGAGCCCGATCAGGATCGTCAGGCTGATTCTGACTGCCGGAAGGATTTAAATACTGATCTTTGAGCCGTTTTGCGTCGGCTGCGCTGATCGCAAGTTGCGTGAATTCCGGCGGACGCTCCAGCGGCGTGAGATTGGAGTTCCTCCACATGCTCTGCATGTCGACATGCCCGTCTGGCAATCGCGGCGGATGGTACGCCCCGGGCTTTTCTGCGGCATGAGCTGTGGCGCAGAGCGCGAGCAGAACCCAGCAGATGGTTTTAGGAATTGGTCTCATTTTGACCCCCCCGGCCGTTTGCAGAATAACCGATCGATGCTCGGCGATGAAGGGCGGGGAGGAAGGGGCAAGCAGCCAATGTATCTAAGAGTCGGGAAATTGAGCTCAAGTCGATCATTAGCAGTGTCATCTTGCTGGGTTGATGTATTCACATGGGTAGGACTAGAGTGCTGTATTCGCTAACTATTACCCGGGAGTCATGCATGTCGCCGCGCACGCTTCTCTTCGCCGTCGCAGTAGCCCTTTTGGGCTCACCCTTGAGCGTGCTCGCAGATAAGGCGAGCGATGTAGCAGCGCTTGAGGCGCAGTGCGAAGCGGAGCGCGAAGCGAAGATCAAGCCTTTGCGAGAAATGGAGATCGCCAAATGCAAGGCGGATCAACGCAATGATGCTGCCTATTGCGAGCGTTATTGGAAGGATTATGGCAGCGCCCGGAGCGGCATAAACGGAGTCATGATTCCCAGGATGTTCGGCGACTTGCCGGTGTGCGTCGCGGCCTTCAAAGCGCGCAAGGCTCTTGCGGACGACGCTCGTTAGTTTGATGAGGGGTAAGGAGGTGAGGCGTGCATGCCAACGGAAATTCGCATCGTTAAAGGGGACATCACGACACTTGAGGTCGATGCGATCGTCAACGCGGCGAACACGACGCTGTTGGGCGGCGGGGGTGTAGATGGGGCCATTCACCATGCAGCTGGGCCGGAACTGTTGGAGGAATGTCAGCGGCTTAGAGGCTGTCCGACTGGGGAGGCGCGGATCACGAGCGGCTATCGTCTGCCGGCGCGGTGGATCATTCACACCGTGGGGCCGGTTTGGAAGGGTGGTGCTCGGAATGAGGCGGTGCTTCTGGCGTCCTGTTATGCGAATTCCCTGCGGCTGGCGGCGGAGAGGAATTTGAGGTCGATCGCCTTTCCGGCGATCAGCACGGGCGCGTATGCATATCCGCTGCAAGAAGCGACGGAGATCGCTGTCAGGGAGGTGAGGCGATTTACGAAAGAATCAGAGGCGCTCGAGGACGTGGTGTTCTGTTGCTATTCGGGGGAGCACTTCGCAATTTATAAGAGGCTCATGTCGGAGAGCTCGGTTTGAGTGGTCGTCTTGCTAGCGCCGTGCAGATCGCGGGCAATGCCCCACGGAAGGGGTAGCGGACACTGAAGAATCTCTTTCAGTGCAGGAGGTGAGTGCCGACGGGAAGCCGATCACACGCCGCTCGTTTTCATACCAATTCCATGTGCCGCGGCGTTATAATGAACGCCCATGAAACCGCGATGGCGTGGTTTGCCCACGATTAATGGCCCCATTTGTGGCCGGAGGTTTTCATGGCAATCCAAGATTACGTGCGATCGATTGCGGCGACCGGAACCGTTTCTAAAGATCAGGTGTTTCGGTTCCTGGAAATGCAGTTTTCCCGCGCTGATAGGAATCATGACGGCGAGTTAGATGCCGACGAATTGGCGGCCTTTGTTTTGGCGGTGGCACGGCCGGAAGTGGATCAGCGGTAGGGTGCGGTAACGGCGGGCGGAGAAAGTGGTCCAAACTGCTCCGTAACCCAGGAAACCCGACTGCAATGAGCGTCGATCCGCCCGCATCATTCTGCTGAGTGCCGCGCGGCAGGTACTTTTGATCCGATTTGGTACTCACAGCGCGTCTGCGCGACGGCGCGAATTGCCGCATAAAGTTGACATTCCGGCACGCCTGCGGTAATTGCCACGTTCAATGCTAGGAGTCGAACCGATGATCTATCTCGTGCTCGGTCTGGTTCTTTTCCTTGGAATTCATTCGATTTCGATCGTCGCACCGGCTTGGCGCGACCGAATCGCTGCTCGCTTGGGCAATGCCTGGAGAGGCATTTATTCGCTGATATCGATAGCAGGCTTCATTGTCATTGTGTGGGGCTATGGCATCGCGCGTCGGAATCCAGTGATGCTATACGCGCCACCCGCCTGGACTCACTACATCACGGCCGTTCTCATGCTTCCTGTGTTTATATTGTTTCTCGCCGCGTATTTTCCGGGTCGCATTAAAGGCGCTCTCAAGCACCCGTTGCTGCTCAGCGTGATGCTCTGGGCGGTGGCACATCTCATCGCGACCGGCATGCTTGCCAACGTCGTCCTATTTGGTAGCTTCCTTGCATGGGCGGTTACGGATCGTATTTCGTTCAAATGGCGTACGCAGCGGCCGATTCCCACGGCGCCATCCATGAAGTTGAATGACGGTATCGCCATTGTGGCCGGCCTTGTGGTTTACGTCGTCTTCGAACATTGGCTGCACGTCCGATGGATCGGAGTCCAACCCCTTCCGATGTAGAACCCAAGGGCGCTACGGCCCCATGCCGGGGTCGAACATCGGCCGTACCTCCGACTCGCCGTCGAATTCTGGCCAGTGCCTTCGATGCAACTCCATAAACTCAGTTGCAATACGGATGGCTTCCGCCTTGGTATCCGTCTTCAAGATCGCCCAGCCACCGATAACTTCCTTAGTCTCGGTAAACGGTCCGTCCGTCACGGTGATCTTGCCGTTGGCGAGGCGCACGCGAACGCCGTCCTTGCTCGGCAGCAGACCGCCGGTATCAACAAGGCTTCCGTCCTTAAGGGACTTCTCTACAAACTTGCCCATCGCCTCCATGAGCGCAGCCGGCGGCCCGGATTCGCGATGGGACTCGGAATGACGAATGAAGGTCAGGTATTTCATGGCTCCTCCTGTGGTTTCCAGTTATACGACGAACGAGCCCGCGCCGGATCGACACGCCGGTTTTTTCGCCGGCCAGTCATAGATGATCACGACCGCCGGCTGTGCTCGCCTGGGGCCGGCGGTTAATGCTGCAACTTTGTACGGCGCCTTCGGGATACGTGGGATCGGAGTGGTGAGCGGTCAGAGTCTGTGCAAGGCGCAGATCTTGTGCCCGTCAAGGTCGCGAAGATAGGCGAGATAAAGCTTACCCGCGCTGCCTACGCGCACGCCCGGGGGCTCTTCACACGTAGTTCCGCCAGCAGCAAGGCCAGCCGCATGCCAGGCATCTGCTTGAGCAGGCGACGCGGCAGCAAAACCGATCGTCATACCATTGGCGCACGTCGAATCCTTGCCATTGATGGGTTTTGTGACGGAGAAAACGCCGCTCGGCGTTCGATAAAAGATCCTGTGTCCATCGACTCTTGCGGGCGGCACGCCCAGCGTACCCAGTACAGAATCATAGAAAGCCTTTGCGCGCTCTAGATTATTGGTGCCAATCATGATGTGGGAAAACATCGATCTTCCTTGTTTTTTGCGAATCGTAGCCGCTTAGTATAGCAATCCACTGCATCGGGCCGCGAGAGGTTTTGCGCGTCTCGCCAGCAAACAGATTGATATGCGTCGCTAGCTGAAATTCGCCGGAATCAAGCGTTCGACGATCACCACGTCAAGCCACGAGTCGCCGAGCTTGGCGTGTTTCTCGTATGTGCCTACTTCGCGAAAGCCACAAGAGCGACAAAGCGCTCGACTCGCCGTGTTGAAAGGGAAAACCCGCGAGAGGAGCTTCCAATAACCCAACGTTGCGGCCGTCTCAATGAGTCCATTGAGGAGTTGCTTGCCGGCGCCTCGCCCGCGCGCCTTCGAGTCGAAATAGACCGAAAATAAATAGTGCAGCTATCGGGTTGTCATCCCCAATAGCTGGACCGAGATCTTGAATCGAAGCGCCGAACCCGCCTCCGGCTACACCGCGGTACGGCCGCCGTCGACGTTGAGCGTGGCTCCGTTCACGTAGCTGGCTTTGCCGGAGGCCAGAAAGACGATCGCCCCGGCGATCTCTTCGGGGTCCGCGGCGCGGCCAAGCGGAATGGTTGAGACGATCGCCGCGAAACCCTCGCCCATCGCGTCCGTACCCGGAGTGGTGGTTGGGCCGGGGGAGACGCCGTTGACGCGCACGCCCTTGGGACCGTACTCGGCCGCCCACGCTTTGGTGAGCAGCGCGACCGCTGCCTTCGAGGCGCCGTAAGCGGAGAGCCCCGGCACGCCGAACTCGGCGGCCATGGTTGTTACGTTGATGATTGCGCCGCGGCCGCGCGCGACCATCTTTGGTGCGATTGCGGCGGTCAGCAGAAACGGTGCCTTGACGTTAACGGCGAAGGTCTCATCAAACGCCTCCTCGGAAAGTTCGTGGGTTGCCCCGGCTGGAAAGACGCCGGCATTGTTGACGAGGATGTCCACCTCGGCGGCGCGCGCGGCGAGGGCGCGCACATCGTGAGCCGACTCAAGATTGGCGCGTACGAACTCCGCCTCGCCGCCGCCGGCCTTGATTGCGGCAACCACCTCGGCGCCGCGTGTTTCGCTCCGGCCGCTGATCAGAACACGCGCACCTTCGCGCGCGAGTGCTTCCGCTGTCGCGCGACCGATGCCCGACGTGCCTCCGGTGACCAAAGCTCGCTGTCCTTTCAGATCCCGTATTTTCATCGCTAGTTCTCCTGTAGTGGACTGTGTAGTCCAATATATCAGTTATTATTGGACTGTCAAGTCCAATTCAGCTAGGCTCTTGCCATGACGAACACATCGACACCCGCTACGACGAAGGGACGCGCGACGCGAGATCGGATCTTGCAAGCTGCGGCCGAACTCATCGCCGAGAAGGGAACCGCGGGCATGAGCCTCGACGACGTCCGGGCACGAACCGGCGCCAGCCGCAGTCAGCTCTATCACTATTTCGAAGACCGCGATGACCTCGTCCACGGCGTCATCGACGTCACCATCGACACCGTCCTCAACACGCAGGGCGAATTGCTCGACCACCTGGACTCCTGGGCTGGTATCGACCGCTGGTTCGACGCACTCGTCCAGCATCAGACCGACCGGCAAGCATGCGGCGGCTGCCCGCTCGGCTCGCTCGCCGGCCAACTCGCGGAGAGCGATGCAGACGCCCGGGCAGCGATCGCCGCCGGTTTCGCACGCTGGGAAGGGCGCCTGCGTGACGGTTTCAGCCGCATGAGAAGTATTGGCAAATTGCGCAAAGACGCTGACCCCGCCGTGCTCGCCACCGCCACGATGGCCAGCATCCAGGGCGGGCTTCTTCTCACGCAAGTCCGCCGCGACCCTCAGCAGCTGCGCATCGCGCTCAATGCAGCCCGCAACAATCTCCGCGCCGCGGCGGCCTGAAAGCTCGAGGAAATCCGCTACGGAATGAGTTAAGCCAAACTTAAGAGTTGGTCAGAACCTCCATTTGTTCCGCAATGCTGGGCGGCGCACTCTGTTGTCTGTTTCATCAGATCGGCCAACGGAGCATGCAGACATGAGCAACATCGATTTCATCACGAGGATTGGGCAGGGGCTTCTCGCCGTCGCCGCCACCGGCGCTTCGGTGTTGGCATTGCAATTGGCGATGCTGGCGTAGCACAACGAAAAGTTTCTTGATTGGCCTGTCGATCCGGGCCGTCTCATTCGTCTTAAGTCTATAGTTTAGCGAGATGCACAGTGATGACCGTAGCGAATTCCATGTCGATCTTGAAGAGTTGGGGCGGCTATGCGGCGGGCGTCCTTGTGCGATTTAGGGCTCTCGCACCGTACGCGTTGATGGAGCTGGTTCTGCCGGGGGGTTCGGTGCTGGCGCTGCTCTTGTGGCTCTATCGCAGGTGGAAAAGTGGGTTGGGCTTCGGGCCATTGCCGGAGAGATTGTTACCGTTCCTGCGAATGGCCCATCCTTTATTTTCGAATTCGGCGGTGTGCGCGGCTCGGAATGCAGTCGGTTTGTTGGTCAAACCATTTGGAGCGGCTCTTGGTGACGATACCGACGACTCGCGCCACCCCGCAGATGGCACCGCAGTCGAGCTTGTCAAAGTCGGGAGCCTTCACGCAGTGGGGCGGGCAAATTGAGCTGTTGCACTGGCGATCATCCATCTGACAGCCCGCAACCGTTCCGGCGAACTGCGCGCGTGGCCGCCTGACACCTCGATGACCTCGTCGATGAAGCATTCAACTTCCTGCAGCCACCGGGAGTCGTCTTGCCCGTGGTTCGAAGTGATGGTGAGTTGACTGCGGCGGCTGATCAGCTCAGCTGAATGTTTCACTATGATGGACTCGGACAGGGCAAGCATACTGTTGTGCCACGAAGTTGATACGAGCGCGGCTTTCGCACGCGCTCTCTTCTCATACTCGCTTGCAATATCGCGACTTAAGTTTCGGCCTGTTGTGCGCACTGGTTCTATCTCTCTAGGGGCGGGGCGCATGTTTCGCCAAGAGCACCTTTATGCCACTAGATCTTGCGATCGTCCCGCGACCGTGTCCCAGCGTCGGCGTAGTTTTTGCGCATTGTCAAATGCAATTCTCGAGCGACGGCGTCTATCCCGAGGACCGCCCCGGACAATCGTAGTGGTGTCGCCAGATTCAGGATGTCCCTTACATTCATTAGGGGCGATCGCATGACGGCGGTTGACATGAGTCGGACCATGAGGGGGGCCGAAGGGGCCTTGCATTTGAGCAATTGCGACGTGCATCGGGGCATGTCGGTTACCACGCGCCCTAAGATTAAGGGGTATCGGCCCTCAAGGAAAGATGGGAGACCTCCATGTCCAGGCTCGTAGGGCGACTTCTGATTCCGACGGCGTTTGTTCTTTTGGTTGTTCTTTATCTCTACAGGGGTCAATGGGCAACCCATCTGGTCGGGCACCAAGCCATCGACTTCTATCCGGGGCAATACGCTCGCGTTGTCCTGAATTCCGGAGAGGCTGTATCGGCAGCCATGAAGGCTGTGCACGCGGCCTCCAATGCGATCGAATTAAATGCCGCGATCGCGGGTGTGGAGAAAATGGTCGATGCTGGCGACGCCGAGGCCGCTTTCCGTTTAGGAAGGTTCTATCATCTCGAAAGCGCCGAGCCCAACTATACGTTGGCGCTTAAGTACTACGAAATAGCCGTTGCTGACAATCACGCCTGGGCAATGAACAATCTGGGACTACTCTATAAAGACGGTCTCGGTGTCAGTCGAGACGTTCAACAGGCCTACGTTCACTTTGAACAGGCAGCCCGCCACAAAAATCCTTGGGCTTACACGAATTTGGCCTGGATAACCGGAAGCATCCAATGGCTTGAGAAAGGCGCGGCCATTGGTTGCACAGTGTGCCTCATTCAGGAGGCGGCCGCCTACCACTCCGGCAGCTATGGTATCCGTCGTGACACCGACAAGACCGTGGAGCTATTGAGGAAGGCTTCGGTGCTCGGCGATTCGCAAGCCACTTTGATACTCGCTGAACTGTATCTGGTCGGCGACGGTGTCCCACAGAGTTCAACCCAAGCCTTCGACGCCTTAAAGACGTTGAGCGACCATGGAGATGCCGATGCGACCAACAGGCTGGGCGAACTTTCCGCCGACAATCAAATACTCCACTACACCTTCGACCATTTCTTGGGTGGTGCGCGCCAAATCCCCGAGGATTTCGCCAAAGCGTTTCCGCAGGAGCCGGCGCGAGCAATCCGCTACTGGGAACTCGCCAATGAGCAAGGTAGTTGTCAATCGTTCGTCAATCTGTCTTCGTTCTACGATCGTGGAGTCGGGGTAAGCACCGATCACCGGAAAGCAGCCGATTATGTAGACCAGGCTGTCCATTGCGACTCCAGCGACAGCTTCTATTTGTGGAAACTTGCCATGCGCTATTTCGACGCCAATGGCCGAGAGAAGGATTGCACGCTGGCTGAGAAGTTATTCACGGAGTCGTTGGATCATGGCTACGCGGACGCGGCCGTGAATCTCGGCTACATTTATGACAAGGGTTGTGGACCAATAGCGAGAGACGATGCTCGAGCGTTTCAGATTTATTTGCTGGGTGCGAAGCTGGGTGTTGTGTTGTGCCAAAACAATGTGGGCGCCATGCTTAAGCACGGACGGGGGGTGGAGAGGGCCGATCCCGCGCGCGGCTATGGTTGGATAAAATTGGCGGCCCTCAAAGGCGATCCCCTTGCCAACAAAAATCTTCAGGACCCATTATTCACCCCTGAGGTACGTGTGGTCGGCTTGGCGCATTTAGCGGACATACAAGGGCGGCTGGTTGCGAATCCTGCCGACCCGCAGGCGATTCTGAGCGATCCTTGGTATTGAGGAAGCAACGCCGGAAGCCGGCACTGTGCCGCGCCAAGAGAGGAATGGCCACCGGAGTGGTGTGGCTAATTGCCTCGCTCGAGGACAAGCAAGTATTCGTGGATCTGCTCCAACTCTAGCTCGGTAGCCGTCCAAATCACCTCGTGGCACGTTGCTACCAGGCTGATGTCCAAGCCTCTGTTGAGGGAATCCGCCACTTCGCTTATCGGGAGTTCAGTCAGTTTCTCCCTCCCGCATTTCGGACAGACCACCGGAAACCTGATGATGGAATCAATCATCACTCACCTCGCATCATGCGTCGATATGGAAGATACGTCTGGGACAAGGGAAATAATCCGCGACCGTTGAACTCAAGGAAGTTGAGCGAAAACGGCCCGGCAAGACGGAGAAGCCTGTCAACGCGCACTGCGGAGACCCGTTCCATCTATTGAAGGTTCATGAATACGAGGATCGCCACATGAACAAGTTGTCATCCGTTGCACTGGGTGCTGATCATTGGGACCGTCGCTAAAATGTAAACACTGCCGAGAGTTCTTGATTGCTGTGGAAATTCCAAGGAAAGGTTCCTAATGAAATTGCCATCGATTGCGCGCGTTATTCTGGTCGGCCGCGTCTGTTTAGTGTTTCTAGGCATGGCTGCGCTCGGTGGATGTGCATCCATCGAAGTGGGGCTGGGGATGCGCATGAGGCTGGACAAGGTGCCGGTGACGGCATTGTCGGCGACACTCTCACCTGATCCTGGGTTGGCACCGGGAAAATCCGGGCGACTCATCATTACCGCCACGACGAGCGACGCGAAGCAATTGGTCACGGTTGGGGCGGGTCGCGGCAAGGTGCTCTTTGATAGCTTCACGTTCACGGCGACCACGGTGACGGTGAATAAGAAAGGTGTTGTGTCCCTGGCAGCGGATCCGCGCGCCAGCGAAGGAGCTTCGCCACAGATTCACGTCGCGGTGGTCGGTCACCCCGATGTGACTGTGGACTTGAGCATCCCGATTCGTTATGACGTGCCTTTCGTTGCGAATTTTGCTGGAAGAGCGGGATTCAAAGGCGTCGACGGTTTGGACGGCTTCGCGGGTAGCAGTGGCAGCGACGGTTCGGTCGATATCAGCAATCCGTCTGCGGGCCCATCCGCCGGCGGTCGAGGTGGTGACGGAACCAATGGCGAGGACGGCCGCGATGGCGACCCGGGTCAACCGGGAGAAGCGGTCCATGTTTGGATGACGCTCAAAGGCCAAGATCATCCGTTGCTGCAGGTACGGGCGGCGAGCAAAGCGCATACGCAGCTGTTCCTCATCGATCCGAATGGAGGGAGCCTCACGGTAAACGCTAGCGGCGGAGCGGGTGGGGCCGGCGGATCAGGAGGTAGAGGCGGTCGAGGGGGTTCTGGTGGAAATGGGTTTCCTCCCGGTTTTTCCGGGCAAGATGGTCGAGATGGGTTTAACGGCCATGCGGGTTCTGACGGTCCGGCAGGAACTATCATCGTGTCCGTCGACAACCAAGCGCAGCCATACTTGGGTAAGCTGCAGCTGATCAATAAGAACGGTGGTGGTGCTCCTGGGCCAAAGCCGGAGATTCGGATCGAGACGGTTGCGCCGCTTTGGTGAAATATCAACAAGCTTCCCGGAGTTAAAAGAAGTCACGAAAGTTGAACTTCGGGGCGCAGTCCGGGGTCCTGAATTCTGAAATCCCAGCGGCGGCGTCTTTGAAGCGCGGGAGGGAACCTGGCAATGCGAACGGCAAATGCACCGTCAACAGTCTTCACACTCTTGCTCTTTGTCGTCGCGGGCATGGCCCACGGCAAGACCGCACCCTGGCCTCAAAATGGTAGCGACCTAAAGCCAGATTCGGCCATTGTTTTTGGCGCTCTTGAAAATGGCATGCGCTATGAAGTCCAAAAGAACGCCTATCCTGCTGGGCGAGTTTCTATGAGATTTCGTGTCGATGTGGGGTCACGGGTCGAAGGATCGAATGAGAGAGGCATTGCGCACTTTTTGGAGCACATGGCTTTTCGGGGCTCCACGCATTTTCCGGACGATACGGTCATGAAGCGCATGGCGGCACTGGGCTTAAGAACCGGCGCCGATGCCAATGCGAGTACCTCAGAGACCCAAACCGTGTTTAGGCTCGACCTGCCGAACAACAATGCTGAGTCCGTGCAGGCAGCGCTGACATTCTTTAGAGATATTGCGGATGGATTGACGTTGGATGCTCAATCAGTGGACTCGGAGCGCAAGGTCGTGCTTTCCGAGGCGCGATTGGCGGATACACCGATTCGGCGCATGGGGCAACGCTCAGGTCGATTCGTTTTGGCTTCCTTGCACAAGGAGCTGAAGCCGGCCATTGGCGAAGTAGAGACCATCAATTCTATAACTCAAGGGCAATTGGCCAATTTCTATCACGCTTACTACCGTCCCGAGAGGGTGACGCTGGTTGTGGTGGGTGATCTAGATTTGCAAGAGCTCGTCGCAAGAATGGGGACCCAGTTCGGAGATTGGCGCGGCACGGGGAATGAACGGACTTCGCCCGCCGAAGACGAGCCGAGGGCGGTGGGGCGGGCGCATGTCGACACCGAGGGCGGCGTTGGCAACTTCGTGCATATGTATTGGACAAAACCGGATGACGGCGCGCCGGATTCGCAGGCACGAAGGCGCGACAACCTCGTGACCACGGTAGCAATGGGTGTACTGGACCGATGGTACGACGTCGTGGCGCAGCGAGATCACCCGCCGTTTTACGCGTCCGGCGCCGATCAATCGCGACGCGCGCACATCGGTGCAACCACTGCGATAACCGTCTCCTTCGAGGAAGGCCAATGGCGAGCGGCATTGGCTCATGCGGAAGCTCTCAGGCGCGGGGTGCTGAAAGGCGTTGTTCCGCAGAAGGAGGTGGACGCCGTGGCTTCGAGAATTCTCGCCCGGTATCGAATATCAGCCGAAACGACTGACAATCACCCAACCCCGCAAATAGCGGAAGTCCTGCTTGGGGATCTGGATGAGGATCGCGTCTCACAAAGTCCAGCGGAACAGTTCGAGCAGGCAAGCCGGGTGTTGAAAGGCTTAAAAGTGGAAACAGTCAATGAGGCATTGAAGGCTGCCTTTAGTGGCGAGGGGCCGCTGGTTTGGCTCAGGTCTGCCGCTCCCGTGGCGGGCGGCGATGCCGAGCTCATGAATGTCCTAGCAGCAGCCCAGTCGGGGCCCGCCGAACGGGTCAGTGTGCCCATTGCAAGCACGTGGCCCTATACGAAGTTCGGCAGAGCGGGCCGTGTGTCTCAAAACACGTACATCGCCGATCTCGATGCGACCACGGTGCAATACGCGAACGGTGTGCGTCTAAACGTCAAGCGAACACAATTTACGCCGGATCAGGTTGGGGTGACTGTGGGTATCGGACGAGGAGTTCGTGATTTGCCGACCAACGGACCGCCGCTCGACTGGGCGATCAACAATGTGTTCATCCGTGCGGGGCTGAAAGCGCTTGACTATGACGGCATGCAAGCGCTGCTGGTGGACAAGCGTTATGGGACAAGTTTTCTGGCAACCCAGGAGGCGTTTGCGCTAAGCGGCACCACTCGCCCAAGCGATCTTGACACCGAATTGCAGGTGCTCGCGGCGTATTGCACAGCCCCGGGGTTGAGAGGCGGCGTGTTCGAGCAATCGAGAAACGGCTACATGGACATTATGCAGGGTTGGCAGAGCGACCCTTATCACCTGCTGCAATTGGATTTTCAAGGACTCATACGATCGGGTGATCCACGCTACACTCAGCCCACGTTTGACGGTATGCGCGCGGTTCGTGTGCGGGATTTGAGAGACGCCATCGTTCCCGAACTCGCGAATGAGTACATGGAAATTACCATCGTGGGCGATGTGAAGGTCGACGATGCGATTGCGTCCGTCGGTAAGACCTTCGGGGCATTCAAGCCGCGGCATCCAAAAACCAGTCCGCCGATTGCCGACGGGCCATTCCCGCAGGCCACATCATCCCCGGTGGTGCGCACGCACGCGGGAGAGGTATCAAAAGGTGCGGCCGCCATTGCGTGGCCTGCGACAGAAATGCTGTCTGACGGGAGGCGATTCTATGCGCTGTCGATGCTGGCTGCGATCATGAATACGCGACTGTCGGATCGACTACGCGCCGCACTGGGAACGAGCTATGCGGGTCAGGTGGGTTACTGGCCCTCTGAGGTGGGACCAGAATCGAGGAGCGTCATGGTGGCCCTCGCTGATATCTCGCCATCCCAGGAGAGTTTGTTTTTTGAGGAAATTGCAAAGATCTCGTTGGACCTCAAAAGCACG
>Ga0210406_10002526_pt1 | contig 20759 bp, 7 predicted proteins | sample IncBWC30MmetaG_FD_155454 | JGI IMG/M metagenome (GOLD analysis project Ga0210406, IMG submission 155454) | Forest soil microbial communities from Barre Woods Harvard Forest LTER site, Petersham, Massachusetts, United States - Inc-BW-C-30-M | ecosystem: Environmental > Terrestrial > Soil >... | reverse complement strand
GTTTGGGCGTGCTCGGGATCGGCGAGATCACCAGCGCGAAGCTCTCTTATGCCTTGGTGACGTCCCCGATGTCGCTGCAATCCCTGAGCTTGGGCGTGGACTACAAGCATTTTCGCAACACTATCAGCCAGAATGCGGCCACGGCACTGAACACTCCGATCACCTACCTGAATCTTTCGGCGGCCTACAGCGGCTACTGGCATTCGGACTACCAGACGACGACATTCATTTTCTCGGCCAATGCCGGCCCTCGCAAATTGGTCAACAACGCGGCGGCATTCGAAAATGATCGATTCAAAGGGCGGGCGAATTATTTCGATCTGCGCGCCGATCTGTCCACCCTCATCAAATTGCCTGCCGGCTTCGCTTTGCGTCTGCGGGGCGCCGGTCAAGGCGCGACCGAACCGCTGATCACCAACGAGGATTACTCTCTGGCCGGCGCCGATGGCGTGCGAGGTTACCTCGAAGCCGAAGAGCTGGTTGACAAAGGAATCAAAGGCACGCTGCAACTGATCTCGCCGGGCCTGCGTCGACACGAACTCATCATCATTGACGCATACGGCTTTTTCGATGCGGGCAGGGGCTCGATCTTCGATCCGCTTTCCGGAGAACCGGCCAGCACCAGACTGCGCAGCTGGGGATTCGGTCTCGATATTTTGCCCGGGCAGAAATTCACCGCGAGTGCAACCTGGGCCAAGGCCATGGACAATGCCAGCGTCACGCGCGTCGGCGACTCGCGCGTCTTGTTTCTAGCGCGCGGCAGTTTCTAGCCCGAGCGCGCGCCATGGCCATGTCACATTACGCAGATATCCTGGCGTGATGCGCAAAACGAGCATCGAGGGCCGCACATGAGCCGGATCGGACACGGGATCCTTCTGCCTGCATTTGGTCTCGGGATCGGCGGTATCGCCCTTGCGGCCACGCAACTGCCGATTCCTTGCGCGCCCGGCGCCTGCGGGAAAAACAATGCCTTCGTGACCTCCGGTGCCGCAACCGCGGTGCAGACCGGCAAGAGCCTTGCCGTGAATCAGACCAGCAACAATGCGACGTTGAATTGGGCATCGTTCAACATCAGCGCCGACGGTAAAGTGGTATTCCAGCAGCCTTCGAGCACATCGGTTGCGCTCAATCGAATCTACGATGCCAATCCCAGCACCATTTTCGGGGCGTTGAGCGCCAACGGCCAAATTTATCTGATCAATGCCAACGGCTTCTTGTTCGGCGCCACCTCGACGGTCAATGTCGCCGGCATGATTGCTTCGTCGCTCAACATCACCGACAAAACCTTCACCAACGGCATTCTCGCACCGTTGCAGAATGCGCAGGCTGCCCTCGAACAATTCACCGGCGACTCGCAACACTTCTCGGATGATACCGGCGCTACCAAGATCACCAATGTTGGCAGCATCACGGTACAAAATGGCGCGCAGTTGACGGCCGCGAGCGGGGGGCGGCTGCTACTCGCCGCCCCGCTGGTGCAGAACGCCGGCTCCTTGACGGCACCGGATGGCCAAATCGTTCTGGCCGCAGGTCAGAATATCTACCTGCAGGCCAGCCAAGATCCCGCCGTCCGAGGACTGATCGTGCAGGTCGATGGCGGAACTTCGGCCGCGACGCAATTGATGGGCGTGGTGAATGAGGCCTCAGGCGCATTGTCCGCGCCGCGCGGCAACGTGACGCTGACCGGACTCATGGTCAATCAGGATGGGCGAATTTCCGCGACGACCAGCGTCTCCGCCAATGGATCGGTCACCCTCGAAGCGGCCCAAAAGCCCTCTCTTGCCACGGTTCCCCTGACCGCCACAGTCGGCGGTCAAGTTACCATCGGTCCCGACAGCATCATCGAGGTGCTGCCGGAATATGCCGATACCGCCACGGCCGTCGATGCACAGGCTCAGCTCCCCTCGAGCATTACGATTACCGGGCAACAGGTATTGATGCAGGGCGGCTCCATCCACGCGCCCAGCGGCAATCTCACCGTGACCGCCGTCGCCAACCCCACCTTGGGGCTGCAATCGGGAGGCAATTCGCAGGCGCGAATTCGCATCGACGCCGGAACGACGATTGATTTGTCGGGCAGCGATGCCACGCTGCCGATGGATGCCAACCTCGTGACCGTGCAGCTACGATCCAACGAGTTCAGCGGCGATCCCACACAGCGCAACGGTGCGTTGCGCGGTGATACCGTCACGGTGGATGTGCGGGCGGACGGCGGCGCCGGCACGCCGATCGCAGATGTCTCCTCCGCGATTGCGGCGGTTGGCCGCACCATCGCACAGCGGACCGAGGCGGGCGGCAAGGCGACGTTTCTATCCGAGGGCGACGTGGTCTTCAACCCCGGCGCCTCGATCAACGTTTCGGCCGGCGCGACCACGTATCTCGGCGGCAGCATCCAAACCACGCGGCTGGTCGGTGCCAATGGGCAGCTCTACGATATCGGCAGCGCCAATCCGCTGTTGGCGTACACCGGGGTTGTCAATCCGACGATGACCCAGTCATACGACAAGTGGGGCGTAAAAGACATCGTGCCCACGCCCGGACTCAGCCATTACGAATCCGGCTACCAGCAAGGGGCGGCGGCAGGCGTAGTGCAATTCGCGGCGCCCAGTTTGGTGCTCCAGGGTAACCTACAGGCGACCGCCGTCTATGGCCCCTATCAGCGCGGCCCCTTCGGAACCGCAGCCACCTTGGGCGGCACCTTGATCATCGGCACACTGGGCCACGCCACTCCCATTGGCTTGACTTCACAGGCCGACTATTTCGCACCGGCGATTACCGTGGCAGCAAACCCGACGCCCATCGTCGTCGCCGATACCGCGTCCCTGCCGCCGCAGACGCTGCAGTTGCCCGCGTCTTATTTGACCAGCGACGGCTTCACCAACACCCAAATTTATACCAATACGACCTTTCAGCTGCCGGCCAAAATACCGCTGCAACTGCCCGCCGGTTCTTCGCTGCTCGTGCAAGGATCGCGTATCGACATTGATTCGAGCATTACCGATCTGGGCGGCAGCTTGAGCTTTCAGAGCGAGCTCACAGTCGCCGATCAAAATCCGCTGGCCGCGCCCACACTGGGGCCTGGATATCAACGGCTCGGCATCGGTGTCGGCGATGGCGTGACTTTGGACGTGAGCGGGGTCTGGACCAATGACAGCGTGCTCGCCGGCGGCATCGGATCGGGCCCCACGCTGCAGAATGCCGGATCGATCAACTTGCAATTGACGCTGCCCGCGAGCGAGCTTGTCCTGGGAAATCAGGTCACGCTCAAAGCGGACGGCGGCGCGTGGCAACAAAGTAACGCCAGCCTGACTTACGGAAAAGGCGGTTCCATCACCATAGATGCCAGCCCGTCGCAAGGCGCATTGCAGTTCGGCCAGGGGCTCAGCGTCGAGGCATTCGGCGTCTACTCGGCTGCGGGCGGCAGTTTTGCGCTTCTGGCGCCTCGAATCGATATATCTCAAGGGTCGGGCAGCTGGACCGAGGCGCAGCGCGTCGATGATCTTGGCGGCCAAGGCCAAGTGTTGAATCTGTACGCACCCTTGTTCTCCAACTTCGGCTTCTCGAATGTCGCATTGACCGCCACCGGCGCCGTGCAGTCCTTGAGCACCAACGACGTGCTCACCGTGCAGGGATCGGCAAACGGCGCCCCCGGTACCACCATCAACGCGCAGACCCTCTCCCTGCAGCTCGATTCGGGTTATCAAATGCGCGTCAGCGGCGGCAGCCTCGCAGGATTCTCGCATCCGGTTACGCTGCCTACTTATCTTCGGCCCGCGACCAACGTATCGCTCAATGCATTGCGATTGGCCGACGATGATGCGTTGGGCCACACCGGCTACGGCACCATCGACGTCCAAGCGGGCGCCTCGATTGTGGGAGATCCCGGGTCTTCGATCAGCCTCGAGGGTGAAGGCAATATCGCCATCGGTGGCACGTTGAAAGCACCTGGTGGCACGGTCTCGGTACTGTTGGCGTCGCCGGGACTCTTTAATACCACCACCGCCGTAGACTTGGATCCTGGTTACGTCGCTGGCCTGGGAATATCCGTCGCGCCGACCGCCGTCATCGACGTCAGCGGTGGCAATGCGATATTGACGCCAAACAATCAGGGACTGTTGTTGGGTACCCTCAAAGCCGGGGGCTCGGTCGGTATTGACGCACAGCGCGGGACGGTGGTCATCGCCCCCGGATCGATGATCAATTTTTCGGGCAGCAGCGCGGTTCTGGATATCGCAACTCCCAGCAGCGGCTACACGCGCGAAACCGTCGGCACGCCCGCCGGTTCACTTGTGGTGAGTTCGCCCGAGTCGATTGAGTTGTTGGGGAACCTTCAAGGCCGAGCCGGCTTTGGAAATGGCGGTGCGGCCGCGGCCGGTACGTTGGAAGTCGACCTGGCGCGAAACGAAGTCATCCAGGGTCAACCCGATCCCAATGGCGAACCGCTGCAAATTGCCTTGGTCGCGACTACGTTGGGGACCGCCACACCACCGCTCTTGGATTCAGCGACCATTGGTGTTTCGCAGATCACGAACTCCGGAGTCGATTCGCTGATTCTCAATGCCGGTGGGCAGGCGCCCGGACTGATTTCCATTCAGACCAGCCAACCCCTGGCAATGAATCGATCAGTCATCTTCGAGACCCAGAGCTTGTCGGTCGCCGATGGCATCACGGCGAGTATTGCTGCACCTTACGTGCAGATCGGCAACCCGCTGACGATTCTCTCAGCCACTATCACCCAGCCCACGCCCACGTCCGGTACGGGAAGCCTGCAAGTAGCGGCGAATCAGCTCACCCTGTTAGGAAACTTGACTCTGCAGGGCATCGGTAATGCCACGCTGACCAGTCAAGGAGACGTGCAACTGCAAGGAACGCCGGTTTTGACCGGCGTTGAGACCGGGTCGCTGCTCGCGGCGGGAAATGTAACCATCCAGGCCGCGCGAGTTTATCCCGACACTTTCACGAGCTTTACCATCCAAGCGCTGAAGGGAACCGGCTCAGCGGCCGGCAGCAACACGAACGTGAACATCGATCAAGTGATGATCAACGGTCAGCCGGCAGTAGCGCCCGGACCGCCGCTATCGGCCGATGGTTCGGTTTCCATATTGGCTGACAACATCGAAGTGGGTGGAACGCTGTTCGCCCCGTTCGGCAGCATCGTGCTGAATGCAAACAAATCACTGACGCTGTCCAATGGCAGCCTGGTCTCGGTAAGTGGGGCGGGTCTCGTGGTTCCCTTCGGACAGACCCAGGCGGACGGCGCGCAATGGATTTACGAGACTGTGCACAACCCGATCAATGCCACTCCTGCGAAGCAGGTTAGCTTGACCGCGCCCAATGTTACGGTGCAATCGAATGCCACGGTCGATCTGCGCGGCGGCGGGGATCTATACGCCTACGAATGGGTTCCGGGCACCGGGGGACTTAAAGACAGTCTGGCCGGCTCCGGTCCGCAAAGCACCCCGGGTCTTTACGCGATTTTGCCCGCGGCGCGGGGGCAGGCGGCCCCCTTTGATCCACAGGAAAGCGGGTCCTTCAGTCCCGCGCAAACCGTGTACATATCCGGCGGCGCCGGAATCGCTCCCGGTTATTACGCTCTATTGCCCCCGCGCTACGCACTCGCACCGGGCGCGCTCCTGATTCAAGTCGAACCCAGCTACAGCAGCGCAACCGGCGGGCAGATCGGCTCGCTCGCAGACGGAACGCCGGTCGTCGCCGGATACTTAAGTTCCACGGGCACCGCGTTGCACACCGGCTCAACCGTCTATGAGGGATTTGCGGTATATCCGGGCAGTTACGGCCAGCAACTGGCTACTTACAACATCAGCAGTGCCTCGACCTACTTCAGCACGGCTGCAGCACTCGCGGGCACAGGTCCGGTGGCTCTGCCTGCCGACGCCGGTTCGTTGACCTTCGCGGCGCAGGCGTCCAACGCCTTGCTGGGGAATTCGCTCAACCTGCAGGGAACTGTACAAACTGCGGCGGCCGCGGGCGGCCGCGGCGCGCTGATCAATATCAGCGCGCCGAATCTGGAGGTCACCGCGAACGGCGGGAGCTCGAATCCGGACTTTGTCGGCGTGTCGGGATCCGTGTTGCAAAGTTGGAATGCCAGCGCGCTGACGCTGGGGGGTACTGCGTCAGCCGATGGCAGCAGTGTGAGTGTCGCGGCCAACAGCGTGATCGTGGATAGCGGCGTGACTCTGACGGCGGATCAAATCTTCGTCGTGGCGCAGCAGTCGATTGACCTGAAGGGCGCCCTCGCTTCCACCTCCGGCAAGAATGGCACCACGCTCTCGACGCTGCCGCTCACCGAGCCGTTGGCTTTGAGCAATCCCAGCGCCGGCCTGGTCGCGGTGTCCGACTTGGGGCTTCCGGTCGTCACGCGCTCGGGCAGCGGCGCCGGCGCCACTGTGACGCTCGAATCCGGCTCGAGCTTAAGTTCCGGCGGCGCGTTGGTACTGGATGCGCCGGGAAACGTCTCGCTCAACGGCGCGATCAGCGGCAAGGGAGCAAGCTGGTCCTTGGCGTCGAACAGCATCGGCTTTGTCGGGTCGGGCACCTCGCCGGACACATTGAATATCGATTCTGGTCTGCTGGCATCGCTGCAGGCGGCGGGCGCCGTGCGCATCTCGAGCCAGGGAAACATCGATCTGTACGCACCCGTAACACTGGGGGCCGCCAGCGCCACCGCAGCGCCCACCTTGAGCTCGCTAACGCTGCTCGGCTCGCAAATCAACAACACCACTGGTGCGGATTCGGTGTTTGGCGCGGGGAATTTGACGCTCGGGGGCGTGGCTGTGGCCGCGGGCGCCCCGGCGGTCACCTCTCCGGCCTCGGGCAGCGGCACGCTTTCGCTGGTGGCAAATAATTTGACGTTGGCGCCGAACACCATCGGCATCGGCGGTTTCGCCGGCACCGTCGCGCAGATCGCCGGCACCGTGTCGAGTGCTGCCGTCACCCCGTCGAACGCTGCCGCAGGCAGCAGCCGCGGACTGAACGTGGCCGGTGACTTGACCATCAACGCGGTCGAACTCACGCCGGGCGCCGGATCGCAAACCACGATCAATGCTTCCGGGTTGCTCACGCTGGGTGCGCCAACCGCGCCGGCCAAAGGCACGACCGCAACGACGTTGGTCGGCGGCAAACTGACGCTGAATGCAAACGCGCTCATGGATGAAGGCGTCATCGCGGCGCCCTCGGGCCTCGTGTTTTTGAACGCCATGGGCGGGGACTTGGAACTTGGCAGCACCGGCGTGATCAATGTCGCCGGCACGCTCCTGCAGGCCGTCAATCAGCAAGCACCTTCGCCGGGTGGGACCATCGCACTCAGTGCGTCGGGAAACCTTACGCTCGATGCAGGCTCGATGATCAGCGTGGCCGGCGAACAACTGGCGCCCGCGGGCAGTCTGACGATCGCCGGCGGCAGACTCGTCTCGCTGGCGGGCACGCTCAACGGCAGCGCCGGCAGTGGTGGCGTTGGCGGCAACTTTGCTCTAGACGCAGGTCAATTGGCCGGAGGACTCACGCCGCTGGCATCGACTCTCACCGTCGGCGGCTTCAGCAACGCGGTCAATGTACGGGTCCGCAGCGGCGACTTGCAGTTGCAGAACGGCGGCGTGCTCGACTCGAACAGCATCACCCTGACCGCCGATACGGGCGCTGTTGAAATAGCGGGAACACTGAATGCCACGTCGGGGGCGCAGCGCGCCTCGATCGACTTGTCGGCGGGAACCACGGTCAGACTCGATGCGACCGGGCAATTGCATGCCGACGGCACCGGTACGACCGAACTCGGCGGCGAGATCCAGATCAATTCAACGTGCTCGAATTGTTCCATCAGTTTGGCTCCGGGCAGCGTCATTACGACGGCGGGCACGAACCAGATGGGCCAACTCATCCTGCGCGCGCCGGCCACAGTCGATGGCACCGATGTTGCCATTAACGTCGGCTCTACGGGGATCGGCGCAGACGTCAGCCGCGTCGGTCAGGTCGCTATCGACGCCGTGACGACGCTGCAAACGACGGCCGCCACGGTCAACGCGGATTTGGCAAACGCGATCAACTCTGCATCAAACTTCCTGACGAACGCGGCTGCGGGAATCGCGACGCGGCTGGCCAGCGGCGGCACGCCCGTGTCGGTTCAGGCGGGAGTCGAATTGCGGGATTCGAAGGTCGAGGCGTTGACGTTGCAGGGATTGACGGACTTGAGCACCTACAGCGATCCAGGCTTTTATGGCTTGCCGCCATCACCGCAGATCATCAATGTTTCGGTGCGCGCAGCCGGCTCGATCAACATCAATGGCACCTTCTCCGACGGCTTCCTCACCGACCCCAACTCCGGATTGATGGTTCTCAGCACGCTGCCATCGGCGTCCTTCAGCTTCGTGGCCGGTGCGGATACCAACAGCGCCAATCCGCTGTCGGTGGTCAGAGGCAGTGCGGCCAATTTGACGCTCCTCGCTTCGAACCAGGCTGCCGATGGCTCGACGGATGGCGTTGGACCGTCGGTCGTGCGCACCGGCACCGGCGACATCAATCTGGCCGCCGCGGGTAATGTGGTGTTTGCATCGGGTAGCGGCGGGGGGGCCGCGGTGTATACGGCAGGTTTTGCGCCGGCCAACGTCTTAGGACCAGTCCCTTACAACAGCGGCGTGCTGATTCAGAATTTTGGCAGCAACGGTGGCAACGTGCGGGTCATTGCCGGGGGCGACGTGGTGGGATCACCCGTGGGGGTCTCGTTCCCCAAGAGCGATGGCGGCAATTTCAGCGTGACCGGTTGGCAGTTGCGTCAGGGCACTCTAGGGATCCCCGCACAATACGGGATCGATTATGGCGCCTTCGACTGGAATGTGGGTGCGCTCGGCGGCGGCGACGTGACGGTGACCGCCGGATCGAACATCAAGGATCTGTCCGCGGCGACCGCCGACAGCCTTGTTGCCGGTGACAATACCTTGGACGGTAAGGCGGCTATGTACGGCGCCGGCGGGGGATTGTCGATTACCGCGGGCGGCGATATCGGCAGCGCGCAGCTATTCGTGGCGGACGGTGTGGGTACCGTGATCGCCGGCGGCGGTCTCATTCCGACCAGAATCTCGCCGCGGCTCGGCACGACCGGCGGTACGCCGGTGGGTTCGTCGATTGCTCTGGACAACGCACAAATTTCCGTGTGGGCGCGCAACGGCGTACAGATCGATGCGATTTACAATCCGACGCTGGTACAGCAACCCAGCGCACTGCAGGATTCGACCCTGGGCGGCGGGTTTTTGACTTATGGACCTCACTCGGCGGTCAACCTCTCGAGCACCAGCGGCGCGGTGACAATTGAGCTCGATGCCTCGACAAGCGGCGCAGGCGCGATGGCCACTTTGTTGGGCGCGAACGAGGTTCGCGTAGGCGCTACGTCCCTGCTGGTGGCACCGCCGAACTTGGCCGTGCAAGCGCTGCAGGGGGATATCGTCGTCAGCGGCGGCCCGAATCTCGCCCCAGCGAGTGACGGCCAACTCTCGCTGTTCGCCGCGCGCGATATTACGGCGGGGACCGGTAGCAACAATAAATTCACCCTCTCCGACGCATTTCTCAGTACGGTCCCGACGGCGGCCGACCCATCGCTGCCGGGTACCGGGATCGTGCCATTCCAAGGTGTCATTCACACCGGAGACTCGGACCCGGCGCTCGTCACCGCGGGCCGCGACATCACCGGCGTGAGTTTTTCGATCCCCAAGGCCGCGGACATCGTTGCCGGGCGCGACATCGTCAATCTCGGTTATTCCGGGCAGAACACCTCGGCCAGCGACGTTACGCTGATCTCGGCGGGCCGCGACCTCACGAGCGTGAGCGCGGGCAACCAATCGCTCGGGGGAATTCAATTGGGAGGTCCAGGCAACATCGATGTGCTGACGGGGCGGAACCTCAATTTCGGTTTTGGCGGTGGGCTTGTGACGCTGGGGAATCTCGTCAACGCGAATTTGCCGACTTCGCAGGGCGCGAATGCGACCTTGATGGTGGGGTACGGTACGCAGGGCGCTGACCTGTCGGGATTCGTGACTCAGATCATCGCGCCTTCGGCAACCTATCAGGCCGAGCTCACCAACTATGTGGAATCGATCGAGGGTACGTCCGGCCTGAGCTTCACGCAGGCCGAAGCGCAATTCTCCGGTCTCTCGGCGAGTCAGCAAACTGCGCTGGTCGACAGTGTGTTCTTCCATGAGCTGCTGCTGTCCGGCCGCGCGGCGAATTCGGGCTCCGGTGTTGGATTTCAGCAGGGCTATAACGCCATTGATGCGCTGTTCCCGGGTAGCCGCTCCAGCGCGGCAGGTGCAGCTTCCCCCTATGCGGGAAATTTGACGCTGACCTCCAGCCAAATCTACACCGACAGCGGCGGCAACATTTCGATCTTGGTTCCGGGCGGAAAGATCGACGTCGGACTCGCTAATCCGCCCCCGTCGATTACACCCAAGCCGGCATCGAGCTTGGGTATCGTCGCCCAGGGAGCCGGCAGCGTGAACATTTATACCCAAGGCGATGTGAATGTGAATAAGTCGCGGGTGTTCACACTGGGCGGAGGCAATATTCTCATTTGGTCGGACGAGGGCAGCATCGATGCCGGCAACGGCTCGAAGTCCTCCTTGTCGGTCCCGCCCCCCACCGTCTCGGTGGACAAGCAGGGCGTCGTCACCTTGAACTTTGGCGGGTCGCTTTCTGCAGGATCGGGAATTCGGACCATCCAAACCAATCCCAGCGTTTCGCCGGGCGATGTGGATCTGGACGCACCGGTCGGCACGGTCAATGCCGGGGATGCCGGCATTGGCGCGGCCGGAAACATCAATATCGCTGCGGCGCACGTGATCGGTATCGACAATATCAATTTCGGGGGCACGGCGACGGGGGTGCCGTCCGACCTGAGCAGCCTGGGTGCCAGCTTGTCCGGCGTATCGGCCGTCGCCGCCGGGGCCACCAGCAGCAGCACCTCGTCCGTGGCTGAGGCGAATGCCGCAAAGGAAACGGCTCCCTTGGCGCAAACGGCGCTGAGCTGGCTCGAAGTGTTCGTCACGGGGCTGGGCGATGAGAATTGCAAGCAAGATGACATTGAATGCCTCAAGCGCCAAAAAGCAGCGGCGCCTTAAAGTTCCGGCCCTGGAAGCAACGCGGCGGCTGTAACACAACCATCACGGGAACCATTAACAATAATGGGATGCTGGAAGTAATCTCCCCCAAAAGGATTGAAGCCTGATGAAGCGTGGCGCCGGTCTGATCGCAATTGCCGCGATACTGATTCCCGTGGTGGCTTTGGCTGCGTCCTGGTGGAACAACGATTGGAAATATCGCAAGGAAATCGGCCTCGATCTCTCGGCCACGGGCGCCGATGTCGCCGGTACGCCGCTCGACGTTCCGGTGCTGATTCGCCTCTCATTGGCGAATTTCAGCTATTTCAACGATACCAAGCCTGATGGCTCTGATTTTCGCGTGGTCGCGGGCGACGACAAGACACCGCTCAAGTTTCATTTTGAGAAGTACGACGTCCAGAACCAGATGGCGCTGTTGTGGGTGCGTGTGCCCCAAATTACCGGCGGGGCGAAAAGCGACAAGATTTACGCCTACTACGGCAACCCCGATGCGCCGAATGCGGCGGATCCGTCCGGCACCTACGATGCCGCTCAGGTTTTGGTCCTGCCGCTGTCGGAGACCAGCGGCCTTCCTCTGGATCTGACGGCCTACAAGAACAACCCGTCCGCATCCAACGCCGCCTTGACGCCGGCCTCCCTGATCGGTGGGGGTGCCAAGTTTTCCGGCAAGGAAACGATTACAGTGCCGGCAACCGCATCCCTGCGGCTGCTTCCCACCCAAGGCTTGAGTGCCTCGGCGTGGCTGAGAATTGAGCAAGCCCAGCAGGCCACGGTGTTTGCATTGGCTGATCAAGGCAAGTTCCTCGAGCTGGCGATCGACGGATCAAAAATGGTCGCGCGGGCCGCCCTCGGCGGCGCACCCGTCACCGTGACGCAGGCGAGCGACCTATCCTTGAATCAATGGCATCACGTCGCACTGACGATAGGCAGCGGCAAGCTCACGCTCTATGTCGATGGACTCCCCACGGCAAGCGCTCCGGTCACTGTGGCCGAGCTGGGAGGCACGTTCAGGATCGGTTCCGCTGATGGCAAGGCGTTCTTGACGGGCGATGTCGACGAGGTCGAGGTATCCAAGGTCGTGCGATCGGCGGATTGGATCAAGGCATCGGCCCGCGCCCAGGGCATGGATGCCAACCTGGTCGTATACGGTCCGGACGGTCAGAAGGAGGGTGGGAGCCAAGCGTCTTACTTCGGCACCATCGCGAAAAATCTCACCATCGACGGTTGGGTGGTGATCGGAATCTGCATGGCGATGCTCGCGGTCTCCCTGCTCATCATGGTGTTCAAAGCCATTTTCCTGGCGCGCGTCGAACGTGCCAACGCACGCTTTCTTCAGGAGTTTCGCCGCCTGAGCGGCGATCCAACCGTGCTCGACAAGCCGTCCACCTCGTCGGAAGAGCAAGATCTCATCGCCGCGGCCCCTTCCATGGCTGACCTCGCGCAGGATCAGAACAAATACGGTGCATCGACGCTCTACCGGCTCTATCACCACGGTGTGTTCGAGCTGAATAAGCGCATAGGTGGCCAAACGGTCAGCGCGCAACGCGTGACGACGCTGTCGCCGCAATCGATGGATGCCATTCGCGCGGCAATGGATTCATCGATGACGCGATTGCAGCAGACTCTCTCGAGTCAGATGGTCCTGCTGACCATCGCCATTTCCGGCGGACCGTTTCTGGGCCTGCTCGGCACCGTCATCGGCGTGATGATCACCTTTGCGGCCATTGCGCTTTCAGGCGATGTGAACGTCAACGCCATTGCGCCGGGTACGGCGGCCGCGTTGGCCGCGACCGTCGCAGGTCTCGCGGTCGCGATTCCTTCTTTGTTTGGTTACAACTGGCTCAACACGCGTATCAAGGCGATCACGGCGGACAACCGTGTTTTCGTGGACGAATTCGTCACGCGCGTCGCAGAGCAGTACAGCTGAGGCCGCGACCGTGTCCGGATCCATCGATAGCGGCGAAAAGGATGTCTACGACGACATCAACATCACCCCCATGCTAGACCTTGCCTATGTGCTGATGGTCATCTTCATCATCATGACCACCGCGTCGGTGCAGGGCATCAAGGTGAACCTGCCGAAGGCCAGCGACACGCCTTCGCTGGCGAAACCACAGACCAAGGCGATCACCCTGACCGCGGACGGGACGATGTATCTGGACACGTATCCGGTCAGTCTCCCGGAACTCGAGAATCTACTGCGCAACGCCAAGGCGGCGAACCCGAATCTGCCGGTCATCGTCAAGGCGGACTCCACGATCGCATATCAGCGCGTGATCGACGTGCTCGATGTCGTGGGACGGCTCGAGATCACTCAACTTGGGTTAGTGACCCAACGGCTCACAAAGTAGCGCGCGATCCCATGGCCGACAAGGGAGCCCAGCGTCGCCTCGCCTCGCGCCTCGGTGGGGGCGTAATCGCGATCTTGTTGATTGCGGGTTTTGTCTGGTTCGTCGAGACGATGATGTCGCTCAAGGGCTCGAAACCTCCACGGCTGGTACAAACAGTCCATATCATTCGACCGCCGCCGCCACCACCCCCCGATCAGCCACCACCACCGCCCCAGAAGACCCCGGAGCCACTGCCCAAGGACGTGCCGGACCCGCCTCCGGATCAGCAGCCGGATCAGGCGCCGGACCAGGCGCTGGGCATTGACGCCGATGGCAGCGCCGGCGGGGATGCATTCGGGCTGGCCGCGCGTCGCGGTGGCAGCGATCTGATTGGCGGCAGCGGTACCGCGCCATTTGCCTGGTACACCAATCGACTGCGCGACACGATCAAGGAAAGGTTGGCGACCGCGCCGTGCACCAAGTCGGCCAAGGGGTCCGTATCGACTCGCATCGTCGTCGCGGCCGATGGCCATGTGAAGCAGATCAAGTTAACGACGGGCACCGGCAATGCGCGGGTCGATGAGTGCGTCGACAAGGCATTGTCGTCGATTACCACGTTGGGCGATGCGCCGCCGCCGGGCATGCCGGAGCAAGTGAACCTGCGCGTCGTCTTCTGAAGATTTTCATTTCTGAATTAAAAAGCCCGGAGGGAGGTTTGATCATGTTCAACGCGAAAGTATTGTGGCCGGCGGTCGCCTTGTTGGCGTTCACGCTTGCGCCCGCAATCGCATGCCGCGCGGCGGACGAGCGCCAGTCGCTCGAAGAATTGCGCAATACCGTCGTCAATCTGTTGCAGGCTTTGGTCGACCAAGGTGTCATCAGCCGCGAGAAGGCCGCTCAAATGGTCAAGGCTGCGCAGGACAAAGCTGCCGCGGATGCCGCGGCAGTGGCCAAGGCCGACGAAGGCGCCGTGCGCGTGCCATATGTACCGCAAATCGTCAAAGATGAGATCGCCAAGCAGGTGGCCGACGAGGTCAAACCCGGCGTGGTCGCGGATGTCATCAACGAAGCGAAAACCGAAAAATGGGGCGTACCGGGTGCGCTCGCCGATTGGCTGACACGAACGCGCCTATCCGGTGAAGTGACGCTCCGCCAGGAGGGCTTGCTATACGACGGAACGAATGCGCACGACCAGTTTTTCAACTATTTTGCGATCAATCAGGCCGGCTCGATCGCCAAGGCCGGTCAGAATGCCTTCCTGGACGACAACGAAACACGCGTTCGCTTTCGTGGACGCGCGCGCCTCGGCGTGGAATCGGATCTCAGCGATTCACTGACGGCGGGTATGCGCGTGGTGACGGGAAACACCAGCGATCTGGTGTCCGAAACCCAGACGGTCGATGGAACCGCGCCGTATCAATTCGGACTCGACGAGCTTTATATCCGATTGGACGAACGCAACGCGCAGAAATTTCCGTGGCTCACGGTCGTCGGTGGCCGATTCTTGAATCCATACCAGACACCCACCGACCTGATATTCCATAAGGACTTGACCTTCACCGGCCTCGCCGCCACCGGGCGCTTCGGTTTGGGGGACGGCTCTGCCGAACAATCGCACGTGTTCTTCACCGTCGGTGCGCATCCGGTTCAGGAGATTCAATTTTCCGCGCAAGACAAGTGGCTGGCCGCCGCCGAATTGGGAACGAATTTTCGATGGGGAGAAGCGCAGCGCCTGCGGTTCACCGGTTCGTTCTATGATTATTTCAACGTCACGGGGCGCTTGAATCCGGCGGGCAGCCCCGGTCTCTACAACTATACGGCGCCCACGTTTCTGCGTTATGGCAACACGGTGTTCGATATCGCCAATCTCGCCGACCCGGCAACGAACCTGTACGCACTGGCTTCGAAATTCCGCCTCGCGAACGTGAACGCAACCTATACGCTCGGTATCGGCAGGCATGTGCTGACGGTCACGGCGGACGCCGTGAAAAATTTCGGCTTTCATGAGGCGCAAGTCGAGGCCAATATGGGCATTTACGTCGCGCCACGCACGACGGGCTATCAGGGGGAAATGAGCTTCGGCGATCCCACAGTGTTGGTCCCAGGCAATTGGCGAGCTCTCGTCGGTTATCGCTACCTGCAGGGCGACGCTGTGATCGACGGATTCACCGATTCGGATTTCCACTACTTCGGCGGCACCAATGCCAGGGGTTACTACTTCGTCGGCGATTACGGCGTCGCGAATCGCGTCTGGCTGCGCCTGCGTTATCTGAGTGCCAACGAAATCGACGGCCCGAGATTCGGCGTCGACACCTTGCAGTTCGACGTAAGCACCCGCTTCTAGGAGGGCATGACAATGAACCACAGCCTGCACAGCTTTATCATCTTGCCGACGACAATGCTGGTGATCATGGAGCTCTTCGCGATGCCTTGCGCGCACGCGCAGACCCAGCGCAGCGGCGGCGAGACCCAGAAGTTCATGCAGCAATATCAGCAGCTCGCGGCGGAAAAAACCGCGTTGCAAGCGCAGGCGACACAGGCGAAGAAGGATCTCGACACGGCGCAAGCCGAACTCGCGGCGGTGAAAAAGGAGCGCGACGCGTTGAAATCACGCGCCGGAGGATCGACCGCTCAATTCGCACAGTTGACCGCGGGCAAGGAGGCGGCTGAAAAGACTCTCGAGCAACTCAAGCAACGGACCACGGAGCTGGTGGCGCGCTTTCGCGAAATGGCGGCGAACCTCAGGGAAGTGGAGGCCGACCGCGCCAAGTTGCAGAGCGACCTCAAGGAGCGTTCCGCCGCTTTCGACAAATGCGCCGAGGATAATCTCGGGCTTTTCGAAGTGAATAGCCAGATTCTCGATCGTTATGAGCACATTGGCGTATTCACCAAGGTCGGCACGGCGGACCCGTTCACGAAAATCGCGCGCACGCGGATTGAAAATTTCGTGGACGAATACCGGGCGCGGGCCCTGGAACTCAGGGCCGCGAAAAAGACCGGGCCGTAACGCCGTGCTGGCCGCGCTTGAACGGCCGCTCAAGCAAGCGGTGGATTGCCATCGGCTGGGACGCCTGGCGGAGGCGGAATCGGCTTATCGCGAGGTGTTGCGCCTCGATCCCAATCAAGCCCATGCCTTGCATCTGCTGGGCGTCGTGCTGACCCAGACGGGCCGCCCGGCCGAGGGCGCCGAGTTCATCGGACGCGCGCTCGCCTTGCGGCCCGAGCAACCCCTTGCCTATGCCAGCTTGGGCGACGCGCTTGCGCAGCAGGGTCGGTTCGACGAAGCACTGGGTTGCTACGACCGTGCCCTATCAATCTCGCCGCAAACTATTGGCGCATTGATCGGGCGCGGCCGGATACTTCTGGACCGAGGCCGCAACCAAGAGGCGCTGGCCGTCCTCGAAGCGGCCGCGTATCTCCAACCCGACGATCCCACGATCCTGTTTTTGTGCGGGCGCGCGCTGGCGCAGCTCGCCCGGCCGGCCGAGGCGAGCGAATGCTTTCGCCGGGTCCTTGCTCTCAATCCGGCCTATGAGTACGTCCTGGGAGCGCGTTTGTGGGTCGAGCTGCATGCCTGTCAGTGGCGTGATTACGCGACGCAAATCGCAAACATTGAGGCGGCCGTGCGCGACGACAAACCAGGCGCATTTCCGTTTGTGTTTTTTTCCGTTAGCGATTCGCACGAGCTGCAGCTGCGCTGCGCGCGCCAGTTTGCGGCCCGCCACCGCCCTAATGTGACACCGCTATGGCAGGGCGAGCCTTATCGGCATGATCGCATTCGGATTGCCTACGTATCGGAAGATTTTCGCAGTCATCCGACCTCTTTTCTCATGATGGAGTTATGGGAAAAACACGACCGGCAGCGTTTCGAGATCATCGCCATATCGTTGCGGCCCGCAGAGGATTCCGACGTCGGGCGGCGGGCGAAAGCGGCATTCGATCGCTTCATCGACGCGAGCAAGCTGCCGGATGCGGCCATCGCGCAACGAATTCGGGAGCTCGAAATCGATGTCGCGGTGGATCTGATGGGTTATACGGGAGGCGTTCTGCGTACGGTTTTTGCCCCGCGTCCCGCGCCCATCCAGGTCAATTATCTCGGCTATCCGGGCACTCTGGGCAGTCCCGATGTCGATTACCTGATTGCCGATGAGTTCCTGATCCCTCCGTCAGAAAGGGCTCACTATTCCGAACAAATCGTGTATCTGCCGGGAACCTATCAGCCCAATGACGGCAGGCGCGACACAAGTCCGGTACCGTCTCGTGCCGATTGCAGCTTGCCGAGAGATGCCTTCGTGTGGTGCTGTTTTAACAATGCCTATAAGTTCAATCCGCCACTGTTCGACATTTGGTGCCGCTTATTGGCCGCGGTGCAGGACAGCGTCCTGTGGTTGATTCCCGGCGCGAAGGAGACGGAAAAAAACCTGAGAATGGAAGCCGCCGCCCGCCACATCGACCCCGCGCGCCTCATCTTTGCGCCGAACGTTCCCAATTCGGATCACGTGGCGAGAATTGCGCTCGCCGATCTGTGTCTCGATACGGCGCCGGTCAATGGTGCGACCACAACCAGCGACGCGCTTTGGGCCGGCGTGCCGGTCGTGACTTGCGCCGGACTTTCGTTTGTCTCGCGCATGGCCGGCAGTTTGCTCAATGCCGTCGGCTTGACCGAGCTGATCACGAGCAACTGGCAGGAGTACGAAGATCTCGCCCTTGCGCTGGCCAGAAGTCCCGATCGACTCGGCGCGTTGCGCACGGGGCTGCGGGACTTCAGGTCGACCAGCCGTTTGTTCGACACCGATCGAATGTGCAGGCACCTCGAGAGCGCCTATCTCACTATGTGGCAGCGCGCGCAGGCAGGCCAGGCGCCGGCTAGTTTTGCCGTCGAGGAGCGTTCGTGAGGGCTCATTCGACGCGCCTGTCACAATGTTGTCACCCCGTGGCTGGCAAACTCGCGCGCAAGAGAACGACCATGGCCATTGACGCCATCCCGGGAAGACTACCTTGACGCCTGGAAGAAACGATCCCTGCCACTGCGGCAGCGGCAAGAAATACAAGAAGTGCTGCTCGCAGCGGCCGGCCGAGGCGCAGGGCGGCGACGCAAAGGGTATCACTCGGACCCCCGCCGCGGCGCCGCCGGACTTAAGTCCGTTGTTCGCACTGTTAGCAGCGGGTCGCCATGCTGAGCTGGAGACAACCGCGCGCCGGTTTCTCGAGCAGCAGGAACGCTCCGGGATCTTGTGGAAATTTTTGGGAGCGGCGCTCTTCGCGCAGGGGAAGGACGCTCTGGCGGCGCTCGAAACCGCGGCGAAACTGACGCCGCGCGATCCGGAATCGCAAACTAATCTGGGGAATGCCCTGCGGGCACGAGGCCGCCTCGAAGACGCCGCGTTATGCCATCGGCGCGCGATTGAGCTGAAGCCCGATTATGCCGAAGCACACAACAACTTGGGCAGTGTCCTGCGCGACTTGCAGCGTCTGAGTCAAGCTGTGGCGAGCTATCGCAAAGCGATTTCAATCAAGCCAGACTTCGGGATGGCGCACAACAATCTTGGGCTCGCATTGCAAAGCTTAGGCCGTCCGGATGAGGCGATGGCCAGTCATCGCCGCGCGCTTGCGATGAAGCCCGAACTCGTCGAGGCGCATCGCCACCTCGCCGATTGCCTGCGCGCACAGGGACGCCTCGCCGAGGCGCTGGAAAGCTATCGGCGCGCCGTCGAGTTGCGGCCGGGCGACAACGAGGCGCTCATCAATCTGAGCGATACCTTGTTGGCTCTCGGACGGCTCGACGAGGCGGCGCAGAGCTACCGTCGCGTCCTGCAATCCCAACCGAATTCCTTCGAAGCGCACAACAACCTCGGCAATGCCTTGCGAGATTCCGGGCAACTCGAGGAAGCGGCTGCGAGCTACCGCCAGGCCGTGGCAATCAGGCCGGATTACGCCAAATTGCACAACAACCTGGGAAACGCGCTGCTCGATCTGGGGCGGATCGAGGAGGCCGTCGCGAGCTACTCGCGCGCGCTCGAGCTCGAGCCCGACTTCGCGAAAGCCCACAGTAACTTGGGCAGCGCATTTCGCGAACTTGGAAGACTGGACGAGGCCGAGGCAAGCTACCGGCGCGCATTGGCAATCCGCGCGGATTCCGCGGAGGTTCTAACCAACTTGGGTGTCGTGCAAAGGTTGCAAGGCCGCGCAGAGGAGGCCGAGGCAAGCCTCCGTCGAGCACTCGGCATCGATCCGAAGTCCGCGCCGACCATGACCTCGCTCGCGGAGCTGTACGCCGATCGAGGGGAATTCGCAGAGGCGGAGAATCTGTATAGAGAAGTTTGTGCGGCTCAGCCCGATTCGGCCCAGGCGTGGGCCGGAATGGCTGCATTGCGAAAAATGACCATCGGCGACTCCGCCTGGATCGCTGAGGCGCAGCGTATCGCGCGGCGGCCACTGCGTCCCCGGGATGAGGCGCACTTGCGCTACGCCATCGGCAAATACTTCGACGATGTACAGGATTACGAGCAGGCTTTCTTGAGTTATCGCCGCGCCAATCAGATCGCGAAGGCCTATAGCCCGGCGCATGACCAACAGCATCTCGCACGGACGTTCGAGTTCATCACCCAGCTCTATGATCGCGACTGGCTCGACCGGGCTAGCGCCGGGTCAAACAGCTCGTCGCGCCCGATATTTATCGTCGGCATGCCGCGCTCCGGTACGTCGCTGGCCGAGCAAATACTGGCCTCCCATTCGGCGGTGTTCGGCGCAGGCGAATTGTCTTTTTGGAAGGTCGCATCGCTCAAGGTCGGAGCTGGCGCATTGCAAGACGGCGCTAACGGCAGCGACCTCGCGCTGCTCGCGAACGAGTATTTACAACTGCTTGCCGGGCTGTCGCCGGACGCGGCCCGCGTGGTCGACAAAATGCCCGCCAATTTCGCTCATTTGGGCATGATTCATGCCGCGTTTCCCAACGCCCGAATCATCCACATGGGCCGCAATCCCATCGACACCTGCCTGTCGATCTACTTTCAGAATTTCCATGTTGCGCACACCTACGCGAACGACCTGGAAGATCTGGCGCACTACTACAGCGAATATCAGCGCCTCATGCAGCATTGGCGCTCCATGCTGCCTCCGAGCGCAATTCTAGATGTCCCCTATGAGGCGCTGGTGGCCGATCCGGAATCGTGGAGCCGCAATATGGTGGAGTTCATCGGCCTGCCTTGGGACGAGGCCTGTATCGACTTTCACCAAACGAACCGCCGGGTCAGCACCTTCAGCAAATGGCAGGTGCGGCAGAAAATCAGCAAGACTTCCGTGGAACGCT
>Ga0210406_10002525_pt1 | contig 20767 bp, 18 predicted proteins | sample IncBWC30MmetaG_FD_155454 | JGI IMG/M metagenome (GOLD analysis project Ga0210406, IMG submission 155454) | Forest soil microbial communities from Barre Woods Harvard Forest LTER site, Petersham, Massachusetts, United States - Inc-BW-C-30-M | ecosystem: Environmental > Terrestrial > Soil >... | reverse complement strand
CGATGGTCATGGCGTGAGACTGCGACCAGGCGTTGTCAACGTAGTGTTTCACCCAGCTGCGTTTGCCCTGCGCGTCCTTCTTTTGCTCGTACCAGAAAATTCCGTAGCCGTGGGCGCTGCTGGTGACGAGGTCCGCCAAGCCGTCGCCGTTCACGTCCATCGTGTAGATGAATCCGGTCTCTCCCAAGTCGAATTCCGGATGGAAAACCCACTCGCCGTTGCGAGGATCGGAGGGAGCTTCAAACCATCCCTTGGGCGTGATGATATCCATGCGCCCATCGCCGTTGACGTCTCCCGCGCCGATGCCGTGTCCATAGCTGTTGGGACTGACCACGTGCCCTACCCAGTGCGCCTCCTCGCCTTTGCCTACGATTTCGAACCATTTCAGCGGGGCGTTGGTGTCGCCGTATTGTGGTAAAAGTTGTTGAGGCTTACCGCCGGTGTTCAGGATATCCACCAGAAACGAGAATTCCACCGGCACGCCTTGATCGATGATGTGCTTGACCCATGGCTTGTTTGATTTACCGGGGTTTTCCCACCAAGTCAGGGAGGGGGCCGGAGACTTGCTGAAGGCGGGGTCTCCCCACCAACTGGTCACCACATCGGGGTAGCCGTCACCATTCACGTCAATCGCCAAATCGCCCAGGTCTTCCAGGTAACCGCCCGAGAACTCTCCATCAAAGCGAAAGAATGCCAGGTCGCGGAAGTGGTGTTTGATCCAGCGTGGCCCATCCTTACCCGGCGTCGTTTGTTCGTACCAGTTCTCGCCGGAAATGATATCGAGTTTCCCGTCACCATTCACATCGGCGACCTCTGCCGCTTCGCTCTGTTCCAAATCGATGGTGTGTTTATAGAAAGGAATTTCCGCTGAGCCCTGCGCGCTCACGCGTCCGCTCATCCAGAACAGGCAGGATAGGAGGGTCAGGGAGTAGACAGAAAGACCCAGAACAGGGCCGGCCCGCTGGAGGACTCGAATCGCTCTGCTAGCGAGGGAAGGCATTGGCATCTCCATGTTGAATTCAGCGCGCGTGGCGCGGATAGTAAGTTCCCCACTGTGGTCATCGCTCCGGGGCGTCGATCACATCGGTGAGAGGCACCTTCCGGCCTTTGGTCATGTTCTCGAAGAAAAACAGCCCGGATTTTCCGCCGACCACGATGTCGAGGTCGCCGTCCTGGTCGATGTCAACCACACAGACTTGCAACCCCGCTCCGGTCCGCGAGCCGTAGTCGATGGTGTGCCGCCGCCATTGCAGCCCGGTCTCGACTTGGACTCTTTCATACCAATACAGGCCTAGCGGCTCGTTGGCGCCTGGATCGAGCTCATGCGCATAGTAGCGCTTTCCCGTTACCAGCACCGGCTTGCCATCGCCCTTGAGGTCCGCGATGGTCATGGCGTGAGACTGCGACCAGGCGTTGTCAACGTAGTGTTTCACCCAGCTGCGTTTGCCCTGCGCGTCCTTCTTTTGCTCGTACCAGAAAATTCCGTAGCCGTGGGCGCTGCTGGTGACAAGGTCCGCCAAGCCGTCGCCGTTCACGTCCATCGTGTAGATGAATCCGGTCTCTCCCAAGTCGAATTCCGGATGGAAAACCCACTCGCCGTTGCGAGGATCGGGGGGAGCTTCAAACCATCCCTTGGGCGTGATGATGTCCATGCGCCCATCGCCGTTGACGTCTCCGGCGCCGATGCCGTGTCCATAGCTGTTGGGGCTGACCACGTGCCCCACCCAGTGCGCCTCCTCGCCCTTGCCTACGATTTCGAACCATTTCAGCGGGGCGTTGATGTTGCCGTATTCTGGTAAAAGTTGTTGGGGCTTACCGCCGGTGTTCAGGATATCCACCAGAAGTGCGAATTCCACCGGCACGCCTTGATCGATAATGTGTTTCACCCATGGCTTGTTTGATTTACCGGGGTTTTCCCACCAAGTCAGGGAGGGGGCCGGAGGCGTGCTGAAGGTGGGGTCTCCCCACCAACTGGTCACCACATCGGGGTAGCCGTCGCCATTCACGTCAATCGCCAGGTCGCCCAGATCTTCCAGATAGGCGCCCTGGTACTTTCCATCGAATCGATAAAAGGCAAGGTCGCGGAAGTGGTGTTTGATCCAGCGTGGCCCATCCTTACCTGGCGTCGTTTGTTCGTACCAGTTCTCGCCGGAAATAATGTCGAGTTTCCCGTCGCCATTCACATCGGCGACCTCTGCCGCTTCGCTTTGTTCCAAATCGATGGTGTGTTTATAGAAAGGAATTTCCGCCGAGCCCTGTGCGCTGACGCGTCCGCTCATCCAGAACAGGCACGACAGAAGGGCAAGGGAGTAGACAGAAAGACCCAGAACGGGCCCGGCTCGGTGGAGAATTCGAATCGCTCTGCTAGCGAGGGAAGGCATTCGCATCTCCCGGTTGGAGTTTAGGTTGATTGAGCGAATCGGCTGGCTGACTCGCAGCCAATATCGGCCTGCCTGAAGTATCGTCGACGGCTCACTGCTGCTTCATTCTGCGCCATTTCAGGGTGCTCGGATGCCCGGGGGCAAGCGTTTAGGAAGCGACTATTGCGCCTCCCCCCGCACAGCGTTACATGAGACGTCTCACTCAAGGCGCGCTGGAAGCATAAGAAAGGTCTCGAACTTTGTCAAGATTTTGTTTAACGTGTCTTTCTCTTTGCCGTCGTGGCAAGGTGGGAGACCGGTTTGCAGGACTGAGCGGGGTCATTTAGGGGTAAAACCCAGCCGGGGGCAGGCCTCACCTGCGGGCGGTTCCGAGAATTTACGGACTACCAGCGTGGCGGGCAATCGAATCTTATCCCGGGCGACCTTCGCTCTCTCTTTTTCGATCCGGTTGAGTAGGACCTCCACCGCACGGTACAACCGGGTGGCAGCTTTGCGGAGATTGAAAAATTATGCGGGAAGGTCAGGTTGACAGAGGCAGGGCGTAAGGCGTAAGTTTTCCAGCTAATGAGACGACTCATTTTGTCCGCGAATGCTAAGTCAGATCGTTTCTGTTGGCTGCAACGCCAAGCACACTGAAGGAGGAGAGGTTCAACAGCCGGGTGAAGCCTACGATGTGAGTAAGGCAGCGCTCAGTCAGCTGGTGCGCGAACTCGCAATTGCCAGGCGACATGCCCGCGCGGATCAATGCGCTCCGGAAGCGCTCCAGCCATGCTCCCATTCCCGACGGGCCGGGAATGGCCCCGGCGATGGCGAGCCTGATTTTTCACAGCCTCGCAGACAGATACGCGGCAGTCCTGCGAGATGCAACCCGTATCACAGGCAGAGATCTGAAGCGGCTTTACGTCGTGGGAGGCGGAAGCAGGAACACACTGCTGAACCGACTTGCCGCAAAAGCCACAGAACTTGAAGTGCTGCCGGGATCAGCCGAAAGCACGACAGTTGGTAATTTTGCGATTCAGCTTGCCGCCCTGGGCGGGGAGTATGCCGACGGCGTCGGAGTCTCCGCCGGCGCAGTGGCGAAATGGGCCAGCGTTTTGGCGGCACAACCCATTGAGGTCGGGAAATGAAATCAACGGCACTTTCGAATATGAATACTCACACAAATCACAAACAACCGGCTTTGCACAATGCCATGTGGCCTGGTGTAGTCGGAAAGGGAGCCGGTTCCGAACCGCCCATTGACCTTGACACCATGCTGAAGCTCACGGCGGCAGCGGACGTGGAGGGCGTAAAATTTGATGGTGTGGATTTGTTCTTGACGAGTCCCCACAGCGATATCGATTCGAGCGATGAAGACCTGAAAAGGCTCTCCGACAAGGTCACTTCTTTCGGTTTGGCGATCGGTTCGCTGGTTGCTCCAGTGTGGGGGCCCACGGGCGGCGGCTCGGCCATGGGAAGCGACGACGAGCGGAAACGGTTTCTGGAGCAGGTTCGGAAGGCTTGCCGCATCGGCCGGAGATTGCGTGAATTGGGTATCAGACGTTACGGCATCATTCGCATCGATTCCGCAACTACCCCCGCGGAATGGTCAAAGGACCCGGAGACGAATACCAAGCGCATCGCGGTTACATTTCGCCAGGCATGCGACATTGCCGATGAATACGGAGAGAGGTTGGCGGCGGAAGGTGAGATCTGTTGGGGCGGAATGCACAGCTGGAAGCGCATGGTCCAGCTTTTGGAGCTAGTCGATCGCCCCAAGACGCTGGGCTTTCAGGCTGACATGGCTCACACGCTTCTTTTCACTCTCGGCTACAACGCTCCCGAGGACCGGCTTCTACCTGAACAGTTTGTTTGGAGCCGGCGCGACCTGTTCGAACAATCTCTGCGATCGCTAACCAGCGCCCTTCGACCCTGGACGATTGATTTCCACGTCGCCCAAAACGATGCCACGGTGAAAGGATCCGGATCGCATGATAAAACCGGACGCCATTGTCTTCCCAACGATCCCAGCGGCAAACTCAACATTGTGAGTGACTCGGGCTACTGGATGCGGGACGATAAGGGCGAGCCAACCCGCGCCTTCCAGCACATCTGCTGGGACGGCTGCATGTTCTCCAACAGCGTGATGATGGATCCAAGGACCTGGCGCGACGTCCTTGCCACCATGATCGCTGTCCGCCAAGCACACGGATGGGACTGAGGTAGCAGTGCAGTTTGTTTTTTTGTACAGCCGGTCTATCGCCGGCGACTTTTCAACTCAATAAATTCCGGCGCTGAAAGAGCGCCGCTACCGCAAGAGTCAAGATGAGCAAACCGCGCTTGAACATAGGCATCGTCGGGTACGGGTTCATGGGCAGAACCCATTCCAATGCTTTCCGCAGAGTAGCGAATTTTTTCGATGTTCCCTACGTAGCTGTACTGCAAGCAGTTTGCGGGCGCAATCGCGCTCGGGCAGAGGCATTCCAGCAAACCTGGGGCTATGAATCCGTCGAAACGGACTGGCGCAGGCTCGTCGAACGCAAGGACATCGATGTCATCGACATCGCAAGTCCCAATGACACTCATGCCGAGGTGGCAATCGCCGCGGCTCAGGCGGGCAAAGCGATTCTGTGCGAGAAGCCGCTGGGTCGAAACGGCGCCGAATCAAAGGCCATCGTGGAAGCTGCCGAGCAGGCTAGCGTGCCGAACATGGTCTGGTACAACTATCGCCGTGTGCCCGCGGTTTCACTCACCAAAGAACTGGTCAGCGAGGGCCGGCTAGGCCGTATTTTTCACTATCGCGCCAAATTCCTCCAGGATTGGACCATCTTGAAAGACCTGCCCCAAGGCGGTGAGGGGCTGTGGCGTCTCGATGTTCAAGTCGCGGGAAGTGGCGTCACGGGAGACCTGCTCGCCCACTGCATCGATACTGCCATATGGCTGAACGGTTCCATTGATTCGGTCGCTGCCGTTACAGAAACCTTCATCAAAGAGCGCAAGCATAATCTCACGGGGAAAGTCGAGAAAGTCGGCATTGACGACGCGAGTGCGGTCTTAGCGCGCTTCGCGAACGGCTCGTTGGGCAATTTCGAAGCGACCCGCTATGCCCGCGGACACAAAGCTCTATACACTCTCGAAATCAACGGAGAAAACGCGTCGATCATTTGGGACCTTCACGATCTTCACCGATTGCAATATTTCGACCATCGCGACGAAGGAAGACTTCGCGGTTGGCGCTCGATCCACATCACCGATAGTGATCATCCGTACATGAAGCACTGGTGGGTGCCTGGTCTGCAAATCGGATACGAACACACGTTTGTTCATCAGGCAGCAGATTTCTTGCGCGGATTGGCCAACGCCAACGTACCCGGGCCCAGTTTCCGCGATGCGTTGGCAACGGATTATGTGACCGATGCTATTTTGGCTGCCGCCAGAAACGCCAACTGGGAAAAGGTGAACAGCGCACGTTAGCAATTTGATGAATACAGAGTTGTGCTGCTTTCTGGATCGTGTTTCTCATTACGGGATCGAAGGGGCGGGCGAACGATCTATCAAAGGAACCCATGCTCATCTGGAACGAGATTCATTTGGTCGTTGCTCTCAAAACACTCGCAGTGTACCTGCCGGCGGTGTGCGCGGCAGTTGTGTCCCACGGGCTCGCCCAGAACGACGACGGGGCCGCCGGGCAGACGATGCGTCCTGTTATTCGCGGGCGCCAGGCTGCAGTTTCGTCGATGAAAGCGGAGGCGACGGAAGCCGCCCGCAGAATCCTAGAAGCCGGGGGAAATGCATTCGATGCGGCCGTGGGCGGCCAGGCCGCGCTCGCAGTGACGGATTTCCCCATGAATGGGGTGGGCGGCGATGCGGTGGTACTGGTGTACAGCGCTCAGGAGAAAACGGTTTATTCCGTGAACGCTGGGCCGCGCGCTCCCAAACTCGCCACCATCGACTGGTACGAGAAAAACAATGGGGGCAAACTGCCCGAGAGCGATGGCTTGCTTGCCGGCGGCCTGCCCGGGGTGGTGGACGCCTGGTACGCCCTGCTGGACCGGTGGGGCACGATGAGCTTTGCGCAGGTGCTGCAGCCGGCCATCGAATTGGCGGAGAACGGATTTCCCTTGAGCGAGCGCTTGGCGCGCGTGGTCGCGGCTGAGGAAAAGATTCACAAATACCCAACTACGGTCAGCATTTATCTTCCCAACGGCCAGCCGCCCAAGGCGGGTGAAATTTTCAAGAATCCCGATCTCGCCGGCACTCTGAAAAAACTGGTTGAAGGCGAGCAGGAGAACCAGGCGAAGGGTCGGCACGAAGCTCTCAAAGCCGCCCGCGATCGCTTTTATAAAGGAGACATTGCCCAAGCACTGGCCGCCTTCTCGGAAGCCAACGGCGGCCTGTTCCGCTATCAGGACTTCGCGGAGTACAGCGCCGAGGTCGAGACGCCGGTCTCTGTCGACTACCGGGGATATCGTGTTTATAAGAATCCGTCCGCCAGCCAGGGACCCGCTGAACTGATTGCCCTCAACCTGCTCGAAGGCTACGACCTCAAGGCTCTCGGCCACAACAGTGCCGACTACATCCATACCAGTGCCGAGGCTATCAAACTCGCAATGGCGGATCGCGAAAAGTTTCTCGGCGACATGGATTTCATCAAGATTCCCTATGCCGGGTTGCTCTCGAAGGACTACGCGCGTGAGCGCAGAAGGCTCATCGATCCTCAGAAAGCGTCGCTTGAACTACGGCCAGGATCATCCGAGAAGTCTCTAAGCGATGCGAGCGCCGTCGGCGGATCGGCGCACGTCACTCTCGACGGTAATGCGAGCCATCACGGGGACACCAGCTACATCGCGGTGGTCGACAAGGATCGCAACATGGTGAGTTTCGTGCCCAGCTTGCACAGCGCGTTCGGGACCGGCGTGGTCATGGGCGATACCGGCATCATCTTCAACTGCCGTGGCGACTATTACTCGCTCATCCGCGGCGAGGCCAATGCGCTCGAACCAGGCAAGCGTCCGCGCAACACCTTGCAGACCACGCTGGTCATGAAAGACGGGCAACCCTTCATGATTACCGGCAGCCCGGGCACAGACGATCAGGTGATGAGAACGATGCAAACGCTTCTCAATATCATCGAATTCGGGATGAACATCCAGCAAGCAATCGAGGCGCCTCGCTGGTCGAGCCGGGCCTTCCCTGCCTCGCCTTTTCCGCACACCATGTATCCTGGCGATCTATCGGTCGAAGCGCGAATTCCGGCGGCGACACAACAGGCACTCCTGGCACGCGGTCACAAGCTGAGGGTGGACCCGCCGTGGTCGCTCGGGTCGAACGCCGCTATCCTGCTTGCTTCAAAGACAGGCGTTCTGGAGGCGGGAGCCGACCCGCGGGTGGAAGCCTATGCCTGGGCATGGTAGGAGCTTTGTACTCCCAAAAGGACTCATACCGTTCCTGGGATAAGCTATTCGCATCTTTCGATTATCGAGGCTATGCTGCCGGGTACGTTTCCCGGCTGACTCAAACCCGCCGGATACGGGCGAGGCGGAATGTCCCCCATCCGTAAAGTCTCTCCTCGATAGACTCGATTGTCCACCCTTTGGAAAACGCGACTTGAATCTCTTCTTCCGTGACCCCGTGAGTGCCAAAGCCGCTGATACAAATGCGGAGCGAGGTGCCGAGGCGTCCCAGCCAGAGCGGACCTCGATCTTTAAATGCGAGTAAATGGAGCACCGCACCGGGACGAGACACGCGGCGGAGAGCTCTTGCGTACCGTAGGCGGTCCGCGCTCTTGCCCATTACGTGAAACAGGCCGGAGTCAATGATCGTGTCGAATCGTCCATCCCAGGCCATCAGTTCTCTCGCGTCCTCAACTGCGAATGTGACTGCGGCGTCGCGCTGCCGCGCTTTGATCCGGGCTTTCTCGATCGCCACGGGAGCGGCATCGAAAGCAACGACGCGATATCCTTGCCCAGCCAAGTAGATTGCGTTCTCTCCCGTCCCACAACCGGCGTCCAGAACCTCGCCGCGAACTTGGCCGGCCTGCACGATATCTTGAACGAACGGGGTCGGGCCATCTACGTCCCAAGGTGGCCGACGTAGCCCGGCGTAAACTTTGTTGAATGCGATTGCGGTGTTAGCGATCGGTGTCTTATGTGCTTTAGGCATATAAGTGATAATAGCATACTGTTGACACTGGCACACCTCATGATACAGTGTTGATCGTCGGCCGATAAAACTCCATGACAACAAACAGGCGACGGGACGCCCTCTTACAAATCGAGCGTGCGATGGTTCGCATCCGACGCAGCCAAACCAGGCGCACCATCGGACGATTGATGGAACGCCAATTAGGAACCCGCCTCAACCTGGCCCACAGCTTCGTCGTGGACGCTCTTGATGAGACGAAGGGGATTCCAGGTAACGGACCATCTGTTGGCATGGTGGCCGAGCACCTCGGCGTCGACCCGTCACGTGGCAGCCGCATGGTTGCGGATGCCGTTCGAGGAGGATATGTGAGGCGGGTCGCCTCTCAAGCGGACGCTCGCAGCATGTGTCTGGAGCTTACTGGCGCCGGACGGAAATTGCTCAAAACAACCAGTAGCTTTCGCAGACGCGTCTTCTCCAAGGTGATGGCGAATTGGTCCGAAAGTGAGTGCACCGAATTCGCCAGGCTGCTGACGAAATTCACGAACCACTGAAGGCATCGGTGTTCTCGTTACGCCGCCACGGAACTCCTAAAACACGGGCATCCTGACGGACAGCCGAGATGGTCGCGGCTGCAAAGAATGTTCTGGACGATGTTTTGAGCAGGGAGCGTCGTGACACAATAGCTGTGTCCACTCCGTGATAGTTCCGGTTAAGATTGTGCTGTGTCGGGTCAAGGACGGGGCAGCCGGTCGGCTTAGAATGCGCGAGGCGGTCACGGAGGGGCCGGGAGCTGCCAGGAGGAATGAGGTGAGCAGTCGCGCCAGGGCCTGAAGGCGAGGGGTGATCATGGATCTCATCCTGAAGAACGCACGGCTCGACAATCGCGAGCGCTGCGACATCGGGATCACCGCGGGAAGGATCGCGGCGATCGAACCGCGGCTAGAAGCAGATGGCAGGGCGATCGACCTCGATGGCCGGCTGGTCTCTGCCGGCTTCATCGAGACTCATCTGCATCTGGACAAGTCCTGCATCCTTGACCGCTGTGCTTCCGACCGCGGCGATCTCGCCGAGGCGATCGGCGAAGCCGCCAAGGCCAAGACCTCATTCACGGCGGAGGATGTTCACGCCCGTGCCAGCCGCACTTTGGAGAAGTCGATCCTCCACGGAACAACGCATATGCGCACTCATCTGGAGGTCGATCCCGGCGTCGGGCTGCGCAGCCTGGAAGGTGTTTTGCCTCTGGTCAGAGAATACGCTTGGGCGATCGATCTGGAGATCTGTGTGTTTCCCCAGGAAGGTCTGCTCAACAATCCCGGTACCGATCAACTGATGGTCGAGGCGCTCAAGCGCGGTTGCCGCGCGGTCGGCGCCGCGCCCTACACAGATTCAGATCCTCGCGGCCAGATCGACCAGGTATTCCAGATGGCGCGCGAGTTCGACGTTGACATCGACATGCATCTCGATTTCGGACCCACCTGCGGCGACATGGATGTCTGGCACGTCTGCCAGCGGACCGAGGAGCACAAATACGGGGGACGAGTCACCATCGGCCACGTCACCAAGGCGACCAGCATGCCGCTCGCCGAGTTCGAGCGGATGGGGCGTCGCCTGGCGGACGCGGGCGTGGCGCTAACCGTGCTGCCCTCGACCGACCTCTTCCTGATGGGGCGTAACTCTACTCACGACCACAACCAGCCAAGGGGTGTGGTGCCGGCCCACAAACTGCTTCGCCACGGAGTGAACTGCTCGCTGTCCAGTAACAATGTGCTCAATCCGTTCACACCATTCGGGGATTGCTCGCTCATTCGGATGGCGAATCTGTATGCCAATGTCTCTCACGTCGGTAGCAAGACCGGCCTGCGGGAATGTTTCACCATGATCACGCAGCGGCCGGCCCAACTCATGCGGCTCCGAGACTACGGGGTCGCGGTCGGCAAGAGCGCGGATCTGGTGGTGCTCGACGCGGTCGAGCCCGAAATGGCGGTCGCGGAGCTTGCACCGGTGCTTTATGCTTTCAAAGCCGGGCGCATGACAGTCTCGCGCGAGCCGCCGCGACTCCATCGAGAAACATGAGCATCGACGATCCGCTCAACGCGTTTTGCCGCTACGACGAGATTGCTCTCGAAGGCAGCGCAACCGGCCCCTTGCTTGGCTGCAGCTTCGCGGTCAAGGACGTGTTCGACATCGCCGGACATCGCACCGGCAACGGCCATCCGCGCTGGCTCGAGACCCATCCGCCCGCAGAGCGCACTGCGTCGGCTGTCGAGCGCTTGCTCGCCGCCGGAGCCCGTCTGGTCGGCAAGAGCTGTTGCGATGAAATGACCTACAGCATCAACGGCGAGAACGTGCATTACGGCGCGCCGGTTAATCCTCAGGCTCCCGGGCGCATTCCCGGCGGGTCGTCGAGCGGGTCGGCATCCGCGGTGTCGGGCGGGCTGGTTGACTTCGCGCTCGGCACCGACTGCGGCGGGTCGGTGCGCATACCGGCGAGCTATTGCGGCATCTATGGGATTCGTACCAGTCATGGACTGGTACCCGCCGACGGGGTGGTCCCGCTGGCAAAGAGCTTCGATACGGTGGGCTGGTTCGCTCGCACGGCGAGCCTGATGCAACGAGTTGGGTCCGTGCTGTTGCCGCCGGCAAAGCGATTCGTGCCTAGACGGCTGCTGATCGCAAAGGATGCATTCGCGGCCCTTGATTCGGAAATCACCGCGGCGCTCACCCCAGCTGTCGAAACGATGACGGCGATGATTGCAAAAACGGAACTCGTGAACGTCTACACCGGCGACACTGCTGAACGGCTCGCAACATTTCGCGTTCTCCAAGGCGCTGAGATTCACGCCCAGCATGGCGGCTGGATCGATCGCTACCGGCCGGAATTCGGACCGGGCATCCGCGAGCGCTTCGCTTGGGCCGCAACCATCGCGGCCGCCGACGTGGCGATGGCATTGCCCAGGCGCGAAGCAGTCGCGCGCTACATGGACAGTCTTCTCGCGGACGACGCAATACTGTATTTGCCGACGGCCCCGGGGGTTGCGCCCATGCTCAACACGCCGCCGGCGGAACTTGAGGTCTTCCGTAGCCGCGCCTTTTCGCTGTTATCGCTCGCAGGCCTCGCGCGTCTGCCGCAGATCAGTCTCCCGCTTGCTTCGTTCGACGGTTGTCCTCTCGGACTGTCGATTGTCGGACCGCGTGGCGCTGACCAGGGAATGCTCGACTGGGCCGCGGCCCATTTCGCTTGATTTACAGGAAAAACAAGAAGCCTCAATCGCGACCGACAGACGGGCCTTCTGAGTCTCCTAAGGCCCAGCGACGGTCTCAACCGAACGCCGCGACCACAAGAAATACACGGGAATTCCGAGCAGGACGATAATCAATCCCGCCCACGTGTATTGAGGTTTGTAGCGTAATAGCACGACATCGATGAATAAAGCCATCACGATATAAATTGCCGGAAGCACCGGGTAACCAAATGCCCGATACGGGCGTTCCACGTCGGGATGAGTGCGCCGCAGCACGAAGAGTCCAAAGATGGTCAGGATGTAAAAAACCAGCACGGCAAAGATGATGTAGTCGAGCAGTTGTCCATAACTGCCGGAGACGCAAAGAATACAAGCCCAGATCATTTGCACTACAAGGGAAACCGCCGGGGTCTTGTAGGTCGGATGCAGTTTAGCCACGCTCTTGAAAAACAATCCGTCCTTGGCCATGGCGTAGTAGACGCGCGCGCCCGCCAGAATCACGCCGTTACAGCATCCGAAACCAGAAAGCATAATGGCGATTGCCATTAGCGATTCGCCAGTGGCGCCGAGCATCTGGGACATGACCGCGGTGCCGACGCGGTCTTCGGTGGCGTGCTTGATGCCGCGCTGCAGAATGGTCGCGCCCGCAGCACTACCATCCATCGGCAGAACACTCAGGTAGACGAAGTTGCAGGCGATAAACAACGCAATCACCACGCCGGTGCCCAGGACCAGGGATAGCGGCAGATTGCGGCTGGGGTTCTTCACTTCACCGGCGGCGAAAGTCACGTTGTTCCAGGCATCGGCGGAGAAGAGCGCTCCCACCTGCGCCACCGCGAGGATGGTCAGCGTACTCACGAGTACAGTCGGCCCCCCCACTCCGACCTGCACCGCGTGCTGAGCGCCCAGGCTCGCGTTATGCCAGAAGTTTCCCTGAAAATTTGCCGCCAGAGCCTGCGCATTGCGCCCGATGAACAGCCCCAGCAGGGCCAGCCCCAATAGTGCGGAAACCTTGGCGAAGGTGAGTACGTTTTGAATCAATGCGCCGGTTTTAAGGCCGAAGATATTGATGACCGACAGCGCCGCCACCGCCAGAATCGCCACCAGGTTCTGCGTGTTCAGACCGGTATCCACGTTTCCCAGGACCATGGGGCCAATTTGAATGGGCGGAATTTTCACGAAGTGCACGATCCAGTTCGAGGAAGAGATCGATGGGAAGAAAGTGCCGAGAAACTTACCGAAGGCTACACTGACGGCGGCAATGGTGCCGGTCTGGATCACGAGAAAAAGCGTCCAGCCGTAAAGAAATCCCCAAAGTGGCCCGAGCGCTTCCCGCAGGTAGACATATTGACCGCCGGCGCGCGGCATCATGGCAGCCAGTTCGCCGTAACACAGGGCCGCGACGATGGTGAGGAAGCCAGTCACTAGGTAAGCCAGGATCAGCAGAGCGGGCGAGTTGACCTCACGGGAGATTTCCGCGGGAACAATGAAGATGGCGGAGCCGATCATGGAACCCATGACCAGCATAGTGGCGCTGGTCAGTCCCAGACCCTTTACCAATTCTGTATCCTGACGGCTATGGACGTCCCAGTCGGTGGCTGCTGCATGCGTGGGTCTCTTGGTCTCGGTACTCACAGCCCTCCTGATGGTGCGGCTTGCTGTGGCGCCGGCGTCCCACCCTCGCGGACACGCATGCCGGCCATGATTTGCTACGACTCCGCTTGCGCGAACCCCGCGCGGAAGGCTCGCTGCATGTTCGGATGCGTGAACAGCGTGCAACAAAGTTCCCGCATCACCGGGCCATCGACAGCGCAGGTCATATCCGCTTGCCGCGATACTTGCCTGGCTGGAACGCGTATCTGAATGCAGTGACGGTTGCCGTCGGCAATGGTCGCGCCAAAAACGACACGATCTAGCCTTGCCCAAAGCGCATTACCCATACACATCGCGCAGGGCTCGCAAGTGGAATACATCGTGTATCCCGCCAACGAGGGACGCTTGAGTTTCTTGCACGCCAGCCGGACTGCGCGCAGCTCGGCGTGAGAGCTGGGATCGTTTTCGCGGGCCACATTGTTCGTGGCGCGCACCAGCCGCTCACCCGTCTTAGTGTTTACAATCAGTGCGCCGTAGGGTACAGGGTGGTCCGTCTCCATAGTGCGCGCGGTAAATAGGTAGAGGTCGCGCATGCGCTCCTGGTCCAGCGACTTCACTTTGGCGCGCCTTCCTGCTGCAGCCTTCATGGCGCGCTAGTCTATCATGCCATTTGCGGTGGATCACAATCGGAAAATTGACCAAGGCCTATCGATCCATTGAAGGGCGATGATGCGCATACGTGCTCGCCAGCTGCCCTGCTCACGTAAGAGCATTAACAACCCTCATCCGGTGCCGTGTCTGAATCCGATCGAGTTGGAGAAGATGTGGAGGAGGCGCGCCAGACGTTCGGCTGCAAGTTGCGCCGGAACAGCGTCGATTAAGAATTGCCGTTGTGCAACCCAGTACTGCCAATGGGCGATGGCCTAGTCGTCGATACCTCCTCAGCATTTTAATCTGTTGCGCTGCTTTCTTCAGGAGCTGAAATCCGCACGTGAATCAGACGTCATCAGACGTAGTTTGTAGTTTTGGATCAACTTTGGAGCAGGCCAAGGATGGCTGGAACTCAGTAACCGCAACCCAAGCAACAACTTAGATGAAATTTGAGCCCGCTTGTAAGGCAGGCGCTCTAACCAGCTGAGCTAACCGCCCATCCTTGGCAACTCCGTTATTTCACAACCACTTACATATTGACCTGAACGTCTGATAGCACAGATTCTTTGGAGCAGTTTGGAGCAACATTAACAGGAATATCGAATCCAGCGCCCCCTTGGGCGCTTTCCGCAAGTCGAAGCCCCACCTCTTCGAACAGGTGCGAATACAGCTCGGACATGGTCCGAGGTTTGTGGCCCATCCAGAAATTCTTGATGTCCTCCTGGCATCTCCTCCCTCGCAGCCACGTGTTCCGAAAACGGCGAAAGGCATGCCAGCCCATCCCCGGTTCGTCAAGCTGCATGGCTGTGGGGCGTTCTGTAAGCCAACGTTCTTCAATGTTGTTGTGCAGGTGCTGCCTGCGTAGTCACATTTAGCCCGGGAATTTATTGGAACCTTTTGATCGGCCCGAGCGAAGACACTCTGAAGGCTCAGACGTCCAAGTTTGAAGACCAGGTTCTGATGACAGATAGCCTCGCCGGCCGATCGGATTCCGAACTCCTTGAACTCTCACTTGCCGGAGAGGAAACCGCGTTTCTCGTGCTATATGAGCGTCTAAAACCGTCGATTTTTCGGTATGCGTTCTATATGACGAATTCGAGGACGGCCGCCGAAGAGGTAACCCAAGAGGTCTTCGTTTTGCTGCTCAGAGAGGGGAAGCGTTACAAGAAAACACGAGGCGATGTCGCTGCGTTTGCTTTTGGCATTGCCCGCAACTTCGTTCGACGTTTCCAAAGACGCGAGCGCATCTACCAGGAGCTTCCGAGTGACGAAGTGTTGGAGAAAGAATCGCGGAGCCAAAATGGAACAGATGGGCTGGCGGCCCAACTAATTCGCAAGCAAGGAATCGAAAGAATCCGCACGGCAATCGCATCGCTTCCCGGCCGCTATCGTCAAGTAATCGTGCTCTGCGATCTGTGCGAACTCTCCTATGCGGAAGTCGCCTGCCGTTTGGAATGCGCCGTGGGCACCGTCCGTTCGCGTCTGAATCGCGCCCGCGCCTTGCTTGTACAGAAACTGAAGCAATCGAAAAAGACACAGACCGAGTTGCCGGCCGCGGGCACGGAGGAATGCCTAATATGACCTGCCAAGAACTTCACAACTATTTCGAAGGTAATCTGTGCGTAGACACCAATCGTCTGTTAGAGGTCGCACTAGCTGAACACATTGCCGCTTGCCTTCTTTGCAACCGCTTTGTCAAAGAACAGAAAGAACTGGAGGAACACCTCCGCATCGCGCGCAACTCTGCCCCCCCAATTCCGGCTTCTTTGGATAACGCTGTACTCGCCAACTATCGAAGCTTCGTGTTCGATCAGTCGCGCTTGGCTAAATCGACTCCCCTGGCGCGCCGGATCAACCCACGCGCAGCGCTCGGTTGGGCCGCAGCTGTGGCGTTCGCACTGGTCGTGGCTTACGGAGGAGCGCTTCTAGTTATTCCCCGCCAACATGTCGAGGTCCGTCGACAATACACCGTGCGTCAGTCCACAGCGCCTCAAGCGCAAGCGACGGCGAATAAGGAAACGGCACCGGCACAAATAGTCACCCGCAAGGCGCCAAAGCCTTATGGCGATTCAGGCAAACGCGCAAACAATCGGGCGCTACCTGCAGAAGGTGACTACTCGTTTCCAACACGGTTTCAAAGCTTAATGTATTGCGATCAAATTAGCTGCTCGGACACTATGGACGTCATTCGCGTGCAGCTGCCATCGCCGGTGATGGGGATAACACCTGCCTCAGCACGAATGGGTCGGGTCGTTTCCGCGGACGTTCTGGTAGGCCCAGACGGCATCGCCCGCGGAATTCGGGTTGTGGAGTAAATATTTGATTCTTGGAGGAAAATACACCATGCGTCCACAAATGTTTCTTATATCAATTCTCTTCGCTGGGTTGGCCGCTGACACTGCCATTGCCCAGACGCCCGCTACTTCTGCGCCCGTTATCGTCAGCGGCGGCGATGGCGAATTGCCCCCGCTGGGTGCTAAGGCAGGTATGGTGACGATGCGTGTCGAAGACATGGATGCCGAGCCCGTGAAAGCTGCGCCGTTCTGCGCGACCATTACCACCGAGCATACGCAAACTTTCGCCGACGGCAATCGCATTCATACCAACGACAGCTCCAGCTTGTGCCGGGATAGCGATGGTCGCACGCGTCGCGAGGCGAGTCTGAATTTGCTCGGAGCTGCTTCACAAAGCTCAGCTCCGAAGTTGATTACTATCGTGGATCCCGTTGCCGGTTTCCGTTACATGCTCGATGCCGAGAGCAAGACCGCGCACAGGATGACAATCGGACCGTCGGCGAGTCCCAAGGGAGGCGGCATCAATGTGGTCGGGCAAGGTGCGGCCCCGACAAAAGGCGAGAAGATGATGATCTATCAAAGCGTGGGTACAGCGGGACCGAACATGGTTGTGAGGGACGTTGGGAAGGACAATGTCTTCTTCAAGAAGGCCGGGCAGGTCGCAGACGAGTCGGTGCCCGCGACTGAAAGTCTCGGTGATGGAACGATTGATGGCATTCACGCCACTGGCACTCGCATAACCACCACAATTCCCGCTGGAAAAATGGGAAATGAACAGCCGATCCTGGTCACCTCAGAGCGCTGGTATTCCCCAGAATTGAAGGCGACAGTGATGACGAAACACAACGATCCCTGGGCAGGTGAGTTGAAGACACAATTCATAAATGTAAACACATCCGAGCCAGATTCATCACTCTTCAGTGTGCCGAGTGATTACAAGATCGTGGACGACAAGGCCGGGCAGGTCATGATCCAGAAGCGATTGTTAGCTCCACTTCCTCCTTCGCAATGATTCGACCGGAGAATGATGAACACGAGCAACGCATAGGTAGGGACCGCGGGGCACGGGGCCGATCCGTCGTGCCCCGCGTTGACGGGACGAAAGTCATTATCGAATTCGATGCTCGAGAAAACCCGAGTAGGGCTGATCAGAGGTGTAAGCGTTGTAATGATGCCCATATCAGCGTTTTCACTTCACCTTTTTCTGCAAGAAACCGGTCCAGGCACGATCCCTAAGTTGCTGCTCCTGCCGCTATGAAACGGTGGAGATAACCGAATGGCGGCTCACAAGATCGCCGGCGAACGAGTGCTCTTCCTCGAACAAAGTACGCCGTTGCTCTGCCTTGATCGCGAAAGCGCCGACAAGAAAGTCTCACGTTCGCAGTGAGCGAAATACATCGCAGTCAACGTCTTCCTGATCTTTCACCTCCTGGCTATCGCCTGCTGGTGCTGGCCAATAGACAGCCCTTTGATTCCACTTTGCCGAAACCTGGTCCGGCCATATTTCCTCTGGGCCGGACTGTTTCAATCCTGGGATATGTTTGCTCCAGTACCTAAGGGCGCGCTAACACCTACATCGAAGCCATCCTCATCTATATCTATAGGATCTATAGGGACGGCGCAAGAAAGACCTGGGCGCTCCATGAGTCCCCGCACTCTTCGGGCAGGGCTAGGGAATTCCGAGAACCTTAAAACCATGCGCCTGGGCGGCCATGGCGAGCGCATGGTCGTGCGTGGCCACAACTAGTCTGGCATTCGAAGCCTCCTGCCACAGCAGGGCAGTCGCCAAATGAATGGCATCTAGAGTGCCGAGTTCAGTGGGTAACGGCTGGCTTGCGCGATCGAGAACCATAGCATCCAGTTCAACCAGTTCGAAAGAATCGAGCAATTGAAGGATCGTGGCCCGGCTGCGGGCTACTTCGGGGTCAGCGAGCCGGGTCCTCAGCCGCAAGCGATCCAGCGTTCGCAGGCTCTCGATCTTGGCCAACACGCTACAGACACCACGCTCAATCTGATGCCATTCCTTCAGGGAATTCGCTTGTCCCAGTACCACGCGCAGCAAAACCGAGCTATCGACATAGACGATCACCGCCCGCCCTGCCGTTCCTCAAGCAAAAGTTCCAGCACATCGATTGGCAAGTTCGCGGGCGGAGGGAGCGGCACACGATTCGGCGGAGGTGCGCCAGCGGCAGGCTTGCGCACGTGCAGACCCGCGCTGTGAACGGGGACAATTCTAGCAACCGGAGTCTCACGATCAAGAATGGTAACTGTGTCGCCACGACGAACGAGGCGTAGATACTCGCTAAGGCGCGCTTTCAAGTCCGCAATACCAGTTTGCTTCATGACCACATGATAGTCACATATAGTCATCCGCGCAATAGCCGTCAATGGCAACATCCAAGCTTTGCTCCGACGTGGCCGTGGTTATCGAGATATGAATTATCCGCTTCTGAAGGCGCAGCGCTTAGCGGCCACCAAGTCCGAATTTCTCGTCCTTCAGAAAGCCGCGTAGTATGCGCATTTATCCGGATTCTCGTTCAGACCGCTAATAGTCGTGCCTTCATGGATTTGCCTTGGCTGTGATTGCTGGCAAGTTGCCGGGCCCATTGGCCAGCGATCCAGCAATTCGGGATTCACAGTCAGCCGACCGACAGTTCGATAGGGATGCCACTTTCGTCGCATCCCGCGCACGTCTATCAGACGTAGTTTGTAGTTTTGGATCAACTTTGGAGCAGGCCAAGGATGGCTGGAACTCAGTAACCGCAACCGAAGCAACGACTTAGATGAAATTTGGGCCCGCTTGTAAGGCAGGCGCTCTGACCAGCTGAGCTAAGCGCCCATCCTTGACAACTCCATTATTTCACAACCACTTAACGTCAAAACAACTTCGGGGGAACAGAAGATGGCACAATACTGTGCCAGACATTTCTGTGTGATACAGTTGTGTGCCATGAAGAACCCTTTTGAATTCGGTCGGGAATTGGGGGTAGATGAGATTGTCGACCGCGATGCAGAGGTCGCTGAGGTGGTGAAAACCATTGAGCAGGGTGGAAAGCTGTTCATCATCGGGCCGCGCAGGTACGGCAAGACCTCGATTCTCAAAGCAGCAGAAGACCGGCTACAAACCGCCGGAGCAGTCGTGCTCCGCTACGATGCCGAAAGCTACCCCTCGCTCGATCTGCTGGTGAACAGCCTGGTGGCGGGCGCTGCGAGGCATTTGAAGGGAGGTGTAGAGCGGACAGGTGAACAGATCCGCAAGTTCTTCTCACGCTTGCGTCCGGAATTGAACTTCAGCGCGACGGAACGAGGGTGGACCGCGAAAGTGGGGGTCAGCACCACCGATGCTACTGAGAATCACGTGACACTGTTCGTGGAAGCGCTCGACGGCCTGGAGCAACTGGCAAAAGCGCAGCCCAAAGACAGGGCCGTAGGACTTGTCATTGACGAATTCCAAAAGATTATCGAGATCGGCGGGCAATCAGCGGAGGCGCACATTCGGGCAGCCATCCAGCGCCACAAGCGCACGGGGTATGTCTTCGCCGGATCCAAAACTCGGCTCCTGACTTCTATGACGACCGACGCGGCGCGACCCTTTTATCGCCTGGGTGCATCCCGGTTTATTGGACCGGTGCCGCGCAACGATTTCACGAGCTTCTTGCAGAAGAAGTTTGTCGACAGCCGTTTCGGCATCGAGGATCCCAGCGTACTCAACCTGATTCTAGATCTCGCCGAAGAAGTGCCCTACAACGTACAAATGCTGGCCCACGCATGTTGGGAGGATCTTCGGGCAAAGGCGAAGAGCGAGCAACCAGTCCTGAGTCACAGTTTCGTGCAACGAGCCCTTGAGCGCCTGGTCAGACAATACGATCCGTTTTACACCCAGCTTTGGAACGGCCTAACTGCGATCCAGCAGAAAACCTTAATTCTAGTCATTACCGAAGGCGGAACCAAGCTGCAATCGATGAAGGTGGTCCGCGCTCTGGGCAAAGGGCCGTCAACGGTTCGCAGGTCGTTGGGAGCGTTGATGGACCGTGGCATCTTGCGTGAGGAAGAAGGTGGCGGTGATATAAGGATGCGTTTCGAGGATCCATTCTTCGCCCGATGGATCGCGATGTTTACGGCACGAATCTGAAGCGGCACGGTCGACTTTGAGCGGTCCCGCTACCCGACGCATTTTCGAGCGCGAAGCAGGTCAAATCTCGATGCCATCCACTCTGTAGTTCGAAAACTGGAAGCCAATTTGCGAACGCTCGTTCCTTTAGCCCGCAATGCCTTCATGCGCGGTGAACTGGCGCTGGCAGCCTTAGCAGAACTACAGCTTGCGGGTCTTGACGAAGGAGTTTTTCTCAGAGCTGCGACGCGGGCAAAAGACTTCGCCATCGGGCCAGCGCAGTTTGACAGCATAGGCAAAAACCTTCAGCCCCTCAGGAGTTCCCGAAGCCTCCTGCACCTCGATACCCAACGATTGCACCAGCGCCTCTCG
>Ga0210406_10002524_pt1 | contig 20768 bp, 19 predicted proteins | sample IncBWC30MmetaG_FD_155454 | JGI IMG/M metagenome (GOLD analysis project Ga0210406, IMG submission 155454) | Forest soil microbial communities from Barre Woods Harvard Forest LTER site, Petersham, Massachusetts, United States - Inc-BW-C-30-M | ecosystem: Environmental > Terrestrial > Soil >... | reverse complement strand
TGAAGTACAGTCCATACGACAACCTGCACAAAGCCGCGTATCCGCCCATGCTGCTGACGGAAAGTCTGAACGATAGCCAGGTGGCGTACTGGGAGGCGGCGAAGTTCGTCGCCAAGGCGCGCACCCTGAAGACCGACAACAACCCGATCTTACTCAAGATGAAAATGGATCCTGCCGGCCACGGCGGCGCTTCCGGCCGTTACGACCAGATCCGCGACCGGGCGTTTGAATGCGCCTGGCTGCTGAGCCGGGTCGGCGTTACCAAATAGGCCCTCTCGTGCGCGTGGAGGATGACCGAGATCGAGTCCGCCGAAAAGACGGGCCCAAAGAATCGCGGAGAGCCTGTTTAGCGCTCTCCGCGAGTGGCGACGGGGGTGCCGTAATCTTCGAATCGATCTTCAGCCTCACCTCGTTCGAAATACGCGATGGCTAGGCCGTTCAGAAGGGTGGCTGACGTCGGCTGCGCGTCGAGCGCTTCCTGCATGTCGGTGATGGCCGCTTCGTCGGACCACTCCAGCAGGTTGGCCTGGCCGCGCGCGGTCAGAAATGTAGCGTCCGCGGGATGGCTACGCAGGCCGCGGGCAAATTGCTACTTCGGCATCGAGTAAGCTCTGCGGACGTTCCCTACGTCACTCGTCCTGGCACCCATCCCGCGCCGTGAGCCCACTCAGGCTGATGCTGGGAAGCACGAGGTCGGGCTGCGCAGCATCCAGCGTGTTCCAGAACATGTTATTGCCGATCGCGTCTGTGGCCCCTGCAAACATGCCGTCCGCCACGGGTCTCCGTCGCGCGTACGCTTCGGATTTTTCCTTGAGCATGTCATTGATCTTCCCGGCCGAGAGCAATGCCTGGGCCCGCCCGAGAAGCTCCTGTTTATTCCAGTTTATTCCAGCCCAAACTGGCCACAAAGTGCGCCGTGCGCTACTTCCCCGTGACAAACTGCAGCGCCGCCGCGTTTCTCGATGGATCGCTGTCGATCGACTCCACTAGTAGCCCTGCATTCTTCATCGTGTCCCGCAGTTGATCGAGCGAAGGAAAAGTGCTCCTTCCCATCGTCAGCCGGTCGATCATCACCACAAATTGGCTGGAGACTCCGAAAACACCGTCGAAGTAGCGTTCGCCCACAATCGCCCTTTTGGTCGCGTCCACCGAATACAGACCCTCAAACCCCACGAACCTGATGCCAGAGAGGAATATAAGTTTTAAGAAGAATCTGGAAATCGGAATCGACAGTGATCGCTCCTACCACCGTTGTCTGGTCAATCCGCGACCATTTCAGCGTGATCAGCGCATTGCGCGGAGGAACGGCCTACGACATCCGGCACGAGGACGCGTCCGGCGCATGGGGGCCGACTTCTCGGACCGGGTCGAAGATTGCAGGGCCATCGATAAACGTCTGGCTGAACGATCCAAATCGGAAGACAAAGTCGGAAGGCTGCCGGAACGCCCGCGCCACGAAAAACCAGGCCATTCCAGGCATCGGCATCGAGAACGTCAACATGCACGCCGTCAAACTTGGGTGTGACGTCGGCAACCTGCGCTCCCGCCACCGCAACGCAGCCAGCAACAGGAGACTGCAGGTGACCAACAACTGCACGCCCAAAAGCTTTTTGCCGTACAGCAATTTCATCATGGAATCCTCGCCAAAAGGGAAAGCGCTCCGTGCGAAGCTTACCATTCGTCGGGCAACACGGCAGGCGAGCAAAATTCCATCATGCATGATGAGAAACAAATTCGCGGCCTACTCCGCATCCTGAACACAGCGGAAACCAACTCCGCCAGAACGATCCAGGCCCGGCGCCATCAGCAGCAACTTGCCATGTTCGTTGAGCTTGTAGGTCACGGGGAAATACCAGATCGAACCCTGCGGTTGATAGTATTCGCCGCCGCGCACAATACCGGCGCGCGTGTGCTCGTCGGTAAACTCCTCGGTCCATTGCCAAACATTCCCGACGAGGTCCATCACGCCGAAAGCACTTTTGCCTTGCGGATTCGCATCCACTGCATCCGGCCCACGCATAGCACGGCTTTTGTCCGGCACCGGCACCGCGTTCCCGTTCCATTTATTTCCCCAGGGATAGATGCGGCCATCGCTGCCCTGGGCCGCGTACTGCCACTCCCACTCATGCGGCAACCGCTTGCCAGCCCACGCCGCGTAAGCCCGCGCGTCTTCTAACGAAACCCACGTAACAGGTTTGTTGTCCCAACCAGCGGGAAAACTTCCTCCTTTCCAATCTCGCAGAAAGTTCAAATCATCCTGCGGATGATAGTGCGTATTGTCCAGAAACTTCTTGAATTGCGCGTTGGTGACTGGATAGGTATCGATCCAGAATGATTTCACCTGCATAGGATGTTCGTGGAAACGCCGCGGAGAATCCTCCCAGGGATATTGCACGTCCACACCGATGTCATCGTATCCCTCAATCTCAATTCCTTGCACCTTGAAGACAAAGTTCCCCCCATGAATCTTTACCATCCCCGCCTGGGATGCTGAGGAAGACACTGGAGGCGGTTTAGTCGCAGCGATCGGCACGATCTGCTGCGGCAATACTTTCCACTCATGCGAATAACCCGCCAACGGCTTCGCCGTCATCTCTTTCATCTTCGACATGAGCGCCTGAATAGCCGCATTCGGAGGGGTTTTCGTGGCCAACAACGCTCCATAGCCATGCGCTTCGATATCGAAGCTAAGCACGACCTTGCCTTCCGCATTGCGTTCGGGCTGCAGTTCGGCGCCATGATAAAGATCGAAATAGCGCATTCCGTCTTCAGTCTGCAGTTCGATTTCGCGACCTTCCACACCGTACTCGTTGCGATTCACGATGGTCCAGACCATCTGATCATGCAAGGGCCAACGGCTGGCAAAAACTCCGTAGCGTAACATCGGCGCAAGCGGCTCCCATTCACAACTGACCAGGAACGGGGCAATAGAGCGCTCGAGGGTGGCGACGCGGCGAGTTGCTTCGGCATCGCGCGGCGTGATTCCATTCCAGATTCCCCAGATGTTTTCCCAACTCTCCCAACCGACGCCATTAAAAAAAGCAAACAGCAGATCATTGGTTTTGTCACGATTCCAGCGATCCGAAATATTCACCATGTGGCGCGGTTCAAGCCACTTGTACTTGTCAACCAAAGGAACGAAGGGAAAGTTGTACTGCCCCCAAGTCATGATGTTCCACGCCAAACCTTCATCGGAAGGCCCGCCCTCCGGCTCAAAGGCCAGCGGATGTCCAACCTTATCGGCAGCCGCTGAAAATGCGAGCGGGACTCCATCCTGGGTATCGCCGTTGATGCCGTCGACTCCGACCTCCTTCATCAATTCAGCAATTGCCTCCGGCCAGGGTTTCCCAGGATCGCGCGTTCCCTGGTCCCACATCATCATCGGAAAAAATACGCGCACACCACGCCGATGAAATTCTGCGATCATTGCCCGCACACCCGCAGCCCCTCCTGGCATGCTGCGAATCAGGTCGTGCTGATTGCGGTCGTCGATCCCCATATTTGGATAGGTCGGCCAGATCAGCACCGCGTCGATGCCGCCGTACCGTTTTTCCAAATCGTCGAGATAACGATCGACGGTGTAGCGATGCGCAACCGGATCATAGAAATAGCGGTCCTGCACCATCATCTGCGGCTGGATAAAACTGGACTGCGTCCACCGAAGCTCGGGCAGATCGTAGCGCGATCCATCGTAGCCAATGCGGATCAAGCGCTCACTGCGCCAGTGCCGGATATCGGCGAGCCAGGCATCGTGGTCCTGTTGCGTGCAACCTTTCCATCCACCTTCCCGCGCCGCTTTCATCGACAGACAATCAGGTACAGGAATCTGCTGATGGTCAGGATCAAAATGCGTATCCTGCGCGCCCACCGTGCAGGAAAAAACCAGCAGACTCGAAATGACAAGTTGCTTCGCTTTCAGCTTCATCTGTGCAAGCTTCATGAGTACAATCTCGGTTCTTCCGGGAATCGATTTCCGAAGCTTACCGCACGTGAATGCCCCCCCGAATTACAACCACCGATGCTGCCGGTAATTCATAAGCTGTATCCGCGCTGACATTCTGCTTGACGTGCAGAATCGGCCCGTCCGGATCGGCCATGCCGAAGCTTTCCGCTTCCACCGAAGTTTCAGCCGGATATTCGGCATGTCCCACGAAACGCGTATGTCCCGGATGCCACTGATACTGCCCTTTTCCGAATGTCGAAATCTCAACAGCTCCGTCGAACGCCTCGTTCTCATGGCTGGCCTGGTCTTCAAACGCGATCTTCACCCGGTGAGCATTTTGCTGATCGCGATTCACGATAAGCAGCGACCACTGGCCATCGGGACCTTTCAGGGCATATGCCGTTACCACCGCATGTCCCGCGCCGTCGTCGATGTCACTGCGGGCGGGAAATACATCATGCAGTTTCTCGCCCGGAGTGACCCACTCCAGATTAATCAGTTGGGCCGTGAAGAACTGCGCTAGAGGCTGCTGAATCTTGTATTGCCCGTCGACCGTGAGCATCCCAAAGGTTCCCGGCGAATCGTTGCAGCCGTGTTCCATCACCAACGGCAGATAATGAAAGTAGTAAACGCCGTTGCCTCCCGCGGTCAGAAATGAACCGATATAATCGGCGAGCCAGAGCCCCGAAAAAATGTCCATGAAAGTTTCGCTGGCCCCCGAGGAAAGATTTCCCTCTGTAATGAACATGGGAAGGTCCGCCGGAACTCCATCATCGCGCCAGACTTGCATGATGTGGTTGATGAGTTGCGGCTCGTCATAAAGGCTGCCCCAGGGAATCTTGCACGGTTCGTAAGGATAATGTTCGAAAGAGAAAAACAAAAGATCGCGCATGCGTCCGTGCTGTTTCAGGTAATCGATGAACCGCCCGGTCCAGGATGTTTTGCCGTTCGCAGCCGGCCAGGTTTCAATATCCTGGTTCACGCCCTGGAATGACGGTCCCCCCAATTTAAGACTGGGGTCAAGCCGATGCAGAGCCGTAGCCCACTGCAGATAAAGTGCACCGTAATCCTCGGGCGCGGTGTACTGTCCGTCCGCTTCTTCACCCATTTCAACGTAGGAAATTGGGTAGCCCCGTTTCCGCAGATATGCAATCTCGGCGACGGCATTCTCCGGCGTATCGTAAACCAGCGCGATCGGGATCATGGCCGGCAGACCTCGGGTCACGCCGCTCGTAAAGAAAAAATCGAAACCTACCTGCGCTTGATGAGTTGTTCCGAGATCGGAAGCTTCGTGCCATGGGTCCACGGAGGAGCAATACGTCGTGGTCTGTTCCTGGTCGGGCGTATGCCGCATGATGTCGTGGAACTCGCCGTCGATAGAGGCCGTTCCGAGATAGATTTCGCGGATCGCGTAGCCGACGCAAGCGCGAGGATCGGCAGAGGCGTGCCCTGCTGCGCAAGTATTGGAAGACTCCGTCAGCAGAATGCGCAGGAATCGAACTGGAAGAGGACTCGCATTCAGACGCATGATCTCTGATCCGCCGTGACCCTTCTCAATGACCCCCAGCGGATACGTCTGCCACACCCCCTTGGTTGGCGCGTGCATCGGATCGTCTCCCGTCCAGTGCTGCACTACAAATTTCGTAGCGAACGGTTCCCCCCATTTGATCAGGATGCTTTCGACTTGCTGCATTTGCGCCAGATCGATCACGACCCACTGTGGATGCAAGGAGTCGCTTTCGCCAGTGAAGCGCTCAGTCAGATACGGATTGCTCTTCCAATAACTATTCTCATCGCCATCTGTAATGCGCGAAAACCCGGCATTCGGCGTGCCATCGTTCCGTGTAAAGCCACGATGCGGCAGCGAATATCCATACGAGTGACGGATCGGTTCGCCAGGAGTTGCCGAGCCCACGAAATATCCTTTCCCGTTGCCTTCGCTCCAGGTGCCCTGCGGATTCCAGTGCCATGCCTCGATGGATAACTCTGTATTGTTTCGATAGCTGACAGGCTGCCACCCGGAAGCCATTGCCCTCGCTAAATTCGGCTGCGTCAATCCGCTGTCAACAGCCTCCGACGGGATTCGGTCAATTCCAGCGCCCAGAGCCTCATTCGGACGAAAGTGATTCGTGGAGTGCGCCGGAGTGATATCGACCTGGATGATTTGTGCCGACGACAAGGTCACGAGAACGACGCATGCAAAAATAAAACTCAGGGCTATAAAAAGCAGACCTATGAAAAACGCGACTATTTTGTTCAAGGCATAACTCCTGGGAATCGAAATCGTCGCATCCCGTGCTTGACTGCATAACTATTTCGTGGCATTCCCGTTCATCGCGAGAGTCGTGCGATGTATGCCGCGAATGGATCAAGCGCGATCTGATCTGATTGGCCACCGGACGCTTCGGCCGTGGCGGTCGTCATAGAGAGAAAGCAGTCTCAGCATCCCATCGATGCCCTCCGATGACTGTTGCTGCGGCAAATCGCGGAGTTGCGCGATCATCATCAGGTACTCCGCTCCGGAGAGGTGGTTATAGAGGTACGCTTCCTCCGGGACATACCCCATACGCCGCTCGTAGGCAATCAGATCATCCTGAATGGGTTTACCTTGGAAAAGGATATGGCCTGCAGTCATCTCGATCAGGCCAGTGATCGTCTTCATGGTAGTGGACTTGCCCGAACCGTTCGGACCAAGATATCCGTTGACTTCACCAGTTCGGGTGGAGAAGCTTGCATCGTCCACTGCGGGAATGCCCGAGAAGTGTTTGTACACACTGCGCAACTCAAGCACGAAGCCTCCTTATCGGATTAAGCAAGAATATATCCCAACGACTCACTGCGCGCGATGAATTGGAAATAGAGAAGGACGCCCACCTCGCCCCGCTCCAGAGCGACCCGCGCTTCGCTTCCCTCGTTTCTCATGCAAAAGAGAAAGCTGCGCAGGTGAATGAAATGAACTGATTCTGGTCGCCTTTCGCACGCCATCGTGGTCACCCAAACCCCGAAAACTTGGCCTACCACGCAAACGAGGATAATGCGACACCTGAATTTGTTTAACGCTATTTCTACCGTCTCTTCACCACCCGGGACAGCCTGACAACTTCTGCATTAGGCATTGCTTGAAAGAGTACATATTCTGCGCCATTGGCTCGCACGACCTCGACCTGCTTCCTTTGCTCACCCTGTCGAACTTCCACTGTCTTCCATTCGTTGGGGACATACGTTTTCAAAGTCAATGGTAGATCGTAGCTCAGTTCTGTAAGTTCGCTGCGCAGCACGACTGAGATAACTTCGCCGTCCGTGTACGAGCCAACCGTGCTCTGCCGGCGTTCGCGAATATATTTCGTGACATCCTGGAAGGTCGCGACCCACAGGCTGTGTTTCTTTGAATTGATGTACCCAAAATAGTCCTTTAGCTCAGCACCCGTCTTCGGTTTCCATCCAACTCCATCCACGCCGTGAAAGACGAGCACTAACCAGATGTTGCCCTGTGCCGCAGTTTTGTCGACCCAGGACTTCATCAGTTCCATCGGCGTTTCTGTCAGGGGTCCGCGCTGCCATCGAACGTATTCTTTGCGGGAAGCAGCAGGGTCCATATTATTCGAGCGGTCCAGATCATCGACGTCTGCATCCGGCATGTAGTTGCGTGCGACCTGGTATCGCAGCAGTGCCGCTTGAACTGCTCGTTCGTTCTCGGTACCGTAAGGACACTCAACTGAGAATGTGTGGGTGAAGCCGAGGTGGTCAAGGATATCCTGGCGGCTTTTTTCGAGTTCGTAGACCAGATTGGCATCATCTAGAACCGCCAGGCGCGGATGCGTCACGGTGTGACTGGCAACCTCGTGCCCACGGTTTGCTAAAGAACGCAGCTCATCCCAGGTGACCTTGTTGCCGTCCCCGGGGGGCTTTTCGCGCTGATTGCTCGGTATGAAAGCACCTGTTCGCACCTTTTCGTACGCCTCGTCCAACACACGATAGGCCTGGTCCACATTCTTCCCCTCGTCGTAAAGCTCTCCAGCGCGGGTATGGAACTCGAGAGTTCCTTCGTAACCCAAAAAGCCAATCGCCGATGCGCGTTCGAAAAAGTTGTCTCTATTTGTCGGAATACGCGCCGTTTCCTCGATGATTGCTTTCGTCGGGCGACCCACGAACGTGCCTTGGTACCGCGAGCCTGGGATGTTTCCTGTGATGATGAAAAAGGTGGCAGGAAAGCCGAAGCTATCCATAATCGGCACGGCTACGCGGAACTGATTCACCGATCCGTCATCATACGTGAGCGAGACTGCTCCGTTCTTGCCGTATTGCCATTTTGTAATTTCCGTCTTGCCGACTTGACTGACGACGAAACGTGAGGAAGAAATCATCATCCCCATCACTGCGACTACAACGATTGCCCACTTCATCGCACCTCCTCAACCTTCACAGTGGCTGGGTACTCAGTATCGTGTTTGGGCGGATTATAAAGAATCTGCAGACAGTTGGGGAGTTGTCGCAACGCGGAAGTAATCCGGCTAAAAGCCTTTGTGTCGGTCAACTTCCCGTTAGCCCGTCACCCTCCCAGAACTCCGAAGTCCAAAATTCTGCCCGCAATGTTCGGTGAGTGACGCGGCGATATATCGTCAACTGACGGGTGACGCCTTATGCCCAAGAATCCGTGGTCTGCGTATGCGACGAATTTTGTCTTGGACACAGTGGCGTTCTCAAACGCACTGCGGGATGACAAATAGCGTGAAAGAAACAGCGACATTTATCTTTGAAGATTACAGGCCGGGATCCGCTTGCTCCTCGAAGATTACAGGCCGGGAATCCGCTTGATCCTCGCTATCAGGCGGCGGAGTGCGCGAGTTGATTGCATAGTCGATGAACGATTTCCTGCCTTATCTCGTATTCAAGTAAATCGCTATCGCTTGCACAGCCAAGCATCCGTGACTCCAAAACGTCGCTCTGCTTGCGCAAGAGTTCAGCAAGTTCAATTCGCAATTCTTCGATATGAGGCTCTTCCATGTTGGCTCCTTCGAAGCGGCGCTTCTGGCGCTCGACCTGCTCGCAACAGCAGGATCAAGCGGCCCTCGGATAAAGCAGTCCACGCGCTTCGTCAATTAACACAGAGACGTGCTGGTATTTCGACACCAGTACGGAGATCCCTGCCAACCGTGCTAACTGCTCGGAAAACCGGTCTTCGAAAGCGCTGTACATGATTAGCGGAACGGACGGCATTAAGTGTCTGAGAGCACGTGCGGCATCCAGTCCGTTCATCACCGGCATCAACAAGTCCAGCACAATCAGGTCCGGGTGCAACCGGCGAGCTTCTTCAATCGCCAAACGCCCGTTCTCTGCCTCTCCGCAGACTTCCATATCCGTCTCACGTTTGAATAGCTCGCGGAGCCACCGACGAACGAATGCATTGTCATCCACGATCAATACCGTCTTGGCCATGGGCTCTCCCCTGCGGCGCAACAACTCCAATCTTGCGACGTCCAACAACCTAATGGGATAGGTTAGATACCCCAAAATGAAGAAAACTCGATCCGATAAGCAAAGATGAGTGCCGATGCAGACTCCGGGTGCGAACTTCAACATGCCAAGGGAGTAACCGGTCAACAGCGCGATGAATCGTATGCTGTTCGGCTAGCGGTGGAGTACGGTCAGTACTCTAGTTTACCCGCAAGGATGCCCGCGCCGACCTGTTTCCGGTGGCGCAGTCGATTGGTTTGCAGCGGATTCCCTCAGGTTCAGAGAGACCCTGCTTACAGGTGCTTACGGATACTTACGGATTTTGCGCTATTTGTTTTGCCGAAAAACCGTAAAATCGGCTTGCTGGGTCGTTGGAAGTACCTTGATGTCAGTGAGTTGTGACCTATCATAATTCACAGTGCTGTTGGGAAACCTAAGGCGTTTTGAATCAGGCGGCTCCGAATCCCTCCCTCTCCGCCAGATTTTCTACTTTTATTTCCAACCACTTGCAGCGTAATTCCGGGCTAAAAGACTCTGCTTACGGATTTCAAGGTATTTCCTCCGAACCTCGGTATTAGGTTCTGCTGGGTCGGCGCTCCAAGGAAGAGGTCACGGGTCCGTTCTGCCTGCGGTACGAGTTGAGATACGAATCCGTTGCCATGGACTTCAAAACGGCGGTCGAAGCCATGCAGCGCAGGCATGCCACCCTCGACTCTCTGGGAAGTGGCGTAGCGGTCAAGCCGGATGGCGATCCCAATCGCAAACGGATCGTAGATGAGATCAAGAAGTTCCTGGCCCAGAAATCTCTCCTCAAGATTCTGCGTTGTCTTCTCGCCAACAAATTTCCAACTCAAGGCTTTGCTGATTTCGATACGGCTTACCCACCCAACAGGTGCGGGAACATTCCTCCTGAATCGTCCCTCGACAGTAACCTTGAGGGGCCGCAAGCGAAGGCGTCTGTCTGTGATAGCAGAAATGAAGTGGTGAGGCATCCAATCAATGTCATAGGAAACGGGTCAATTCTCGGGGACACCCGTCTGCAGCAATGCCTTCGGAGTGCCCGGCTGCATAGATAAATCCCGACACAACCACAACCTTGCCGTCGAATTGCTTTGCCGACTTGAGCAGGTCACAAACATTCACTGGGGATTCTTGCGCTCCCCCTGCGGAGAGCACGAAAGTTGAAGCCAGATGCCACTGGTGAATGCGGACCGACTCACTTTGTCAATCCTGCCTCCACTTCTCGCAGAGACACAAACATTGCGACCGTGGGCTGCGAATCTGCGAGACAAGGACGAGAGGTGGCAAAGGCTCTCTCAAGAGGGAGTACAGCTTTTCATGCGAACCACAGCCTCAAACCTACCTGGACAGTGCCAACTGCTCTGCAATCTGGACCGCGAGCAATGCAATGTGATATATCCTTCGTGCTGATGCCCATGCGCACGCTCCGCTTCAACGAGAGCACGGATCAAACGATTAGAAATAATCGCAATGCCGCTCGTTCGTTTTTAGTACTCGTATTCTTCCAGAAAATCCGCAGGTTGCAGCGCAGGAGTATTCGGAATGCCTGCAGTTTTTCGAATGCAGATGTTTCGCACACAACGTTGTGCCCAAGAGCATTCCACGAGGTCCGGGTCGAGCCTTATCGAACATAAAACTGGAAAGGACGGCTAATGCAGTCGCTCGACATATTCGTCTCGCGATTTTATTCCGGGGCAGCCCTTTCTCTCCTATTCTTCTGCACGTTCAGCGTTCCTTCCAGTTCCGCCCAGCAAGCAACCGCGCCACCGTCGTCAACCGCCGCGAAGCCGTCCCCGCCGACCGCCATTGAAGAAGGTTTTCCCGTAAAGGACGAGCTCGTCATCAGCAAGTGCGGCGCGTGCCACGCACCGGACGCTAAGGGAAACATGTCGCGCATTTCTTGGATTCGTACCACGCCCGAAGGCTGGGAAGAAGCAATTAAGCGAATGGTGCGACTGAACGGCGTTCCGCTGGAGCCGGACGACGCCCGCAAGATTCTTCGTTACCTCAGCGACCAGCACGGCCTCGCCCCCGAAGAGGCTAAGCCTATCGAATATTTTCCCGAACATCGCATGGTGGACGAAAAGGTCCCAAGTGAAGACATCAAGCGATCTTGCGTCGCTTGTCACGCGCTGGCCAAGCCTCTTTCGTGGCGCCGAAGCGCTGAAGACTGGAAGATGCTCGTCAACCTGCACGTAGGTCTCTATCCGACGGTAGATTTCTTGAATTTCCAACGCTTTCCACCTCCTCAGCCGGGTGACCCGCCACCTCCACCGGGAACGGACCTGCGGCCTCCCGTCGAGCAAGCGCTCGCGTTCCTGGCTCAGAGCGGTTCACTGCACTCTCCCGAATGGTCGGAATGGCAAGCCAGCATGCGTTCACCGCGACTTGCCGGACATTGGCTCATTTCGGGAACGCAACCCGGCAAAGGGAAATTTTTCGGCACCATGGAAATCGAAGCGGTTCCTTCCGGCGGGAGTTTTTCGACGAAAACGAGAGTGACGTTTCCGGCGGACGGCTCAGCCTTGACCGAAACGGGAAAATCCGTCGTCTACACCGCCTATGCGTGGCGGGGACGCTCTACCGCCGACAACGCGGGAACAGCGCCCAATGATCCAACGGTCACTCGCGAGGTCATGATGCTGTCTCGTGATCAATCGCAGATGGAAGGACGCTGGTTCTGGGGCGCTTATCAGGAATTTGGGATGGACGTTGCCATGCACCGTGGCAACGCCGCGCCAACGGTTTTGGGCGTCGACATCTCTGCTTTGAAAGCCGGAAGCGTTGGCAACCAAGTTCGCATTTACGGAGATCATTTCCCGGCGGATATCTCCGTGGCCGACTTGGATTTCGGTGCCGGCGTGGCTGTCAAAAAAATCATCAGCCATACACCCGACTTAATCCAAGTCACCGTCGACGTCGCTGGCGCAGCAATCCCCGGCAAGCGAGACGTCGCGTTGCAAACTACCCTCGCTCCAGCTGCCTTCGCAGTCTACGATCACATCGACTATCTGAAGGTTTCGCCCGAAACAGCACTCTCACACCTCGGCGGAGAACCCCACGCAAAGGGATACTGCCAATTCGACGCCATCGCTTACGCAAACGGCCCCGACGGCAAGCAGGGAACACCGGATGACATCGAACTCGGCCCCGTGAAAGCAACGTGGAAGCTCGAAGAATTTGTGGCGACCATGGACGACGATGACGTCGATTTCGTCGGCAGTCTCGATCCTGCGAGCGGTCTCTTCACACCAGCTCTGGACGGCCCCAATCCCAAGCGCAGGTTCTCCCGAAACAATTACGGCGACGTTTGGGTTGTCGCGACTTTCAAGCCGGCTGGCTCCGACCAGCCCGTCACAGGCCGCAGCTATTTGGTTGTCGCTATTCCTCAATATATGCGGTGGGATCAACCGGAGGTTGCAAAGTGACCATGTATTCCCTGGCAGAGTCCCACAGATTTCGGGGCGCCTCGAGTGACTTTTTGTACCTCGTCCCGAGCGGTGGGATTTTTTCGCTGGATGAGTTGTCTTCCGCAATTCTGGACGCGCTTTCCGCCGGCCCGCTCGATCGCGAGCAGCTAATCAGCCGGGTCTCTCAGAAAGCGGGTTGCGGGCCCGTTGACGTTGCCAGTTGCATCCACGAGCTGGGCCAAGTGCGTGCCCTGTACGACCCTGCCGATCCCTTCATCACCGAGGATCCGCCGCAGCTGCCCGAGCATTTCCCGCTGCAAACGCTTGTGATGAACGTAACGAATCAGTGCAATCTCTCCTGCCAATATTGTTACGAGTTTGGCGAAGACAAAATCGCAACTCCCGAAGGCAAAAAGAAGTTCATGGACTTGGCGACCGCCAAGTCTTCGGTCGAATACCTTCTTGCCCAATCCGAAGGCCGCCGATCCGTTCACATCACGTTCTTTGGCGGCGAAACGCTCATGAATTTTCCGCTCATGCGCAGCGTCGTTGACTATTCTCGTGAACAAGCCGGTCGCAAAGGAGTCAGCATCGACTTCAGCCTCACTACCAACGCCACTCTTCTGACCCCCTATATCATCGACTTCCTGGCTGAAAATCGGGTGGGAGTCACCGTGAGTCTCGATGGCCCAAAGGAAATGAACGACAAGTTCCGTATTTTCGCGAATGGCCGCGGCAGCTACGACATCATCGAGCCAAAGGTTCGCGAATTGCTCGCCCGGCACCACACCAGGCCCATCGCCGCCCGTGTCACCATGACATCCCAGGCGATGGACGTCTTCAAGATTTATCGCCATCTCAAGCACGATCTTGGTTTCCACGAAGTAGGCTTTGCCCCAGTGACCTCTTCTCCGGATCGTTTGTACTCCATAAACGAGCCGGGCATGGATCAAGTTTTCGCCCAATTCAGCGAACTCGCCCAGGAATATCTTCAATTTGCACTACGCGGCGAACTTCATGGCTTTTCCAACGTCAGCGACACTCTCGCCGAACTCCACCAAGGTGTGAACAAATCGCATCCATGTGGCGCGGGCCTTGGTCTGGTCGGCGTCGGACCGTCCGGCGATATTGCTCCCTGCCACCGTTTCGTGGATTCCGACGAGCACGTTCTAGGAAACGTCACTACCGGCATCGACAAGAAAAAACAATCCGCTTTCCTCGATCGCGGCAACATTCAAGCCAAACCTGACTGTCATACCTGCTGGGCCCGCCCCTTATGTGCCGGCGGATGCCATCACGAAGCGTTCGTGCGCTATGGAGACACCGGCCATCCAAATCTTCACTTCTGCACCTGGATTCGCGGCTGGACGCACACTTGTCTTGAAATCTACGGCGCTCTCGCCGAGAAAAACCCTGAGTTCCTGGACTATTTTGCCGAAAGGAAGCCAGCATGAGGCATCTTCGAGCCGTCAATCGCAAGGCACGGCGCATCGAGGAGCACGTCGCATCCGTCGAAGGCGATATCGTCGCTCTCCAACAGGGTCCAGGTGCGAAGCCGCACATCCCCATGGGATGCTCGCTGGTTTTCAACCCGGGATGGGAAGTTGATTCCGCCGGGGGCACTGCCGGTCTCTGTCAGCCGGTCGAACGGGACCTTTTCGACTGCTACATCACTTGCTTTTGGCCCGCTCACGTTCCCGATCATTTGAACAATTCCCCAGACTGGACCAGCAAGTGCGCCACCGGTACCAAAGACTGGCGCAATATCGACATCGTTTTTCCCTAGTCTCGATTTGGATGGAGGCTTAGCTTGCGATCAGTGCCCTGTTTCCTGGCCGTGGTTCTTCTTGCTTGGTCTCCGGCGCCTGCCTATGCCGGAGACGCCGGTCAGCAATTGCTGTACCTCGCGACCTGGCCGCACCAAATCGTCATCTTCGATGCCACTCAGGAAAAAGTCGTCGACACGATCGACCTGAAAACGGACGTCCCTGACTTCCTGATACTTTCTCCAGACAAAAAGAAGCTGTACCTCAACACTGTGAAGGACAACTCCATCGTCACCATTGATCTGGCCACCCGCAAACCTGCCTACTCTTTCAGTCTGAAATCCGGCAATCGCAATGTCCGTCTTATGGGGCTCACGCCCGACCCAACCGGCAAATATCTCTACGGCCTCGCCACGGTCATTATCAAGCAGCTCGATCACTATGATATCGATCCCCCGAGTTTCATCGTTATCGACCTCGCCGCCGGAAAGATTATCCGCACCGGCGAGTTTCCAAAGGACGAAGATAGGTCGGGAGCCTATGGTGACTTAAGAGTGTCCCCTGACGGGAAGCTCCTCTATCTTTTCAGCGAAAACATTCTGGTTGTCGACACGACGTCATTTCATGTCGTGAAGAAAATCGACCTCGCCAAGCCTCTGAATCCTGGCGTCGAAAACCTTTCCATGGATCTTCTCGACGACCCCAACGAGCTCCCCGGAAAGGTCACCAGCGTGTTCCACTTCTCTGATCCCTACGTCCACCGTGTTGTCTTTGGCATCGGTTCCATCGACCTGGCAAAGCTGTCTTTTGATTTCTCGGCGGCGGGCCCAGTGGAAGCCGGTCGTCTCATGCCGCTCCGCCTCACTCCGGATCGCAAGGTTGGCTACACGGTCGCCATCAACGGCAGTCCCGGCAATCGCCGCTGCGAATTCTGGGCCTTCGACATGCCATCGCGAAAACTGATTCGCAAGCGCGAGTTCGATGGCCGCAACCGGTTTTCGTTCACTCTGTCCGCCGACGGTTCCAAAATCTTTATCTACGGCGCCGGCTACGATATCGAGGTCTACGACAGCAAAACGTTCGAGCTTCGAAACAAAGTCGTTCTTCCGGGCGATGTGACAAGCAATATGATAGTGATGCCGGCAGCCTCGACAGCAGTCTCGTCGCAGAGTACTCAGCCGTAGCAGGCTCGCCGCATTGCCTGTAGAAAATGCGTGGAGAAGACACTATGACCGTCACGCTTAAGCGCATGACTCTGATGGGCCTGCTTGCCGCGAGCTTTTTCGCGCTCGCCTTTCGCGCCGAAACCGACGATCCCCTAACATGGAATAGAAAAGCCGCCGCCTCGTATCTCGATGCCAGGCAGACCTGGTGGATGAACTGGCCAGGGGCCGCTCGAGATCATCAAACGTTTTGCATCTCCTGCCATACGGTTGTGCCTTACGCACTCGGTCGCCCCGCGCTCCGTGCGGCACTCGCCGAAAGCGCGCCGTCCGTCAACGAGCGCAAGCTCCTCGACAATGTGACCAAGCGCGTTCTTGCCTGGAACGACATGCAACCGTTTTACAGCGACGAAAAAGTTGGCCCGGACAAGACTCCCCAGTCGCGCGGCACTGAATCCATTCTCAATGCCCTGATCCTCGCATCCTATGAAGCCAAGGATTCGCAGCCCAGTGCCACTCTAGCCAAAGCTTTCGAAAACATGTGGGCGCAGCAACAAAGGTCCGGCACGAAGAAAGGCTCATGGTTCTGGCTGAATTTCCATACCCAGCCCTGGGAAGCGGACGACTCGCAATACTACGGATCAACCCTCGCCGCCATCGCAGTAGGAATGGCGCCGGGCAACTATCGGTCATCTCCTACCATCCAGCCAGGCTTAGAAGCCCTCCGCTCATTTCTCGAGGGTGGGTACAGCAGCCAGCCTCGGAACAACCTTGTCTTTCTCCTGTGGGCTTCCGCGAAAATGCCTGGCCTCCTGACGCCGGAGCAACAAAAGTCTATTATTGCTGACGTCCTCGCTCTCCAACACGAAGACGGCGGCTGGAGTCTCTCTTCACTCGTCGGACCCTGGAAGCGCGGCGACAATACTCCGCTCGAAACAAAAAGTGATGGCTACGCCACTGGGGTGATCGCTTTCGTGCTTCAGCAATCGAGCGTCGCCCGCGAAAACGCTCAATTAAAGAAAAGCCTCACGTGGCTCGCAACCAATCAAGACAGGACGCAAGGCCTCTGGCCGGCCTATTCGCTGAATAAGCAGCGCGATCCCTCCGCCGAGGCATTTCTTTTTATGAGCGACGCTGCCACTGGCTTCGCTGTCCTGGCCCTGACGCAGCCGCCAACCAACTAACATGCAAAAGCTGCGCCCCGACACGAATGCGCCTAAAATTCCCTTCGCTCAATATCGCCGCGCGCTAGCCTTCGTCGCGCCCTACTGGCGCAGCCTAGCACTCGTCATGGTTCTCAGTCTTCTTTCCACCGCCGTCGCCCTTGCCCAGCCTTATATCTCGCGTCTGCTCATCGACGATGCTCTTCTACGCCACAACCTTCATGCCCTCGGCGTCATTGCCGCCGCCATGGTGGCCGTCACTGTCGTCGGCTTCGCCGTCAACATTCTGTCCAGCTACCGCTACGTGCGCCTCTCCGCCGAATGCCTTTTTGACATGCGGCTCGCCGTTTACCGCCATCTGCAAAACCTCTCTCCCCGTTTTTTTGCCAAAAGCAAGATCGGGGACATCGTTTCCCGCATCAACAACGACATCGGCGAGGTCCAGCGTATCTGCGCGGATACGCTCCTCTCCGTCCTCTCCAATATTCTTTTCCTCGTCGGCAGCCTCGCCGTGATGGCGGCTCTCAATTGGCGTCTATTCCTCGCCAGCGTTGCCCTGCTACCCGTTAGCGTCATCGCTCTTCGTCACTATCAGGCGCGCCTCACCGTCGAAACGAAAAGGCTTCGCGAGCGCAGCTCCGATCTCGGCAGCTTCCTGATCGAAAGCCTCCTCGCCATGCGGCTCATCGTGGCCACCGGCAACGAGAACCGCGAGGCCGAAGAATTTCGCCGCCGCAACGGCCGGTTTCTCGAATCCCTTCTCGCCATGCAGATGATGGCATTCCTTGCGAGCGGTCTGCCCGGTGCCGTTCTCACCGTATCGACCGCCATCGTCTTCATCTATGGCGGCAAGCTAGTCATCGACAATCACCTTACCCTCGGCGGCCTGGTCGCATTCATGGCCTACCACCTTCGGCTGCTCAGCCCCGTGCAGGTAATGCTCGGCACGTACACCAATCTCCTCACCGGCGGCGTGGCTCTCGGCCGCGTCTTCGAAATCCTCGATGTTCCCGTCGAAGTTCGTGAGTCCCCATCCGCCATCGCGGGCGCCAATCTCCGCGGACAGATTAGCTTCGATCATGTGCGCTTCCGCTTTTCGAACGATGTCCCGGTCCTCGAAGACGTTTCCTGTCAAATTCCCGCTGGCTGCATCTGCGCCATCGTCGGCGCCAGCGGCAGCGGCAAGTCCACGCTCGCGGATCTGCTCTTGCGCTTCTACGATCCCGATTCCGGCGCCATCTCCATCGACGGCCGCGACCTGCGCGATTTCCGTCTCCACGATTTGCGCAGGCAAATCGCCCTGGTTGAACAAACTCCCTTCCTTTTCCGCGCCACCATCAAGGAAAACATCGCCTACGGCAATCCCGCTGCAACCCTAGATGAAATCCGCGCATGTGCCCGCAGCGCCGCCATCGACGATTACATCCAATCGCTGCCCCTCGGCTACGACACCGTGGTCGGCGAGCGCGGCTGCACCGTGTCCGCCGGCGAACGCCAACGCATCGCCTTGGCTCGGGCGCTGCTCCGCAGTCCCTCGGTCCTCATCATGGACGAGCCCACCGGCGCGCTCGATCCATCTTCGGAAGCCGCCATCGCCCGGTCTCTTTCGCAAGCACGCCACAGCCGCACCGTCATTCTCGTTACCCATCGCATTTCTCTCGTCGAAATTGCCGACCAGGTTTTCGTACTCGAGAATGGCCGCATCGCCGAGAGCGGCGCTACCTGCGATCTTTTGGCGGTGGGCACGGCGCTCTCGCGCCAATTCCGACTTGTCAATCTCCCACTTAAGGAAACTGAAATAGTATGACTCGCCGCATTCGCATCGGCATCATTGACAGCGGCGTTCACGCCGCTCACCCGCACATCGGGAACATCACCGGCGGCGTCACCATCGCCAATGGCGCGCCAGACCCCTCGTGCTATGTCGATCACCTGGGCCACGGCACCGCCGTCGCCGCCCTGATTCACTCCCGCGCTCCTCAAGCCGATCTCTTCGCCGTCAAAATCTTCCACCACAAGCTCGTAACGAAAATAGACGACGTGCTGGCGGCCATCGACTGGTGCCTGCAAAACGAAATGGATTTGATAAACTTGAGCCTGGGAACAACGAACAGCACTCACCGCCGCGCATTCGAGGAATCGACCAGGAAAGTATCCGCAGCACAAAGGGGCATCGTATCGGCGTTTGAAATGGGCGGTATCGAAGCACTGCCTGGTTGCTTGCACGGCGTAGTCGCAGCCGTCGCCGATCCGGCCGAGGCTCCCGGCGAGCACGTAGCAAACACCGTTCGCGGGAAGAGAGTCTTCACCGCCTGCCCGTTTCCCCGCGGCATCCCCGGCGTTCCCCGCGAGAAAAATCTTCACGGCGCCAGTTTTTCCGTCGCCCACGTCACCGCCACCCTTGCCAATCTCTGGAATCCTGCCTTCCGAATCACTGACTGGGAAGCCGCTTTGCTCGAACGCGCGCAACCCGGGATCGCCCAGCGAAGGTGAGCCGCCGCCAGCTAGATCTTCTCCCCCGCGATTCGCTTCAGTTCAAAACCCACCAGCCGAAATCTGGGCCGCACCGCTCCGCGCAATTTCTCCTTTGTCCAGGCAATCCCGCTTGCGATCGAATTCAGTTCCGAAGCCCAAAACGCGCCCGCCCCGTCTCTCTGATAGAACTCACGACAATTCTCCAGGTGCCGCAAGAAGCCCAGTCGCAATCGCAACGAATACTCCGCCAGAAGATCTTGCTCTGATCCTCCGCCAGCAATCGCCCGCACCACCGCGCAAGCTAGGATCGCTTCTCGCGCCGCATTTCCTACACCCTCGCCACACAGGGGATCAAAAGTCATCGCCGCCGATCCGCAAGCCAGCCAACCCGCTCCGCACAAGTCCACCGCTGTCCGCGGATACGCCGCCAACTCTGCCGGCGCGCCACACCTTTTCTTTACGTGTCGCCTCACCAGCCTACTTTTCGTCAGCAGCTTCTCAACCGCTCCGCCGACGCAAATCAACGATCCTCTTCCGCCGCCCGTCGCCAGCAAAAACAGCCACCCCTCCTCCACCGCCTCCACCCAACACGCATCCTGCTCTGCCTCCTCCCGAAGCTCTACCTCACTCACCAGCGCCATGCGCGAGCCGAAATGCATTTGCACCGCCGAATCTCCCGGCGGCCGAGCAGTAACGATCGTCGAGTCCGGACCAGCCACACCCCGATCGACGGCCCACTTGTTCACATCCGCCATCCGCGCCCGCAATCGCTCCAGCAGCACGCCTTCCGAAACGACCACCGCCGAATGTGGAAGCATCACCGGCTCCCCTTTACCCCAAGCGACCACACGCTTCCGTATCTCCGGCAGCCCCTCAAACAAGTCACTGCTCTCGAAAATGTCCGCCAGCAGCTTCTGCGTGCTTTGGCTGACCAGAATCGCGGGCAAAGCAACGCGGTTCCCAGCTCCAGCATCCCCCCTTGCAACAAAGCCTCCGTGCTTCGGCAGCAGTTGAGTGCAGCAACTGGCAGCAATCCCCTCGCCCAACACCCGCACGCCCCATTCAGCCATGCCCAAGCATAAGCCACCAACCGCCCTATATTGAGCACCTGGCAGCCGGCCACCAGCCGCATTAACGCCGCCACTGAGGCAGAGCACTTCTGTTCACACTGTGGCGTCTCACTTCCGATAGCGGCCGAGCGCGTAACACACGACTAAAACATGTGCTCTCGGACGTCGAGGCACCATGCGATAACTGCCGGTAATGTCGACATTACCGGCCAATCTCTGCCCACTTCTCAGGAGGTGCGGAGTTTGCGCGTTTCGCTGACAATCTTGGTGAGCCGGTTGGATAGGCGGTCGAGGCAAGCGCGA
>Ga0210406_10002522_pt1 | contig 20778 bp, 17 predicted proteins | sample IncBWC30MmetaG_FD_155454 | JGI IMG/M metagenome (GOLD analysis project Ga0210406, IMG submission 155454) | Forest soil microbial communities from Barre Woods Harvard Forest LTER site, Petersham, Massachusetts, United States - Inc-BW-C-30-M | ecosystem: Environmental > Terrestrial > Soil >... | reverse complement strand
CACCATGGAAATCCCTACGCCTTTGCGCCGAATGACCCGGCGGTCGACCGATTCGCCGACGAAGACAATCGTGATCTCACCGACAGTCGCGCAATCTGGAACGATGTTCGCGGCAACATTCCTGAATCAGGCGTTCACACCATCTATCCGCCCCTCGGACAGGGCGTTTTCCGCTTAGCGCATGCCATTGCGCCTGGAAGTGTGTTGGTCTTGAAAAGCAACATGGTAATTATGGATCTGCTTGCAACTGTCTTCCTGGCACTCGCGCTGGCTGCCGCGGGACTGCCTGTAGAATGGTTGCTTCTGTACGCGTGGAATCCTCTAGTCATAAAAGCATTTGCGGCCAGCGGCCATTCCGACGCCATTGCGGTTACCGCCATCGCGGCGCTTGCCTATTTCCTGCTGAAAGGAGCAAAGTTTGCAGCCGGCGTAAGTTTCGCTTTAGCGGTCTTGGCAAAGCTTATCCCCATCGTACTGTTTCCTTTTGTGGCCAGGCGCATTGGCTGGCGTAACTCCCTCCTGGCCTTGCTCATGATTCTCTTGGGTTACCTCCCGTTTCTGGATGCCGGGCGATCGCTCTTCGCTGGCGCTTCCACCTACGCGCGCTTTTGGCAATTCAATTCTGGGCTATTTGCGCTGGCTCAGTGGATTGCCGGCGCCTTTCGCCCGGACCCCTCGCGCGACGCTCGATTGTTCATGCTCTTCGTGGTGGCCTGTGCTATCGCATGGTTGACCTGGCGCGACGATGGGGCCAACGATTCGTTCCTACAAAATGCCGCCTTGTCTTTGGGTGCGTTTATTGTTCTAAGCCCTGCCGTCATGCCGTGGTACCTGACGCTTGTTCTCCCCCTTGCCATTCTTTCCGGCCAGCGAATTTGGATCTGGTTTTCCGCGATCGTGTGTTTGGCGTTTTTCGTCATGGTAGACCAACACCTGCCAGTGTGGACAGTTTGTCTGGAATACGGATTATTCACCTCCCTGCTACTGTACGAACGCTACTCCGTAAAGCGCTGCGCAAACCGCCGCAATATGTTGGTGCTGACTTAGTGGATTGAAATCCTTTGCCACTCTGTGCGGCATGCGCTGCGTTGTGCAGCAAGTCTCAGCGAACTCTGCACGATTTCCTATCTATGCGTTCCCACTTGCATTTGGAGAAGTTGAAGCACTCAGAGAGTGGTGCCTTCACAACCCCTGCAAACTCTCACGCCAGTGAAAAACGGAGCCATTCTGGCCGGTGTTGGGCGGGGCCAGTGATCCACCAGAGCCCGCTGGCAAGGATGCAGTACGAACTGCTGGGGAAAATCACACGGAAAGTCTGCGTGTTAGCCAAGAGTTCGGGTCATCATCGGCTCACGTTTGAGGCGGCCCGGCTCGCGCTTGGAGCTTCTGCCGCCCGGTACTTGGATTTCTTTGTCGGCTGCGCGGAATTTTCGTTAGGGACAAGACACCAACCACCATTTTGATATACAATTACGGTGTATATCAAGGAGGTCCAATGCAGGTATCGAAATGGGGCAATAGCCTGGCGGTGCGGTTGCCTACGGCGGTTGTCGACGCGCTCGACCTCAAGGAAGGCGACCAGATCGAGATTCGCATCGCTCGTGAACGAGTCTTCGAAGTGAGCCGCGATCAAAGCAAACCCCAGGCCCTCGCTCGTCTGCGCAAACTCCGGCGCCCTTTGCCTCCCGGATTTGTTTTTGACCGAGAAGAGGCCAATGCCCGCTAAGGCCTTTTTCGATACGAATGTGCTGCTTTATGCCCTTGCCGAGAAAGATCCGCGCAGCGCACAAGCGGAAGAACTCCTGGCGGCGGGAGGGGTACTCAGCGTTCAGATCTTGAACGAATTTGTCTCCGTCGCTCGTCGAAAAATCTTGATGTCTTGGAGTGATGTGATCGAAGCGTTGGATGCTTTTCGAGTTCTATGTCCCTCTCCGCTCCCCATCACCATGGAAATCCACGAAGCGGCGCTCCAGATTGCCGAGAAGCACGGTTACAACATCTATGATGCGTTGGTCATTGCGGCTGCCTTGGAAGCGGGATGCGCGACCCTCTACTCCGAAGACCTTCATTCTGGCCAGACGATTTCTGGCCAACTCACAATCCGCAATCCCTTTCTCTAAAGGCAGTGTCAACTGGCTTGTGACCTGTTCGCTCATGCACGATTCGCGATGAACGCAGTAGGTTTCAATTCTTCTCTCTTTGATGTTCTCTGCCAGGCCGCTCTTGTAGCGAAAGGTGGGTTCTGAACGCAGCCGAAACTATGAGGCCCTCGGTCGTAAAACGCTGGGGGCCTAGTTTCTGTTGTCCGGTTTGGCGAATCGGGAGTTGAGCTTCATCCGTGTATATTCCGCACATGGAACCGAAACCGGGCGAATGGGTTGTGCTTACCGAAGTCCCTCCAGGGATGTTGGACGATTCCTCGCGACTTTTCTCATCAACACGGGTAAAGACGTGAAGACAATTCAGGGCTTGCTTCGACATGCCAAGGCGAGCACCACTCTTGACCTCTATTCCCAAGCGATTGACGCGTCTAAGCTGGAGGCTCAGAAGGACATGGCTCTCGCAATCACGAGCAGTAGTGCCTAACTATAGTAAGCCGAGGAATTATCCAAGTAACTCGTATCGGGCACTTTGCGGACCCCGGCGGTGTCTGGTAAGAGGGTAGAAGAATGATTCAGAGAACTGCAGCAATTTTCCTGCCCCGTATACGCACAGTCTCCGCCATTGTCATTTATCTGTTTTCCTTCGCCTTGACGGCCTCAGGTCAGCAGCCAGCGTGGCGCGAAATAACAATTGACTCGAGGTGGGGCGGTTTAGGACCGTCAGAGAATTTGAAGCTTGTCCTCGAATCCCGCAACGGTGTGATCTACCTGGGCAAGGATGTGGTCAATCCGAAGTTGGTCGATGCACTCCCTTTGTCGCTTTCCTCGCCCTCTCTGCCCGCTCCTGCGCTGAGTAACTTGGGCGTCACGTCGAACTGGTTAGAACGAAACGCCGCCGAAATCCCTCGTGACGGAGAGCCGAACCAGAGGGCGTTATTTCAAAAAAGCTTTGCAGACCCGAAGACCGCCGAAGAGCTTTTGCCTTTTGCATTTCAATTCACAAGGTTCGACGACTATCCACACCTGACGCTAACAGTTGCCTTCGCAAATGGTCGACGGTGGGTCTGCTCTTCTGACTCATACTACCCATTTATGTTGCCTTGGAAACTAAATTTAAACGGCAGCGAACAAGTTACTTACAATGCCAACATTTCACGTGCGCTTGCGGCACTGATGCCTGCCGGAAGCCTTAATCGTAATCGTCTGAATGACGACGAACTGAGGACGTGGCTGACCGATGCCGTAATGACGCGCATCAAGGAGCAGTGGGACGTCTTGGGAGTTGAGAACCGCGCTCCCGAGAGCTTCGCTGTGCTGCGTCGGGGTTTTGAAGTTCAGCATGCCAGGATTAACCCGTACCGTTCGGTTGACTACCGGTATGTGGGAAACGAAAAGGCCCACATGAGGAAAATCTGCTGGCAACTTTGCGACAACCATCGCTTCCACCGGATGTCGCAGAAGATGTCGTTCTTCTTTTTCATGACGGAAAAATTGATGGCGTGGGGGAAATCGCTGACCGCATCGCCCCATACGTGACGCTCGCGTTGTCCGTTCCGTGGCTAAGCGAGTACCGCGCCAGCCACTCCGAGCAGAAAATGTATATAAGATTTGTGCATGACCGCTCGTTCAGCGAGAAGGCTATGCAGAACTTCGCCGCTGACATGAAGAAATTAAGCAAACAATCTTTGGCGGATGAGGTGGAAAAGATCCAAGACAAATCCGCCTTGGTATTTCTTGGTTATGGAAGCGACTGGATTATATTGCCTGACAAAAGGATGATTTTGTGGAGGCACTATCTTCCCGCCTCTTTCTTAAAGTGGACGGAAGCCGACTTCAAATTTGCAAGATGTGCGGACTACAACGCCAATAATGGCGGCTGCGTCGGAACAGTTATCTCGCCTGATGGTGTCCTTCAACAATGACGGTCTTCAACTTCCGACTATTCTGGTCGTAAAAGGTGGAATACGATATCACCTATGAAGGTACTCGTTAGCACCGTTGTCGCTCTTTTGTCGCTGGGTGTCGCCTCTGCCCAAGAAACTTCATCTCTCAGTAAGGTTGCTCCCAAATCGCTTCCACGACCGGATTTCGTGCTCCGCGATAAGGACCTAAAGCCAAAAAAAGGCGGACTGGTTCTAGGCAGGCCAGAAAGCGATGGCAAGGGAGGAACGAAAGGCTCATTTGCAATTATGGAGGGTCGTCCCTGATTCAGGTAAGTAGTTTGTCGTTTAGTGATGACGGCAAGATACTCGCGGTTGGAAGTACTCCAGGCCGCGTTGATTTGTGGGACGTCGAGGGCCGAAAGAAGCTCCGCACACTGGAAGGCGGCACGACAGTCGCCTTAAGCGCCAATGGCCGCCTGTTAGCGAAAGACGGAAACGGCATCGAACTTTGGGATTTAGCTACCGGGAAACTGATGAGGAGAATCCCTTGGAATGTAATAACAACCGAGCCGGGTGTCCAACACACAGTCGATAAGTTGATGTTCAACCCTTCTGGAACTTTGTTGGATGTGACTGCGAATGGAATGGTCGACTCCGTTTACGATGTTTCCTCCGGCCAACTGGTCATGACACTTATAAACACCCAACGCGCACAGTTTTCCGCAGACGGCGCGTTGTTAATCGGGGGCAATGCAAAGCATCTCATTGTTTGGAACACGAAAGATTGGAGCAAATTGCGCGATTTGCGTAATGGCCCTGACTACGTGACGAGAATCGCAGCCTTTCCCGAGAAGGATTTTGTCGTTGTCGGTGGTCCCAAAGGCGCTCGCTTGTTACGCCTGAGCACCGGGGACGAACTCGCGAAAGTGGGCGATGGGTATACGAATTTCGCGGCTTTCAATGAGAGCGGAACGCTCATCTTTACCTATACCAGCGATGGTTTTGGCGTGTGGGATTCGTCGGGGAGAAAATACTGCTCCGCGTCGGACACGGGAAATGGAGCCATGGCCCTCAGTCCCAACGGTTGTTGGTTGGCGGCAGGGATAGTTAACGGGGCAAATTCCATAAGCGTCTGGAATCTGCAGCCTGCTCTAGCCGCCTGCGGGATTATTTCTGGCGACAAGGTTCAGTGATTTCCACCAATTTACAGGTGAAGAATTACAGGTGAAGTTTCTGTCGGATTGCGGAGAAAACGCTCTAACGTATTGAAACGAATGGTAGGCTCGTGGGGACTCGAACCCCAGACCTCTACCGTGTCAAGGTAGCGCTCTAACCAACTGAGCTACGAGCCTGCAGTCGGAATAGTTTAGCACGCGCGGAGCGGCTCTGGGAGCGGCGATTGCCCCGAGCCGATTTGCACTGCAATTGTGCAGAGCCGGAATAGCGAGAGAAACTGCTTGTAGGCATCTGATACGTGCAGGATAATTCGATTTCCGGCGCCGGTCCGATAAGCCCTCTGCCATGAAATGCCCCTCGTGTGGCCATGAAAACCTGGAGTCCGCCGTGCGCTGCACCGACTGCCGCGTACTGCTGCATTCCTCCTTCGATGACCGGACCATGGATGGTCCAGCCGACGCCAGCAATCAGGGAGATACGCAACCTTTGCGAGCGGAGTCCGAGACAAACGTCTCGTCCATGGTGCGCACGCCGAGCGGGCATTCGCCTTCGCAAAGTCGCAGTTCCGGCGGCTCTGGCCCGCGTCCGCGGGTTCTGGAGCCTGGCGATGAGCTTGGCCCGCGTTTCCTGATTGATGCGCTGCTTGGCGAAGGCGGCATGGGCCGCGTGTACAAAGCGACCGACCGCGAATTGGGTCGCGAAATTGCCATCAAGGTCCTGCTCTCGGAGCTGACCAACGATCCGCAGGTTATTCAGCGCTTCAAGAGCGAATTGCTGCTGGCCAGCCGCATTTCCCACAAGCACATTCTGCGCATTCACGATTTAAGCGAAGCCGACGGCGTGAAATTCATCACCATGGCCTACGTCGAAGGCAAGGACCTGAACCAGGTTCTGAAGGCCGAACACCCGCTGCTCCTCGAACGCTGCTTGAAATTTGCGCGGCAGTTGTGCGAAGCGTTGAGCGCCGCGCACGCCGAAGGCGTAGTGCATCGCGACTTCAAACCGCACAACGTGCTGGTGGGCAAGGACGACCAGGTGTACGTGTCGGACTTTGGCCTGGCGACTTCCTTCGAAACCGCCAAGATGGGCATGACGCGCAGCGGCGCGTTTGTGGGCACGCCCAAGTACATGTCACCGGAGCAGGTGGAAGGCGGCACGGTGGATTCGCGAAGCGATCTTTATTCGCTGGGGCTGGTGATTTACGAAATGGCGACCGGCGAAGTGCCCTTTGCGGGGGAATCGACCTGGCAGGTGATGTACCGCCGGGTAAAAGAAAAGCCGAAAGATCCGAAGCTGGTCAATCCGGATCTTCCGGATTGGTTCTGCCGCGTGATTTTGCGCTGCCTGGAAAAGGATGTCGCCGATCGTTATCAGACCGCGCAGGATATTCTGACTGACATTGATGCGCACCGGAGTACGGCGTCTTCGCATTCGCACTCGGTGGTGTTGCCGATTACGCCGAAAGCCGCGAAATGGACAGGTGCGGGAATCGTTGCATTCAGTGCGCTGGTGCTTTTGTTTTTTGCAATTCCCACCACGCGGCACTGGATTTTTCGCGGTGGCGGCACGACGACGACCGGCAGCGTGAGCCACGGGCTGCCGCCGCTTTCGGCCGGCAAGTACGTAGCGATATTGCCGTTTCGGGTGCTGGGCGGGGAAGATTCACTGAACTACGTGGCGGACGGGCTGGGCGAAGCGCTCACCGCAAAATTATTTCAATTGAATGATGTGCGCATCGCGTCCACCAATGCCGCGCAAAAAACCAACGATCAGAAAACCCCGCTCCCTCAGATTGCAAAGGATCTGGGCGTCAACATGATCGTGCATGGGTTGGTGCAGGGATCGGGCGAACAGTTGCGCATCGTTGTGAAGCTGGAAAACATGGAGACCAATCAACTGGACTGGAGCCAGGAGTTCAGCGGAGTAAGCGGCGATCTGCTGACCTTGGAGGATCAAATTTATGGCGGCCTGGTGAACGCGCTCAAAGTGAAAACCACGCCGGACGAGAGGAGCGTTGCGGGCGCGCACCCTACGGAAAACGTGGCGGCGTACGACATTTATCTGCGTGGCCGGCAGTCGCTGCGCGGGCAGCAGGACCCGAAAAATATTCAGGCAGCGATCGATTTGTTCGAGCAAGCCATCAAGATGGACAGCGGATTTGCGCTGGCCTACACCGGATTGTCCGACGCCAGCATGCTGATGTACCGCGAGAAAAAAGACCGTTTCTGGTCGGAGCGCGGACTCGCAGCCGCGAAACAGGCGGAGCGCCTGAACACCAAATTGCCCGAGGTGCACCTGTCGCTGGGGACCGCCTACAGTTCGACCGGGCAAACGACCGAGGCGATCACCGAATTGAAGAAAGCTCTGGAGCTCTCGCCCAATTCGGATGAAGCGTACCGGCGGTTGGGAAATGCTTACGCGGATATCGGGCAATACGAGCCAGCCATTCAAACTTTGAAAAAAGCCGCGGACCTGAATCCCTACTATTGGGTGAATCTGAGCGCGTTGGGTACCGCTTATTTCATGTCCGGCGATTACGATAAAGCGCTGAAGCAGTATCAGGCGGTGACGATGCTCGAGCCCGAGAATGCGGCCGGCTACGACAATGTCGGCTCGGTTTATTCACGCATGGGAAAGTACCAGGAGAGCATTACGGCATATCAAAAGGCGTTGCAGATCCAGCCATACGCTGCGACCTACTCGAACCTGGCGACGGCATTTTTTTATTTGAAAAGATATCCGGAAGCGGTGCAGACCTTTGAAAAGGCCGTGGCGATGAATCCCGGCGAGGAAACGTATACCGGAAATCTTGCTGACGCTTACCGCTGGGCCGGACAGAAAGATAAAGCGAACGCTACCTACGATAAAGCGATTTCGCTTGCGTACAAGCAGCTTCAAGTGAATCCGCGCGACGCCGCCATCATGGGCCATTTGGCGCTGTACTATTCGAAAAAAGGCGATACCGCGCAGGGCAAGGAATTCATCAAGCGCGCGCGCAGCATTGATCCCTCGGACGTGTACTCGCTCTACATTTCAGCAGTGGTGGAAACCATTGCCAATGAGCCGAAGCCGGCAATTGCAACCTTACGAACCGCTTTGCAAAAAGGATTTTCCGTGGGCGATGTGGAATCCGAGCCGGAATTCGCGCCGCTGCGATTGTCGCCGGACTATCAAACGATGATCAAGGAATTCTCGCAGAAGAGCCACTAGATGGAAATCGATGCAGGACAAAAAATTGCGGGCAGAATATTTCCCGCCCCCAAAAGCACTTTGCAGTTGTCCAGATTAGGAAATACGCCGCCTGCGCAGACCAGCCAAACCAAATAGGCCGCTGAGCAGCAAAACGGAGGTCATAGGCTCGGGTGCGGAGACCGTTCCGGTGCCACGAACCTGAGCTCCGTCGGGAATGCCGTCAAATTCCAGCGAAAAGACGCCTCCCGTGCAGCTGGTCTTATCGTCGTTATTATTGTCTTTCGGAGCGTTGCTATCGTCGCCGCGGCCTTTGTCGTCGGAAACGCAACTGGCGGCATTCAGTCCGCTAAAGCCGCCGCCGATACCGGAAAACGTGATCATCGTGGCTCCATTGGGGCCGGAGCTTGAAAAACAGGTGGCGAAGATGTCCGCGCCCGCGAAATTCCCGCAAGAGTACGTCAAATCGGAATGCCCGGCGAAAAGGTCCAGGGTGAGAGAGGTAAGGGTGACGTTAGTGTCGTTCTGAAAAGCGAAAATGTTACGGTGGGCCGTAGCGAACAGATCGAACGTTTCGGTGGTCGAAGTAATCGCGATGGGAGCCGGATCGACGCGGCGAATCACCACCGTGGGGTCAACACCATCAGCCATTGCGACCGAAGCGGCAAGCCCAGCTAGTGCGAGCACAAACAGAATTCGAGATAGTCTCAACAGACACCCCCTTGGGTAATAAACTCGATCGCTAGAACCGCAGCACATTATGGGCCAAAGGTTCTTCTAGCGGAAACAGGTAAGTTGCTTAGAATCAGCCAGTAAGGCAAGCATCGAGAGGAAGGGCAGCGAGACTATGCAAAAGTCTTCGCTTGGAAGGGCAAAGCAAATTGTCGACAGGAAGACGCTTATCGCACTTTGTTCCAGTACGTATAGATCTTATTATGTTTTCTCTTGCAGAGATTTCGCATGATGGAAATCCGGATAGCTTCCGAACTGAAGGCCAAATGTCCCAAGGCGGCGCTCGGATGCGTCGCGGCAGAGGTTGAGACCGGCGCAACTCCGCCCGGGCTCGATGAAGCAATGCGTTCGTGCGAAGAGAGAATCGCCAAGCTTCCCGAGCCGCGCGCTGTGCTCGAAGCTTCCTCGATCGTTGCGACGCGAGCGGGCTACAAGGCCTTGGGCAAAGATCCGGCGCGTTACCGCGGCTCGGCGGAAGCGTTACTGCGCCGTTTGATCGCCGGGAAGGGCGTGCCGCGCATCAACAATGTGGTGGACGTGATCAATTTGGTGTCGCTGGAAAGCCGGCTACCGATTGGTTTGTACGATCTGGCGCACGTCTCAGGCTCGATTCAATTTCGCGCCGGCCGAGCAGGCGAAACGTACAAAGGCATCGGCAAGTACGATTTGAACCTGCAAGGACTGCCGTTGTTCGCTGATGCGCTGGGGCCGCATGGAAGCTCAACGAGCGATTCGGAGCGAACCATGGTAACCGAAGCCACCACGCGGGTGCTGGCGATCATCATTTCTTTTGGCGGGGCATCAGCTCTCGACAGTGCGGTCGAGCGTATGAACGACCTGCTTGAAACATTCTGTGCGGCAAAAAACGTTGAGCACAAAATTGTAGATTAAATTTCGACCTGACCAAATCCGCGCTATTCCGCGCGTTGCGCCGCGGGCAGTGCTAAAACCGGATCCGAGGCGCGAACACGTGAGCGGATAAGCAATCCGCGGCAAGCCAGGAGTTCGGCGTTGAGCAGGGCGGCGCCGGCGGCTCCGCGGAGCAAGTTGTGCGAGAGCAGGGTCAGCTTCACGTCGAGCAGCGGACATTCGCGGACGCGGCCGACTACGGCAGCCATGCCGTTTCCGGCGTTGACGTCGCGGCGGGGTTGCGGGCGATTTTCTTCATCGAGAACGACGACGGGATTTTTTACCGCAGTGGGCAGAGCGGCCAGTTCGTCGCTGACCGTGAAATTGCGCAGGGCTTCGCGAACTTCGGGCAGAGTGGCAATTTTTTTCAGGCTGACCGAGAGACATTCCAGGTGGCCGTTCTCTACCGGCACGCGATTGCAATGCGCGCTGATACCGAGGCCTGCTTCAATGAAGCGCGAGCCGTCCCAGCGGCCGAGAAGTTTCTGCGGTTCCTCTTCCATTTTTTCTTCTTCGCCGCTGATGAAAGGCACGACGTTGCCAAGAATGTCGAGCGAAGGAACGCCAGGATAGCCGGCTCCGGAGATGGCCTGCATGGTGACCACAAACATTTTCTCGAGACCAAATGCGTCTGCGAGAGGTTTCAGCACAAGAACTAGTCCGGCAGTGGAGCAGTTTGGATTCGTAACGATGAACCCGGATCCGTAGCCGCGATTTTTCTGTTGCACGGGGATGGCATCAAGGTGCGCGGCGTTCACTTCCGGTATCAGCAACGGAACGTCGGGCGACATTCGATGATTTTTGGAATTGCTGACCACGGGATAGCCGGCACGAGCGAACTCTTGTTCGGCAGAACCGGCCACGGAAGAGTCAAGAGCGGAGAAAACGAAATCACAATCGAGCACGGGCTCGAGATCTTTGACGATGAGGCCGCCGGCAGCTTCGGAAACGGGCGTGTCGAGGTGCCACCGCACAGCCGCAGAATATTTTTTCCCGGAGGAACGCTCGGAAGCAGCAACTTCGGCCAACTCAAACCACGGATGATCGGCGAGCAGTTGCACTAGACGTTGCCCGACCATGCCGGTGGCCCCGAGAACGCCCGCGCGAAATTTCTGCTGAAGTCTTAAGTGGCCAACGTTGGGCGCGGAACTCACGCTTCACCTCTGAGGTTGGAATTATGGCAGCCGCGGGGTAAGGCTGGTGAAGAATTATTCTCGCTCGTCGGGCCGATGCGGGTGCCGCGAACGTGCGGATTGAAGGTATTGCGAACCCAGACGACCATTTCTGTTTCGGCGGCCAGCGGCAAGACCTTGGCGTGCAGAACTTTGGCTCCCGCGGCGGCCAGAGCATGCGCCTGGTCGTAGGAGAGTTCGTGCAGCAATTTCGCTTCGGCAGTCTCGCGCGGATTGGCGGTGTAGATGCCGTCCACATCGGTCCAGATCACTAGTTCGTCAGCGTCCACGACATGGGCGATCAGCGCGCCGGAAAAGTCCGAGCTGTTTCTGCCCAGAGTAGTAACGCGTCCGTCGCGGGTGGCGCCGATAAATCCGGTGACAACCGGAACGATGCCATCCGCGAAAAGAGGCAGAAGAATTTCGCGGCCCTGGCGGCGGGTTTCCTCGATTTGCGGGTCAGCGTCGCGGAACGTATCGCAGGTCAGCACGAATTCAGAAGAGCTCACCGGCACCGCGGGGACAGCGGATTTTTCCAGCGCGGCCGCAAAAAGGCGAGCGCTGAATCTTTCGCCGTAGGAAGCCAAACGATCCTGGAGCGCGGCCCGCTGCAGCGGAGAAAGTTGCGTTTCCGGGCCGGCGTCGTGCAGCAAATCCTTGCCGAGAAGGCCTAAGTCCCGCGCGACGCGTTCGTGCTCTTGCGGTTCGAGTTGCAGATCGCGAAGCACCGCCAAGTGGCGGTGAAGAATATTTTCCGCTTCGCGACAGGCATCGGTACGGCGTCCGGCTTCGAGAGTCTTGGCGATGGCCAGCAAACCATCGGTGATTCCCTTCATCGCGGAAACCACGGCGACGACATTGGCATGAGCGGCAGCCGCGCGCACCAGACTGGCAGCATGCAGCATGCGATCGGCCCCCAGCAACGAGCTTCCACCGAACTTGAAAGCGAGGGTTTCAGTCGCGGATTTAGTTGAACGCTCGGCGAATGGAGGAACAAACATTGCGCCGTTAACGCGTTCTGCTACGGGTTCTTGCTGTCCTTGCGGGCTCATGACGACGGCTCCTGTTGGATTTTGCCGCCGTCTGAAGTCTGGTGTGGGGTTTAAAAAGAAGAAACCCACCGCCAGGTCGCTTCAGGCGGTGGGCTGGAAACTTTGCTGGTCTAGCTAGCTGTTTCTGACCTCGCCGGAAGCGCCCGTAGTCTTAGTCTTAATAGTGATGGTGGACGTCGTAATGGAAATAAACGACATCGGCATCGACCGCGAAACGGTCGAAATGGGGCGCATCGAGATGGCCAGAGACAAACTCACAGGCAGAAGAATAGCACGGAGTCCGATAGTAGCAAAGCGCTAACCGGGGTCGGACCTTACCCGCTTTCGCTTAAGAGTACGGTTCGCCAAAATTGAGCCGTTTTGAGCAACTTCTCCAGTCGGTAAGAAATTCCAAGGGTCTCCTGTTTTGGGCACTACAGCGAACAATGTACGACGGTAAATTGCGGAAGACTCACAGGATAGAGCGCCAAATGAGAGTCAAGTTTGGCGACGAGAGTGCATCTGTGCTCTGTTGAGATGATCCCTAGACAAATGATTTTGATACGCAACAGTCCCAGGCGCGCTACCCGCTCAGGGGAGGGAAAACGGAATTCGTGCTGGCGCTTCGCTGTCAGTGCTTTGGTGTGGATGCTGGTGATGCTGGGCGGCACAAAAACGGTCACGGCGCAAAATCAGGTGATGGGAGAACTTCAGTTCGAAGGGAAAACAAAGGTGGAACGCGATTCGGGAGTATGGATTGACGGAAATTACGTCGGGTACCTGAAAGAGTTGAATGGAACGAAGAAAATAATGTTGCTGCCGGGAACCCATGAAGTGACCGTGCGCCAGTCCGGTTATTTGGACTTTGTGCAGAAGGTGGTGGTTGAGCCGGGCGAGAAGCGCTTGATCAGCGTTTCGCTGCATCTCGCACCTAGCGCCACGGTGCCGGAAATCACGGCTACCTTGAAGTTGAAAATAAAACCCGAGCGGGCCGCGGTGTTTCTGGATGGAAAATTTGTCGGGCACGCGGGAGACTTTGGCGGGGCGTTCAAGTCCATGAAGATCGCTCCCGGCAAGCATCGAGTGCGCGTGGAACTGCCGGGATACCGCACCTACGACACAGAACTGAATCTGGTCGCAAATCAGGTGAGCGAAGTAAAAACGGAATTGCCGAAAGGAAGTATCGAGCAGAATTCGCCGTTGATCAAGAAGCCTGACGACAAGTCGGAGCAAAGACCGTAGTTTTAGCGAGACTTTCAGCGGGCTTCAAAAAGCAAACTCGAACAGGTGAGGCCGGACTCGGCTTTTTGCAGTTCGGAGATGTCGATTGGCATGACCCTGAATCCGCGCGCTTCGATGCGAGCGCGGGTGCGAGGAAAGGACGCGGGAAACACTACGGTACCGGAAACTGCCAGGGCGTTTCCGGCGTGAGGCTCCGCGGGATCGACTTCAACCCAGACATAATCCTTCATTAACGACGATTCGAACCACCCGCGATTGGCAAGCAGCGTGTGCTCATCCAGTGCCGTGACCGCAGACTTTAGGTGCAGGCATCCGGTAACCGGAATGGCGGTGACTTCGTAGCCGTGCGGAGCGACGATACCTGCGAGTTGAGAAATTCCCTCCGCGTTGCTACGCGCTGTAAGACCGACATAAAGTTTACGGCCGACCCGGAGAATGTCTCCGCCTTCGATGGTTCCGGGAAGCTGGACATGCGCGAGGTTGCGAAACGGTCTGAGCGCGGCAGCGATGGTAGCGGCTTCGAGGCGGCGCGTTTCCGAGCCAAGCGGAAAAACGATCGCTAACTCCTCCAACACCAGAGCGGGATCTTCCACAAATATGGAATCGGGCAGTGTAGGCTCCGCGGGCAGAGAAATCACACGGGCGCCGAGTTGAATCAGAATTTTTTCGTAGGCGTGATGCTGTTGCTGTGCGATTTCGAGATTGATCGGCCGGCGCGGAATGAAACTAAGTTCACATTCGACCAGCGCCGGACCGACAGCCCGGGTGATGGCAGTAAGCATGACAAGAAAATTAGCAGAGTAAACGTCGCGCGGAAAGAGATTGCGCGCGCAGTCGGCAGTGAATAGACTCACGACGGTACAGTCATACCGGGAGCGGCGGGCATGTCGAATCGTAACAAAGGGTTTGCGGTAATCGTTGGATTGACGATGATATCCGGGGCAGGTGGAATCGCTCGGGCGCAAGAAAAAACCGCCAAAGCCGCGGACGAAGTATTCGCGGATTTAACCAAGGCAGGTTCGCCCGGATGTGCCCTGGCGGTGGCGCGCGGCGGCAAAATCATTTACGAAAAAGGGTATGGCCTGGCCAATATCGAAGAAGGCGTGGAGATCACGCCGCGAACGGTGTTCGATATCGGTTCGACATCAAAACAATTCACTGCCGCGAGTATTCTGCTGCTGGAAAAGCAGGGCAAGCTGTCCATTCAGGACGATATTCACAAATATCTTCCAGAAATTCCCGATTATGGGCACACCATCACAATAGGTCATCTGCTGAACCACACCAGCGGGTTGCGCGATTATCTGACGTTATTCGAATTGGCCGGCGTGAACACCGATAGCGTGACGACCGATGACGATGCGCTAGCGATCATCGCGCGGCAGAAAGCTCTGAACTTCGAGCCGGGCAGCGACTGGCTCTACAGCAATTCGGGATTTTTCCTTTTGTCGGTGATTGTAAAACGTGTCAGCGGAAAAACGCTGCGCCAATTTGCCACGGAAAATATTTTTGAGCCGTTGCAGATGACACAAACGGTTTTTCGCGATGAACACACGCAACTGGTGCCGAATCGCGCGATGGCCTACGACCCGAAAGAGGCGGGAACAAGGTACACGCTAAACGTCTCTTATTTTGAGCAGACCGGCGACGGCGCCGTGCACACATCGGTGGAAGACCTTCTGAAATGGGATGAGAATTTCTATTCGGGCAGAGTGGGCGGAAAAAATTTTCTGGAAGAGATACAGGAGCCTGGAAAGCTGAACAACGGGAAAACACTCGACTACGCGAAGGGGCTGTTCGTCGGAGGTTATCGCGGCTTGCGATTTGTGGACCACGGCGGTTCGTGGGGAGGCTACCGGGCGCAGTTATTGCGTTTTCCGGAGCAACATTTTTCAGTAGCGTGCTTGTGCAATCTGGCGAGCGCCAATCCGGAGAAGCGCGCGCATGAAATAGCGGACGTATTCCTGGCCGGCGAAATGAAAGAGCCCAAGCCGACGTCTGCGGCGGGCCGTCCAAATCGCCAGAAAAAAGAAAGCGTATCGCTCGGATCCGACCAATCGGGGGCGTACAGCGGAAATTTCAGGAGCGACGAACTGCTGGCAACCTACAAGCTGGGTGTTGAGGATGGAAAGCTGGTGTTGCAAAGCATTCGGAGCGGCGATGGCCTGATTCATTCCTCGCAGCATTTGCTGCTTCGCGCGGTGGGGCAAGACACTTTTGACGTGGATGAGGAAGGGCTGGAGTTCGTGTTCGATCACGATGCAAAAGGAGCCGTGAGCGGGTTCCACCTGGACGCAGGGCGAACGAAGGGTTTGATCTTTACCCGAGACTGACTTGGGCCAGAGTGGCCGCGAAACCCTAGCAAGCGTCGCTGCCCGCAGTGCACGGCGCTTTTCGCAAAGCGGAATGGCGCACTTGCGGAGCGAAGTGAGAAATATAGTAAGTGGCTACGCCCGCCCCCAGCAGCATGCCGGCAAGAATCAACCCAACAATAATCACCGTAAACCATTTATTCGAACGAGGAGCATGGGCGCCGGCGGTGGCGGCGTCGATCAATTTCGACTCCGGCAATTTGCCCGCGGTCGCCGGAAACGGAGCTTCGGAAAATTCGGCGCTGCTGATGAAGCTGTAGCCCTTCCGCGGAATGGTTTCAATGTACACAGGCTTCTCCGTCGATTCCCCGAGAGCCTGCCGCAGCTTATTAACCGTGGTGTTGACGTTAGCGTCGTAATTGACGTGAGTGTCGGCTGGCCATAGCGCTTGTTTGAGCTCTTCGCGCGTAACCACTTCTCCCTGTTTTTGCAAAAGCACAATCAGCACCTGATAGACCTTGCCTTGCAAGCGGAGCCGCACCCCGTTGCGGGACACCTGTTGACGATGTTGATCGATACAAAAGGGACCAAAACGCACATAACGCGCGGTAGCAGGTTCGTCCTGCCGTAAACCTGAGTCCATTGCCTGATCCACGGTGGAGCTGAAATTCGGAGCCATACACACGCCCTTGAGACCATAGACGCAGAAGAACGCAAAGTGTTTAGCTCCAGATACGAAATATTTCGTGAAATTGTTCCGTGGCCCCATAAACAAAGCGCAGCAAGGGGATTAGCGTGATACGAAAGACTGTATGCGAGTTTCAAAAACGGTATGAAGAACACATGGAATGGGAGCGAATTTCTAAATTCTATGTAATTTGCGTCCCGTGATTTCTGATCGTTCACGCGCTACATATGCCGCAAAACCATTCCTCGGCGATACATCCGATTTGATGTAAACCCGACACAAAATTGAGACATAGATCGTCGTAGTTGGTCCCAGAGCTGCCTCTTGATCCACGACTAATTTGTGCGCTCATACCCGTTATTTCCTTTTTACCGAAAGGCGATGGACAGGCATGCGCGGGGAGAACTTCGAAGGAGAGAATATGAGTCACGAAAACTTCAGTGCGTGCACGACTAAGGCACTGACGCAGTTCGGAGATCGTTTCCTGGCCGGGATGGGCGTGGCGCTTTTGCTGCTGTTGTCGGTGCCGATAGCGTCCGCGCAAAGAACAACTGGCACACTTCGCGGCCAGATTTTGGATCCTTCGGGCGCAACGGTGGCCAACGCTCAGGTAACGGCAACTAACCAAGATACCGGAGTATCGGTAAAGATTTCAGCCACATCGGCGGGAACCTATAATTTCCCGAGCTTGATACCGGGGCGATACTCGGTGTCGGTAGAAGCGCCGGGATTCAAAAAGATCGTCAAAAGGGCCATACCGGTATTGGCCGACCAAGATAACGTTGCGGACGCCGAATTGGAGTTGGGTGCAACCGGCGAAGTGGTTGAGGTTGTAGCCGGGTCCGTGCAAGTACAAACGACGGATTCCTCGCTTAACAACGATTTTGATGCCAAAGATGTGGCTAATCTGCCGCAAGCTGCGGGAACGCTTAACGGCAGCCCGCTGAACCTTGCTGTGCTCGCGCCCAACGTGGTGGCGCAACCTGGCGGTGTTACCGGCATAGGCGGTTCTGTGGGCGGAACACGTCCCAGAGACAACAACTTCGTCGTGGACGGGGTTGATGATAATAATCTAGGAGTTACCGGGAACAATTCGACTGTTATCCCCGACGCGGTTGGCGAATTTGCGTTGAAAACCAACCAATTCAGCGCCGAATACGGGCACTCTGCTGGCGGTCAATTCATCTTGGTTACCAAGACCGGCAGCAACACTTGGCATGGTTCGGGCGAGTGGTACAACCAGAACAAAAACTACAACTCCGTGGATCAGCTGACCAAGACTGCGATCACCAGCGGAACCATCCCTGGTCAGCCGGATTACGATAACAACCGTTTTGGCGGGACCATTGGCGGCCCGATTGTGAAGGACAAGTTTTTCGTGTTCGGCGCCTATGAATATACGACTTTGCACGGGGCGGGAACGCCGACCCCATTGTTGGCACCCACTGCGGGCGGCTTGGCGACGCTCCAGTCCATGGCTGCGGACCCGGCGGTGACAAATATTTTGGCCAATTTTCCTGTGGCTCCCTCGAACGACGCCGGCACGATTACGGTGAACGGAACAAATGTCCCCATCGGAAACCTGACCATCATCAGCCCTGTTTTTCAGAGGGAACATGACGTCCAGTTCAATACAGACTACACATGGGGGAAACACCAGTTCGGCACACGGTTCCTGTTCAACCAGGAGAAATTCATCCTCCCGGTAAACTCCACCCAGGCCGTGTTCAATCAAAATGAGCCGATTCACAATCGTAAGATCGCTTTGACCGATGCGTGGACGATCAGCAGCCACTGGGTGAACGATCTGCGGTTGCAGTATTCCTTCTACTCCCTGGCGCTCACAAACCCTTGTTCAGTCTGTCCTAACGATGTGACCATCGGAGACTTGGGATTCAACACCTTCGGCCCGAGCGACCTCCAGGACCAGAAGCAGAACTCCTACCAGCTCCTTGATAACGTTTCCTGGTCCCACGGCAAGCACTCCGTAAAGTTCGGCGGAGAGTACACCCATTTCATCTATCCGCAGTTTTTCCTGCCGCGGAGCAATGGCGACTATTGGTACAACACAACCCAGGTACTCATAAATGACCAGGTGCCCGACGTGCAAAGCAGAACCCTGCGTGGCGCCGGAACCGGCAGCTTCCTGGGCACACAGAGCCTTTTCGCCGGGTTCGTTCAAGACGACTTTAAAGTGAATAATCGTCTTACGCTGAACCTTGGCTTGCGCTACGAATTCTGGACAAATCCCGTTGGCAGCGAGACTCAGGCCCTAAACTCCATTTCCAGTGTTCCGGGCGTGATCACTTTCGCAAAGCCCAAAGCCGATTACAACAATGTCGGTCCCCGAATTGGGTTTGCCTACGATCCGACGGGCCATGGCAAATGGGCCATCCGCGGCGGAGCGGGAATCTCCTATGACGTAAAGTTCCAGAATTTTGCATCCATCACGCTTCCTCCCCAACTGCAGAGCGAACTCAATGAACCTTCGGCCTGCACGCTGAACCCCCTGCCCTCTTGGTGTGCCAGTTTCGTGGGTAACGGGATGAAGGGTGGTACCGGGACTTCTGGTTTCCTGGCAGGTGGTGGCTTGCCATCGGCCTACATTCCTCCCGCTGGTGTGGCCGCCACGCGCGCGCTGACCACCGCCTTTATCGACGACACTGTACTGCCCAAGATCATTACTTGGACCTTGGGCGTGCAGCATGAGGTCTATCGCAACGCCAGCATCGAGGTTCGTTATCTGGGCACCCGCGGGCTGGAATTGCCCGTCCAGGACAGGCGCAATACCGAGAGCGCGTTCGATGCAGGCATTGCCCCACTACCAACCTTCTTTCAATCATCGGCCGTTCCCACGACCTGGAACGCATCCACCCCGACCGACACGCCTTTCAACAACTTCCATCCAAACATTTATGCTCCTTTTGGATTTGTTGGCAACGTGACCTCTGATCCGCCGCTCGGAAAGAGCATTTACCACGCGGCCTCGGTCAACTTCATTCAGAGGTCGAGGTTCGGCTTGACGTTTAACGCCAATTACACATACGCCGACACCGAAGACAATTCTACCAACGAGTTCTTCACCAGCCTGCTCAACCCACGCCGGGCGCAGGACACCAATCGCCTCAATGAGGATTTTGCCAAGTCCGATTTGTACGTGCGGAACAAGTTTGCTCTGTCCTGGGTCTACGAGGTGCCGAAAACCGGCATGGAAAGCCGCCTCGCGAAGGCGCTATTGAATGGGTATCAGATTGGCTCGGTCTACCTGGTACAGTCAGGCCAGCCCGTCACCCTCCAGTCCGGACTGGATTCTAACGGTAATGGCGATTCCGCTGGGGACCGCGCCTCGCTCAATCCATTCGCATCAACTCGCGCGGGGAGTGACGTATTCGCAGTCTGCGAACTACCCGGCTTCGCCACTGGCTTGTCAAACGGCGGAAAAGGGGCATTTAACGTGCCGACTGGCGTAGCCGCGGGAGGCGGTTGTTTCGATCCTTCCGATCCAACTGGAAGCACCACCTTCCCCGCGATTGGGTACACGCCGGTCAATCCAAACGCCAAGTACATCGTGACTGGCCCAGGCGCAAGGGCTAATGTGGGCCGCAATAGCTTCCTCTCCCCAGGCTTCAATGTATTGAACCTGTCGGTGGCCAAGAACGCCTACTTTGGCGAGAAGAAATACCTCCAGATCAGAGCGGATGTGTTCAACGTTCTGAACCACCCGAACTTTGCTCTGAGCAACGGGAACATCTTCAGCACGGCAGGCGTTACTACGGCAACCACAACGCAGGGTTACGTGTTGCCCACAGACCCTAACTTCCTAAGGTCCGACGCATTTTTTAGCGGCGGGATTCGCAGCATAACACTGGTACTGAAGTTGGTCTTCTAAATCATCACCAACGCGGTTCTTTCCCGGGAGGTGCTTGCCGCACCTCCCTTTGTTTTGGTACGCCGAGCAGGGTCGAAAATCATGTCCCTGCCGAGTTAGCGGGTTGCGAATTTGGTAGTTCGACTTGGTAGCCGAGTTTGCGGAGCTGGCGGATCATTCTGGCGGTGCGTGCTTGTCGAGATTGTTTGGTAACCGCTGGACCGTGTTCTTCGTAACGGACTCCTTGGTGCAGGATCAACCAGATCAACCGCCCGCATGCACGGTGGTGTGGCAGGGGAGGACGGGCAACCGTTCCCCCTATGCCGATCGCCAGGGTTGGCTTGCGTGCGTTTACTTCACGCTGCTCGACGGCAATACCATCACTTCCACGTTCGATGGATATTGCTTCGAGCGGTAGATCGTCTGCGTGGCTTTCTGGTAGTCCGCGTCCTTTGCTTCAAAAATATTCGGCAC
>Ga0210406_10002521_pt1 | contig 20784 bp, 15 predicted proteins | sample IncBWC30MmetaG_FD_155454 | JGI IMG/M metagenome (GOLD analysis project Ga0210406, IMG submission 155454) | Forest soil microbial communities from Barre Woods Harvard Forest LTER site, Petersham, Massachusetts, United States - Inc-BW-C-30-M | ecosystem: Environmental > Terrestrial > Soil >... | reverse complement strand
CTGCCTCCCACCCACCAGCGACCCCGAGGAACTAAAACGCCTCCTCCAAAAAGGAATCGCCGGCACCGCCGCGGGGTAGTCCGCATTTCTCACAATTGAAAATTACCCTCGCTGAACGCTAGCGAGAAGGTGTCATCCCGAGGCTATCCGACGAGGATAGCCGAAGGACCTCAACGTTGAAATCTTGCACGATTTATCAATTGAGGTCCTTCGGGTGCAAACGGCGCACCCTCAGGATGACAATTTATTTTTGAGCCGATCCATGTAATCAGTTGCCTGTCGCGAAATATATGGACTAGCCGGGAATACGGATCAAACAGGAAAAAGGGCGCCCCGGAAATTCCGAAACGCCCCTCGATCTTGTAATTGTAGGGCCTGCCTTCTGAGGCGGGCCCTCTACTTCCTTACTTCTTCGGCCTCGATTCCGGCGGCACCAATCCATTCGCCCGGTAGTACACCACCAACTGTCCGTAATGCTCTCCCGAATGCTCAATCAGCCCGTACGCCACATCGTACAGCCGGTCCAGATGCTTATCCCCGACGTCGACGGCTTCCGTCAGCCCTTTATCGCCCTTGGCCTTGATCTCCGCAGCGCCGTCTTCCACGCACTTCTTTACGAACGCCACCAACTCCGCCCGCGTCTTCACGCTGACGTCCTTCGGATCATCCGCGTACCGCGGCTTCTTTCCCGCGGCCGTATCGGTGAAGTAGTACATGGACGCCGAAGCATGCACGATGTTCGCGACAAACGTCCGCGACTCCGCTTGCGGCTTAAACGAAAACTTGTCCTCGGGAAAATCGTTCGCCATCGCAATCAGTTTCCGCCCAATGTCATTCCATGATTCCAGCACGGCTTCCGAAGGGCTGGGAGCCGGCCCCGGCGCCTTCTTCGGGGCTTCCTGCGCCCGCAGGGGAGCCACCGCAAAACACACCGCCAACCCTATCAGGGCAAACCTTGAAAAACGTTTCATTTCTTTTCTCCTTTGAGCAATAAGGCGAAGGACTTCCTATCCCCTTTAGACGCTTCGTTTCTCCGGATATTACACAGGGGCGGGAAAAAGGCAGGCCAACCGGCCTTGGCCGCCAGCCATCATACTGAATAGGCTCGCGAAAGTCGCGGCAAGGTGCGGAAAAGGGGAGATTTACTTCTCGCTACGGGGCCAAAAGACCACACAAAAGCCTTACTCCCCGCGTGCTACTCTGATAACACTTAGTCGAGGGAGTCATCCATTGGTTTGGACTTGGGTTTTGCTGAGGGTTTTCGTTGGGCTGTCCATCTTGACGGTCCTGTTTTTGTCCCAGCGGTTCTGGTACCGGGCCTTGTGGCGCGTCACCGGACACTGGGGCCGCACCACCCTGCGCGTGGGCGTCCGCCTGCTTTACCTCGCAGGCCTGCTGCTGATCATCGCATCCATTACCGATAGTATCCGCCAAGATCACGGGCGGCTCCTGCCCAATCAGTCCCCGGTTACTACCTTCGCCGGCCTGTGGTTTCTGTGCGCGCTTTTCGGCTATCTGGCCATCAAATTCGTCCATGGCGTCGAATGGCTCTGGCACCGCTTCCATAAGACTGTGCCGCAAGACGCGTCCAAGCTTCCCGCGCACCGTATCGATCTCGAAGACATCGTTCCCGACCCCTCGCGCCGCACCTTTTTTCGCACCGCCAGCGTTGTAGCCGGTGCCGCGCCGTTCCTCGGCGTCATGTATGGCTTTGCCGCCGAACGCCTGCGCTACGAAGTTCACCGCGTGGAAATCCCCATCAACAATTTGCCCGCTGAACTCGACGGCATGCAGATCGTCCAGCTCAGTGACATCCACCTCAGCGCGTATATGACCCGCGAATCCGTTCGCCGCGCCGTGGATATGGCCAATGAAGTCGGCGCCGACTTGGCCGTCGTCACCGGCGACCTGATTACCGGCATGCACGATTCCATGTGGGACTGCGTCGAGGAAGTCCGCCGATTGCGCGCCCCGCTGGGCGTCTATGGCTGCAACGGCAACCACGAAATTTACGCCCGCGCCGAAGATCTGGCCGAGCGCCTGTACCGCCAGGCCGGCATGAAGCTGCTGCGCCGCGAAAACGCCGTCATTCATTACAAGGGCGGGCAACTGAATTTAATCGGCGTGGATTACCAGCGCGAACGCGGCCCCAGCGGCCGCAAGCAGCAGATGCTCCCGAATTTTGAGCCCCTTGTGCGCCGCGACATGCCCAACATTCTCTTGTCGCACAATCCGAACACCTTTAATCGCGCCGCTGAACTTGGCATTGAGCTTTCGCTTGCCGGTCACACCCATGGCGGCCAGGTGCAGGTCGAAATTCTGGACGTCAGCCTCAGCCCCGCGCGCTTCATCACCGATTACATCGCCGGCCTCTATCACCGCCCGCTGCTCATGCCCGACCAGCCAAAGCGCATGGGCGAAACCATCAAGCTCATGCCCAACGCTCCCAACGGCCTCGCCGCCCTCTACGTAAACCGCGGCCTCGGCACCGTCGGCGCGCCAGTCCGCCTCGGCGCCCCACCCGAAATCACCCACATCGTCCTCCGCCGCGTCTAAGCAGGCCTCAACCTCAATTCCTGAGTCGGACGTCGCGCCATTCTGGATTGGAGTGGGATTTCGATTCTGCAGCGGATCAGGCAGTGAATTCAAAACACTAGGGCGTCGCCCCAGGACGCAGAAAAAACGCGCGCTGCCTCAGCACCGCGCCGGTGTCGTTGCGGAAGCTGCACGTCGTTTCTCCGTTCAGTTGTTTCCTGGTTTGCTGTGGTGACTTGGCTAGTCCTTATCTGGGTGGCTATGGCGCCAATTCCAGTATTGCGACTGCTGCTTGCTGTTCGCCCTGGAATACTCGTAGCTTTTGTGGTGGTTCTCCGTAAGGTATCGTCCCCAGGCGCGATTCTCGTTGTCATTCCACTCGTGATAGTCCTTGTGGTCCTTATCGTAGACTCGGGCCTGAACGCTGACTTCTTGAGGCCCAGGAACTGCCACAATGGCCACTGGCGCCACGAGGGCAGCGGCCAGGAAAAGCGGGGCGAGGTACCGCTGTGAAACATGCATATTGTAGTCCTCCAAATTCGGAATATCCGCCCAATGAAACGCGGCTTCCATCAGTGTGCAGCTAGCACTGGTCGATTGATGTTCCATAGCGCACACGTCTGAAGGGCCATTGCGTGCTCCACCGGCCGTTGTATATGCCCGACCAACCAAAGCGCATGGGCGAAGCCATCAGGGCTTGCCAAACGCCCCCAACCGCTTCGCCGCACTCTACGTAAACCGCGGCATCGGCACAGTCGGCGCCCCAGTCTGCCCCGGCGCCGCACCCGAAATCACCTACATCGTCCTCCGCCGCGTTTAAGCCTGACCTCCTGAAGACGATTCAAACATCACCGGCCTCCGGACAAGAGTAATTTCCGTTTGTGCGATTACGCAGAGCCTGACGCTCCAGGAAAGAATTGGTCGGAATCGAGCTGACCGGATTGGAGAACTAGATATAGTAGAATTTTCACGCGGGGGATCATCCGATGAACTTCTTCAACCTGTTTTGTGCGGCCTTTCTCGGTATTTTCTTAGCCTTTCCCGCTCAATTGCTCGACCCAAAGGACATGCCGGAAAATAGAGGCAGCATTACCGGAGGGAACACCTACCACAATCCCGCGTTGAGCATAGTTGTCTCTCTCCCGGGAGAATGGCATTTCTTCGATAGAACAATGTACTCTTCAGCGGAATCTAGGCAAAAGGAAAAGGAAATGTTGGATCGCTCGCGGGCTTCATGCACGGGGGCGCTCTGTGGCCCGGCCGAAATTGACGTAGCTCTTCAATCGCCATCGGCCCCGCCTCCCCTGTATGCGATATTTTTGACCGCTCACAAGTTATCTGCCGAATACCAGAATCGCCAGCGTCACCCATTGAACGAATTCGCTGAAATTATGACCCTAGGTAGCATGGGAAACAACTGGGTGCCGGAAGGCAAATTAACAAGAATTCAGCTCGGTGGAAGGCCTGCCTATAGGCTCATCGTACATAATAAACGTACGACGACAGCAAAAGGATTTTTATATGTAGCAGTTTCGAACGGACAAGTATTCATGCTGTTGGGAACTGCTATGAGGGAACCGGAAGAGTTGCAATCTTCAATTGAAAAACTGAGTTTTACTGAAACTAGACCGTAAGAGTCCGTCTCTCCACCGCCGCTTCATTCAACCTGGCCAACCTACTCCTAAGCCCCATAAATCAGAAACTGTTTGCCACCAAGCTTTGTCCGCTCATTTCTAGTCTTCGCTGTGGATGCTAAAATCGTTGCAGGAATTCCATGAACATTAAAGAGCAGAACTACTGGCTGGATACGCTGACGGAGCCTGCCAAGGGGGCAACCGGCGCGCTCCCTGACAAAGTGGACGTCGCCATCGTTGGCGGCGGATTCTGCGGCCTATCCGCAGCACGCACGCTGGCGCAGCGTGGCGTGCGCGTGGCGCTGTTCGAAGCCGAATCGCTGGGCTGGGGCGCGAGCTGCCGCAACGGCGGGATGGTGCTGACTGGCATGAAACTGCCCGTGCCCACGCTGATCAAGCGCTATGGCCGCGAAGCCGTGCAACGCATGTATGCCGCCTCGCTCGAATCCATTGACCTTGTCGAGCGCATCGTCAAGGAAGAGGGCATCAACTGCGACTTCTCGCGCCGCGGCCATCTCGAAGTTGCCTGCAAGCAATCCCATTTCGATGACTACGCCGCGGCCGCCGCGCGCATCAAAAGCGAGTTCAATCACGAATTGCGCATCATCCCGAAGAACGCGCTCCAAAGCGAAATCGGCTCGCAAATCTATTTTGGAGGCATGGTGGATGAAACCAGCGCCGGTGTCAACCCCGCCCGCTACGTGCACGGCCTGGCGAAGGCAGCGCAGCGCCACGGCGCCTGCCTTTTCGGCCACACGCGCGTCACACGCGTTTCTCCACAGCCGAATGGCGTCAATGGCAGCTTCCGAGTGGAAACCACCCGAGGCACGCTCACCGCGAAAGAAGTCCTGCTCGCCAGCGGTGCCTACACGACGTCGGCCACGCCCTCTCTGCGCAAAAAAGTAATCCCCATCGGCTCCTACATTATCGCCACGGAAATTCTTCCCGACGCCCTGGCCGCCGAAGTCAGCCCGCGCAATCGCATGATCTACGACTCCAAGCATTTCCTCTATTACTATCGCCTGACGCCCGACAACCGCATGCTCTTCGGCGGGCGCGCCGCATTCTTCCCCGAATCCGAAAGCACGGTGCGCGAAAGCGCCGAACTCCTGCGCCAGGGCATGATCCAGGTCTATCCCCAGTTGCGCGACACAAAAGTCGAATACGTCTGGGGCGGCACGCTCGATTTCGCAATGGACGTGATGCCGCACTCCGGAAAAATCGACGGCATGTATTTCGCACTAGGCTTCGCCGGCCACGGCGTAGCGGCCGCCACCTGGATGGGCGCAAAACTAGCCGGCGTAATCTGCGGCGACCCCGACGACAATCCCTTCTCCCGCATCCCGTTTCCCGGCGCGCCCCTCGGCCTCCGCAGCGGCCACACCTGGGCCCTCCCCCTAGCCGGCGCCTACTACAAAGTCCTAGATTGGCTCACGTAAGTAAGCCCGCAGTTCCTCTCGCTGTTCATTTGCTTCTCTCATTCGCCATATAAATGAACGTGTCATCCTGAGGCTATCCGACGAGGATAGCCGAAGGATCTCAACGCAAACATTATGCAAGGCGTTTAAGTTGAGGTCCTTCCGAGCGCAAACGGCGCGCCCGTCAGGATGACAATTTATTTTGCGTTTCGGTGAACGGACAAGTTGCGATAAGCAAAAAGCGTGAGCTAGCTCGCAATCAATTTCTTAATTTGTGGAAACACAAAATACGCCACCACGCCCAACCCCACCGGCACCGGCCCCCACTTCAACGCAAACTTATCGCTGAACACCAGCGCCACAATCGTCATCAAAATCGGCGCAATCACCACGTAAGCCAGCCCCACGTTCCCCCAAGGAATCCGGAACGGCCGCGGCTTCTCCGGCTGCGTCTTCCGCAGCTTCCACGCCGCCATCACCGTCAGCACGGTCACCAGGCTTCTCAACCACACATAAACAGTCAGCAATTGCGCCAGCGTGTGAAACGCCAGCAGCGCATAGATTGCCGACGAAATCAGAATTGCAATCCACGGCGTCCCGTATTTCGGATGCTTCGCGGCAAACACCGGCGGCAGGTACCCATCCTCCGCCATCGCGGACGGCATGCGCGTGCTCGTCAGCACGGTGGCGTTCAACAGCGAAACATTTCCCAGTGTCGCCGCGATCGTCAGCGACACGCCCAGCACGCTTCCCCCGATCAGCAGCCCCGCTGTTGGCAGGTAAGCCGTACTCCATTTGTCCCAATTTCCCAGCGCCGCCAGCGAAAATAACGCCGGCGCAAAATACGTGGCAATCGAAAGCGGCACCACAATCGCCAGCGCAATCGGAAAATTCCGCTGCGGATTTTCAATCTCCTCCGCTACGCTCGAACATTGCTCGTAGCCCGAATACAGCCACAATCCCAGCGCCAACCCGACTCCGAACACCTGAAACGGCGGCACGTGCGGCGGCACAAACGGATGAACCGGATTGAAATGCCATTTCGCCGCCGCGACGACGCAAAGCGCCAGCACCGGCACCAGTACGGAAAACTCCAGCACCGTGGACACGATTCCCACCATCTGAATCCCGCGAATGTTGACATACGCCAACAGCGCAATCAGTGCCACGGAAACCAGATAATGTTTCCACCCGACCAGTGACGGGAAAAATCCCCCCAGGTAATCGCTGAACAACACCGCATAACTCCCGCCCAGCAGCCACGAAGCGCTCCAGTTCCACCAACCCGCCAAAAATCCCCAGAAATCCCCGTAGCCCGCGCGCACCCAGCGGTAAAATCCGCCTTCGACGGGAATCGCCGTCGTCAATTCCGCCGCCACCAGCGAAACCGGAATGCACCAGAAAAGGGGAATCACCAGAAGATACAGCAGCGTCAAGCCTGGCCCGCTCGTCGTCACCATCTCTTCCATGCCGAACGGGCCGCCCGTCGTATACGCGAACATCACGAACACGAAGTAGAAAAGCCCAGCTTTTTTTGCTGCTGTTTTGGCTGTGCTCAAGGTTTTGCCGGAAGTGTACCCCACTTCGCGAACCATTGCTGGACTTGCCCCGCGGAGTGCGCGAAACTCGGCGCGCCCGATTTTCGAGCCCAACGCGCGCTAAATTGAGACTGACGAATGATACTTCTCCTCATGGGAGTCACCGGCTCTGGAAAAAGCACCATCGGCAAACTCGTGGCCGAGCGGCTGGCCTGGGTGTTTCTGGAGGCCGACGAGTTTCATTCGCCCGAAAACATCTCCAAGATGCACAACGGCATTCCGTTGACGGATGCCGACCGCCTCCCGTGGCTCGATGCGATCCATGCCCGCCTCGTGGCCCTGCACGCGGAAGGGAAGAATATTGTCCTTGCCTGCTCAGCGCTCAAGGAAAGCTACCGCCAGCGGCTCGCGAAAAACCTGCCCGTCGAGGTTATCTACCTGAAGGGCTCGCCGGTTTTCGTCGGCCAGCGCCTGCGCCAACGTCGCGGCCACTTCGCGGGAACATCCATTCTCGCGGGACAGTTTGCCGATCTCGAGGAACCGCGCGATGTCCTCACTCTTTCCGTCGAATTGCCTTCCGAAGAGATCGCCCGCAAAATCCTCAAACATTTTTCTCTCGCGCCCGAAACTTCCATCGATGCGCCTTCGCTCCTTAGAAAACTGCGCTGTCGCCTGCTCCCGTTTCTCTTCCTCCTTTACGTTGTCGCCTACCTCGACCGCATCAACGTCGGCTTCGCCGCCCTGCAAATGAAGGCGCAACTCGGCTTCAGCGATTCGGTCTACGGCCTCGGCGCGGGCATTTTCTTCCTCGGCTATTTTCTGTTTCAAGTTCCCGCAAATCTCGCATTGGAGCGTGTCGGCGCCCGCCGCTGGATCTCCTTCCTCATGATCTGCTGGGGCATCGTCTCCGGCTGCATGTTTTCCATTCACTCCGCCGCTTCGTTTTATTCGCTGCGGTTTCTTCTCGGTGTCGCCGAAGCCGGATTCTTTCCCGGCGTAATTTTCTATCTGCGCTCCTGGTTTCCCGCCGGCGCCCGCGCGGGAGTCGTCGCGCTCTTCATGACCGCCGGCCCCGTCTCCGGCGTGATTGGTGGCCCGATTTCCGGGCTGCTGCTCGATTGGAATCACCGCGGCGGTCTCGCTGGCTGGCAATGGATGTTCCTTCTCGAAGCCATTCCTGCCGTCGTACTCGGTTTCCTGGCCTGGTTTTTTCTTGCGGATAATCCCGGCCGCGCGCCCTGGCTCTCTCAGCAGGAAAAATCCTGGCTCTTGCAGACTCTCGACAACGAAGCAGGCGCCGCATCAAAAACGTCGACGGAACATCCGGGTCTGTGGTTCGCTAACGCTCGCCTCTGGGGCTTTGCCCTCGTCTATTTCGGCCTGAACACCTGTACTTATGGGATCAGTCTCTGGCTGCCAACAGCCTTGCATTCGCTCACCGGCCTGCCCAATTTTCTGCTGGGGCTCTTATCCGCTGTCCCCTACGTTGCCGCAGCCATCCTCATGGTCCTCGTCGGCGCGCACTCGGATCGCGCCGGCGAGCGTCGCCGGCACATCGCACTTTCCGCGTTTGCCGGCGGCATCGCCCTCGTCGTCAGCGGCTTTTCATCGGGCATCGCCATCAGCGTTTTTTGCTTTGCCATCGCTCTGTCCGCTTCCTCTTCGATGGCCGGGCCATTCTGGGCCATGGCCTCCGGCTCGTTTACGGCCGCCGCCGCGGCGCGTTCCATCGCCCTGATCAACGCCATCGGCAATCTCGGCAGCGGCTTCGGTCCATACTGGATCGGCCATCTTCGCGACGCGACCGGTTCGTTTCATGCCGGTTTGCTGAGTGTCGCCGCCATGCTCACCCTCGCCGGCCTCGTCGTCCTGTTCCTAGATCCCCATCCGCGTCGCTCCGCTTAAAGCTGGCTATCTTCGCCGCAGCCCCAGCCGCCTAATTTGGCTCCTTGCAGATTCTCTTCAATGACGAAATAATCATGCTCTTGCACTTCAGGAGAATTTCTTGACCAGCTCAACGCGGTTCACTCTATTTTTCGCCTGCCTCGTCTTTATCGGCGCTCTCACATTTTATTCGCGCGCCACGGCCGATGAATCCCCGCTCTACGGCTACTCCGCCGAATCCTCCCGCGCCGAGCGCCAGTGGGAAGAAAAACTTCGCGCCATTCCAAGCCCCGACAACATGCGCGAATACATGCGCCGCCTCTCCGCCCGCCCGCACCACGTCGGCTCGCCCTACGACAAGGACAACGCCGATTGGCTGGCCGCAAAGTTCAAGGAATTCGGCTTCGAATCACAAATTGAATCCTACGACGTCCTTTTTCCCACGCCCAAAGAACGCCAGCTCGAACTCCTCGACTGCAAAAGCGCGTCCACCACGGACTGCTCCGTGAAATTCGCCGCCAAGCTCGAAGAGCCCGCGCTCGCAGTCGATCCCACCTCCGGCCAGAAATCCGAGCAACTGCCCACCTACAACGCCTATTCGAAAGATGGCGATGTCGTCGCACCGCTCGTTTACGTCAACTACGGCATCCCCGAAGATTACGAACGCCTCGAACGCCTCGGCGTCTCCGTCAAAGGCGCCATCGCCATCGCGCGCTACGGCCACTCCTGGCGCGGCATCAAGCCCAAGGTCGCTGCCGAGCACGGTGCCGTCGGCTGCCTCATCTATTCCGATCCCGAAGGCGACGGCTACTCACCCGGCGAAACTTTTCCCAAAGGCGGCTTCCGCCCCAGTGACGGTGTGCAGCGCGGCAGCGTCGCCGACGATCCCATTTTTCCCGGCGATCCTCTCACTCCCGGCATAGCCGCGAAAAAAGACGCGAAGCGGTTAAAGATCGAAGACTCTCCCGTCATCACTAAAGTTCCCGTGCTGCCTATTTCGTATGGCGACGCGCAACCGTTGCTCGCCGCGCTCATCGGTCCAATCGCCCCCAACGAGTGGCGCGGAAATCTTCCGATCACCTATCACGTCGGCCCCAGCACCCTTAAAGTCCACCTGAAAATGAAGTCGAACTGGCAGCTGAAACCCATCTACGATGTCATCGCAAAAATTCCCGGCAGCACCAATCCCGACCAGTGGATCATTCGCGGCAACCATCACGACGCGTGGGTCAACGGCGCCGAAGATCCCATCTCCGGCTTGGTCGCCGAACTCGAAGAAGCCCGCGCCTTCGGTGAACTCCTCAAAACCGGCTGGAAGCCCAAGCGCACCATCATCTATTGCGCGTGGGACGCCGAAGAGCCCGGCCTCATCGGCTCCACCGAATGGGTCGAAGACCACGGCGACGAGTTGATGAAGCACGCCGTCGTCTACATCAACTCCGACACCAACGGTCGCGGTTATTTCGACGCCGAGGGTTCGCACATCCTCGAAAAATTCATCAACGACGTTGTCCGCGATGTGCAGGATCCCGAAACCAAACTCTCCGTCTGGAAGCGCGCGCAACTTCAAACCATTTCCGCCGCCACCACCGCCGACGATCGCGCCGAAGCCCGCAACCGCGCCGATCTCCGCATTGGCGCCCTCGGCTCCGGCTCCGATTACGGCGCGTTCGTCCAGCACGACGGCATCGCCTCCCTCAACATCGGCTACGGCGGCGAAGACGGCGGCGGCATCTACCACTCCATCTACGATGACTTTTATTGGTACACCCATTTCAGCGATACGGATTTTGTATACGGCCGCGCGCTTGCCCAAACCTCCGCCACCGCCGTGATTCGCCTCGCTGACGCCGACATTCTGCCGTTCGAATTCACCGACTTCGCCGACACGATGCAGACTTACGTCAAGGAACTCAAAACCCTCCTGCAGCAAAAACAGGACGAGGTTCGCGAGCGCAACAAACAAATTGAGGAAGGCGTCTTCCAGGCCACCAACGATCCCAGGCACCCCACGGTCGCCCCAAAGCCCGAAGCGGTCGCCCCCTTCATCAATTTCGCCCCGCTCGACAACGTCATCGCCGAACTCGCGAAATCCGCCGAAGCCTACAAGAAGGCTTACGACGAAGCCGGCGCTCGCGGAGACCTCGCGAAAGCTTCCGCCTCAGACCAGGAACTGAATCACCTGTTGATGGAAAGCGAGCGCCGCCTCACGAATCCCGACGGCCTCCCGGGCCGCCCGTGGTTCAAGCACGAAATCTACGCGCCCGGCCAGTACACCGGCTACGAAGCGAAAACCATCCCCGGCGTCCGCGAAGCCCTCGAGCTCAAGCACTGGAAAGACGCCGAAGAACAGGTCGGCGTCGCCGCGAAAACGCTGCAGCAGGAAGTCGCCCTGATCAACGAAGCCGCCGCAAAACTATCCGCACTCCACTAATTTTTCGTTGTTGTAGCGGCCGCTTTCTGAAGCGGGCGCATTTCGCTTAAGATAGGGAGACCTCTCATTCCTTCATTCAACCTCGCCATCGTCGGCTTCGGGCACGTCGGTCGCGCCCTGTTGCGCCTGCTCATCTCCAAGGAAAGCGAACTGCGCCGCAAATACGACGTGCGCTGGCGCCTCACCGGCATCGCCACGCGCCGCTTCGGCTGGATTGCCGAGCCCGAAGGCTTGAACCCGATCGCCGCGCTCAGCAGCCATTTTCCGCAGCTCGCCAATCCGCCACGCAACGTCCGCGAATGGCTCGAACGCTCTAAAGCCGACGTACTCTTCGAAGCCAGCTCGCTGAACACGCAATCCGGGCAGCCCGCCATCGATCATCTCGTCGCCGCACTCGAAGCCGGCGCGCACGCCATCAGCGCCAATAAAGGGCCGCTGGTCCACGATTACCAGCGGCTTGCAACTCTCGCCAAAGCGAAGGGCAAACAGTTTCTTTTCGAATCCACGGTCATGGATGGAGCCCCGATTTTCTCGCTCTTTCCCCTCGGCCTTCCCGCCACGGATTTGCGTGGTTTCGCCGGCGTTCTGAACTCCACCACCAACGTCGTCCTCACCGAAATGGAGAAAGGCCGCTCCCTCGACGAAGCCGTCAAACGCGCCCAAGCCATCGGCATTGCCGAAACCGATCCCACGCACGATTTGGATGGTTGGGATGCCGCGGTGAAAGTCGCCGCGATCGTCAATGTCTTGATGGACGTACCGCTGCGCATCGAACAGGTGCAGCGCACCGGCATCCGCGAACTTAGCGAAGAAAAAATTCGTTCCGTCCGCGCCGCCGGCATGCGCTACAAACTCATCTGCCGCGCCGAACGCCGCGGCGACGGCGTCGAATGCCGCGTCGGCCCCGAACTCCTCCTCATGACCGATCCCATGGCCTCCCTCGAAGGCACCAGTTCCGCCATCCGCTTCGATCTCGATGTAATGAGCATTTCCCTCGTCGAGCACAGCCCAGGCATCGAAGCCACCGGCTACGGCCTCCTAGCCGACTTCCTCCGCGCCACCCAATCCTAGTTCTCAGATACTGCTATTTGAAAGGTCTGTCATCCTGAGGGGCGCGCCGTTTGCGCCCTGAAGGACCTCAACGTAAAGTCCTTGCAACATTTATCGATCGAGTCTCGTTCACCCCGCCCGCGTTCCATCCGCCACCGGCTTCTCCGGCATCGCAAGAACCGGCGTCACACCGTCCGCATAGCCAATATCAAACAAAATCCCCTCGGAAATCTCTCCCGCCATCTTCCGCGGCTCCAGATTCACCACAAACAGCGCCTGCTTGCCCTCAATCTCCCGCGGATTCTCGCGTTCCTTCTTCATCCCCGCCAGGATGGAACGCGTGTGATCGCCGAAGCTGACCGTCAGTTTCATCAGCTTTTCCGACCGCGGCACTTCTTCCACTCTTTGAATTGTGCCCACGCGAATGTCCAACGCCTCCAAAGCCACAAGCCCCACAATTGCTTTTATCGCTGCCGGTTTAAATTCGCTCATGGCTCACCCGCGAAAATTCGCCGCGTACGTCGGCGTGGGAATGGAACCGTCACATCGTTCATCGCGAATCGCCGCATCCGTCTCCAGCCGCAAGGGAATAATCCCAGCCCAAACGGAAAGCGCGTAATCTGGCGCGTCGTCTTCCACGCCTCCCGTCCGCACCTTCGCCGAAACCTCCGTCAGCGGCAATTTCAAGATACTCGTCGCCTTCAGCTCCTGCTCGTTCGGTTGCCGCGCATCCTCCCAGCGCCCCGGAATCAGCTTCTCCGTGAACGCCCGCAGCGCCGCCAGTTTCTCCGCCGGTTCACCGATCAGCGTCGCCGTGCCCAGCGCCACCACCGACCGGTAATTCATCGAGTGATTGAACACCGACCGCGCCAGGACCAGCCCGTCCAGTAGCGTCACGGTGATGCATACCGGCAAGCCGGAGGCCGCCCCGCGCAGCATCCGGCTGGCCGCCGAACCGTGAAAGTAAATCGCGTCGCCCACGCGCGCGAACATCGTCGGAATCACAAACGGCTGCCCCTCCGCCGCAAAGCCGACGTGGCACACGAATCCCTCGTCCAGGATTTTGTAAATCGCCTCACGATCGTACACGGCGCGGTTGGCTTCGCGCACCACCCGCGTGCGGTCGCTCACGGCAAACGAATCAGGCATGGGAAACCTCAGGATGAAACACGGCGCGGAGTTGATAGCCGGCGCCATCGCGGCATGAGTGGGAACAACTGCTTGATGGTATCACGCCCTGTAGCACGGGCTTTAGCCTGTGCGCGCCCATTCCTTTGTGAGAAACTATTTTGCCATAGCCATTTCAACAAACTCTGGAGCCCGTTGAATTATGAGCACACCCGTCCGTAACGCCGCCACACCGCTCTTGGATACCGCCTGGGTTCGTTCCCAATTTCCTTCCTTGAAAACGCAGGTCAACGGCCATACCGCCGCATTCCTCGACGGCCCCGCCGGCACCCAGGTCCCCACGCAGGTCATCCACGCGATCCAAAGCTACCTGCTCACCGCGAACGCCAACACCGGCGGCGCGTTTCTCACCAGCCGCCGCACCGAAGAAATCATCGCGCACGCCCGCGCCGCCATGGCCGACCTCTTCCACTGCGAAAAAGACGAAGTGGTGTTTGGCCAGAACATGACCACTATCACTTACGCGATATCCCGCGCCATCGCCCGCGAGCTGAACCCCGGCGACGAAATCCTGCTCACCACGCTCGATCACGACGCCAACTATTCCCCGTGGAAAGCGCTCGAAGAAAAGGGCGTGGTCATTCGCCAGGTGGACATTCGCGAAGCCGATTGCACGCTAGACCTCGACGACCTGAAAAACAAGCTCAACGAGAAGACCCGCCTCGTCGCCGTCGGTTACGCTTCCAACTCCGTCGGCACCATCAACCCCGTCGCTGAAATCACCCGCCTCGCCCACGCCGCCGGGGCCATGATTTACATCGACGCCGTCCACTACGCTCCCCACGGCCTCATCGACGTCAAAGCCCTCGACTGCGATTTCCTCGTCTGCTCGCCCTACAAATTCTTCGGCCCCCACATGGGCGCGCTCTACGGCAAGCGCCAGCACCTGCAGTCTTTCCGCCCTTACAAAGTGCGCCCCTGCAGCGATCAGCTTCCCGATCGCTGGGAAAGCGGCACCCAGATTCACGAACTGATCGCTGGCATCGGCGCCGCCGTCGAATATCTAGCCGAACTCGGCCGCCGCTGCGACGCCGGCGCGAAAACGCGCCGCGAAGCCCTCGCTGCGGCCTATCATTCAACGGTCGCCCACGAAACCGGAATCATCTGGCGCCTCATCGAAGGTCTGAAAGCCATCCCCGGCGCCCGCGTTTACGGCATCACCGACCCGATGCGCTCCGCCGAACGCTGCTCCACCCTTTCCCTGCGCATCGGCAATCACCATCCCACCGCCATCGCCACCTTCCTCGGCGAACGCGGCATCTTCACCTGGGACGGCAACTACTACGCCCTCAACCTCAGCGAACGGCTCGGCGTCGAATCGCAAGGCGGCATGCTCCGCATCGGCTTGGTCCACTACAACACGGCCGAAGAAGTCGACCGCCTCCTCGCCGCCCTCCGCGAATTCACAAAACTGTAGCGGCCGCCTTCTTAGGCGGGCGCCTTTCGTTATGGCAATTATCAAACGATTCACAAATCATTCTGACGAGGAAACAAAACACATCGAATGGCAAAACGACCGAAACCTCTCGTACTCACCGTCCTCGATGGTTGGGGCTATCGCGCCGAAACCAAAGGCAATGCCATCGCCCTCGCTCGCAAACCCACCTACGACGAACTCCTCCGCAAATTCCCCAATACGCTGATCCAGACCTCCGGCCCCGCCGTCGGTCTCCCCCGAGGCCAGATGGGCAATAGCGAAGTCGGCCACCTCAACATCGGCGCCGGCCGCATCGTCCACATGGACATCACCCGCATCGATCTCCTCATCGCCAAAAAGCAGCTCGACCAGGTTCCACTCTTCCAGCAAGCCATGGAGCGCGGCCGCCAACGTCAACTGCATTTCATCGGCCTGCTCAGCGACGGCGGCGTGCATTCCCACATCAACCACCTCTTCGCCCTCCTCGAAATGGCCAAGCAGTCGAAAGTCGAAAAAGTTTTCGTCCACTGCTTCATGGACGGCCGCGATACGCCGCCCAACAGCGGCCGCGACTTCGTCCGCCAACTCCAGCAGAAAATGCGCGAGCTGGGCGTCGGCGAAATCGCCACGCTCGTCGGCCGCTATTACGCGATGGACCGCGACAACCGCTGGGAACGCATCGAACTCGCCTATCGCGCCCTCGTCCACGGCGAAGCCGAAACCAAATCCAACGATCCCGTCGACGCCCTTCAGCAGAGCTACGAACAGGGCGTCACCGACGAATTCGTAAAGCCCATCGTAATCACCCGTGGCGCCGGCCCAACCGCGCCGCCCGTGGGCCTGATCCGCGACGACGACGCGGTCATCTTCTACAATTTCCGCGCCGACCGCGCCCGCCAGATCACCTACGCCCTCGAAGCTCCCGACTTCGACAAGTTCGCCGACCCCAAGCGCCCCAAAAACCTTTTCTACGTCGGCATGACCAAGTACGACAAAAACTGGCCCTGGCTCAAGTGCGTAATCACTCCCGAAAAACTCGAACAAATCCTCGCCCAAGTTTTCCAGGACCTGCAGTACAAAAACCTCCGCTGCGCCGAAACCGAAAAATACGCGCACGTCACCTATTTCTTCAACGGCGGCGTCGAAAAACCCTTCGCTGGCGAAGAACGCATCCTCGTCCCCTCACCGAAGGTTGCCACCTACGACCTGAAGCCCGAAATGTCCGCCGAAGGAATCACCGACACCGTCGTGAAAGCCATCGAAAAAGCCGAATTCGACGCCATCATCATGAATTACGCCAACGCCGACATGGTCGGCCACTCCGGCAAACTCGAAGCCGCCATCAAAGCCGTCGAAGCCGTGGACGCCGGCCTCGGCCGCATCTATCAAACCCTCAAACCCCGTGGCGGCGCCTGGATCATCACCGCCGACCACGGCAACGCCGAAACCATGATCGACCCCACAACCGGTGGCCCGCACACTTACCACACCACAAACCCCGTCCCCTTCATCTGCGTCACCGAAAACGACGTCCTCCAACTCGTCCCCGGCGGCGCCCTCCGCGACATCGCCCCCACCATGCTCGGCATCCTCGGCGAGCCCGCCCCCACCGACATGACCGGCCGCGACCTCCTCCTCAAGCCAAAGTCATAATGGAAAGCAGTGAGAGTACCTTCGCATAGTGTGCTGTAGAGTATATTAAGCTGAGGTCCTTCGGCTATCCTTGTCGGATAGCCTCAGGATGACAACGCGTCGAGGTTTGCGCCAATGGGGCGATGCTACTTTGTTTATTTCATGAGCAACGAATCCCGAATGCTCTATGTCGGCGTCACCAACGATATCCACAAACGAGTTTTTCAGCACAAGTCAAAACTCATTCCCGGTTTTACTCAGAAATATAATCTTTACAAACTCGTCTATTTTGAGATGTTTGGCGATATTCGAGCCGCGATTGCCCAAGCAGATCAAGGGTTGGCTGCGCTCGAAGAAAGTAGCTTTAATCATCGCGAAAAATCCGCAATGGAAAGATCTCGCCGAATGTGTGTTCAAACACTCTTCCAAAACCAAGGATCCATCTCGCGGAATGATCGCAGGCCCGATTCTTAGCTAGCAAATTTCCACCATATCTAAAAGCCTTGTCATCCTGAGGCTATCCGACGAGGATAGCCGAAGGACCTCAACGTAAAATTCTATGGAAAATGTAACTCAGGGCTCGCTCCGACAAATGCACCCGCAACGCACCACTCCAGAAAACACCAAGCTCACCATCTGCGTCTGGCACCCGTTCACTGAATGGCGCCCTCCGGCCTCGCTTGCCGACGCCGTTCGCAAACGCTGGCCCGCCATGCGCGTCATGCATCTTCCGGATTACGATCGCCTCCCGGAGGAACTCTCCGATACCGACATCTTCGTCGGCTACTCGCTGCGAGCGAAACAACTCCTCGACGGCAAAAAATTAAAATGGATTCATTCCACCGCCGCCGGCGTGGCGCAACTCATGTACCCGGAACTCCGCGATTCCGACATCATGGTCACAAATCCCAGCGGCATCTTCTCCGTCCCGATGGCCGAACACACCCTGGGCCTGATCATCGCCCTCGCCCGAAATTTTCCGGATTGCGTGCGCTACCAGGATCAATCGCGCTGGGCCCAGCAGGAACTCTGGGATCAACCCCAGCGCCTCACCGAATTAAATGGCCACGTACTGCTGATCGTAGGCTACGGCTCCATCGGCCACGAACTCGCTCGCCGCGCCAAAGCCTTCGACATGCGCGTCTGGGGAGTTTCGCGCAGCGGCAAAGGCGATGCCTCTCTCGCAGAAAAAATCGTGCCTATCTCCCAGCTTCACGAAGTTTTACCGCACGCCGATTTTGTAGTCATCTGCGCGCCGGAAACCAGCGAGACAAAACATCTCATCGCCGCACCCGAGCTCGCCCGCATGAAACCCACCGCCCGCCTTATCAATGTCGCCCGCGGCTCTCTGCTCGATCAATCCGCGCTCCTCGCCGCCCTTCACCAGAAAAAAATCGCCGGCGCCGCTCTCGACGTCACCGACCCCGAACCTCTCCCCGCCACGGACCCGCTGTGGAAAGCCCCAAACCTGCTCATCACTCCGCACACCAGCGCCATCAGCGACCGCCTCTGGCCACGCCAAACCGCTTTGCTCTTGGATTTACTGGAACGCTGGTTCGCAGGCCGCGATCTCGTCAACCAGGTCGATCTCCACCGCGGCTACTAATCTCTCCGCACGTCACAAACTGAACTCTGTCACCCTGAGGCTATCCGATGAGGATAGCCGAAGGACCTCAGCGTATGAAGTTTGCACAGTGTGTAAGTTGAGGTTCTTCGAAGCGCAAACTACGCTCTTTTCAGGATGACAAGTTATTTTCTTTGTTTAAAAGAGGCTAAATTCCTGTGAACAAAAAACGCGGTATTCAGTCCCCCACCCCGCCCTTCACCGACTGATATCCCTCCCGCGTATACACCACAATCTTCTGCTTCTTTCCTTTTTGATCGTTCACTATCAGCGGCCCGCCGTCCGGCGCCACCAGTTCCACCTTGATCTTCCGGAACTTTCCATCCTGGTTCTGGTTCGAAGGCGTATACGAAATACTGTACTGGTGCCGCAAAAACGCCGCCACCTCCCGCATAATCCCGGGAATCTCCCCGTCAAACTGCGGGAACCACGCGAACCCTCCCGTCATCTGCGCAAACGTCTTCATCTGGTTTTCCGCCTGCAGAAAATCCATCCGCGTCATCGTGCCCAGCGATCTATGTAATTCCAGATAATTGCTCAACGGCTTGTCCAGCCCTACCACAAAGATCGTGGTATCCGTTCCACGAAGCTGCTTCATCGTCTGATCCAGCGTGTGTTTCGAAAACGTGTCCACTCCCGAGGCCAGGACCAGAATCGATTTTTTACCCTTCACGTCCTTCAACCGCTCGTTCGTATCCAGCAGCGCATCGAACAGGTTGGATTCGCTGAACCCCGGGTAATACATGTGATAAATCGCCGCTTCCACTTCCTGCTTGTTTTGCGTGAAGTCCACTTCCGTCCGCGGCTTCATATCAAACGTAACCAGCGCCACCCAGTCCTTTTGATTCAGGTTGGGAAACAGCGCACCTGCCCAGTATTTCGCCTGGTACCCGAACCACCCGTAAAACCGCGCGCTGAATTCCATCAGCACCACCATCGTGATCGGCGCGTCCGTCGGCCCAAATGAGGTGATGGTCTGCGGCTGCCCATCCTCCAGGATCCGGAAATTTTCCTTTTTCAGCCCAGGAATAATGTCCCCATTCTGCGTCGCGGCCACCACGTCCAGGGTCACCACCGGCACTTCAACGGAAATCGACACGCCGCCTTCCTGAGGTTTCTGCTGTTGCGGCGTGGACGGTTTCTGCGCAGGCGCGGAGTTATCCTGACCGGGCGAAGTCGGCTGCGGTCCCGCGGGAGCCTGCGCCCAAATCGCCGCGCTGCCGGCGGCCGCCATTCCCGCCAGAATTCCCACCCGCGCCATCGCCTGCAAAGAAAAGGCTTTCATCCGTTTTCCCCTATTTTCCCCGGCAACTGCTTAGATGCCGATTTTCAGCACTGCGTCGTACCCCAATAGGACGTATCCCGTGTGGATTACGTAACGTCCGCCGCCGCCGATTCCGGGCCTTCCGGCCTCGCATGTTAATATGGAGTTTACTGTTGGCAATACGCATTCACAACTGGGGGGTGTATACGTGCTGCGCAGGCACATTTCTCTTTCGATTCTAAGCCTGATGTTTCTGTCCGGATTCCTGAACTGCAATTTGAATGCGCAAGTGGCGCAGAGGTCTCCCGCGCTGGGCATTCCGCAAGCCCCTCCGCTGGTTGGTGACACGGTAGCCCTTGCCCTGGAAGCGCAGAACTGGCTGGTTGAGCTCATCAAGATCAACACAACGAATCCCCCCGGCAACGAGCAAGCTGCCGCCAAATACATCGCCGGAATCCTCGCCAAAGAAGGCATCCCTGCGGAGCTTCTCGATCTCGCGCCCGGTCGCAGCGCCGTGGTTGCCCGCCTGCGCAGCAGCGCCATCGCTGACCCTTCGAAAGCGCTGCTCCTCGTCGCCCACATGGACGTTGTCGGCGTCGACCGCAGCAAGTGGTCCGTCGATCCCTTCGGTGGCGTCATAAAGGACGGCTACATCTGGGGCCGCGGCTCGCTGGACGACAAAAGCATGCTCGCCGCGAATCTCGCCGCCTTCATCGCTCTTAAGCGCGGCAACGTGCACCTCAACCGCGACGTCATTTTTCTCGGCACCGCCGACGAAGAGCAGTTCGGCGACGCCAGCATAAAAATGATCATCGCCAAGTATTGGGACAAAATCGCCTCCGGTTTCGCTATCAACGAGGGCGGCAAGGTCGTCCTCGGGAAAGACGGCAAGGTGCAGTACGTCGCGCTGCAGGCCGCCGAAAAAGTTTCCGTCAACGTCACTCTCACCGTCACCGGCAAGGGCGGCCACGCGTCCACGCCCACCAAAGATAATCCCGTCGTCCATCTCGCCGCCGCCGTCGAAAAAATCGGCAACTACAACACACCCGTTCATCTCACTTCCATTGTCCACCGGTACTTCGAAGCCCTGGCCCCGCTCGAAGACGAGGAGACCAGCAAATGGATGAAGGTAATTGACACTCCGGACCGCGGCGAACATGCTATTC
>Ga0210406_10002520_pt1 | contig 20789 bp, 19 predicted proteins | sample IncBWC30MmetaG_FD_155454 | JGI IMG/M metagenome (GOLD analysis project Ga0210406, IMG submission 155454) | Forest soil microbial communities from Barre Woods Harvard Forest LTER site, Petersham, Massachusetts, United States - Inc-BW-C-30-M | ecosystem: Environmental > Terrestrial > Soil >... | reverse complement strand
CGAGCAAAAGATGGCCACCTTGCAGGCCGCGTATCCGGACGATACCGAAGCCGCCATCTTCCATGCGCTCACGCTCGATATCACCGCTTCCAAGACCGACCGTACCTTTGCCAACCAGCGCAAGTGTGGCGAAATCCTCGAGCCGATCTTCGAGAAACTCCCCAACCATCCCGGGGTGGCGCACTACATCATTCATTGCTACGACAATACCGCGCTTGCCCAGCAGGGACTGAAAGCGGCGCGGGCCTACGCGCAGATCGCGCCCGCTTCAGCGCACGCCAACCACATGCCCTCGCACATCTTTACTCGCGTCGGTTCGTGGGAAGAATCCGTTCAGTCCAACAAGCGCTCCGAAGCCCTGGCCGCGGCCGCCGAGCCGACTTCAAAAAATGGCGAAGCCCGTGACCAGCGCCTGCATGCCATGGATTACATGGAGTACGCCTACCTACAGAGCGGGCGCGTCGCCGATGCCCAGACTGTCCTGACGAACATGAACGCACTCTCTCCTGTCGGCGGATTATCGCTTACAGGCGACTATGCCCTGGCCGCGATTCCCGCCCGCTACGCGGTAGAACTCGGCAAGTGGGAAGAAGCCAGCAAGCTAGTCGTGCGCGAGAATGCCGTTCCCTGGGCCCAGGCCATTACGTGGACCGCCGTCGGCGTGGGCGCCGCCCGCTCTGGCGATTTGCAACGCGCAGCGGAAGCCAAGCAGTCTCTCGAGAAACTGCACGACCAGACTGCCAAGCTTCACAACGACTACTGGGCCAAACAGATCGAGGTTCAGATCGGCGAGGTTGATGCCTGGATGGCCCAGCAGAGCGGGGACGCCGCGAAAGCAGCCAGCGCGATGATTGCTGCCGCCGACCTCGAAGAAAGCATGGACAAGCACGCCGTCACCCCCGGTGCTGTTGTTCCAGCGCGCGAGATGCTTGGCCAGCTCTATATCGAACAGAAGCATCCGCAGGAAGCGTTGGACGCATTTCAGGCCGTGCTGCAGGTTGCTCCCAAACGCTTCAACGCTCTCTACGGAGCCGCCATGGCCGCCGACACCGCCGGCAGGGCACAGGACGCCACCCGGTATTTCAAGGAATTAATCGAAGTGTCAGTAGGCAACGAGCGCCCGGAACTCGCGCGAGCCCGCATGAAGTCCGCGGCCAGAACTCCCAGAGGCTTGATCCAACGCGCCTCGCGGCCGTCCCAGTAGCGGCCAAGGCTTGCTCGACGCAGTTTACTGAGGAGACTTCCGAACAAGTCCTCCGTGATGGAGAACGCGATGGCTCGAAGCGAAACCCGCGTCGGGACTGATCCACAACGCGGGTTCGGGGGAAGGGCAAGAAACTACGCCGCACATCATAGCAACACAAACCTTAAGGCGACCTTAACGGCGCCTGCGGGCCTGCGCGGCGCCAGAAGTTTCTTGATCGCGCCGATGCGCCAGATCCCATTCAATGAATCCGCAGTTTCGGCGAATCGAATTTCGCCGCCAAGTATGAAGGTGATCGTCGGGCGAGCGCTTCTGGCAAACATCAGCGCCGTCGGTGGCCCTGCTCGGTTGCGGGGGCGTCCGGCACGTACACATACCAGGCCGCGGCTAGCACACTGGCCAGAATGACAATCAGTGAAACCATAAGCCAGAAGTTGCGCGTCGTTTTGCGCCCAATTTCTTTCTTCTTCATGAATCGGGTAGATCCGGTACACGCGGTCCAGGAAACTTTGTACGACAAAATCTCGTTGGACAAGCACAAAATTACCGCGCGCCAAGGCCGCGAGGAATCCCAAAAGTCAATTACTTAATCTTTGGCACGAGCCGTGCTCTTGCAAGAATGACGGGAAACCCGGCAAGGGGGGACCATCATGGCTCAACAAGAGGGCAGTTGGCGCGAGATTTGCGAGGCAATGGTGAACGAGTCAGACCCGCAAAAATTATCCGAACTGGCTGCGCAATTGGTGATTGCACTGGACGCGGAGAAACTGAGCGCTCCTCTCAGCCCGAGAACAATCGAAGCCCAATCGCGGAAGATTTAATCACGCCGCATTGTCGTCTGAGTCCGTGGCGATTTCGGGATAGTGTTTAGCCGTGAACTCCAGCTTCGATCGCGTCTCTTCGACATTCGACGCAATCATGGCGCGGAGTGCGTTAGCCAGTTCATGAATCTTGGCGTCGTTCGTTTCGCGCAAAAGTAGAGCACACAATCCGCGAATTTGGTTATTGTCGAACAACGCCCGAAATCCCTGGTATGGAAGAGTAGTAGCGAGAGAGTAGTTAACCGTCGGTAGAACTACAATCAGGCAGATAGCGTAGACGCTACGAACACGGCTCCAGCAATGGCATTCACGGCAGTTGACGAGAACTAAACCGTACCAACTTCACCATCCGGATTTTCAGGCGAGGCTCTCTCTCACCCGACTGACGGGTTGATTTCAACCACGAAAGCATCAGTTAGCTGACTTGTCTGCGACGAGCTTCTACTTCAAGGATGTTTGCCAGAGTCTCAGAGGCCATGTCGTTGGTTTGTCGATTATGCTCGTGAAGACAATCCCGCAGACTCTGGCACAACCGGAGCAGCAAGGCTTCGTCCTCGGTGCCGACGATCAAACGGCAAAGCTCTTGGATTTCGCGGGCTAAATCATGGGCGGGCACGTAGCGAACAACCCTAGGTCCATTACGTCCCCTCCGCAATCGAGTAAATACTGTAACCCAGCGAACGCCCGAGCAGGGGGTGGCGAACGCCAGTCACCTCTGATAGCAAAGGAGACTCTCAAACACGAGGGGAACACGCGAAATATGGACGAAAGGAAATGGCGGAGAGGGTGGGATTTGAACCCACGATACCCGTTAAGGTATGTCCGCTTTCGAGGCGGATCGTTTCAACCACTCACGCACCTCTCCGCATTAAAACCAGCTGCTGGTCGCTAGTCGTTAGCTAATCTTTATTAATCGATGCCTTTGCTGACGACTGATAATTAGCGACTAGCGTCTCTTCTTTCTCGAAAAAATGCCTGCAGCAACTCCGCACTGCGGCCTGCCAGCACGCCGCCCTGGACTTCCATGCGGTGGTTGAGCAGGGGATGATTCAGGACCTGCATCACCGAGTGGACCGCTCCGGCTTTCGGATCGTCGGCGCCGTACACCAGGCGCTTGATGCGAGCGTGTACCAGCGCACCCGCGCACATCGCGCAAGGTTCAATTGTAGCAAAGAGCTCACACTGTCCCAGTCGATGGTTACCAACGATTGCACCCGCCTCGCGCAACGCCACGATCTCGGCGTGCGCGGTCGGATCGTTGTCGGCGAGATTGCGGTTCCATCCGCGCGCCAGCACCCGGCCTTCGCACACGACGACGGCGCCGACGGGAACCTCCTGCAACTCCAGCGCGCGTTGCGCCGCGCGCAAAGCTTCCTCCATGAAGAGTTCATCGGAGTGTTGGCCGCTCGATGAGGGGTGGTCGGTCAAGGCGTTTGTGTCGGTCGGCGCAAGTTCGACTACGCATTGTACCGAGGTCTCGCCCTTGTCGAACCCCTTGGTCGGACCCATAATGTCCAATTTGTCTGACAGGGACGACGTTTGTATGACGGAGAGATTCTTATGGCGGTCCAGGCGGACAGGAGTGTCCGCCCCACATAAGAGGCGGACCTACGATATTCTTAAAGTCAACTTAGCGCCGTAGGGGCCCTCAGGGCGCCGCTGGAGGCGCGGATGACCTTGGGGTCGTCCGCAAGCGTAAAGTAAGCGCTACGGCCTCCAGAACGCCGAGGAATGGCATTCTAGGAGGTGATCGGAGGGGCATTCGGGCATGCCGGAATGACCTCCACGTGTTTTCAGTGACTTAGCTTATAGAGAACGGAAGGTGCTGGGTGAGCGATATCTCCCCGGCCGCGCAGGATCACCGGTTTCCGGGTGCCTAGGGGTTTCTGCCTCGCATGACGTCCTGACGTCAGAGCAAGTGCATGACGGCTCGCAGACTGTAGGGCAGGAACTGAACCAGCCGCGGGCCCATCGTGACAAGCAGCCAGTGGGCGACGAACAGGGTGGGTACGGCTATGCCCAGCCAGCGCAGATCTGTTCGGGATGTCAACCAAGTCTTCATGTCCGCTCGGGACGTGATACGGACAGGCGCGACGGAAAGTTCCCCTCGGAACCACGCGGCGCTGCTCGCCGAGTACGTCGGGCATAGGAAGTGCTTCAGTTTGTGCGCCTTGCTATTTCCAAGGATGACGCGGAGACGGCGTATGCGCTATTCTAGCCGCGTCATGGGGATGCCGAATATTCTCCGCAAGGTGCTGCTGCTGGATCTGCTGCAGGGGCTGAAGGTTACGTTCCTGTACCAGGATCCGAAACAGAACTACACCGAGCAGTACCCACTGGAACGGCCGCAAGTGGCGGAGCGCTATCGCGGCGCGCCGCGCTTAAATGTTAATCCCGACACCGACGAGACCATGTGCATTGCTTGCGATTTGTGTGCGCTGGCGTGCCCAGAGAACCTGATTGTGGTCTCGAGCGAGCGCAACGAGAAGACCCGCCGCAAGGAACTCACGAACTTCACGTACGACTTGAGCCGCTGCATGTTCTGCGGACTGTGCGAGGATGCCTGCCCCACCGACGCGCTCGAATTGACCCAGGACTTCGAACTGGCCAACTATTCCCGCGAAGACATGATCTGGGACCGAGAGACTTTGGAAAAAGGTCCCCGGCCAACGGTCTACAAGAAATAGTCCTTTGGTTTGCGGAATCCGATTTTGCAAGAATCAGCGCCTGAAGGCGCCTTCCTTTTTCGCTTCTTGTGGCATGCCTGAAGGCATGCCCTGATACGAACCCATATCTCCGCACCATCACAAGATTCCTTGATCCGAGTACCTACCTATCGTTGTGCGTCGGCCAGCTTTCTTTCGGGCAGGAAATACATCGCCGGGATCATTACGTAGACGAAGTACGGAATGTAGATCGACACGTGCGCCAGGCCGCCTGCCATCAAATAGAGAAATCCTGAGAACAAGTTCTTGGTCTGGACACGAGAGTGATATTCGCTCATCTCCGGATCGTGCCTGTGCTGGCGGACGAGTTCGATACGGAGCAGCCAGAAGGCGAATCCGCACATCGCAAGGTTGAAGCCGTAGAGCGACACCGGGAAGGGAGCGCGCGGATTGCGTCCCATGAAGTCGGTGACAAATGGGATGAGCGACATCCAGAACAGCAGGTTGAGGTTGGCCCAGAGCAGGCGGGCCGTGACGTCGCGCACTGCGTGGATCAGGTGATGGTGGTTGACCCACATAATGGCGACGACCAGGAAACTGAGCGCGTAGCTCAGGAAAATCGACGCCTGCTTCAGCAGGGAAGCGAATGTGGGCTCGGCCGGATGCGTGAGTTGCAGCACCATCACGGTCACGATGATGGCAATCACGCCGTCGCTGAAGGCCTCGAGGCGGGTCGTGCTCATTTTTCCGTTTGGCATGCGGGGATTCATCATAGTCGGCTGGTGGGGCCTCGCACCGCCGAGACCATCTTAAGGCTGACACGCTTGCTGGTTTCGACGAGAGACGGTGGGTCTAGCGTATCGGAATGCGAGCGACCGAGCGTGTCAGCAGCACTCCACGGTCATCGAGAATCGAGACATCCCCTTCGGCTTGCGCCTGCCTGCCCGAAACAGCGCTGGTAGGGAGCGTAAAAGTGACCTGGGTTCGCTTAGAAGTGCATCCTGTGAATTGGCGCTGGACGTGGCCAGCCGTGTCCGCCATTTCCTTCCAGCGGAGTACGACCTCGACCGAGCCTGCCAGGTTTTGACAATTGAGTGGAATCATCAACTCGGCATCCTGCTCGTGATGCCGGCGCACGCTGGGCGCGCCTGTGTACACAACGATCGGGGGATTCCCACCGGGGGAGGCTTCGCGCGACGGCCACAGCCTGTCAAACTCTTTGCCGGCCGATGTGAGAAGTCTGGTCAGTTTCTCGTCGCGTTCGTCCCAGGTCGGATGCGACGTATCCGCAAATCCGCGTTTCAGCTGCAGAGGCTGGCCTGCGAGCGCATGATGCATCGCAGGAGCAAAGTCCGGATGAAAGCCGGCGCGCGCCATCAGAAATAGCGATTGGGTGTCGGCTTCCAATTCCATGGCCTGATTGCAGCTTGCCTGCCACGCCGACGACCCGCGGCTGTCGACCCACGTCCCCGCAGAGCCTGTATCGCCAAGCATGAGCTGTGCGCCTCGTGCAGTTTCCAGCGCCTTCTGCAACAGGTAGCGGCGGGCCCAATCACGGCGAACCACGTGCGCGATCTCGTGAGAGAGCGCGGCAGCCCAAAGCCCCGACCGCGCACCCAGAAACTCTGCCAGGTCTTGGTCGACGTAGATCGTTCCATCCGGCGACGCGAATATATTTCCGGCGTCTGGGGCGGCGCGTAGCTCCCAACTGAAGGATCGCGTGTCGTCGGGAAGCTGATGCACAAGATTCAGCAAGATGGTCGCGCCGGTGGAATCAGTGCCGGCCGGCTGACTTTGGGGCATGAGCAGCGACCGGACTTGCGCGGCAAAGGCGGCGTCCTCTGCAAAATTCGCTGGGATTTGTTCCGGCGATGGGCAGGTTTGGCTAAAGGCGATACAGGCTGAGGCTGCGCAAAACACTGCCAGCAGTCCGCGGCGAGCGGCTTTCGCGTTGCTTTCGAATGTGCGCCAGGCGTGCACTAGATGTTCCTGCCGGCGAAGCCAGGCGTCATCTTACTGGCTACCAGCTCTCTTTTGGCAAACGTAGCATCGGACGAACTGAGATTCAGTGACAAGTAACCAAAGTGCTTCGGTGGGAGTTCACTAACGCGCGGCGGGCTGCTGCTGGGTCATGCAGTGCATGGCACCGAATCCCCAGATCAGGTCGCCCGAATAGATGGGAACAATCTCGCGGGTAGGGAAGACCTCGGCGAGAAGATTGAGCGCGATGCGGTCGTTTGGATCGTTGAATACCGGCACGAGCACGATTCTGTTCGCGATATAGAAATTTCCGTAGCTGGCGGGAAGTCGGCGGCCTTCGAACACAACCGGCGCGGGCATCGGGACTTCAACGATCTCGAACGACTTGCCGTTCTGGTCGGTGGCGGCCTTGAGGCGGCGCAGGTTCTGCCGCAGAGGCGCGTGATTCTCGTCGCGACGATGGGGCTCGACCATGGTCAGGACGGTTCGCCGCGCAACGAAGCGGGTAATGTCGTCGACGTGGCCGTGAGTATCGTCGCCGATAATCCCGCAGCCCAGCCAGAGCACGCGCTCAATGCCGAGATAGGTGGCAAAAACTTGCTCGTAGTCTTTTTTCTTGAAGCCGGGGTTGCGGTACTGCACCTTGCTGAGCAGGCACTCCTCGGTGGTGAGCAGGACGCCGGCGCCGTTGACGTCGATGGAGCCGCCTTCCAGGACCACTGGCTTGCCGCGGTGGTGAGCTCGGAACTCATGGGCGCGGGCCGCTTCCGCCATCAGCGAGCCGATTTTTTCGTCGTGGCGGTAGTTCGGATACTTCGCCCAGGCGTTAAAGCGCCACTTGATGGCATCAAGGGAAGCTGGGCTTCGCCCGGCACGACGGGCGGGGAGCGCCGCTCCGCTGACGAAGGTGCATCCGCTGTCGCGGGTCCACACGCGGTCGGTGGGCCAGCGATGGAAGCGGACGTTCTTGTTCAAGGCACTGGCAAGGCGCAGTACCCTGCGCGCGGCTTTCTCCGACGCCGCGTCGTTGACGATCAGATCGACACGCTCGTGGCGCGAGAGGTTCCGGATGATTTCGGCATACACCCACGGGATAGGTTCGAATTTTCCCGGCCAGTCGCCGCGGAAGTGTGGCCAGGCGAGCCAGGTCGATGCGTGGGGCTCCCACTCAGCGGGCATGCGCGCGCGCGCCGGGACAGGACTTAAAGTGTTACTTGAGCGCCCGGATTTGGCCAGCCTGGTCAATCGATGAGCCGGCTGGTGATGGGCGCGTAGCTGTCGATGCGGCGGTCGCGCAGGAAGGGCCAGTTACGGCGTATGTCTTCAAGCTTGCGCATGTCGACTTCGGCGGTCAAGATTTCTTCCTTGTCGTGCGAGCCCTGCGCCAGAACCCGGCCGAAGGGATCAGAGATGAACGACCCTCCCCAGAATTCGAGTCCATCGCCGGCCTTGGCTTCGTTTCCACGCACGTTGCCCGTCTCAAAGCCGACGCGGTTGACGACTCCGACATATACGCCGTTTGCGATGGCGTGCGCGCGCTGAATGGTTCGCCATGCGTCGTATTGGGCTTCGCCGAACTCGGCTTTCTCGGCAGGATGCCATCCGATCGCGGTCGGATAGAAGAGCAGGGTCGCGCCTTGCAGAGCGGTGAGGCGAGCGCCTTCCGGATACCACTGGTCCCAGCAAACCAGCGTCCCGATTTTCCCCGCGTCAGTATCGAATGCACGGAAGCCCAAGTCCCCGGGCGTGAAGTAGAACTTTTCGTAATAGAGAGGATCGTCTGGGATGTGCATCTTGCGGTAGATGCCGCGCAGCGAGCCATCACGATCGAAGACCGCTGCCGTGTTGTGGTAGACGCCGGGCGCCCGCTTCTCGAAGAGCGACGCGACCAGCACGACTCCGTGCTTTTTGGCGGCGGCGGCCAGCTTTTCGCTGGAAGGCCCGGGAATCGGCTCGGCGAGATCGAACAGCGCGTGGTCTTCGCGCTGGCAGAAATATTGCGTCTGGAAAAGTTCCGGGAGACAGACGACATTTGCGCCCTTGCTGGCGGCATTGCCCACGCGCGTAAGAGCCTTCTCAAGATTTTCTTCCGGGCTGGGGCCGCACGACATCTGCACCAGCGCCGCCGCAAACTTTTCTGGCGCCAAGTCTTCAACCTCCGGGTAGATCGGCAGATAGCATAACAAAGTTACATTGAGCAAGTTGGCAGCGCCGCGCCGGCTTCTAGTAGAGTAGGCGGTACACATAAGAAGGGTTTTGCCTGGAGGTGCGATTTGAAGCAAGGCAATCATGACAAGCACGCTCATGCAGAGAAGCATTCCAACGGTAGTGGCGACGGATCCGGGATCGACCGCAAGCTGCATAACCCGATCGCAGACAAGCTGATTCCGCTGGAACCGCTGGATCTCAGCAAGGTGCGCTCGATCGACGACTTGGTGCGCGCCATGTCGAGGACGGCGTTTACCGGACGCCAGCTGGGCGAAGCCGCCGACGTGCTCGAGGCGATGGCGCGAGACGAAGAGTGTTTCGTCGTGATGACGCTCGCCGGAGCGATGACGGTGGCCAAGCAGGGGCTGATCATCGCAGACCTGATCGACCGAGGCATCGTGAATGCTGTGGTCTCGACCGGCGCGCTGATGGCGCACGGGCTGGTGGAGGCGACCGGGCGCGCGCACTTCCGCGTAAATCCCGAAGTGTCGGACGAAGAACTCTACGAGCAGGGCTACAACCGCGTATACGACACGCTCGAACCAGAGCAGAACCTCGATGACGTGGAAGAAGTGATGTCGGAGATCCTCGAAGGCTGGGATCACAACGAAGTGATGTGCTCGTACAAGCTGAATCACACGATTGGAGCGCACCTGGCGCGCACGGCGAAAGATCAGCGCGGCATTCTCAAATCGGCGTACGAGCAGGGAGTGCCGGTATTTGTTCCGGCGTTCACGGACTCGGAGTTGGGCCTCGACGTGGCGCTGAACAACCGGCTGCGCGAATCGACGGGGCGGCACAAGATCCGCTTCGATCCGTTTGTTGACCTGGAGCACTTCGCGGCCACCCTGTTACGGCAGAAGCGGCTGGGAATATTAACTATCGGCGGAGGCGTGCCGCGCAACTGGTCACAACAGTTCGGACCGTTCATCGAACTGCGTCACCGGCGCCTGGGGGAGAACGTGCCCTTGAAGCGCTATCACTACGGTGTGCGCATCTGCCCGGAGCCGGTGTATTGGGGCGGCTTGTCGGGGAGTCCGTATAGTGAGGCGATCTCGTGGGGCAAGTTTGTGCCTCCCGGAGAAGGCGGGAAGTTCGGTGAGGTGTTTTTGGATGCGACGGTTGGGTTGCCGATCATCGTGGCGGCTGTGTTTGAGAGGCTCGACAAAGACAAGCCCGGGAAGACGAAGACCAAAAAGAAAGTTACGACGAAGTAGGGAAGCGGCGAGTCCGCAAGTGGTTACGGGAAAAACCAGAGGCAGCCAAGTTGGCTGCCTCTTTCGATTTGGGGGCCGGCGGACCCCGGTTCCCGTGTCCGCAGAGCTACAAGGTGCCGGCAGTCCATTGATTCCGACCATGCAAAGCAAGAGTCCGAAGCCGCAAGAAGTTGGAAGGGCTGTGACGCAATGCGACGCACAGCTTAGACTCCAATGTTTAGAGGGCTTCGGCGGCCAGGGGCCAAAAACAGAACGGGTATCAATGTAAGCATCTAAGGACAGACCCTTTACTTCTTGATTTCGCAGAGCTTAACGTGCACAATCTCAGCCGTTTTTGGAAAACCTCGGCCCTGTCCGCTCGGGAGGCTCGGAATGTATTCGGAGATGCTTGGGCACGAGATGACCGTCAGATTGCAGCGGCGAATTCTGCCGCGGCTCGCGTGGAATCAGGAACTGTATGGCCGGCAAGTGTGCACTTGCCTCAGGCCGGGAATTCGGTGGCTCGACTTCGGTTGCGGAAAGCGCTTGCTGTGCGGCGGGCTGGAGACACTCGAGTCGCAGATGGCGAGCTTTCCGTTTGTAGGGGTGGACCCCAGTTGGCAGAATCTACGCGAGCAGCGGCACGCTGCGCGTTGCGTCCAGGCGGACGGGCTCCATTTGCCGTTTCGCGATGAGAGCTTCGATCTGATCACTACGAACATGGTGATCGAACATCTGAAAGTACCCAACCTGGTATTTCAGGAAATGGAGCGCGTTCTTGCGCCCGGGGGAACAATATTGCTGCACACTCCGAACCTGATGAACTACCTGGTGGTTGGCAACCGTGTTCTTTCCAAGGTGCTGCCTCCAGCGGTTCACTCTGCACTCGTTCGCACCAGCGAGAAGCGAACCGAGCAGGAGATTTATCCGACCTTCTATCGCGCAAACACGCGCACAAGGCTGCGCACATTGGTCAGTTCTGATTTAGAGATAAAGATTGAAGCGTTGCCTGCACCGCGACCTTTTTTCCATAACTTCGCTCCGCTTGCGCTCTTCGAGTTGCTCATGACGCGCCTTTCCCAACTCCGACCGCTCCAGTCTTTCGGGACGACGTTGCTGGTCACCATTCGAAAGCCGCACGGCTGCTCTGTGGTCCATGCCAGAGGCGCGGCCTGAAGGCCGATGCAGTCTCCCCTACGGTTTCGCAAAGTCCTGCGGCGGATCTTCGTTGCCGATTTCAATGCTTAAACAGCCGCGCCTCGGCGGATCCCGGCATTGGTCGAGAAGAAGTTCCGTCGAGGCGTTCTTGCTAGTCGAAAATCAGTACTGCGGAAGCGATGACGGTGGTCCAGAGGCCGCGCTTGTCGCCAACTGCTGATTGCGTCACGTTGGCGGTGCGGACGATTTTGTTGGACAGGCGGTATATCTGTTTCTTCTCATCCCAGGAACGGTCGGGATCGAAATCGACATTGAGGGTAGTCGCGAGCATTTCGGCGGCGAGTTCTTCGGCGTAGTCACCGGCGGCATCTTCTGATTCGCCGAAGGAGTGGTGCTCGCTCAGGTAGCCGTAGGTGTTACGGTCGGAGGGAATGGCCACGCCTATGCTGGAGGCCAGAAGGCGGTGCGGTTCGCGCGTACTATTTTCGGCCACGACGGCGAAGACGACTTCGCCGGGATGAAGAAACTTCAGGCCGGTGGCGCGGGGCACGAGCTTGCAGTTGGGCGGAAAAATCGACGAGACCCGAACCAGGTTTTGAGCGGCGATGCCTGCGTCGCGCAGGGCCAGCTCGAAGGAAGTAAGACGCTCGCGATGCTTGCCGACTCCCTTGGTGAAGAAGATCCGCTTCGGGACCATGTCCTTGCTCAATTCATTTGCCTCCACTGGCACCAGAGAATTTCGAGAAAACGCAAATCTAACATAGCGATTTGTAAACGTTGGGTGAAAAGTTTTGGCAGGAGCAAGAAAAATTACGGGAGCCTCGGCGAGGCTCCCGGAGGATGCTTTCGATGCGCCCAGCCTACTTGCCAGCGCCGACGGATGCGACCGCGATGGTGTCGCCGTTGAGCGTGCCCTTCACGGTGGTGGACGTACCGGCAGCCTTGTCGAGGCTGGCCAGGGTGGCCTTATCGCTCGAATCGAGCGTGTAGACCTTGTCGCCAACCACCAGCGCGTACTTGGAGCCTTTGCTGACGCAGGCATGGGTGCAGTCGGCTTCCGAGCCCGACATCATGTGGTGGGCGCCGCACATGGCGTCGCTCACGGTGCCGGTGAAGCTTTGCGCTTTGTCGGCGGCGAAGGCGGTGGCGGCCACCAGCAGGGCAGCCAGAATCAGTGCAAGTTGCTGGATACGACTCTTCATTCCACATTCTCCTGCAAAAATAGGACCCGGTTCTTACCCCACAATTTGGGTCCGAGAGATGTAATTAGACTAACAGAAAGATAGTTGCCCAGTCGTCAGTCGCTAGTCGTCAGTCTTCAGCGAAGGCCTTGATCCCAGCAGTTGGGCTGGGTGTCTCCCGCAGAGGCGCACGTCAGCGGGGCGCATAGTTTTTGCTGACGACTAGTGACTGACGAGTGCAGACTTGCAGTTTCACGGCGGCTTGATCCCGTAGCGCAGAGTAACGTCGACCGTTTTGTCGTCTTCGTTCACGCCTTCGTGAATGCTGATCGTCCAGGTGACATCACGGGAGAGCAACTTGATTGTGTCGTTGAAGAAACGCTGGGGATAGGTCGAATCGTAGGGATCGCTTTCACGCAGGGTCCAGGCCTCCTGCAAGCGATCGACGGTCTTGGGGTCCAGCCCCTGAATGTCAAGATCGCCAAGATGAAAGACTTCGCCCTCGGACACGACCAGCGTGTAGGCGACGGTCTTGGCGTCGTCGTCGAGTTTGGGCTGGGGGTTTACCTTGGCCATCATGAATCCGCGCGTGGTGTAGAGGGTATGGACCTCTTCGAGGTCGGCTTTGAGCTGGGGAGCATTCGCGAGATCCCCGGGCTTGGCATGGATGAAAGGCTGTAGTTTGGCGGTGGAGAAAGTCTTGTTGCCTTCCCACTTGATGTCGGAAATCTTGTACTGCGCGCCGGGAACCACGGTGAGTTCAACTGCGACCTCGGTTTCGTCGGCCGTTTCGCCGGAGACCTTGGGCTTGGGATCGGAGACAGTGGCGTTGAGGTATCCGCGTGACTGGTAGATGGATACGAAATGTGTTTGCGCGAAGACGAGAATCGCGGATCGCGAGTAATCCTTGCCGATCAGCTTTTCGGCCGCTGTTTTGAGAGAGCTGAGTTCTTCGAGGCCCGCGCCTTGGAAGGTGATGTCAGCGACGGTCATGGTCACGCCGGTTGCGCGGAAGTTGATGCTGTCGATGGGGCCGCCGGGTTCCTTGCTTTCGCGAACATATTCGGCGCGAGCCGAGGCGTTGATGGGAATGAGGAGATTTTGCAGGATATCGGAGATCTGATCGGAGAGGGTACCGCCGATCGGGACTTGGCCCTTGAACAGCGGCAGTTTTTCGTGCACGCGGGTGAGCAGTTCGTCGTCGGTAAACCAGACAAAGTTTTCGAAGTGCGCCGGGACGAGTTTGTCGCTGTCGGCGAGTTCGAGATCGAGTCGCGTGCCGTTGGCGACCGCTGAGTAGCTGTAGGAAATGTCGCTAAACAGTCCGTAGTCGTTCAGTTGTTGGGCAGCTTTGTGGAAGTCGGCTTCGGTGACGGTGGCGCCGATTTCGAGACCGGAGGCGGCGATGATTTCCGCCGGTGCGTAGCGTTTGGTGCCACTGACGTGGATCGCGGCAAGCTTGCCGCTGACAGACCCAGGCTTCGCAGAGGACTTGCGGGTGGTTTGGCTCCAGGCCCCAATGGTGAGGAAAATGAGTGCGAGGATTCGCGCAGGCTTTGTCACTAAGCTAATTTTATCGGATTCAGACAGTCACGGGTGCTCCATACATCCCCGCGGTGGTGAACGAACAAGGGCCCGCTAGAACTGGGCGGCTCGGGAATCCCACGCTAAAGCGTAAAGGAAGCGCTTCAGGATGGGGCACGCACCAGAACGGGGCGCCCCAGGGGAAGGCACTTCAGCGCACGCGCTTGGTGGTTTCGAGCAAAGGATCGAGCGCTTTAATTTTGACGGCGGTGTCGATGAAGACCAAAGCCGCACGGCTGAGAGCCTTGTCTTTGCGGAACACCAGGGCGAGGTCGCGGCGAATGTGGGCGTCGGCGATGGGGATGACCGCAAGCGTGCTGGCGCGGACATCCTCGGCAACGTTGGAGCGAGCGATGAATCCGACGCCGACATCGGCGGCCACGAAGCGCTTCAGCAGTTCACTGGAGTCGAGTTCCATGGAAATCTGGGGCTTCATGCGCCGCTCGTGAAAAAGATTCTCGAGCGCGTCGCGGGTGTGGCCGCTTTTCGGCATCAGGAGCGGGAAGGCTCCGACTTCTTCGATCGTCACGGACTTCAGGCGCGCCAGCGGATGCTGGGGCGGCGCGATCACGACCAGTTCATCGCGGTGAATGGGCACAACGGTGAGGCGCGGGTCGGTTACGGGAAGCGAGACGACGCCGAAGTCGACCGAGTTGTCGATAACCGAGTCCAGCGTTTTGGCGTAGTCGGCGCGCTTGATGCCGACCGAGACGTCGGGATAGTTTTTCTTGAACTCGGCGAACACTTCGGGAAGAACGTGCAGGCAGGTGCCTTCGTTGGCGCCGACGACGATTTCGCCGCGTGGGATGCGCTCGGTTTCGGCAATCGCCACGCAGATCGCGCGACGCGCTTCGACCGTGTCTTCCGCGTATTTCAGAAAGAGCTTGCCCGAGGCGGTCAGCGAGACTTTTCCGCCGGAGCGGTCGAGCAGGCGGGCACCCACTTCTTCCTCGAGTGCGCGGATCTGCGACGACACCGCGGGTTGCGTGCGGAAGCGCTTCTCCGCAGCCCGCGAGAACGAGCACAGGCGGGCAACTTCCAAAAAGGTTTCGAGCTGATCGAAATCCATTGTGTTGGTCGGTGGCTCCCGCAAAAGGAGGAGGACAGCCACTCCGTTTGCGGCCTGGCTTCGGGAGACGGCGTATTGCGTCGGCCACTATCATAAACGGTTCGAATCAGAAGCATTCAAAGAATCAATTGCGATTGGGCAGCGAGGGCTTGTAGGATGCGGACAACCGAAGAATTGGCGTGAGAAGCAGGGTCGGCCTCGCGACCCTGCCTTCTTGCTTCCGTCCGGTTCGGGTTTTCTCCAGGACTGAACCTTTCCCGCAGCGTTGCGGATAAACTCCGCTTATTCCCTCCATAAAAACAATCAATTTCGGCGTCCTTGGCGCGGCTTCTACACTCTAGCGGCGACTCACGAGCAAGTGCGGCCCGCCTGGCACGCAGTCTCACCGATCCATTCCCGAACGACCGGGAACACTGGCTTCCGCTGACGTGCTGTGTGGCAAAGGGCGCCCTTGTGGTCTTTGGAAGGGGAAATATGTCGGACCCCAAGCTGGTCCTGGATTTTGCGAAGCGAAACGACGTCAAGATTCTGGATGTAAGATTCACCGATCTCCCGGGGCTTTGGCATCACATCTCGTATCCTATCGAGCAGCTGACGGAGGCCTCGTTCGAAGAGGGCTTCGGCATGGACGGGTCGTCGATTCGCGGATGGGCGGCCATCCACGAAAGCGACATGCTGCTGATTCCGGATCCCAATTCGTATCTTCTGGACCCGTTCACGGAAGTTTCCACGCTGGTGATGATTGCCGATGTCATCGACCCGGTGACCAAGCAACGTTACGACCGTGATCCGCGTTACATAGCGCGCAAGGCTGAACTTTATCTGGGCGCATCGGGCGTGGCCGACACGGCGTACTTCGGGGCGGAGGCGGAATTCTTCATTTTCGACAGTGTGCGCTTCGATCAACGGGCGCAGCACGGGTTCTACTTCGTCGATAGCGAAGAAGGGCGCTGGAATTCCGGAAGGGTGGAGAACAATCTCGGCTACCGTCCGCGGTACAAGGAAGGATATTTTCCAGTCCCGCCCACCGACCACTACCAGGACCTGCGCAGCGAGATGGTGGTCACCATGCAGAACGCCGGCATGGCCGTGGAGTGCCACCATCACGAAGTCGCGACCGCCGGACAGACAGAAATTGATCTGCGATTCAATTCGCTAGTGAAGTCGGCCGACAGCATGCTGCTGTTCAAGTATATCGTGAAGAACGTCGCCAACCAGTACGGCAAGACGGTGACGTTCATGCCGAAACCGATTTTCGGTGATAACGGCAGCGGGATGCACACGCACCAGTCGCTCTGGAAAGACGGCAAACCGTTGTTCGCAGGCGACGGCTATGCCGGGCTCTCACAGATTGCGTTGTGGTATATCGGTGGGCTGATCAAGCACGGACCGGCACTGGCGGCCCTGATCGCGCCGACGACGAATTCGTACAAGCGGCTGGTACCAGGATTCGAGGCGCCCGTGAACCTGGCGTATTCGCGGCGGAACCGCTCGGCGGCCTGCCGGATTCCGATGTACTCGGCTGCGCCCAAAGCCCGACGAGTGGAATTCCGTCCCCCGGATCCGAGTTGCAATCCGTACCTGGCGTTTGCCGCCATGATGATGGCCGGGCTGGACGGGATCGAGAACAAGATGGACCCCGGGCTGCCGCTGGATAAGGATGTCTACGATCTTGGGCCGGAAGAGCTTGCCAAGGTGCCGTCGATGCCGGGATCGCTGGAGGATGCGTTGGATGCGCTGGAGCGGGACTCGGCTTTTCTGCTGAAGGGCGATGTGTTCACGGAGGAGTTGCTGCGAACGTATCTCGAATACAAACGGGAGAAGGAAGTCGAGGCCGTAAGGTTGCGGCCGCATCCCTACGAATTTCTGCTGTATTACGACATCTAGAACCTTCACGCGATGGTAGTTTCGAGCGAGAGTATGTTGCCATACGAGTTCATCAACAAAGAGTGGATTGTATCGGCGACAGCGCGGACCGTCTATCGAACAGCTGCGTACTTGTCGATCATGCTGTTTGTATTGTGGCGCTACACGCTGTCTGAAGGTGTACCCCGCACCTTTGCCCCGTTCTTCAGGGTCCTGGTTTTTGCGGGCGTTCTCGGAGCCGGGACGGTCTTGATCGGAATGGAATACTTTTTGTTCCGTTTCGACCAATCACACCCAGTGAAACAGATGGCATCGTTTTGCGTCATGCTTTTCCCTTTGTTAGGCCCCGCGACGTACTGTCTCATCGTCTACTCACGCTCGAGCGTGGTCAAAAGTTGCCTGGTTCCTACTACCACGGATTCCCCTCTAGATCGCTGACCTCCCGGGAAGCGGTGTCGTCGCAATAAATTTCAAGCTACAATGGCGCGCTTTCCGCAACGGGGCTGGTTCGCTCGGATGGGCGTAATGCTCGACTCGTGGAGAGCATTCAAATCCACAGGAGCCACATGAAACGCGTGCTGAGTCTGCTTGGCCTGATCTTTCTCTTTCTAGCTGCCGCGATTGCTCAACAGAGTCCTTCTCCCGCCGTGGATGGAGGGCGGCTCTTCTTTCCTCACAACTTTATCTGGGGATACAGCCAGTTCGACATTGCGCCGCCGCATAACGAACCCGATCCGAATTTGTGCGCTGCCAACGCGGGAGATTTCGGAGGAAAAGATGCGCCCTGCAACGCGTTCGCGCGCTACATGCTTTCGGGATACGTGGAGGTGCGGCCGTTTGCGCGGACGGAGTTGCGGCGGCTGTTCTTCTTCGGCGCGCCCAACTTTTTATTCGGCAAAAACGTGCCGCACACGTTGTACACCTGGTCGCCCGACGCCATTGGCTGGGAACGATCGTGGGGTGCAGGAATCACGATTGGCCGCGGATTCGAACTGCGGGTGACGCAGCACTTCCTGTTTCAGCGATTCGGCGCTCGGGATCGGTACCTGGGGCAAGCAGATCTTGGATTGAACGGGCCGTGGGGACGGTACAACGTGATTGGCGTGCGGAAGTATTTCGGGCATCGGGACGCGGACTAGGGAATGTGATTCATGTGGGTCGGACACTCTTGCCCGACAGACTTCCCAGTAGGCGTATCTTTTGTCGGACAGGAGTGTCCGATCCACACGCAGAGGTGCTATCAAGCGGCGCGCGCGTAGACCTGTGCTGGACGTCGCCGACGGCGAACCAGCCACACGATCAGCGCAATGACTCCGGCAAGGACGACGAACGGCCCGATAACCATAATGTAGAACCAGGCGGCGCCCTCCATCACGGTGACGTCGCCTGCAACGCTCGCGGTAGGCGGCCGACGCAGTTTGCCACCAAGCACGGTGAGTTCACCGGCTACCTTCGTATCGTTCCCCATGCGCACATCGCCGAGCATCGCCGTCAATTCACCTCCCACCATGGCGCCATCCTGCAGGATGATGTTGCCGTGAAATGTCGTGATTTCACCGGCAACCTGCCCTTCCACGTAGACCGAGCAGTTGAAGCAGGTTACATCGGCGGCCTTCTGGTCAGCGCCGATGCGGATGTCGCGGCCGAACTGGGTAATCTCCGAGCCATCGTTCGTGGCAAATGCCGAAGGAACTGCGATGGCGAGACCTAGGGTCAGGATGGCGAGGCGCTGAAGGCATGCAAAACTCATGATTTACCTCTGAATTCGGCTGAGAAGCGGCTTAACTACAACACAGCGATTCTAGCTTGCGCCCGACCGATGTCAAGGCAAGGGAGACTGCTCGTCACTCCTAATGCGCAGCCCCACCGTCCAGAAACTTGCCGATGTTGTCGTTCAAGAACTTTTCGTCCGCCGGGCTGCCGCCAGCTCCGGCCGTATGCCCCCAGAGCGACGGGATCGGCAACAGCGTGACGGTACGCATGAAGGCCGCCTCGTAGCGGGCGTCGCCCACGGGGAAGTAGAGATCGGTCTCCGAGGGCATGTAGAGAAACGGGACCTTGATCGATCCCAGGGCTTTGGCGAGGTCTCCGCCAAAGCCTTGGGTGGCGCCGACGTCGTGTTTTTCCCAGGTACGGCACTGAAGAATCAGATCATTGGCATCCGCGCCGGGGATAAAGTTCGTGCGAAATTCATTGAGGGTAGACTCGAACGTTGTGCCCGGCTTCGCGCCCTCACGCCACAGTTCCTTGCGCCACCATTCCTGCGAAAACAGCCAGGCCGTCCAGACGACCCCGAAGGCCTCCAGTCCCTTTTTCGGCGGGGAAGTGTAGTCGCCGTTTTGAAAGGCGGCGTCGGCGGTGAGAGCGGCGATCTGCCCTTCGAGTCTGACATAGCCATGGGGATATGTCTTGGCAGTGCCGGCTGTGGCGACGATGCGATCCGCAAAATCAGGGTAGCTCACCGCCCACTGAAAGGCCTGCTGCGCGCCCATGGAGAATCCGATGATGGCGCGCAGGTGGGTGACGTGGAGTTCTTCGGTCAGGAGTTTGTGAACAGCTTCCACGTTGTCGCGGATCGTGGTTACGGGAAAACGCGGGCCGTGAAAGGGCTCGGGCGCGTTGCTTGGGGAGGAGGAATGGCCGCTCCCGAAAAGTTCGGTCGCTACCAGGAAGAGCTTTGAGGTGGCGAGCGCATGTCCAGGGCCGATGAGCCACTCGTATCCGTGGTAGTCGGCCATGTAATGCGATGGCAGCAGGATTACATTATCGCGGGCGGCATTGAGGTGGCCATAGGTGCCGTAGACCACGCGCGCTTTCGGGAGCGTCACTCCGCTCTCGGTTTTGAAGTTGGGGATGACGAATTCGTGGGGATCGCCGGTGTCGGGCTTCGGGGCAGAAGACTGCTGACATGATGCACCGCTGACGAAGAGAGAAAAACAAAGGATTGGGATCGAGCAGCGCGCGATGGCAAATCCCATAGAGAAATGATCCTCCCAACTCGCGGCGAGATTCTAGCATCGCGCGCCGAAACCTCTGAGGTTGTTTTGTTCGCTCCTTTGGGTGTCTTGTTAGCGCCTTTTCCAGTTCCAACTCTTGGATAAAAAACGCAAAGCGCGCGGAGAGCTGCCGCAGAGGTCGCAGAGAACAGTTCTTAAACTGCCTGAGCACTTTCGAGGGCTGTCCTGCTTAGGGAAAATCGCGGCTTTTCTTTATAATGTAGGGTTTTCCAACCAGGCAAGGAGCAAGCAATGGGGCAGTCATTTAACGGAGTCGCTGTGCCCGCCGATGGCGCGCGCATTTCTTACAAGGACGGGCAGTACCACGTGCCTGACAATCCGGTCATCCCGTTTATCGAGGGCGATGGTACGGGGCGCGATATCTGGAAGGCCTCAGCGCGCGTATTTAACGCGGCCGTCGAGAAGGCTTACAAGGGTAAGCGGCGGGTCGCGTGGTACGAAGTGTTTGCTGGCGAAAAGGCCAAGGCGAAATTCGACAACTGGCTTCCCGATGACACCATCAGCGCGGTGCGCGAGTTTCGCGTCGCGATCAAGGGACCGCTGACGACTCCAGTGGGCGGCGGCATTCGTTCACTGAATGTCGCGCTACGACAGATTCTTGATCTGTACTCATGCGTGCGACCCGTGAAGTACTACAAGGGCGTGCCTTCGCCCGTGAAGCATCCGGAGCGTATGGACCTGGTGATTTTCCGCGAGAACACGGAAGACGTCTATGCCGGGATCGAATGGGAACAGGGAACTGCAGAAGCCGCGAAGCTGATCGAGTTCCTGAACAAAGACATGCTCAAGGGCGGCAAGAAACAAGTGCGCTTGGATTCGGGCGTGGGCATCAAGCCGAT
>Ga0210406_10002519_pt1 | contig 20796 bp, 24 predicted proteins | sample IncBWC30MmetaG_FD_155454 | JGI IMG/M metagenome (GOLD analysis project Ga0210406, IMG submission 155454) | Forest soil microbial communities from Barre Woods Harvard Forest LTER site, Petersham, Massachusetts, United States - Inc-BW-C-30-M | ecosystem: Environmental > Terrestrial > Soil >... | reverse complement strand
GCGACAAATCCACTCTTCATCAAATGCGCTTGGTCAAGAGCCTGGCTGAGAACGGGCAGCTCGGCCTTATAGCCGACGTAGGCGATGCCGATTGTCTCGCCGTTCTTGCCGAGCAGTGGTTCGTATGCCGTGAAATAGGGATTGCCCAGGATGTCCACGACACCATAGAAGGCGCGCTGGCTCTTGAGCTCGGCGTAGGCCGGGGTGGTGTTGTTCAACTCCGTTCCGACGGCCCGGGTGCCGTCGTCTTTCATCACATTGGTCGCGATGCGCACGAAGCGCTCGCCATCCTTGGAGAATATCGTCGCGGTGCCCTTGTTCAGCCGCGTAACGTAATCGACGATGGCGAAATCGCCCGCCTGGCCCTTGCCACCGATCAAAATGTCGCTGACGGGCTTGCCACCGACCGCGACCGCAGCACCTTTCTCGGCGCCGCCGCGCACCCTGATCTGCTCCTGGAGAAGTGCCATGCTCGCGCGCGTCCGATCTTGCATCAGCGCAGCCGTCGTGACGAAGACGCCCTGAATGGAGGTCACGTGATCCGCAACTTGCTGCCGTACGACTGATTGTTCTTGCTGCATCGCCCAAACGGAAAAACCGATGGCGCTGAGACTGATCAACAGCAGGGTGATGGCCGCTACCGGTAGCACCACTTGAAACTTGAAACCGCGAAACACGGGTGTGCTCCTTAATGTCCAAACACCCCAACAACGAGGCGTTTTTTGCTATTTCGTCACGTTCTGGGCGGGCGGGCTACCTACCGGGTCTCGAAATTCGCTAAAACAGTGCCCAGTAGTTCTCTTCCGGACAGCCCGTGGGGAGTTCAACGATGCGCTTGCGCGGCGCTCGAGTGGTAGCCCGCACCTTGCAGGCTAGCCTCGACTTTGGCCAACTCGGCTTGCTCGACCTTTGGAATGGTGCGGATCTCGTAAATCGATCCGCTGGGAACTCTAAGTTCGTCTCTGACGAACGGAACGGCGTCGTCACATGCGATGACACTACCTTGTGCCTCGCTGGAAAGAGCCACGATGCATGTGTGATGCTCACCGTCCAAGGTAACCAGCACGTCCGGCTTCGCGGCAATGGGCGGTGGCACCGAATCCGGCGCGTTTGCAGAAGGTCCACAGCCGGCGAGAAACGCGACCATGGCAATGCAGGCAAGCACTGTGCGCGCGTCAATCATGGCGACAATCGCATGAACGGCTGCGACTCGACTTCGTGCGCCTCTTGATTGCGGTCCTGGGCGCGCAGCGCATCCACCAGCAAGCGTCCCGACTGGGCCTGCGCAGCCTTGTCGCCGCCGGCGAGCGCGAAGGCTTTGCGGGCGCAGCTCTCCGCCTGGTGCGAATCGCTTTCCACCAGCCGCACCCGACCGAGCTCAATCCACAACAGCGGATTGTTCGGCTCGATGCGTAGTGCTCGGTCGAGCGTCGAGGAGGCGCCGTCCATGTCGCCGTGCGACAACAAACCATGCGCCTGCGTGACCAGCGACTGCGTGGCGGGCGATAGACGGATTTCCCGTGGCGGCGGTTGCGGCCGCTGCGGCGCGGGTGCGGGAGGCGTCGGGATGCTGGGCGGCAAACCCGGCGCAGACGACGGAGCGGTCCGCGTCGATTCGGGCGTAGGTCTTACCGCCCCCGAATGGCAGCCGCTCAACATCCATACGACGCCGAGTGCGACGCCGACTTTGATTAGTGCACGAGATTTTTCAGCCATGACTTGATCTTGTCACCCGCCGAGGCCGGTGGCGAGGGATTGCAGGCAGGATTGCCCGGCAGCACCGTATCCTTCGGCACGGCGATGATCACGGCATCGGCACTGCAGGCGGGCGTGGTTTCGCGGCCGTCGCCGTAGCCGATCCAGCGGTCTTCTACCAGATCCGGTGTGACCGGCTGGTACGACACGGGTTTGAGTCTCGCCATGGTATCGGCCCACACCGGCATGGCGCCTGCCGCGCCGGTGAGACCGGTGACGTGGTTGTCGTCGTAGCCCACCCAGGCCACCGACAGGTAACTGCCCGTAAATCCGGCGAACCAGCTGTCCCGAGTATCGGAAGAAGTGCCGGTCTTACCGGCGATCACCAGCCCTTTGGGCAGGCGCGCGGCCGCGTCCCGCGCCGTGCCGCGCGTCGGTACCAGCATCAGCATGCGGTCGATCTGATACACCGCTGCGGGCGGGGCGACGGATTCGACCTGTACTTTGAAACGTTTCAGGGCGCGGCCCTGCTCATCGAGCACGGCATGCACGGCGCGCAGCCGGGCGCGGAAGCCGCCGTTCGCCAGGGAGGTGTAGACCTGCACCACTTCCAGCGGCGACATTTCCACCGTCCCCAGAAGCAGCGAAGGGTTCAGCGGCGTAGAGGTTTCCAGGCCGAGTCGCTGCAGCGTGTCGACGACTTTGCCCAGACCGACGTCCATGCCGAGTTTGACCGTTGCCAAGTTCAGCGACTCGGCAAGCGCCCGCGCCAGCGTGACCTGGCCGTAGACCTCGTGCTCGAAGTTCTGCGGCGCCCAGATACTGCCGTCGGCGAGCTTCATTTCCACGGGGGCATCTTCGATGAGGCTGGCGGCCGTGTAGCGCCCGGTCTCGATGGCGGTGAGGTAAACCGCCGGCTTCACCAGCGAGCCGATCGGTCGCCGCGCGTCCAGCGCCCGATTGAAGCCGCCGGTGCCGGCCTCACGTCCGCCCACCACCGCGACGACATCGCCGCTGTTGGGCTCGGCGACGATCACTGCGCCTTCGAGGTGTCCGGTGCGGTTCCTGCCGTCGAGGCGCGACAGGTTTTGCGCGAGGGCGCGTTCTGCCGCCGCCTGCGCGCGCGAATCCAGACTGGTATAGATGGACAGCCCTGCGGCCGCGAGATCCGCCTCGGCATAATCGCGTTTCAAGTGACGCCGCACCAGATCGATGTAGGCGGGTACATAGCTGCCGCCGGGCGGCCGCAAACCCAAGGGACTGGCCGAGGCGCGCTTCGCGGCCGCCGAATCGATTAGATGTACATCCGCCAGCTCTTTGATGACGAGATTGCGGCGGGTGATGGCGCGATCCGGATGTTTGCGCGGATCGTAGTAGGACGGACCTTTGACGAGGCCGATGAGCAGCGCCATCTCGCCGACCTCGAGTTCGCCCAAGGGTTTGGCGAAGTAATACTCGCTGCCGAGTCCGAAGCCGTGGATGGCGCGATCGCCATCCTGCCCGAGGTACACTTCGTTCAAATATGCGACCAGAATTTCCTCTTTCGAGTAGTGCGCTTCGAGGCGCAGCGCCATCACCGCTTCGGTGGCCTTGCGGCCGAAGGTCTGCTCGTCGGACAAGAAATAATTTTTGACCAGCTGTTGCGTCAAGGTGCTGCCGCCCTGCACGACGCGTCCGGCGCGCAGGTTGGCAAAGATCGCGCGCAGCACACCGAAGGCATCGACGCCGTGGTGCTCGTCGAAGCGCCGGTCCTCGATCAATTTGATGCCCTTGCGCAGCAGCGGCGGCACGTCGGCGGGCGCGACCACCAGTCGATCCTCGCCGTGGATGGGAAACACGCTGCCGATGACCGGCGGCTCGAGGCGAAACACGGGCAGGTCGGCGCCGTCGCCCTGTCGCATGCCGGTAATTGAGGCGCCATCGGCGTGAATCGACACCAACTGTGGCTCGCGCACTTCGTCGATGAAGCGCGCGCGCCGGGCCAGAACGTCGAAGGCGTTGCCGGTGCGCCGATAAACGCCGGGACCCGCCGCCGTCTCGCCGCGGTGATAATGCAGACGCTGCAGTTCCTCTTCCAGGTCGTTGGCGGAGATCGGCGCGCCGACGTACAGCTCGAGCGGCGCCGCGAACACCCGTGCGGGCACCGACCAGTGCCGTCCCTGAAATTGCCGGGTGACCGTCGTGTCGAGGTGAACCACCCATATCGAAACGCCGATGGCGAGGATGAGCGCCGCGGCAGCCAAGAGGACGAGAAACAGACGCCAGCGACGAAAACGGGAGCGGGAGCGGGCCACGGGAAAGTTCTAGCGACCGTCAGCGAAGCGCGATTGCGACCTGACGTTGGGCGTTGAGCGACGCGGGGTCAATGGCCTACCTCCGGCTGTCCGGAGGGCCTCTGCACGAAAAAAACACAGGCCACAGCGAAGAGCGAGATGATGGCGCCGCACATAAAGCCGCCTCGGATGCCGCCCGACAAAGCGTCAACGGGAGCGAGCCCGCGTGCGGCCAGCGTGGTAGCCCGTGCCGACATCAACGCCACGAACAGCGCAACTCCGGCCGCACCGGCGACCTGCTGAATGGTGCCGATGACAGCGCTACCGTGCGAGTAAAGGCTTGGCTTCACCGATGACAGGCTGACGGTAAATAGGGGCGTAAACAGGAAAGCAAAGCCGACACTCATAACCATATGTCCGGCGAGGATATAGCCCACCCAAGTGGCTGGACCCATCAGCGTCATCGCCCACAGTACGGCACTTACGACGATGACGCCGGGAACCAGAAGTCTGATCGGCCCCGCCTTGTCGTATAGGCGCCCGACATGGGGGCCAAGTAAGCCCATCAGCAGACCGCCCGGTAGCAGCAACAGTCCAGTTTGCAGGGTACTGAGCCCGAGCACGTTCTGCAGGTAGATCGGAAGCAGGATAATGGTACCGAACAGCGCCATCATCATGCTCGCCATGAGCAGCACCGATACCGTGAAGTTACGCGAGTTGAAGGTACGCAGGTCGAGCAGTGGGTAGCCCGTTGTCTGAAGCGACATTTGCCGGAAGATGAATACGGCCAAGACCACGGCGCCGACCGCACTGAAGGTTCCGGCCGGGAGCGTTCGCGGCGCAGCGGGGACACCAATATTACTGAGTCCATAAACGATGCCGCCGAAGGCGACGGCCGAGAGAATTACTGATACCCCATCAATCGGCGCCTGGTGCGGCGTCGTCACGTTCTGGATGCGGCGAGCGCCCAGTGCCAGTGCACCGAGCGAGATCGGCAACACCAGGATGAACATCCAACGCCAACTGAGATAGTTGAGGATGACTCCCGAGATGGTTGGACCGATGGCGGGCGCCACCGATATGACGGTGGAAATAAAGCCCATGGTCTTGCCGCGAGTTTCCGGGGGTGCCAGCGTCATCACGGTGGTCATCAGCAGCGGCAGCATGATCGCAGTCCCGGATGCCTGAATGATGCGAGCGAGGATCAGCACCTCCAGATTGGAGGCCAGGGTGGCGATCAATGTGCCTAGACTGAACAACGACATCGCCCAGACAAAGACCGGCCGCGTGTTCATCCTCTGTAGCAAAAAGCCGGTGACCGGAATGACCACCGATACAGTGAGGAGAAAAGCCGTAGTCAACCATTGCACGGCACCGGCCGTGACGTTGAGGTCGTGCATCAGCCGCGGGATTGCTACGGCCATGAGTGTCTCGTTGAGAATTACAACGAAAGTGGCGACCAGGAGGAGGTTGATGACCAGTCGGTTGCGTCCAGCGGTGTCGGCAACCACTGGGGCGACGACATCGTCCGGGGACAGGTTGGTGGTGCTCACTGAATTGTTAGTCAAGTATTTACCTGTTATGTATCGTTCCGAGGCTCGCCATGTCCTCGCACCTCGTAACAAAGCCCCACCATACCGCTCTTATAGGCTTTGATCTCGGCCAGATGGAGGGGGATGTCTCTGTCGAGATTATCAAAGAACGGTATTCCATCGCCAATCAAGACCGGCAGGATCGAATAACGAACTTCATCGGCGAGCCCGAGACGGAGGCATTCGCCGGAAACCACACCACCTCCAACAAACCAGATGGTACGAAACGTCGGACGCAGCTGCCCATTCACGAACTGCACAAGATCGCCAGAGTAGAACTTGACGGTATCCCGCGTCCGCGGCAGATCGCGACGAGTAAGGACGAACCTGGGTTTGTCGCCGTACGACCACCCGAACCCTTTGGCTTCAAAACCTAACGCGGTCTCATAGGTTCGCGACCCCATGACGTAGCAGTCGATCGTCTTGAGAAAGGTCTCGACGAATGCCGGGTCTAGAGTTTCCCCGCCTGCGAATTCGTCTGAGGTTTCGAGCCAGTCGACTCGCCCGTCCTTTCGAGCGATGAAGCCGTCGAGGCTTGCCGCCATGTGAATCGTTACACGAGAATCGGAGTTTGGCATCATGTTTTCGTGACCATCTTGGTAGGCCCCATTACAGATTGCGACTCATAAGCGCGTTCGGAATGACAACACCGCGGACTTCAGGAGAGCGCTGCTCTACAACCATGAACCCAAATCTAGCGAAAAATGGCTGAGCGGTTCGGCTCACGTGCGACGTCAGCGACGGAATACCGACCGAGATGGCTTGCGCGAGTATTCGCGTCATGAGAAGTGAGCCGATGCCTTGGCGAGGATGCTTGCCCGAAACGAAAAAGTGATCGATGTATCCATTTGATTGTACGTCGGCATAGCCAACGAGTTCACCATTGAGCTCAGCGACAAATGGATTAATTTCGCACATTTTGTTCTTCCAGAGTGCAACATCCAAGTCTCGAGGCGCCCACGCCTGAATCTGCTCGGCCGTGTAATCGTGGCTGGCCACAAGATGGATGGCCGTGAAGTAGATATCAAAGAGCGCGACCTCTTCTCCTGGTTGGTAGCGCCTTATGTATGCCAATTCACTCATGACCAAGGCAAACCCACGGTTGCGCACTGGATATCCAGATGTCCAACATCGGCTGAAATTCCGCCCCGCCGGAGAATGGAGCATTCATGTCGCAGTTTCCTCCTGGAGTGCGCGCATGTTCTACCTCGGTGCGGCCTCGGATACTTGCTTGTTCACTCGATACATCAGAGCGAACGTCGCCAGTGCGATAGCCATCACGACATATCCCACCCAATCAAAATGAGCCAGCGAGCCATTCGGCCTCTGAACGATGAGCCAGCCCGCCACTGCCGCCGATACCCCGCCCGCGAATTGCTGCAATGAAGCGCTGACGGCATTGAAGGCGCCGCGCTTGGCGGGCTCCGGGATAGCCGAGAGCAGAGCCTGAGCCGGGATCATCCGCGAAAAGATGCCCGCGAACAGGATTACGTTGATCACCATCACCGTGGCAAGCGGCACGTGGCCGATATGTGTCCATATCGGCACCATAATCAGCGTCACGATGCTCCCGAAGCAGAACATGCGGAACTTTCCGAAACTATCGCTGGCCTTGCCGACCAGTGGGCCCACAAAAATAGTACTCACCCCGGTCACAAGATATATCAGCGGCAGCACGGTGAAGGTCAATCCGACATTATTCACAATATAGGCGGTGCCGAAGGGCATCAGCATGTAGCCGCCGGTCGGCAGCAGCATTACGAGGAGGAACGCGAGGCGATAGCGTGGCTCGGTGATCGTGTTAATGAGATGCTTCAGAGGGCTGTGCTCCTGCCTAAGCGCGAGGTGCCCGACGATTGGCCGCATGAAGAGCATGATGATGACACCCGCCGGCACACCGACGGCATTGATGGCAAGAAAGGGGGCGTGCCAATCCCAATGGCTGGTCAGATACAGCCCGGCGGGGAGCCCGAGCACCTGGCTCGCGGCAAAGGCGGTGGAAATCACCCCCATCACCCGGCCGCGCATTTCCAGAGGAAAGAGGTCCGTGGCGATGGCCAATACGACGGAGCCAATCACCCCGCCAAACAATCCGGTAACGATGCGCGCCAGCAAAAGGAGCGGGTAAGTGGTGGCCAAAGCGCAAAGCAAGGTGCCGAGCATGAACCCAAAATAGAAGAACAGCAGCAGCCGTTTTCGGTCGAAGCGGTCGGCGAAGCCTGCCGCAAGAAATCCCGACACTCCGGCGCTGAAGGCGTAGGAAGACACCGCGAGGCCAAACTGCTGTGGGCTGATGTGCAGGCTCGGCATCACGATCGCCCCGAGAGGCGAGATGATCATGAAATCCAAAATGACGGTGAACTGCAGAAATCCCAGAAAGCCGATAACGACCTTCTCGTACCGCGAGAACTTGATCTGAACGGGGCCGCGTGTTGCCGATTTATTCATGCGGTTTCTGTGTCAAGAAAGCGATCCTACGAGGCTGCCCGGCCAACGTAGATGCGACCCCGCGATCGCTCGAACCGAGGTGCCAGAGCGTGATTAACGCGGCCGCGCGACGGTGGCCACACCTCGAGATAATTAGAGCGACGTGCCAGATAAGCGCAACTGGCAACGCCAAGAGTGCAGGCGCAATTGCCCAAGCGTCACCATAGACGCTGTGAGGAGAGACTGCGGTCGTCCAGACCACAAGCGCAACAGTGAAATAAGATCCTTACCCTTAATAGCAGGGAAAGAGGTCACGCGCCGACCGTAACTCGCTGCACCCCGATGAAATCGAGCGCTTCTGTGGGGCTACCTTGGACCTCCAGACAAAGCTCAATTGCTTCCCGGATCCGCGACATAAGTTCATCCAGCGATTTAGCCTGCGTATGACAGCCCGGCAATGCCGGAACGGTTGCTACGAAGTAGCCTTCTGAATCTTTTTCAACGACAACGTCAAATTGGCGGGTCATACATGCCTCCGGCAACAATTGTACTCGTGGTCGGGCGATAACACGAAAACGCCAGCTTATGGAATCAAACGATGAGGTTGAGCGACGCGGGGTTGCGCCGGGGAAAAACGAACCTGATTTATCTCAATCATCGACTCCCTCCTTGGCTCACCGAAGACGTCGCCCCGCGATCGCGCGAACCGATTGTTAGAGCCGCTCCAACCAGTACCCTGGGCGCTGCCGATCATGCGGCACAGACAATAGTTCTACCGCTGCTCCGATAGTGCGGAAAATTATTGAGTAAGGAAATTTCTCAAACGACAGAATTCGGATATTCGGCTCGCGCGTGCTCAACCCTTGCCGCAGGGTGAAACAGAAAGATCACTTAAGGATCGCTCGAGCCTCTAGTGCAACCGATTCGGCGGAAACCAGGGACACCTCCCCACGGTCGATTTGATTGGCGCGGCGCTCCGCCTCATCCAGCCACAGAGATTGGACCTCTGCGGGCGTCAGCTTATCCAGACTTTCAAGCAAGTCTTGAACTAGACGAGCGCGATCCTTTACCGGGAGGCCAAGCGCTTGTTTTTCAAGGGCATCGAAGTCCATTCCTGAATTATACCAAGAAAGCCGAAGCGCGCGACTCTCGGCTCTAACGATGAGGTTGAGCGACGCGGGGGTGCATTGCCGACAAACTAAGCTGCTTTATCCAGATCATCGATCCTCTCCCTGGTTCAACGAAGAGGCGCCCGCGATTCGCTCGAACCGATTGTTAGGCGGCGTGCAGGACGGCGCGACGGGTCGAAACGGGCAATTCTGCGGCGACGAAGCGCTGGGCTGGGTATAAATAATCTTCGCCGGATTCGTCGATGATCCTTAGATAACCGGCGCGCTCTGCTTTCGTGTCCGGCAGCGCCACGTAGATCTTCCGGCGCTCGAGCGCAACCTCGTAGCCGGCGTTATCGAGGCAGATAAATAGACGCTTTGCTGCTTTTGCCATGTGTGTGTCGTTCTAAAAGAACGCCTTAATTTTCATTTCGCGCTTTCCGATACCAGTAGCAGCATGCGCAATCCCTTGATAGCGTCCGCTGCAATGCGCAGTTGGGTGTCACGTTGGAGGACAATCAATGCGCGCGTCCTGCACCGCAATTATCTGCCACCTTCCTTTGCGCTTGAGCCACGTGTCAGTCCATACCAAGCACCGGCGCTCGTGCTTAGAGTCCGGCAGGACGGCAACGCTGGATTCTGAACCATACACAACCGCAACATTGTCGCCAAAGAATCTAACGTCTGCATCGAGTAGGCGGCAATCACTGTGGAGCGTCGCTGGATCGTACGTCGGCACCTCGGTGGGCCTGTCGTAACGAGTTCCTTTCGGCGACGTACCGTGGAAATCCGTAGCGAGCAACTCTGACAGGACCCAAGGTTTGCCACAGGATTGTTCCGCCCAGGCCTTCTCCTGCGCGATCATCCACTGCACTGTCTCTTTTCCTCGGTCCGGGACCTCACCGCCCACTGCCCCTCCAGATAACGCCCAAAGATAGCCACCTAAAACGCCAATAATTGCACGTCGGCTCATAGACACCTCCTGTTGTGATAACCAGTGACGCCTAACAATGAGGTTGAGCGACGCGCGACTGCGTCGACGACAAACAAAGCTGCTTTATCCCGATCATCGACTCCCTCCTTGGCTCACCGAAGACACAGCCCCTCGATCGCTCGAACCGATTGTTAGATTTCACAACGATCCGACGCGCGATTCTACTTCCGCAACCTGCGCGGGCGTAAGTCGAGACTTTAGCCTTACGATATGCCCGGGCGAGTCCCGCAGTATCCAATTGCATACGGGTTGCGACGCGCATTTCTGAGCACCTAGCCGTGCACGAAGAAGCCACGTCAGGCCTAGCGCGTCATCGTGAAAGTATTCGTTCGCGTACATGCTGCCCAGATTGTACTGAGACTGAATGTATCCCCGCATGGCGGCTCTCTCGTAGAATGTGCGGGCACTTTCGTAGTTGCGTTCAAGCCCAGATTTTCCATATTCGAACCCAACGCCAACGTTGTGGCAACCGACTTCGTCCCCCAGGTCGCATGCGCGCGTGAACCAGATCCCTGCTGTCCCGAAAGTGGCGCTCGAGGCTGCACCTTCATCTATCATCAGACCGAGCTTTAGTGCGGCACTCGGATCCCCGTTTGCGGCCCCCCGACGATAAAGCTCGGCAGCTTGCGGAGAATGACCGGATCGATATGCCGCGTCACCCGGAGTAGTACTACATCCAGAGAGTGCCGCCAACAGAAGCGCCAGTTTGATGTGATGACGCATGAATGTGGAATCTAACAATTATTTAGGTGACCGACATCCCATGCGCATTTTGCAGCCGGCGGGTTGTCATACATTCCGGCATTGCTTTGCAACTCATTTGCTGGAAGCAGGCTACGATATCCGCACTGTGCAAGAATTACTGGGGCACGCTGACGTGCGCGCCACCATGCTTTACACCCATGTCCTCGGAAAAGGCGCGCTGGGCGTAAAAAGCCCTTTGGATCGACCGCCCTAGGCTATTCCGCTCTTGCTGCGCCCGCGGCTATTTCGAGATTCGCCCTCTGCCGTTATACTGTCGGTCCATTTTGGTTTTTTCCCATTGATACCAGCGAGTTACCGTGTCCAAGTCAGAATCGTCAGATACCCAGTTCTTCAATTCCTTCAGCATGGTGCTCGGTATTCTTATCGCCTTTGCCATCGTGCTGTTCGCGGTAGCGCGCTCCATCGGCGCCGACAGTCAGGGGACGGCGGTCCTAGCAGAACCGCTGCATTTGGCTAGCGTGCAGAAAAATATCGCGCCGTTTGCGCAGGAAGCGATCGCGGGGAAAGACAACTCGGCCTTGGCGGCATTGAGTTCGCCCGCGGGTGCTGCGCCGGCGGTTAGCGTGCCGACCACGGGGGAGCAGGCGTTTACTCAAGTGTGTTCTGCCTGTCATGCCACCGGGGTCAATGGCGCGCCGAAAATCGGTGATCATGCGGCGTGGGGTCCTCGCATCGCTCAGGGCAAAGACACCCTTTACAAGGATGCGATCGCGGGCAAGGGCAACATGCCGCCCAAGGGTGGCACAACCTGGCCGGATGCGACCATCCGCATGGCCGTCGACTACATGGTGTCGCAAAACAAATAGCTGCCGTTTCGGAGCACGTAGCGGCGTCGCCTGACACGTATCTGCGGTTCGAAGTACGGCTGCGGTATTCCCAACGGGCGCCGTCAGACGCTCGGCCGGTCCAGCGCGCGGAGCTTCACCGCTTCTGCGACATCCATGGTGCGAATATCCGCATCGCCTCTCAAGTCGGCGCAGGTGCGCGCGACTTTGAGCACGCGGTGATAAGCCCTGGCGGATAGCCCGAGACGGGAAATCGCTGTGCCAAGCAGCGCCCGCGAATCTCTGGTGAGTACGCAGAAGCGGCTCACCTCGGTGGGCGTCAGGCGCGCGTTGAGTCTTCCTTGCCGGTCCAATTGCAGCGCTCTTGCGACCGCGACGCGTTGTGCTACCACGGCGGTGCTTTCTGCTCCCTCCGGCGTATCCTGGATCAGGTGCTCTACCGGCAGTGCCGTGATCTCGACATGAATGTCGATGCGGTCGATGAGCGGCCCGGAAATTCGATTCCTGTAGCGTACGACCTGTTCCGCCGTGCAATGACAGCGTCCGCGGGGATCGCCGGCATAGCCGCAGGGGCAGGGATTCATCGCGGCAACCAGCTGAAATCTTGCAGGGAATTCGCAGGTGCGCTTGAGGCGTGCAAGGACGACTGCGCCGCTTTCCAGCGGTTCTCGCAATGCTTCGAGCGCATTGCGTGGAAACTCGGGGAGCTCATCCAGGAACAGCACACCATGATGTGCCAGGGACAGTTCGCCGGGGCGCATTGCGCCGCCGCCGATGAGCGCGGCCACGGAGGCGGTGTGCTGTGGACTGCGAAAGGGTCTGTGGCCGCCGATGGAGGGTCTGCGTCCCGCGGCGGATTCCAGGCTTGCGACCTCTAGAATTTCCGATTCAGACAGCGGCGGGAGCAAGCCCGGCAGTCGTTGTGCCAGCAGTGTCTTGCCCGCGCCTGGAGGACCGATCATCAGCAGGCCGTGTTCGCCGGCCGCAGCGATTTCTAAGGCGCGCTTGCCGGCATATTGTCCGCGAACTTCGGCGAGATCCGGAATCGGCTTACGCGCACCCTCCGGCCCCGCTCGATCTTGCGACTGCGCTGCATCTGCCCGCATCGCCAACGCACCGGCAGCGTATGGAAGCACATACAGCTTCCCCTTGCCCTTCAGGGCGGCAACCACTTCGGATAAGTGATTCGCCAATCGGAGTTTGGCGCCGCTGACGAGACTCGCTTCCAGCGCATTCGCGGCCGGCAGAATCATTTCGTTGCGCGACTTTGCGCCGGCAATCAGCGCTGGCAGGAGTTTGCGCGTTTCGCGCAACGCGCCGCCCAGTGACAGCTCGCCGTAGAATTCCCGATCTTCGAGTGCCTGCGGAAGAATCCGGTGCTCGGCTGCCAAAATGCCCACGGCAATGGGTAGATCAAAGCGGCCACCCTCCTTGGGCAGGTCGGCAGGCGATAGATTGACGGTGATTCGCCGCTGCGGAAATTCATAGCCGGCCGTGACGAGTGCTGCGCGGACTCGCTCCTTACTTTCTCTAACCACGGCTTCGGGGAGACCGACCAAATTGAACGCCGGCAGGCCCGCGCCGAGGTGAACCTCGACGCGAACCATCGGTGCTTCCAGTCCTGCGGGTGCGCGGCTGAAAACGGTGCTCACGTCCCTGTGAGTGTCCATACGAATTTATGTGCCGGGGTAGTGCCGAGGGATGCCGATGCTGGTGCTGGTACCGGTGCCGCTGGTGGTGCTGGTGCGGTGCGGTTGAGGCTACGGCGTGAGCTTGGCTTCGAGATCTTTCAGACGTGCTTCCAAGGCGGTCAATTTCCCTTGGGTGCGCTCCAAAATCGCTGCCTGCACGTCGAAGTCTTGCCGCGTGACAAGATCGAGCTTGGCGAGTTGCGCTTGCAGCACGGCCTTAAAATTGCCCTCGAGATCGCGACCAAAGGCGCGCAGCGACTCGGGTACTGAGTCGGCCAGGCGTTTCGCCAGATCGTCCAAGCCATTCGAATTCATAAAGCTCATCTTTGCCTCCAATACGGGATCTCCGCCTCCAACACGCGATCTCTGCCTCCAACACGGACCGCAACTTTGGATCGCACCTGCTTAAAGCACGAACAGCGCTGCTGCGCGCCAGATGGGTGCAAAGCCCTGGCTGGTTACGGCGTAACCCGTTGATTCGTCGTCGGCCGGCTGTGGCACGAAATCTGCAATATTCAGGATCAATAGTACGCGGAAGTGATGCGGGGGGCCGTCTGATTTACCGGTGAAAGCGGGGACAAATGCATGAAGCTGATCACCGCTGTCATCAAACCGTTCAAGCTCGACGAGGTCCGGCAAGCGGTTGCGGATATCGGTCTTCAAGGCGTCACGGTCACCGAAGTACACGGTTACGGGGGCCAACCCGGGCACACGGAGATTTATCGCGGTGCCGAATACCGCATCGACTTTCTGCCCAAGGCAAAGGTCGAGTTCGCGGTGGATGATTCGATCGCAGAACAGGTTATCGAGGCGGTTTGCAATGTCGCCAGGACAGGAAACCCGGGGGATGGAAAAGTATGGATATTCGAATTGGAACAGGCGTTGCGGGTGAGGACCGGTGAAACCGGCCCGGACGCCATTTGATTCAGGCCCCGCCCACCAGCGAGCGAGGCCAAAACTTGTGACGATTTAGGAGCATCTCGCGCCGGCAAGCCAGCCAACTCCCCCGTCGGTGCGATATCCCGGCGGCGCGGGTCCCTTAAACTGGGGCCAGCGCCGTTTTTTATATACACGCGCCCGACGCAAGACGCTTGGCCGTTTATACATCAGAAGATTTCCCTACGCCATGCTGTGCCGCAGCAATTCTCTTTTGGATTCCGCTGCTAAACTGCGTGCTTACACGACCCAGGAGCTTAGACTGCATGAAAATGGTCATCGCCATCATCAAACCCTTCAAGCTTGACGATGTGCGTGCCGCCCTGGCAGAAGTGGGGGTACAGGGCATTACCGTGACAGAGGTCAAAGGCTTTGGGCGCCAAAAGGGCCACACTGAGCTCTATCGGGGGGCGGAATACGTCGTTGATTTTCTGCCCAAAGTGAAGCTCGAACTGGCCGTGGATGACGAACAGGTCGACCGGGTTGTTGAAGCCATTATTGAAACAGCGCGCACGGGTAAAATCGGTGACGGCAAGATTTTTGTTTGCGATCTTGGTCAGACGGTGCGCATTCGCACCGGCGAGGCTGGCTCGCGAGCACTGTAGCAATAAAGCGAGGATTGGACGATGAAACGCCTCTTGGTATTCGCCGCATTGATCGCTTGGTCAGGCCTGGCATCCGCAGTGGTTTACAAGTGGACCGATGCGCAGGGCAAGCTGCAGTATGGCGATCGGCCGCCGGACGGCGTGCACGCGGAAGTGGTCCAATTGTTGGGCACTCATGCCTCCTCCTCCTCCACCGCGCGCAACGCTTCGACCGCCCCAGCCCAGGCGCCACCGGCGGCGAGAGTCGCTGCCAATCCCACACCCACAGCCAAGGATGCTCAAGACAAGCAAGCCGTGGATCAGGACGTTGCGAACACCCGCGACAAACAGTGTTCTGAGGCGCAGGACCGCTATAAGAAACTCATTGAGGGTCGGCGGCTTTATAAGACCGGTCCCGCCGGCGAGCGTCAGTTCATGAGTTCCGAAGAAATTGATACTGAGCGACTCAACGCCAAGCGTGACATCGACGCTACCTGCAATAGCGCGACTTGACCCATGCTTGATGGCCGACGCTTGATGCCAACGCCTTAGCTTCAAGCGCCGTCGCGCGCTAGAACAACGCTGCCCGTTCCTTCAGCGCTGCCCAGTTCTTCCAGCGCTGCCCGTTCAAGTGCTGCCCATTCAAGTGCTGCCCGGTTCGTACGGCGCTGTCCTTCCTTCCAAGTCGCGCTTTGCCGCGGAAGGCGCAAAGCCTTAGGCTACATCCTTTAAAATTTGACCTAAGGACATGCACATGCAAACGGGCTTCGTTGGATTGGGTGCCATGGGCGCGCATATGGCACGCAATCTTCACCGCGCTGGTCTACTGACCGGCGTCTGGAATCGCACTCCCGAGAAAGCCAGGGTCCTCGCTGAGGAATTGAAGGTTCACGCGTTCGCTAGTTTGACGGAACTTGCCGGCAACTGCGAAGCGGTGGTGATTTGCGTATCGGCCGATAAGGACCTGCGAGAAGTGATTGCAGGCTTGGATCCGGGGTTGAGCCCGAACATGATCGTCATGGATTGTTCCACGGTGGGAAAAGATACCGTACGCGAGATCTACGCTCAGCTTGCCGCCATCGGTGTCGGTTTCTTGGATTGCCCGGTCAGCGGCGGCGTCGAAGGTGCGAGAACGGCATCACTCGCCATCATGTGCGGCGGCGACGAGACGGTATTCCATCGTGCCCAGCCGATTCTGGAGAAACTCGGCAAGGCCGTGGCGTACATGGGCAGCAGCGGCTCGGGACAGGCGACCAAAGCCACCAACCAGATCATGTGCGCCGGCATCATCCAAGCCGTGGGCGAAGCCATGGCATTTGCGCACGAAGAAGGCGTGGACCTGAAAAAAGTGATCGAAGTTTTGGGCAAGGGCGCGGGCTCGAGCTGGTACTTCGTCAATCGCGCGCCTTTCATGGCGAACAATAGTTTTCCGGCGGGTTTTCGCGTGCGGCTGCATGACAAGGATCTACGCATCTGCCGCGCCATGGCGGCCAAGCATGGCGGCGTGCTGCCGGTGGTCGAGTCCACCATCGATCAATATGAAGAATTGATCGCCGAAGGGTACGGCGATGAGGACATCTCGGCCATCTATCGCCTGAAATCCAAACTCTTTCCTCCCAAGCCCGAGTCGATGTGAGCCTGACCTTACGCATAGCCACTCGCAAGAGCGCACTGGCGCTATGGCAGGCGGAACATGTGGCCGCGCTGTTGCGCAAAGCTCATTCCGGCCTTCACATAGAACTGGTGCCGTTGCTGACGCAGGGCGATCGCATCCAAGACCGGACGCTGGCCGCCATCGGCGGGAAGGGCCTGTTCATCAAAGAACTCGAGGTGGCGATCGAGGATCTGCGCGCCGACATCGCCGTGCACTCGATGAAGGATGTGCCTGCCGATCTTCCCGATGGGCTGGCCATCGAGGCGGTTTTGACGCGTGCGGATCCGCGGGATGCGTTGGTGACGACTTCCGGTATTGCGCGCATCGAGGACTTGCCGCAAAACGCCATCGTGGGTACATCGAGCGTGCGGCGGCAAGCACAGCTGCTTGCCCTGCGCCCGGATCTGCGCATCGAATCCTTGCGCGGCAATGTGGATACGCGAATTCGCAAGCTGGACGCGGGCGGCATGGACGCCATCGTGCTGGCGTGCGCGGGTCTGGTCCGTTTGGGCCTGGAGTCGCGCATCACGGCAAGGCTCGACCCGCAGATCTGCCTGCCGGCCGTGACCCAGGGTGTGATTGGCATCGAATGCCGTCGCAGCGATACGCGAACTGCAGGACTGCTGCAGGCCCTCGAGGATCGGGCGACCCGCTTGGGTATGGATGCCGAGCGCGCTTTCGCCGCGCGCTTGGGGGGAAGCTGCCAATCGCCCATCGCTGCCTACGCGGAACTCGACGCGGATCGAATCACGCTTCGAGGCTTGGTGGCAGAGCCGGACGGTTCGCGTCTGTTGCGCGACTCTGCGACGGGGGACGCCAAGAACCCGGGCGCGATCGGCCGGCAGTTGGCCGACCGCATGTTGGCGGCCGGCGCGGGACCTTTGTTAGAGCGGTTGCGCGCGGGCTAGTGACGATGCCGCCCCTCTCCGGAGTCGGCGTGCTGGTCACCAGACACGAATTACAGGCGATGCCGCTGTGCCGTCTGTTGGAAGCTCAAGGCGCGAGCACGCTGCGCTTGCCGGCGGTGGAAATCAAGCCACTTGGAGACAGGCGCGCCCTTGCGATGAGACTTGGGGCTCTCGAGAGTTTTGATGTCATTATTTTTACCAGTGCCAACGCAGTGCGATTCGGCGCCTCGTTTCTCGATCAGAAACGCGACCTCACGCTGGCTGCCATCGGCCCGGCAACCGCTCGTGCCCTGAATCAAGCAGGCTACCGCGTGGCCATACAGCCCGCTGAATCCTTCGATACTGAGGGTCTGCTCATGCACCCCAGTCTGGAGCATGTCGCGGGGCACCGCATATTGATGATCAAGGGAGGGGATGGCCGGCAACTGCTCCAACAAGAGCTGGTACGGCGCGGCGCGACGGTGGTAAGCGCCGATGTCTATGAACGTGCGCCGGCAATCCCCAGCGCGGCGGCTCTGACCGTGCTGCATGAGCGATTCGCGGCCGGAGACATACACGTGATCACCGCGACCAGTCTCGAAGTCGGACGCAATTTGCTGAAGATGGCGACGCCCGTGTTGCGCAGCGAGTTCGAACGCGTGCATTGGCTGGTTCCGGGCGAGCGAATTGCCTTGGGCTTGCGCGAACTTGGAATGCTGGCGCCGGTGCTGCAGGCGCGGTCGGCGGAGGATCAGGATTTGGTGACCACGCTCATCCGCTGGCGTTCGAGCGTGTCGGGCGCGTAGTCGAACGAATCGAAGTACAAACGGCTTGAAGAGACACCGCGCACGGCGTATTCGCGCAGCAACGCCTCTATCATTGCCGGCGGCCCGGCGGCATACACCTCGTAGGATTCCAGATCTTCGATGTCCTCGAGGGCGGCCTCATGCACCCAACCCGTGAGCCCGCACCACTGCGGGCGTGCTTCCGACAATACCGGCGCGTACCTCAGGGAAGCGGCGCGGCGGCTCAAGGTTTCGAGCGTCGCGTGCGCATATAGATCCTCTTCGCCGCGTACTCCCCAATAGAGCTGCATGTCTCGTTCAATATCGTTCTCGATCAAGTGCCGCAGAATGCTCAGGAGCGGGGCGATTCCGGTGCCGCCGCCGATGAGCAGCATCGGCGGTGCTGGGCCCGGGTGCGGGCGGTAAACGAATTCCCCCAGTGGACCTTCGATTATCAGCAGCGAACTCTGCATGTCCTGGTGGAACAACCGGTCGGTGAATTCCCCGCCGGCGACGTGCCGCACGTGCAACTCGAGCGGGCGGGCGTCGTGCGGCGGTGAGACGATGGAAAAGCTGCGGCGCCGTCCGCCGGGCAGCAGGATATCGATGTACTGTCCGGGCGCGAAGCTGAAGTCCTCGGCAACGGGCAGGCGCAGGAACAATCCCATGACATCGTGCGATAACGGGACCGCGCGCTCGATGCGGCAGGGCAAGCGCTTTTGTGCGGCGATGCCGGCTGCTCGAATCTGGAAAGTCTCGAGGGTCAGGTCGCTGCGGGCACGCGCTTGGCACAGCAGGATCATGCCTTCGGCGATCTCGGCATCGGAAAGGCCGAGCGGCTTGCCATTGGGATAGTGAATTTCGCCGCGCAGCAGCCGCGCCTTGCAGGCGCCGCAATTGCCGCCTTTGCAGCTGTGCGGCAAATTGAGCCCGGCGTCTCGCGCCGCATCGAGCAGCGGCTGTTCGGCTGAAGCGCTGAAACTACCGCCGGAATTGGTCAGACTGATGAGCACGGCGTTTCACGAGGCAGCGTGCGCCCGGGGCCTAAGCGCTGGGCTGGCTGCGCTTGCTGTCGAGCCACTCACCGATGGGCTCCCATTGTTTCCAATCGGACCAAGCAAGATATTCGGGCAATTCCAATACACCCATACCCCTCGAGTAGGCGCGCACATAATTTTGCGCCTCGCGCAGGTGGCCAAGGTAGGGAATTTTGAGCTTTCCCAAGTACTGATCCAATTCCTCATAAACCAATGTGTGCTCGCGCACGCGATTGGCGAGGACCGCCAGACGCGCCTGCTTGCGCGACACCTTGCCGATCTCGAGCAATTCAGCCATGAAGTGTCCGCAGGCCTTCATGTCGATGCTCGAGGGCAGCACCGGCACGATGATGGTTTCGGCGCGCCGCACCAGTTCGTTGAGTTCGGTGCCGTGAACTCGCGCCGGCGCGTCGATCACGAGAATATCGGTATTGCGCGGTACACTGCGCAACCCGTCCTCGAACGCGGCCGCGGCGCTGATCGCCGGCAAATCCGCCGGCCGCATGGCGAGCCAATCGAGACTGGAACGCTGTGGGTCATAATCTGCGATGCAGACATTGTGCCCGTCGCGGGCGAAGAACACGGCGATGTTCGTGCTGAGCGTGCTTTTGCCGCATCCGCCCTTCGCATTCAATACCATTACGTGGCGCATAATCCCCCGGTTTTTGTTGTGCGCGTAAGGTAGAGCTTTCAGCAAGCATTGCGCAACCCCCGAGCGGAAAATTGCCGCATCGGCTATGCTTCCCGGCATGCGCATCGAGTTTCTGAAGATGCAAGGCCTCGGCAACGATTTCCTGGTATTCGACGCCGCCGCCCTCGCCGCCGACACTCATCTTGATGAACGGACGCTTCGCGCCCTCGCCGATCGCCACACGGGTGTCGGCTTCGATCAGGCGCTGATGCTGGAAACGCCGCGCGAAGCCTCGAGCCGGGTTTTCTATCGAGTGTTCAATTCCGACGGCATCGAGGTCGAACAGTGCGGCAATGGTGCGCGCTGTGTGGCCGCGCTGATGTATGCGCGCGCGCCGGAATTGGGCCGCGATCTCATCATGGGCAGCCGCGGGGGCAAAGTGCGCGCACGCATCCGAGATGACGGCCTGGTGTCGGTGGACATGGGCATACCGGTGTTTGCCGAGCCGTTGAGCTTCTCGTTGAGCATCGCCGGCAAGGACGTCGAGATGAGCGCCCTGTCCATGGGCAACCCTCACGTGGTGCTGCACGTGCCCGACGTGAAAAGCGCCCCAGTCGAGCAGTTTGGGCCTAGTATCGAGCGGCACCCGCGCTTTCCGAACCGCACCAATGTGGGCTTCATGCAGATCGTCAGCCGCGACCATATCTTGTTGCGCGTGTTCGAACGGGGGGCGGGTGAAACCCTGGCCTGCGGCACGGGCGCGTGTGCGGCGGTCGCCCTCGGTCAGCGGCTGGGGTCGCTCGACGCTCAGGTGCGGGTGGATCTGCCCGGCGGCACTGCGCTGGTTTCTTGGGAGGGGCCGGGCCAGCATATATGGCTGACCGGACCTGCGACCACGGTTTTCACAGGTTCTATCGATTTAACGCGATTCACGGGAGCCACACAATGACC
>Ga0210406_10002518_pt1 | contig 20804 bp, 16 predicted proteins | sample IncBWC30MmetaG_FD_155454 | JGI IMG/M metagenome (GOLD analysis project Ga0210406, IMG submission 155454) | Forest soil microbial communities from Barre Woods Harvard Forest LTER site, Petersham, Massachusetts, United States - Inc-BW-C-30-M | ecosystem: Environmental > Terrestrial > Soil >... | reverse complement strand
GGACGTAGCGGCTGCGACCGAACGCTATGCGAGCGCGTGCGGTCTCGATCTGCGGTTTACCAGCGAAGATCTACGCGAGATCGGGCTGAGCATTTACACGACCGGCGCGAAGTAGGGTCCGTATGGAAGCTAGACAGGAAATGCTCCTCGCCGCCGCGCCGCCTCCGTCCTCCGCCGCCGCCCGCTGTCACTATTCTCATAAACGTGCCGACTTGAACCCAGAACGTTGCCGGCCCACCGGGGATAACGACCACATTTTGCGAGGCGAACTAGTTGTGCCCTCTAGGCCACGCTAGACCTATAACCGTGCCGAGGGTGGCGAAGTACGCCCACATCCTTGCCACGGGCACCCAAGTCCAACTGTACGGTTCCGTTCTATTGGACATTCCCTAATCCTTTGCCGAGCGCATGCCGAGATCAGCGTCGCCACGACCGTGTTGCAAACTGTGTCGCTACTTTTCGCGCATACGTGAAAGTTATTTCGAGGTGGCAAGTCATCGAACGTCGCTGCCTATCACTCAAACCGTTCAGAAGAATTGGTTTGTAGCAGGCGGGCCGCTCACCCTCCTCGGGCCTGATGAACCAATTTCTCTATGACGCTGGCTGTGCCGCGACCTGCGAGTCGGCGCCGCAGGTACAACGACGACCAGCACGGTTGTTGCGGCGGACGGCCAATCGAACCCCTGATTACACTTCGCTGACACTCGATGCGAGTGCCGTCACCTAATCAGTACAGGCGTGATCTCAGGAGTCAAGCTCCACACTGGTTGATCCGGATCCGGCAGGAGGCGACCAGAACGATCGCTAAACGCTGGCCGACCAGGCGGGAGTTTGGTTTACCCTGTGACAATAGGCAAATACAATCGCACTGACGAAAGACTGTGGTTCATGAAGCGCCGTCTGGGATACATTGTCGTCGCGCTGGCTGCTGTGGCCGTGAGTCTCATGCGCGGAAATGGTTCGCTTGCGGGCACGCTGGCGCAGCTCGAGCAGAAAGCGGGCGATGTTCACTACACCAGGCTTGTTCCTGAGGGCGACAGGCTCCAAAGCGGCATCTACGATCCGAGCGTCGCTTACACCGCCGATGGCAGCATCGGCTGGCTTGCTTATTCCTCGATCACCGGCGACCTCAAACCGGTCGGACCCTTCGTGAACACGCATCTCGCGCGTTCCACCGATGGCGGCGCGCATTGGCAGTTCGTCAAAGCGCTGAACACCGCCGCGTTTGCGACCCTGGTCACCGCTGATGGCAAAACGATGTCCGGCGCGTGGCGCTACGAAGTGCCCTCGCTGGTGCATGATCCGACCGACCCGGATGGCGGCGCACGTTGGAAGCTTTTCGTGCATCGATACTTTTGGACAGCGCGACAGGACCGCATGATCGGCTACGGGTGGATCGCACTGCGCACCGCAGCCGATCCCGCCGGCGAATGGTCAACTGAAGTCCCGCTGTTCGGCGCTGGGGTGCGTCCTCTGGCCCCGCATCACCGGACACGCGTCGATTTGAACGGGCTGGACGACTCCCTTCACAGCACCCTCGCCTACACTGAACCTGGCGCGCTTGCACATGACGGCGTGCTCTACCTAAGCCTCACCGCGCTCAAGCCCGGCCCTGTCGGGCCGTTGCACGACATCATCCTGGTCGCTTCCGACGACCACGGCAAGTCGTGGCGCTTCATCAGCACCCTGCTCACGCGCGACGATGCCCTCGCCGCGGGCTGTGAATATTTCGACGGCTCCAGTCTGGCCGAAGACGACCGACGGTTCTTCCTTCTTGCCGCGCCCATGGTTCAGAACAAAAACGAAGTCCATTACGGCACGGTTGCCATAGAGTTTGAGTCCCTGGGAAAAGGCGTTCTGAAACGGGATGCGCATCACGCCGCCGTAATCGCCGCCTACTTCGCCCCCCAGCCCGGCATCTTCTCCGGTTCCGGCGCGGGCCAGTCCACCTTCGATTCACACAACCGAACCGGCGGGCTCATCATACCTCAGTTCAACGTGCGCGCTTATCCTGAAGTATTTCAGATCTTTCAAACCCGACGGCACATCGCGGAGAAAAGATAGGCCCTGCATAAAGGTGGCCGGCGCGCGGCTGAGTCCTGCCTGACGCCGAAGCATAGATCTATCCTTCGCGACTAGGGAGGGTCTACTTCTCCCGGCACCCTTTCGGCACCACGATAGTCCGAGTCCTCAATGCCGACAACTCAGACGCGTGCCAGAACTGAGAACAGGGTAATGGTTGCATTCGACCAATATCTTCAGGATACTGGAAGATATGGACAAGGGCACATACCTTCGAGACTTCGAACTGATGATCCTACTTGTCGTACTGCGCTTAGGAGACGATGCGTACGGAGTACCGATCGCTCGGGAAATCAAGGTGCACGGCCGTCGCGAAGTGTCGCTCGCAAAAGTATACGCCACGCTGGAGAGGCTTCAAGAGAAAGGGTATATCTCGTCGAAATTGGCTGATCCGACACCGGAACGCGGAGGCAGAGCGAAACGGTACTTCAGCGTCACGGCCCAAGGATTGAAAAAGGTCCGGGAGACACAACGCATTCTCGTCAGATTGTGGCGAGGGGTCTCCGAACTTCAAGGAGATTCTGTATGAAGATGACGCCCCAAATGCCGGCAGCAGCCATTTGGCTTCTGAAGGTTTTCAAAGTCCCAGAGAGCAATCCGGCCCTCGCTGGTGACCTGACCGAGGAATATTCGGGCGGCCAAAGAGCTGCCTGGCTATGGAGACAAGTACTAGCGGTGATTGCTTTCACCATTGCCAAAGAAATCTACAGTCACAAATTACTCACGATCAGGGCCGTCATTGCAGGGGAAGCATGGGTCTTGCTTAGCTATTTTGCGCTCATCAGAGCGCTAAGTTCACACTGGTTTGTCATGTTCCAAATGTCGGTGTTTCCGCCCTCAGGGTTGCCTTTCTTGAGCGAATTTTGGATTTTATTGCTGCCTGAATCGATCATCGTTTTCACGTTCGGCGGATGGATCGTAGGCCGGCTCGATCGTGACCACTGGGCGACTTTCGTGGTCCTCTTCGCCACGCTGCAGTCTATTTTTATATTGGTACAAGTGTTTCCAACCCTGCTTCGTCATTTGATCAACTCAATTGACCAGCCTAGGTTCCGCCCTTATCTCGCAATGGACTTGGGAATCCTTCTCCTGTTTCCGATTGCCGTGCTGCTCGGTGGATACATTGCGGGCAGTCGCGCCGACGATCGATGCCCGAGGCCTCGGCCTCTAAACGGCTAAGCGAAGTTCATCGGTATGGAAGACTCTCTTCGAGACCTCAAGCAGTCTCTTCGGGTGCTCCTAATTAACCCAGCCTTCACTGTTGCGGCGGTGGCCGCCTTGGCGCTCGGCATCGGAGCAAACACTGCCGTCTTTTCGCTGGTCAACACTGTCCTACTGAAACCGCTAAACGCGCCCGGTCGTGATCGCATGGTGGAACTCCAGCTGAGTTTCCGGGGACGTTCAGGTTCTGGCGGATCAGCGCACCAGTTCTATTACCGGAAACAGCAAACTGAAATCTTCCAGGACGTTTCGGCACTCCGCGTTGAGCTATTGAATTTGACTGGAAGTGGTGAGCCGCAACAGGTCACTGCTGCCCGAGTCAGCGCTGAATTCTTTCACCTTTTCGGGGCTCCAATCGTGAGAGGGCGCGCGTTTAATTCGGATGAAGACCGGTTCGGCGGTCAGCACGTAGTTGTTCTGAGCTATGGCTTGTGGACCACTAGGTTCGGCAGGAACCCGGGTGTCATCGGACAAACCATATCTCTGAGCGGAGAACCCTACGTCGTGGTCGGTATCATTGGGCCCCGATTCAACTCCGAGCAATTTGAACAGCCTCCCGAGCTATATATTCCATTTCAAATGGATCCGAACAGCACCGAAGGCGGTTGCTATTGTCGTGTCGTTGGCAGCCTTCGACCCGGTCTCTCGCTCCCAATGGCGAACGCCCAACTTAAGCTGGTCTCCGAGAACTTCCGCCGGGCATTTCCCAGTCTAGGCCCTTTCCAGACGGAGTTTGTCGTCGAACCACTTAGGGATGCGATGGTAGGCGACGTGCGCCCACTGTTGATGATTCTCGCTGGCGCTGTGATCTTTGTGCTTCTCATCGCGTGCACCAACGTAGCCAGTCTTCTGCTTGTCCGTGCAACCGGCAGGGAACTTGAGATTGCCGTACGAAGCGCCTTAGGTGCTAGCCGAGGCCGCATTGTCCGCCTTTTGCTCACCGAAAGCGTGATCCTCTCTCTACTGGGCGGTACTTCAGGCATGCTAATCGGGCTCGCGGGTATTCGGTCGATTCTCAGATCGTACCCGAGCAACCCTATGGATGCGCCCTTGAATATCGTCAATATTCCGCGAATCGGGGAAGGTGGAACTGCTGTGGCGCTGGATTGGCGAGTCCTAGCATTCACGTTGCTTGTTTCTCTGATCACCGGCGTATTGTTCGGGCTGATCCCCGCGCTACAGGGGTCTCGCACTGATCTCAGTACCACCCTCAAAGAAAGCGGCGGGCGCTCCGGCTCAGGGCTGCGCCAGAACAAGACGCGTTCGCTGCTAGTGATCGGCGAAATCGCTCTGGCGTCGATCCTGCTCGTTGGAGCTGCGCTACTTATTCGTTCGTCCCTCGCGTTGCAAGCCGTCAATCCTGGATTCGAGTCCCACAATGTACTGGTCATGCAAATGTCTTTGGCGGGCGGTCATTTCGAAAAGACTTCCGAAATCGACCGGTTGGTTCGAGATGGAGTCCAGAGCATCCACTCCCTGCCAGGTGTTACAGCCGCCGCTCTGTCCTGCTGCTTGCCCTTGGAAACGGTTTGGCAGAATTTCTTCATTGTGGATGGACGGCCGCTGAACGGCCGCTTTCATGGCATCTCCGGCTGGACATTTTGTGTCGCCGGAATACTTCGACGCGCTTCGAATTCCGGTATTACGAGGCCGTGCGTTCACCGAACGCGACGACGCTGCAGCGCCGGGCGTGGCCATCATCAACGAGACCATGGCGCGTCTGGAATGGCCAAACAGCAATCCGCTTAAAGATCGTCTGCTTCTTGGCAGGGGTATGCGCCCCGAGTATGAACAAGATCCCATCCGTCAAATCATCGGTATCGTCGGCGATGTTCGCGCTAGAGGCCTGAATCGCGAACCGCGGCCCGAGATTTATATCCCGACTGCCCAACTCCCCGACGGAATTAACGCGCTCAATCTCAAGCTTCTGCCCGTTGCCTGGATCGTCCGCACAGCTTTAGAGCCTCATTCGCTCAGCTCGGGCATCCAGGAGCAGTTGCGCAAGGCCACTGGGCAGCCTGTGGCTCGCGTTCGCTCCATGGAGGAAGTCGCGGCACAATCAACCGCTCGTGCACAGTTGAACACGCTGCTTATGACAATCTTCGGATGCTCCGCACTCCTGCTCGCAGCCATCGGAATTTACGGAATTATCGCTTATTCGGTCCAGCAGCGCACACGGGAAATAGGAATTCGGTTGGCATTGGGCGCCGAAGCGCACAACGTGCGCAATATGGTGGTGTTCCAAGGCATGCGGCTGGCGCTAATTGGCGTCGTGATCGGCATCGCTGCGGCATTTGGACTCACTCGTCTCATGACCACCTTCCTGTTTGGCGTTAAGCCGTGGGATCTGCTGGTCTTCGCATCGGTGCCTGTGCTCTTGAGTGCTGTGGCGTTGTTCGCTGTTTGGATACCCGCACGCCGTGCGACACGCGTTGATCCAATCGTGGCGCTGCGCTATGAATGAGGCACGCCGCAGTGCTTTGTCAGCGTGCTGTAGCCACTTCCAGTGACACTCTCGGTAGAACTCTGTTAACGGGCAGATGCCGCGATATTACTAAGCAGGACATAGATCCACCCTGACGGCGAAGTGTCGAGCTTACAAAACAGTTTGCGCCATTGCGTTAGGAGCTTGTAGCGCCGCACGCCGGAGGAGACGCGTGGCCTGTGACTTAAAACGATAACGTTGCCGTTTAGCAAGCTACGTTCTTGAGTTGAGTGCCACGGGGATAGCAGCGATGCGATCTACTCAGCCCGTAAGACTTCCATCGGATCGCAACTCGCAGCGCGCCGTGCCGGCACAAACGCGGCCAGACCAGTCGAGCCAAACAGCAACACAGCAATGATGCCCAGCATAACCGGATCGTAAACACTCCCGGAGACCCAATGCGCGATGAGTCCGTTGCACGCGATGCTAAGAGCAACGCCAACCCCAATACCCCCGCTAACCGTCTTCACGGCCGAGCCCAGGACCAATCCTATGACATGTGTTTTCCGAGCACCAAGTGCCATTCGAATGCCGAACTCTTGAGAACGCAGAGCAGCTGCATAGGCTACTACGCTGTATAGGCCGGTTGCGGCAAGGGCCAGAGCGAGCATCGAAAACACCAGGAACAAGGATGCCACGAATTGTTCGCGCGCCCACCCTTCAGCACGAAGGAGATCCTCCGCCGTCTGCGTCTTTGCGACCGGTTGGCCGGGATCGACTGAATGGATCAGCTGGCGGACAGCACGAACCAGGCCCATCGGAGCGGTTACGGCCCGGATCACAAGTTGCATCGAATCCCCCATCAGAAGGGTGTACGGAACATACGCGGCTGGAGCAGTAGGCTCGCGCAACCCACGATTGGGCGTGTTGCCGACGACACCAATTATTTCCAACCAGCCGTTACTGTCTTTGGCTGCCAGTATCCAAGAGGTAAAAGCCTTGAACTCAGGAAGGCGGATCCTCTGTCCGATAGCGTTGCTGTTCGGCCAGAAGCGCCGCGCCATCTCCTCATTGATGACGGCGATATGAGCGGCACGGTTGTTTTCAGCCTCCGACCAAACACGTCCCTTCAGCAAGGGAATTTCTAAGGTTGAGAAGTACTCTCCAGTGGTCTCTTGAACATCCACCGTTTGGCCTTTTTCAGGTGTTCGCCCCATAATTTCCAAGGTCTGCCGAACATCCTCAACAGGCGGGATCGGGAACAGTGCGACTGCGGCTGCCCTGATGCCTGAGAATGCGACGACACGTTTGTGTATCTCGCCGTAGAATGCCGCTCGCGTTTCGTACTTAGTATAGCTCCCGTCAGGCAGAGATATGCTGACTGTCAGAACATTGTGAGGGTCATACCCTAGCTTGGTGTGGTACACGTTTTCGAAACTGCGCATCGCGCTACCGGCAGTAGCAAGTAAGAGGATTGTGAGGGCTACTTGGGACGCGACGAGGAGGTCGCGCACTCTGCGGCTTGGGGAACCTGCGGTAGTGCGGTGTGACGCAGTGCGCATGAGTTCATTCAGTTGGGGGGCGGAGAGGTGGAGAGCCGGAGAAATGCCGAAGACAATTCCGGTAGTAACGGCTACTGCGGTACTGAACACAAGGACCGGCAGGTTCAAATGAATGACTGCCTCTGCAGGGAAAGTTCCCTTCGGCAGCCAATCACCAACCGCCTTCACCCCGGCAATCGCGAACAGAACTCCAGTCGCACCGGCGACCAGCGCTAACAACACCGATTCTGTGAACATTTGTCCGACAAGCCGTTTCCGGCTCGCACCCAGTGCAGCGCGTACGGCAAACTCGTGCAGTCGTCCAGTGCCACGAGCCAGAAACAGAATGGAGACGTTCGCGCAACCGACCGCAAGCAGCACGCCCACGGCACCAAACAACAGGAGCAGCGCTCCCCTGAGGCTCCCAGCAACTACCCCGGTTAAGCTGGCGATGTGCACACGAAAACCCGGCGGGAAATGTCCGGGCGTTTCCTTGGCGAACTGCTCCAACAAGGGCTGCATTTCCGCTTCCGCCCTCTGGAGACTCACTCCGGCTTTGAGCCGCGCGTCTACGATGTAGATCCGGTTGGGATCCGTCGTCATGCCGAGAGGCTTATACACGTCGCTATTCCCCCAGCGGAACCTTGGGGGCAGAACGCCAATGATCGTGTAATTCTGGTGATCAAGTTGTAATTGTTTCCCGAGCACGTCCCTACCAGCGGCATATCGGCGCTGCCAGAATGGATAGCTCAGGACGACTACATGCTCCGGGTCTTCGTCAAGATGTGTTGCAGAAATCGAAAAAGTACGGCCGATAATCGGGGGCACGCCGAAGTACGCAAAGGCATCCGCTGACAAGTGCGCCGTGCGAACGGCCTCTGGCAATGCGTCACCGGTTGAGGCCATATCCCAAAGGTCCATCGCAACCGCACCATCCAGGACATCCAGTTTCTTGAAATCCGCGAACTGGCGTGACGATAGCAGAAGGAAATTTCTACGACCCGACTGACCATACAATCGAACCTGGACCATGCGGTCAGCACCGCGATACGGAAAAGGAGCAATCAAGGCGCCGTAGATGACGCTGAACACGGTCGCGGTTGCGCCAATGCCGAGGGCCAACGACAGGATTGCCACCGCGGCGAAGCCGGGTGCCATGCGCAATTGCCGAACGATGTGTCGAGAATCAATTGTGAGATTAACCCACGCGGCCTCCAACATGCTCCTCTGTCCTTCAAATTGATTTACATGCAGCACAATGAGGCACGATCATCTACAGTTTTCGTGCGTGAATAGCCAACCGCCGTCCTTGCAAAGAAATCGTGCTGCGTGGTCCCAACAGATAGCCCCACCTTCCGGCACTGCTTTGCCTGTCCACAGGCAGCCCGGCTCCTCGACGCGGGGCTTCTCCGCGAGTAAGCGTACGAGACGTTCGTTGAGTCGTTCAGCTTGCCAATCGGAGCGCGCCCAGACGTCCTCGTAGCGAAGCACCCGCAAGCCTGGAAAGAGGGATAACAACTCATTGTCATCGAACAGACCGCCTTCAGGCCATACTTTGCGTGTCTCGCGATGGCGATCCTCAACCACCGCTGCTCCACCAACCGTAAGTGCACGTGCCACTTTCGGCGCAATAGCCCTTGTCGGTTCATACGTCAAAACGATAAGGTTCCATTGATTCTCGCCAGTTGAATTGCTCGAAAGTGCTCACTAACGCGGCGATCTCAAGGCCAAAGTGAGCCGCTTCGGCACGGGCTAAGCGTACACCCTGGTCTGAAGCATCGAAGCCGGTTACGTCCCAGCCGTGTCGTGCGAGATAAAGTGAGTTGCGACCTTGTCCCATGCCAACATCGAGCGCCTTACCAGGCCTCCGGTCCCGAGTCACCTCCACCAAGAAGGCGTTCGGTTTGTGCGCAAATACTTTGCCTTCTTTGTAGATCGAGTTATACTCGCTGGCTTGGCCGAAGGCGAATCTGAAACAGAAGAGCACGAGGCTAACTGAAAGGCCACGCATATCAGTAGAGATTTAGACGTTTGTCGCCAGCACTTTCTTCCCGGTTCATGCGATGTTTCAAGCCGACGACCGTCAGTGCTCCGTTACTGGTGCTCCATGGTGCCAACGGTGATGAGGTGCCGGCAACGATGATATTAACTTTCGCCACGAAATTCTCGACCCTTAAGAATCCGTACGAGGTCGTGGTCTACGCGGGCGACCTGCACGAAGTCGCTGCCAATAGGCGCGAAACGAGACTCGAAGAATCATTGCCTGGTTCAGACGCTACCTTCGTTAGATCCCGCCTGACGCCGAAGGATGGTTTCTATCCTTGCCGACAACGCAGGGTCTATCTTCCTTGGTGTTGTTTTCTTATACTCGGCATAGAGAGTTTCCACTGAATGGAATCCTTACTAAACGATCGCAGACAAGGGCTTCGCATATTGTGGCGTAGTCCCGGCTTCACCATCGCAGCCGTCACAACTTTGGCGCTCGGCATCGGCGCAAACACGGCGGTCTTTTCAGTGGTCAACACCGTCTTGTTAAAGCCCGCGCGATTCGCGGATCCCGAACGGACCGTGTGGCTCTCAACAACAATGCCGACAGGCCCGGCCTACGGCGGTTCGGATACGAAGTTTAACCTATGGAAACAGCAAACCAGCGTGCTGGAGGACGTGACCGGCCAGGCATACGCTCGCGTTAATTTGACGGGCGTTGATTTTCCTGAAGAGATCGAAGCCGCGCGAGTTACGTCTGCTTATTTCCGCCTGCTGGGATTACCCATCTCACGGGGCCGTGGCTTTACCGCGGAAGAGGATCGCCCGAACGGCCGTCGTGTTGTCGTTTTGAGCGATGGATTTTGGAAGCGCCATTTCGGCGGCGATCCCGGCATTCTGGGTAAGACCATCACGTTTGGTGGCGCTCCTTATGAAGTGGTCGGTATAGTGGCGCCCGGCGCTCAGACGGAGGCTCAAGTTCCGCCTGAGATTTGGATTCCTCTCCAAATTGATCCCAACAGCAATAATCAGGTCCATTACTTTTTGACGTTGGCTCGACTCAAGCCCGGAGTAACGCTCGATATGGCGCGAGCGCAACTTCAGCTTGCCGCCGAAGAGTATCGACGTAGGTTTCCCAATACCGTCGCGATGCAACCGGGCTACAGTTTCGGCGCCGACACAGTTCGCGACGCAATGGTGAAGGATGTGCGCCCATCTCTGGTGATTCTTCTCGGAGCTGTCAGTCTGGTTTTGTTGATCGCTTGCGCCAATGTCGCCAATCTATTGCTTATCCGCGCGGCTGGCAGGACGCGTGAGATCGCCATTCGAGCTGCTGTGGGTGCCGGGCGAAGTCGCCTCGTCCGTCAGCTGCTCACTGAGAGCGTGGCCCTTTCTTTGGCGGGCGGCACCCTGGGGTTCTTGCTCGGAGGCTTTGGGATTCGCAGCCTACTCACTCTCAACCCTACTATTCCTCGCATCGGAGCGTACGGTTATCACGTCGCCGTCGATTGGCGCGTTCTAGCCTTCACGGCCCTTGTTTCGCTGATCACCGGAGTTCTCTTTGGCCTGGTACCCGCACTTCAATCGTCCGGAATCGATCTGAATACTGGCTTAAGAGAAGGCAACGGAAGGTCCGGTACCAGCCTACGTCAGAACAAGATACGTTCAGCGCTCGTTGTCAGTGAGATGTCTCTCGCGCTGGTGCTGCTAATTGGGGCCGCATTGCTCATTCGCAGCTTTATCACTCTCCGATCGGTCAATCCAGGCTTTGATCCTCGCAACATATTGACGCTCCGCATGTCACTCAGTAGTTCGCGATTTGGAAAGGCACACGAGGTCAACCAATTCGTCCAAGATGGCGTTCAGCGTCTGGTGGGTCTGCCCGAAGTCGTTTCCGCTGGCGCCGCCTCCTCGTTGCCATTCGAAATCGGCGCGACGCTTCCCTTTAATGTGGTTGGTCGGCCGTTAGCCGGCCCGTCTCATGGATTTGGCCATTGGCGAAATATCTCTCCGTCGTACTTCGACGTTCTGAAGATCCCTCTTGTGCGGAGACGCTTGTTTACTGATCGTGATGATGAGAAGGCGGCAGGCGTCGTAATCATAAATCAAGCGATGGCCCGCGAGTATTGGAAGAATAACGATCCGCTCAACGAACGAATCGTGATCGCGCCGAACGTTGGTCCAGAATTCGATGAGCCTCCCCGTCAGATTGTTGGCATCGTCGGTGACGTAAGCGAAGACGGTCTGGATCAGAATCCTCGTCCGACGATGTACGTTCCCATCGCACAAGTCAGTGATGTGCGGAACCAGCGTGCGCGGCAGAGCATTGTTTGGATTATCCGTACGCGTGTTGAGCCGCACTCGTTAGCCCCGGCGGTTGAGTCCGATCTGAGGAAAGCCAGCGGTGGTCTGCCGGTAGGAGGCCTCCGCTCAATGACTGAAATCGTGGCGCTATCCACCGCGCGGCTAGACTTCAATATGGAGTTGCTGAATATCTTCGGAGGTGTTGCGCTCTTCCTCGCCGCAATCGGAGTTTATGGGTTAATTGCGTACTCGGTTCAACAGCGAACGCAGGAAATAGGAATCCGGATGGCATTGGGAGCGGGATCGCGCGATGTTCGGAATATGGTCGTGTTCCGAGGTATGCGGCTGACAATGATCGGAATCGCTCTCGGCATGTGTATGGCTCTTGGCGTGACCCGCCTCATCGCTGGTTTCCTATTCGGAGTGCAAGCGCGAGATCCCGCTGTGTTCGTACTCACGCCAATTCTTCTAACATCCGTAGCGTTCCTCGCTGTCTGGCTCCCCGCACATCGGGCTAGCCAGCTTAGCCCGCTCGAAGCGTTGCGACACGAATAGATCCAAGTGTTTCCGCGCTCAACAGCACGCGCGACTCGGACCACACAGTGCCGATCCAAGCGTCGCCGCCTTGGAATTCCGGCATCTGCAAACAGTTTTATTGTCATAAGCGGGCAGGAGCTTGACTGGGCGATGGCACGCCGTAGTAGCTCTATGCACAGCCATTATGGTTTCGTGCCTCGGAGCCTAAGTGTCCAGCGGAAAAGGCGGTTCCACGGGCTATTCCTGAGTGCTTGGCAGCTCGGGATAAGCGCGAAGGCTCGTAAAAGCCACCTGGAAGACTAACCCGATGCTGAAATAAAGACAGTTGACGATAGATCCTGCCTGATGGCGAAATATAGTTCTACCCTTTCCGACCTATCGCGGGTGATCCCCGTCTTCGAGCGTCCGCGATGCGAGAGGTGGATTGGCCACGGGGTCAGATGACAATCAAGGTGCGCCAGCGGTGAACAGGCATGATGCAGTATAAGGGATCCGGTATCGAGCACGGAGGTGTATGAGTTGCAGTTTCTTTGGAATATCGATCGTCTCCAATTTCTCCGGCAACAGATTGCGATCAACCAGCGTCATATCTGCATGATCTCGCCCCGGCCACTGGCATCCCCGTTTCTTGCCTGCGTCCGTAAGAAGCCACTTGGTGATCCACATGACTCAGGAGTGAAGCGCCAGTTCCCTGAGCTGAAGAATGCGGACGGCACTGCGGGCGCCGCATTTGTCGCACGGCGCGCCGTGCAATCGGTTCCGAGCCATCCGGAAAGAAAGTGAGTGCGAATTGAAGCCACTCCCACGGACTATTCTCGTTGCGATCGTACTGTCGTTTGCGGCGACCGCAGCAACGCCGGTCAGCAACGCGGGTTCGAAGTACTTCGATCAGGCCCTTCGCGGCCTGAGGGATGGAACGGCCGACGATGCAGCTACCGCAGCTGATAAGGGATGGGCCGCTCTACTCGCCGCGGGCGCGGTCAGTCCCGGCTTTCTCGATGGCGTATACGAAGCATCCGGCATCTTTGCCACTCTGGGACGTGGGCTCCGTGCCGAAGCCGTCTACACCGAGGCCGAAGCGCTTTGCGCCACCCCGCACTTACGAATTCTGAGCCGCCGGCTGGAATATATTCACATCGACTATCTCATCCGATTTTCGGAGTACGTGAAGGCGGAGCGCATTCTGCGGGCCTCCATCGCGGCTGAAGACCGCACAGCCCAAAAGAGTTCCCTCTATGTGGCGTTTGTGCAGAGCCTGGCGTTCATTCGTGAGCAGCAGAACGACTTGGATGGTGCCGAAGAGTTGTACCGTTCGGTCATCGGCTACACTGCGCCCGATCTCTCAGCTGTAGCCGTAACTCAGACACCCCGGTTCGCCAAACAACGCTTTCCTTTCATTGGCGACCCACGCCTGGGCCTTGCGATTTACTACGCCAGTCACGGCCGCGCTGGAGAGGCCGAAGGTCTATATCGCGAGCGGCTTGCGCAAGCATCTCCCAATGTCGAAGAGCGAACCCAGAACATCCGACAACTCGTTGGTTTCCTCATGGCGCATGGATCGAAGACCGAGGCTCTGGCGCTGCAGGAACAAATTATCGGGTTCCGCAAAGCACAGCCTTTGACCACGCCGGAACTGAGGGACCGGCTCGCCCAGGAGCGCTACACACTTGCCAACATGGAAATCGACGCCGGACGCGGCGAGGATGCGAAGGCGCTCCTCGAGTCGGATCTTCGGCAAGCGCAACTGCAATACGGGAAGAACAGCCCGGACTACGGAGACGCGCTCAACTACCTTTTTGAGAACCGCAGCCTTGCCCGCGATTACGATTCGGCGGAAAAACTGGCCCGCGAAGAAATTCAGCGCGCCGAAATGAACGGAACTGCCGAGCGCGTAGGATTGGTGTCGGCCATGTTCCGCCTGGCGGACACGCTTCGAGCGGAAGGAAAAGTAGCAGAGTCCGACGCCCTCAGGAAGCGAGGTATTGAGATAAATCGGACCGCTTTCGCGCAACCCGCGTCGGTGGCACGATTCACTGAGGCCGAAGCTCTGGTCCAGGCAGGGAAAGCCGACGAAGCCGTTCGAGTGGCGCGGGAGATTTCCGAGAGCCCTGCACCGTCCGATTACGATCAATTTGGTTTTCGGCATCTCGCGCAATCCATGCATGGCGAGCACAATGCGGAAGCGGCTCAGGTGGTTTCCATTGCGTTGCTGACGGACGAGCGCCGCTATTCGTCGGACGACCGGGCTCTTGTGCGTGAACTGACTGATTGGGCCGGATTCTGCCGGGGATTTCTGGGGGACCGCGTCCGCGCCCGCGACCTTCTCACCCGCGCCGAGACAATCGTGCGCAATTGCTGCGGAGATGTATCGCCAATGATGGAACCGGTGCTGCAGGAACGCGTCTGGCTGGAGGCACCGGCTCGCCAGGCCGCCAGCCTTCCGGATCTCGAGCAACTCCGGGCTCTCCGCGTCTCCATCTATGGAGAGGGCAGCCGACAGGTCGAACAAACTACTCACGAACTCGCAGAAGCCAACGCGAAAGCCGGACGCTGACCGCATTCGCATTCGACGGTACTCCTGACACTTCGGTGGTGTCTGAACCAGAGAAGGGATCGCGCATGCCCACTGAAGTGACATCGCTTCTTGTGCCACGCGAAGATAGCGTTTTCATTGACGTTCCGATCATGAGAAATGACGGGAAGTTGATTATCTGTCAAAGACATCCCTCGTTGCCGGCCTTCATTTCGCCAACAAACGCTGTATCGCTGAACGGAAGCGCCGAAGACCGCGAGCGTGTTCCGTCGCCAGTAACGGCGAAGGGTAGATTGTTCTGCCCTTGCCGACTAGTAAAGATCTCTTTGCGACATGACTCTTTTAATCGCCGACTGGACGGATAAGTCAAATCTGCTCGGGGGATCCGCGAGAGCGTGTATCGACTTGCCACGATTGGCTCGATCTCGCCAATGGATATTTTGCTAGAGTCCGGGTAGGCGCTGCATAATCTCGAGGAGCGCCTGGAGGATTGGTATGGAGAAGGCCCCGCTGATTTTTACGTATTACATTGCCGCTCCCGTGGAAAAGGTCTGGGAGGGGTTCGTTTCGAAGGAGGCGAATCAGAAAATCTTCCTGGGCGCGGAATTTGAGGTAGACCTCAAGCCCGGCGGGGCGATGACCTGGTCGGGTCCGGGTAAGGATGGGAAGCCTATGCGGTATGTGACGGGTGAGGTACTTCGGGCGGAGCCGCCGAAGCTGTTCGAGTACAAGTTCGGCATGGGCGACGGGGCTGTGATGTCGAAGGTGAAGGTGGAGTTAACGCCGGAGACGGAGGCAGTGAAGGTTGTGGTAACCAACGATGACTGGGCGGAGAACGATCCATCATATGCTCAGAATTCGGAAGGGTGGCCGCGGATTCTTTCGCGATTGAAGACTCTGTTGGAGACGGGCAAGACGTTTCGGCCGCATTAGTAGCGATGGGAACGGCGGGGTGTCCTGGTGTCCTAGCCGAGCGCATGTTGGAATCACTCGCTCTTTGCCGACAAGGTGGGTTCTATCCCTGCCATGCCCTGTAAAACCCGGTCTTCGCGTAACATGGCGACAGTGCCTCGGCGCGTCGATTTCAACTCCAATTCGAAGATTTACGACGACCGGCATGGCGCTGTAATATCGGACCAACTGGCCCAGGCTGTGGTGGATCGCCTGCGCCTTGGTTCAACGATTATTGACATCGGCGCCGGCACGGGGCGTGTTGCGATAGCCCTTGCCGGCAACGGCTTCAAAGTAGTTGCGGTCGACCCCGCCTTCGCCATGCTCCAAACGATGCGGCGAAAGTCTGCCGATGCGCCGCTGCTGGCCGTGGCTGCCGACGGCACACGCCTGCCTTTGCGAAGGAGATGTGCGGATGCCGTAGTACTGGCTCGCCTTCTATATCTTGTTTCGGACTGGCAGGGGTTACTGCGTGAAGCGAAAGCAGTCCTAAGACCGGGCGGTGCCCTTTTTCACGAGTGGGGCAACGGCGACGCCAGCGAGGCGTGGGTGCAGGTTCGGGAAAAGGCTCGATCACTCTTCCAAGAGGCGGGCGTTGAAGCTCCTTTTCATCCCGGAGCGAGATCCGAAGCTGAGGTTGACTGCTGCGTGCGAGATCTCGGCTTTCGTCGAACGGATCAGATTGAAGCGGGGGCTGGTCCCGCGATTACGCTGGCTGGCTTCCTGAACAAGATCGAGAGTGGGGAGTTCTCGTATGTGTGGAATGTGCCCAGAGACGTTCAGGCCTCTTGCTTGGCACGACTCAGACAATGGTGTGAGGGCAAATTCGATCTTCATCAGCCCGCTGCGATGCCGGCAGAACTCCTCTGGGTCGTGTACGAAAACTCCGCCTAGCTCCTTGAATCCTCACTGACGGCGAAGGGTTGAGGAACTCTTCGGCTAACCAAGTGGCGAGTTTCTGCCTTCTCAATATCATCGCCGAGTTTGCCTGTGAGTTTATTACCAGTAACATCAAGCTGCAAGCGAGCGTATAGGCGCTCTTCGAATAGCTTCATTACCGACATCCATTGCCCAGCAGGCGAGTTAAGATTCTGCCCAGCCGCAGCGACGCAAAACAGCAGGATTGTAATGCAGGTACGCATGAGGCTATTTTATCCGCATCACCTTTCCGCGGCCGGATCGTCCTTGTCGCTTAAGTGTGAATAGAAGACGATAATGATAAACGTCGGTCCACACTTCAAGACCAATGCACATCATAGATCTCGCTGATAAAAGTGGTAAAGCGCAATGCCAACAGCAAAACTGAGATAAACGCCGGCATAGGCGATCATCGCCGGACTTGGCAGGGAAATGTCGGAGAAAATCGCAAATTGCGGGAGGGAACCGGCCAGCGGCGATTCCATAACAAAGGCTGCCCGACGCCAAACCGCTTCCGTCGGCATGATTAGGCTTGCCACGATGCCGACCATCGCCAGGCGCGAGCCTTCCGTGAATCCGCTCATCTGCTCGAGCCATCCGCCCATGAAAGCCAGACCGTGTAGACCCAGGACAATCACGCCGTTGGTGAGTGTCGAAAACCACGTGCCGAAGAGGAAACAAATTGACAGCGCGATCAGGCATTCCAGAAACACTAGCGAGGCGCCCTGAACTGGACGGTGCGGCGCCATCCCCGCAATCTGATGGGATACCAGAATCGTCCCTCCGAACATGAGGGCGACGTAAATCGCCAGCATTCCCGCGAAGCCCAGCCATTTCCCGATCAGGATTTGCCATCGTGCCAGCGGTTTGGTGGCGATAGCCTGAATTGTCCCGGAAGAAATCTCCCCCGCGATAGTATCCACGGAGGTGAGAATAGTCATGACGATGGCCAGCAGATCCACCGTGTAGAGCCCGACCATCATCATTCCGCTCAAGATCTGGTAACGCACGAATGGGGACGTGTTGGGGTTGAAATCCGCAACCTGGAAATGAAGTCCGATGCCGAATACAACCAGGAAGCCGAGACCCGCGAGCAGTGCCGTCCACAGGATTTTCTTCCGTGCCGCCTCTCGGAACGTAATTTCAGCCATGATCCACGTTTTCATCTATAAGCCCGCGTCCTGACCCATGATGCTGACGAACAATTCTTCGAGCGACTTCCGCTGCGGCGCAAACTCGTAAATCTCCGCACCCGAGGCGACTAAATGGCGCAAGATATCCGGCAAAACGTCACGGGTGAGCACGGTGAATGTGAGGAGGCCGTTCTCGAAAATGGGTGAGGCGCTCCATGCCGAAAGACCGTCGATGGCTTGTGGCGACAGATTGTGCGCGCGCACGATCACCTGAAGCTCGGTTTCATTCACAGCGCGAAGGTCGCGGCTGGTGATCATTTCACCTTCGCGGATAAACACAACCTGATCGCAGGTGATTTCGATTTCACTCAGCAGATGCGAATTGAGGAAGACCGTGGCGCCGCGCTCACGCTGCGAACGGATAATATCGCGCACCAGACGGCGCCCCATCGGGTCCAGGCCCGAGGTCGGCTCATCCAGAAAAATCAGGTCCGGTTCGTGGATCAACGCTTGTGCGAGGCCGATGCGCTGCAGCATACCTTTGGAAAAATCCTCCAGCCGCTTGTCTCGATGCGTCGTCAGTCCCACCAGATCGATAAGCGAAGGAATCCGCTCCCGCAAATCACGCGCGGATACGCCGCATAGGCGGCCGTGCAGGCGCAGCAACTCGCGGGCTGTAAGCCATTCGTAGAAGCGGAAATCTTCGGGAAGGAATCCAATCCTGCGGCGCACCGCTACGTCCCCTGCCGGCCGGCCCAATACGAAGGCGCTGCCGCCCGTGGGATTGGCCAGACCGAGAAGCATACGAATGGATGTACTCTTCCCGGCGCCGTTCGGCCCCAGGAATCCGAAGATCTCACCGCGGCGAACGGTCAGGGAAAGATTGCGTACCGCAACCTTGTTCCCGAAGGCTTTTCGGAGATTTTTCGTCTCTATCGCGAATTGGCTCGATGTCACTTGATGGAATCCGCCAATGCCAGCGCGCCGCTCGAATCCCCAAATCCCGTCAGGGCGTAAGCGATCTCGTTCTTGGCCCAAACGAGCGTGTAGCCCGGACCGCGGCGGCCGGCCAGCGTCAGAAGCGTTCCGCGCACACCGGCGACCTTTACTTGTTCGTATGAACGCAACTGGCGCGGCACCGATAGCGTCATCACGGATTTCCAGTTGATCGCATTGAAGAATTGATTCGCTTGCTCGACCGACATGCCCGCGGCCTGTAGACCGATCTCCGCCAACTGTTGGATATTCAAGCCAGCTGGGATATTTACAATCGGGCTCGGACCTTCGCTGAGCCGCACGCAATCGGCATACTGGCCTGCCGAAGGAGCCGTTTCGATCAATTGGCCGGCAATCGCGTTGGTCGCGGTAGCCCGGCCGGGGCAGGTGCCGTATTGTGCATGGAGCGTGTACGGAATTTGCACGGAAAACGACGCACCGTCGAGCGAAGCTGGCACGGCGATTTCCGGATGACCGGCGGCTTTCAGTATTTCCTGAAGCCGGGAGCGTTCCACGATCATGTTCAGGCCATGGCGTCCCCCCACGACGAGTGTTGGGGGATCTTTGCGGGCATCAATGAGTTGCACAGGGAAACCGGCGAGCGCGTTCGCGGCGGCGCGGTTCGTCACGGGATGATTGGGCTCGTTTAATGTGACGTTCACTCTTTCAGATATCATTTGCGCCACCATTTGATGGAGCGCCGGGTTGGAATTCGAATCCACAAACGGGGAGAGATCCAGATTAACCGCTTGAACTTTTTGCAGACGCAACGAATGCAGCCATTGCTGCGCAAGTTCCCGCCCCGCCGAAGTGCTTAACGTTCCGCCGATCCCAACGGCGATGATGACAACGGCCCAGAACGGGCGCTTGGTGAAGATAGTCGCGTCCACGAGAGTATGCTCCTTTGGTTAAGTTGATTAGCGTCCATAAACCAGCAGACTGAAGATCCAGGCGAGGGTCTCGGCTACGGATTCGGCTGTTTCTCTGGCTCTCAATAGAAACGGGCGCGCCGTCGAAAGAACGTTCCAATCACCCGCCTCGTTCAGAACGATTGTACTCCACGCTTCTGAAGGAATCCCGAAGCGAACTTTGGCGGGCACCAAACCTTAGGCGGCGATAATGAAAAGCATTCTATCGGGAGTGCTCACGTGAACAGATCGTCGGGGACAAGAATGACGTCGGCGTGAGCACTGCCGATAGAATGCTTTTCATTAACGGTAGCTGTCTTGACATTACCTCGCGTGGCGACTGGCATCAAGCAAAATGGAGCCTAAGGCGACGTGCCTCCTGATTCGGCGTGCCGAAGTCTGCCCATCTGCGAAAATAGTGGCATGCGGCGGACCCGATGGCTGCATGTTGCGATTGCTCTTGTGGTCATACTGGCATCGATCCGCGTTCACCATGTCCGGCTTGGCTGGGGCGGTTATTGGGAGTTCGAATTCGCTCCGCCGTGGAAGCGGTGATGGGACCGGCGTTTCTGAGGATCTATAGTCGGGAGTTTTGCGGACGATCTCGTATCCAACGCCTGTCCGGCTCTCGATCGAGTAGACTAAGCTGGTCGCGTCTATATGATGTTTGCACTCGGCGACAAACTCGGACCATGCAAAATCCCCGATTCTACCGGCCGGAGCGAGATTTTCAAAGTCCGAGATTGGAAGCTGGGGCGCGAAGTGCTGATCAAATTGCTGCCGACGAAATCTTCCAAGGCTCCGAGTTCAAGGCACGGCCGCCTTCCAAGATGTTTGCAACGCACCTCGCGAAAGGCCGAGGTTGTACGCACCCACGACGTGGCGATGCGTCGTAACTAGCAACAAGCCTGAGACTGTCAACACAACATGAACTCGTGGAGATTGCTTCCTGTCCTCGTAAGCGCGGTAACGGCGTGTGCGGATATCGACTCGGCGTCCCTGCTCTCCCTTGTACAGTCCAACGTTCGCGAAAACGCTGGTCGCATGCCGCGATACATGTGCCGGCAAAGGATCCAGCGCAAAGCCTTCACACAGCTCGAACCCCGGCTGACCGTCACTTTACATCCGGGTTGCGCCGCACTTGCTGAGCAAGGGCTTCCCAAAGTACCGAGCTTGACCCCAGCACTGACGGATCGCGCCTACCTGGATGTAATGCTTGCTGGGGACAAGGAGCTGTTTTCATGGCCGGGCGGGCGCAGCTTCGATACC